>Ga0209745_1002169_pt1 | contig 11304 bp, 7 predicted proteins | sample BarGraNGADG00312_FD_184495 | JGI IMG/M metagenome (GOLD analysis project Ga0209745, IMG submission 184495) | Arctic peat soil microbial communities from Barrow, Alaska - Barrow Graham LP Ref core NGADG0004-312 (SPAdes) (version 2) | ecosystem: Environmental > Terrestrial > Soil > Wetlands > Peat ... | reverse complement strand
TCTGAGCACCATTTTTATAAGCAGAATCTGCATAAGGAGTCCCGCCGTAATTCCCAATGCTGCTTTTGGGATTGCATCTATGGAATAATATTGTGCTCAAAAAGATTATTCCAAAGATTAAAACGATTCTTTTAAATTGTATTTTCAATGCTCAGGTAATTAGTTCCTTTTCAAATGTAATGCTTATAATTAATAAGTGTAGTACCATACTTTGAAAAATCATCAGCCTGCCTTATGATTAGGGTCATGTCTGCAATAAGGTATGGTTAGATATTTCAAACCTCAAGTCAGTGCTGATTATTCTCGACAGGCTAATTCAGGTCCGCTCCTTTTTGACTGGCAGCCAGAAATCACTTTCTGTCAGGTTACACTCTTTTATCATATCAATGGCATACTTCGCACCGGAAAAGTTCCCGTCAGTATTATTGGTGCCAACAGTGAATTTTACTCCGGCCTTTTTTGCCCTTTTAATGAAATCTGCAGAAGGTATCCTGTATCTGTTATTAATCTCCATAGCTATATTATTGGTATGCAAGGCGTTAATAACCTCATCCATCCTCTCTTCCGTCCAGAAATGGTCATATCTTTCAGCCATCTGCCCGGGAAGGAATGTTGCATTTACATAGATATCGACGGGCTCAGTATTTAAAATAGTTACTAGTGTTTTAACCAGATAGTCCATAAACTCCTCTTCATCGTCAATAAAAGTCTCTTCAGGCAACCATATACGGTTTCTTCTTCCTTTTTTATCAGTAAAGGTCATGGCATCTGTAAAAACATAATCAAACTTTTCAATCGATTCCTTCGAAAACAGATCCACCCACTCGCGACCTTCGGCCTGCATTGCAATATAAAATTGCGGGTAATCCTCCATTGTGAGGAGGAAGGAGTCTACCTGGGAATCATTCTGAACAGGAAATCCCAGTCCGCAGTTTACCGCAATACCATACCGGATGTTTTCAGCTTCAGATTTTCGCACTGCATCTTCAATGGTAAAGTCACCCTTTAAATGTACGTGCAGATCTGTAATGGGGAAATCAGCAGCCTGCCGGCAACCGGCAGTTATAAATGCCAATGTCAGCGAGACTAAAAGTAATTGCTTTTTCATCCGTATTGCTTTTTAATATTGAAAATCCATCAACATGTTTGCATTTTTAAAAAGTGCTTTTTGTCTTCTTGTATTGTTTAATCATAATGAAGGCGATTGATGAAAAATACAAATAGGTATTCAGCATAAACAAACGCTGCCATAAGCCTTTATAAAGAGTGAAAAAATTATTCTCGTCTGACGAGTACCTGAATAAAAAGAGACCTACCGTAACTATGCCGGCTATAAAGACAATTTTTGATAACCGGTAAAAAACCGGCATTTCATTTTTTGTAATTACTTTCTGCATAATTAATGGAAGTATTAATACGGCTATCACTCCGAGACCACCTAAGGTATCATGAATAACGGCAGAGGTTTTCAGGCTGTTTGCAATATGGTCTGCCTTGAAGGCTCCGGAACCTACTCCTTCTCCAAACCCATAAAGAATGATTAACCAGAAAGCAATTTTAGAATACAATCCCTTCTCCGAAAATGCTTTTCTTAATCCGGTCGCAAAGAATATAAAAAGTAATCCCATGATTACCCACCAGGTTGAGATTTCATTTGAAACCGGACTATTGGATGCCCCCAGCGAACTCATTGTATCCTTCAGGTGATTAAAGCCCGGATAAAATGACCCTAAAACAAACAGGGCAACAAATTCGCCAATACAAACTGCAATACAAACTATTGCAGAAACATAAATGAATGTTTCATTTTTTTTCATGGCTTAAGGTTTAATAACACTTGATAGTACACCAGGGACCCGGATCAGGTCATAATCATCCTGGTATATTAAATGTTTATTATACCAAACTGGGTCAAATTTCTCCTTGTATTCGCGTAATCCTTTGTAATGTGAGAATGATCTGATTTTTTCATAGGCGAATTTCATTGACCTTTCCGGAAAAGTATGAGGATCATTCAAGCCGCTGATGGGTGCAAACCCTAAATTTATGTATGAATAATTCTGGGATTTTAAATAATTGAACAGTTCAATTAAGATAAAATCAATAACACCATTGGGTGAATCTTTTGTTTTCCTGATTAAATCGTATGTGGCTTCGCCTTTAGCATAATCAGGAATGATATTCAGGAAAGCAACAACTTTTTCTTCGGCATTTTCAACCGTTATTATCGTTTGTTGTTTAAGGTCCTCCCATATAAACATACCTTGCGAAAATATGATCTCCTTCCTGCCCTGGTCAGACAGCCATTCATCACTCACTGATTTTATTTTTTGAAGGATGCCATCCTTAACAGGTGGAGTATGAATTGTACTTTTATAGCCTTGTTCCAAAACTTTATTTATTGCATTACGCAAAGATTTTTTGCGGCCTCCTTCCAGGTTAAATGTCTTAAGGTTAACTACTCCCTCCTGACCGAGAAATAGATTCTTTTTTTGAAGTTTCTGATATATTTCAATTGATTCTTCAGGCACACGGTAATACATGCTTTTCATCCCGTTTTCATAACAATCAACATCAAACTCACTGATGCATTTCTGCATTTCCACGGCATTTTCTGCAACCGGATTTTCAAGGACGATGGCAAAGCTACCTGAAATACGATAAGATATAAATGCTTTCCGGCTTTCTGAAAAGAAGATCATTTTATCGTGGTATGTTTTAAAATAATCCAGCGCTGAGTTTCCAAAAGATTTCATTAAATCATTAGCCAGACTTATCTCTTCTTCCGAAATATTTTTGGCTGCCGTATATGAACGGACCAATGTATAAATCAAAAAAGTGATGGCGAGAAAGCCGCTGATATTAATAGAATAAAGAAAGTCTTTTGCAAACGAATCGACTGGAATTAATTCCTTGCTTCCTGTCAAAAAGAAGTTTTTGACTGTATACTGTACTGATTGAAAGATGCTAAAGTCTATATTAAAATGTTTTTTGTCCAGAAAATAAAAGCCGGCGATTCCGTATACTATTACTGCTGCAGTAAATAGCAGCGAGATTTTGAGACCAAAATTTCTCAGTTTCGGATTAGACTTTATATAATATTCTTTGCGCGTGACAAGTAAGACAACAAATACCATAAGAGCAGCAATCGCTTCTTCATAATCAATGGCCTTGGTAATATGTCCGATGAATGATATGACGCATAAACTGAGAGCAAACCACCATGCAGTCCGCATTCCTTTAAACATAAAAGCAGCAGTGACCATCAGAAAAAATCCTGCCGCCATGACAAGGTAGTTTGAAGCATGAATTACCTGAACTGGAAGGAAATCAGCCAGACGAATTAATCTTTCAGAAATAGCCGGAGTCAAAACAGACACTATATTTACTATTCCCAATCCAAATAGAAACAGTGCAGGAATGACCCGCATAAGCAGTTTATTTAATTTTGCGAGAAATGCCAGTACTCCTGCAATTAATGGGATCCAGAATTCAAAGAAACGATACAGAAAAGTGATGGCGATTGCCTCCACATTCCCAAATCCAAAACGAATCAGAACGTAAGTCATCGAAACTTCAATAGCTCCAAGTCCCCGAAGAAAAGGAGAGACGATTAAGAAGATAACCGATATGATATAACCCATTACAGCTGCAAAAAGGGAAGGACTAAAATTGAGTGCCATCATTGCAACATACAAATGTGTTATCCCGATAAAATCAATTACAACAGAAGCAAAGACTGTAAGAAAAATGAATTTCTTATCGATCTCGTTATTCTGAAAATCATTCAAAAAAACCACTGCAGATGGTCTTATTTTTACCACCATGTTATAGAAAAATCCTTTTCTCATTACGGAACGATATAACAGGAACAGAAAAATGGTCAGGAGCACTGCAGTGCCCAGGGCATACCATTCCCCGGATTTTACCGTTCCCTTTAAAATTGCGTACAAAAATGCAGGGATCGCTATGACTACAACTGAAAGTATTCCAATAAATGCGTATATTGAAGATGCAAAATGTATTTGTGTTTTCTTTATTCCTTTGCTCTCAATAGTGCCCGTAAAAAATGCAAGTGAAGTAATACCTCCGGCAGGTAAAAAAATGCTGATGAAATTTCTTTTAATGAAAAGTATGATTGAGTCTATTAAAGAAACTTTGATTTTTACTGATGCAAAGGCAAAGACATACATTTGCCCCTGGATTGAAATATAAATTGCAGTCAGTCCAACTCCAATCAGAACCCACTGCCACTTTGCAGAAACCAGTACTTTTTTTACTTCGACCAGTTCTGCACCTTCATGCTTAATAAACCATATCCCGATTGCAAAAAAGAAAAGAGTAAGAATGAACTGTGCAATAATCTTTCTGTTTTCATTCAGAAATGGCCTTGCACGTTTTTTAAAAAGTAATGATAAAGAGCTACGGGTAACTTCTCCTTTCATAATGAACAATTCATAAAAATCTATTTAATAATTTTTCTCGTTTCTATCGGCTCTGTTTTCTCCAATATCCTGTTTCCTTCTTTGTAATATGAGGAATTTAAGATAACAAACAGCATGGTAATTTCATTTGTAATAGCCTGAATAAAAATTCGCTCATCATTGCTGACATTGTCAACAGGTAAAATACAACAAACGAGTATGTTAAAATTTTGAGGATTTGTAATTATTGCAGTAAACGGTGGACAGGATTGTTCTTCAATTATCATTCTATTACTAATATGAGGATAATCAAAAGTATACCCATGTCTTGTTTCAAACTGTTCGTTAATGGTTTTAAGATTTTTGCTGTCTATTATTCTGAACAGGACCCAATTTGCATTTGTAATACTAAAAACGCGCTCACTAAAAAAGTATAATGTTTTTTTAAAATCATTCTTTGTTTCAGGTAATTTGTCATAATTATTAAATATCAGTTTTATTTGCTGGATCTGTACATTGATCTGACCAATATATTTAAATGAGTCATCAAGTTTTTCCACAGCTGACTTTTTATCATTATTGATCTTATTAATCAGTTCTTTTTGTTTATGAACTTCGTGTTTATATAAATTAAAAATCAAAAGGCCCAGAAAAAACATAATACAAAGAAGAGAACCCTCGATAATTTCTTCTTCAATAATTAATTTCTCTGTTAAAAATAAAGGACCGCTGATTAATAGAGGAGTTATAAATATTACAGCAAGCAGAAGTATGGAGATCAGGAAGTATAAAATCTGCAGAAATGATGGCTTAAAGTTTAATTTTTTCATATAAAAGCACCTCCGGGCTTTTCAGCTCTTGTGATCAAAGTTACTAATTTCCCAAAAACAGGATTATTATCTCATTTTTTCCAGATTACCCACTCAATGCAAGTCGTCTCCGCCAGCTGTATTCATCAGAGAATTCCTCCCGCCTTAAGAGGAAAGAAGAGCACTAATGATCATTGCAAAATAGAATATTATTAAATTTATAGGAAATTGTTTTACAAAGACCGCAGGATGTGTTTTTGAAAAATCCGTGAAACAAAAAATGACTGACCTATGAAAAGTAACAGGAGAACATTCATAAAAACAGGTGCATTGGCATTCGCCGGCACTGCTGTCCTTAATAATTCATTGTTTGCTGCACCCGAACAGAAAGGGATAACAGGCCTGCAGCTCTATTCCATCCGTGACGATATGAGCCGCGATCCTCTCGGATCACTGGCAAAACTGGCTGCGACAGGTTATGAATATCTCGAACACGCCAGTTATACTGACCGTAAATTCTATGGGTATAAGGCTCATGAATTTAAAAAGATACTTGACGACATGAGCTTGAAAATGATAAGCGGACATACTGAAATGGGCAGGCAGCACTGGGATAAAGCCAGGAAAGATTTTTCCGAAAGCTGGAAGTTCACTTTGGAGGATGCTGCCATACTTGGACAAAAGTACGTTGTCAGCCCATGGCTAGACGAGAGCATAAGAAAGAATTATGACGATTTAAGAGGCTTTTTGGATCTTTTCAATAAATGCGGTGAGCTGTGCAAGAAACAAGGAATGAAGTTTGGTTACCACAACCATAATTTTGAATTCAGTGAAAAATTGAACGGTGAATCGCTATTTAATATCATAATGAAGAGTATTGACCCTGACCTTGTTGTCATGCAGCTGGATATCGGTAATCTTTATGACGGGGGCGCTGTGGCTCTTGATGTCGTCAACCAGTACCCCGGAAGATTTGAAAATGTGCATGTTAAAGATGTAAAGAAAACAGACGGGGATGGGAAATATGAGAGTACGATTATCGGAGAAGGGGTGGCCGATGTCAGAAAAGTTATTGCACTCATAAAAAGCACCGGAGGTGCTCAGGTAATGATCATCGAGCAGGAATCATACCAGGGAAAGAATCCAATGGAATGTGTAAAGAGAGATCTTGAGATTATGCAGGAATGGAATTATTGACAGGCAAATTATCCGTCCACTTATTATCAAATCAAGATTAGATATTTAAAACTCCTTGTTGAAAATGCAGGTAGTATTAATTTATGTATTTGAGTTTCGTTGATTTCTTGCCCAGCCTTTCGAACAGAGCTACCCAGAAATACTCTATGCTGTATTTGAAGTTAACCCTCCTCCAGAAAAACAGTACAACAGTCCAGAAGATAATATTTATCGCCCCAAATACCAGGCATCCGTTAATGGTTTCGTTCCAGCCCGGGAATAATTTTAACCCGGCAAGCCGGAAAACCTCTGATACGGTTGCCTCCAGAAGGTATATGGTAAGGCTCACCCGGCTGAACCACTGTATTATAACCAGCCTCGACAGGACCGGGCTCCCTGGCGAGGGGTAGAATCTGCAAAGCACGATCATAAGAATGAACAGCCCCAGTTCGAAGTTGGTTTTAAAATACCAGAAGAAATCAGGTTTTGAGATTGTTTTGTCGAAGTTCATCATCCCTGAAAGCCCGTATACCATGAAGAATAATCCCAGCGGAACCATTGCCCTTTTCAGAAGGCGGTCTTTTGCCTGGTGTATCATCAGTCCGATCATGATTCCAAAGATCCCGTAAGCGAGATACGGCATCAGCGGATAAGGATTTGCCAGGAGAAAACTCAATAATATCCCGGCAAAGTAGTGGTCCGATTCGATTTGTCCTGCAAAAAACGGAAAGAGATACACTCGCACGAATGAAAGCAGCATTATCAGCGTGCCGGCTGCTCCTGCAAACAAAAGGAAATGGCCTGTTCTGTCCATGCTACCCTTCCTGAAGATGAGGTAAAGCAAAATGCTGAGGATGATCAGATTCATTCCAATTGTTCCTACTGAGGATCCATCGAACAGTTTAATGCTGTCGGGAGCCGTCAAAGAACCGTTTCGGAGAAGATATGCTGTTTCCGTCAGTATCGGTTGGTTGTTAACGAAATCAACGTTCCACCTGCCTAAAAATAGATTAAGCATGAAGTGTACAACCAGGTAAAACAATCCGGCAATGATGAGAAAATAGAATGGCTTGAAACTCATGTTAACCCTGGTGGCTGAACCAAGCATAAGAGTATTCATTGACATGGAGTAAATGATGAACATGCCGCCCCATAATCCCATGAAACTGATCAGCACGACAATAATCGGTGGATGGCTGAAATCAAGACGATGGATGTTGGCAAAGTTGTAAATTGAGGAGTGGAAGAGAATGATCAGCATTACTGCCAGACCTCTCAGCATGTCAAGGGATTGGATACGTTCGTTCCTCATACATCTTTTATTTCACAGATCACCCGGCTTAATTTTCCCGAATTAATATTTTTCAGAGGATCGGCAAAAATAACTTCCACCTCGGGTTCAATGCAATTGTAGCCGGTAAAAACCTTCCTGATGCTGCTGATAAGGTTCTCCTCAATCTTCATCTTTTCTGTCAGTTTCGTCGCGGGATTGATTTGTATTCTCAGTACAATGTGCTCATAATCCTTCTGGATGGCCTGGAATTCTGTAATCTGGTTTGAAACAGAAATAATTGTCCTGCTGATATAGTCCTGGTATATAAAATGCCTTGACCTGTCCGTTTTTCTTAATCCCCAGAAGAGATCATCAGCGCGTCCCTGAATTTCCTCAATGACTCTGAAATGCGAACCGCACCTGCATCTTTCATTGCTGAGAGTTATGATGTCGTTGAGCTCATATCTTATTATGGGCAAGGTGCTCTTGTGAAGATCGGTAATGATCAGTTTATGGCAGGGATTTCCGGGAGTGGTCGGAGATCCATCTCTGTTCATAAGCTGAATGGCAACTATATCCTCATTTACATGCATGCTGCCGTACTTGCAGGTAATTGCAATCGCGCCTTCGCTGCACTTGTAAATTTCGTGCACCTCGCAGTTGAACACTCTCCTGAGGTAGTCCCTGACATCGGGGTATAGGACCTCAGCATAGGAAACCAATTTAAGCGGGTTTATTATAAGCCTTCCCTCTTCTGCCTCGCGGGCAAGAATTTTAAGCATTGAAGGCGGTGCTGAAATGATATTCGGCTGTTGATCATTCAGTTTTTTTACGATGTTCTCAATTGAGTCCAACTGAGTGATATAAGTCAGTCTGTGTCCGAATCTGTTAAGGGCAAAGGCAGGCGAGGTTACCCTGAGGATGAATGCAAGGTTGATCTTTTCATTTTCAGGAAAGCTGAACCTGGCAAAGAAGGCTGCCCGCATCAGATTTTCCTCACTTTTGCTTGTGATCTCGACACCTTTGTTGCCGCTTGTCCCGGAGGACATGCCGACGTTAACTCCCTTCAGCCTTTTACTGAAATCCCTCGTTCGCTCGGCCTCCAGGCAAAATTCAAGTATCTCATCCTTGCCAAGGCCGCATGTATTGACTTGGCTTAGATTTTCCATCAATACAGTCTTATTTGTAACAGGAAGGTTCCAGATATCTGAGGTATCGTATCCTGAATAATGCCTCCGGTAGAATTCGGATCTGGCCATGACATACCGTACCCTGTTCCTTATCCTGCTTTCCTGGTACTTCAATATATCTTTAGTGTTCCAATGCCTGAAACGGTACTTGCATAAAAGGTAGAAAAGGACAAAACTATTCCTTTCACAATACTGCCAGAAATCCGCTAAACGCAAAAAACAAACACTATTGCATATCATACAAAACAGGACTCTGATTACTTAATTACTTTAGGAATGTCAGTCTTAAGCATAATATCAATCCTGGATGCAAAATCCCTGACCTGGATGGCATAATTCTCAAGCGCATTTATCTGCAGGTTGGTTGGCTTGCCCGGATAACCGGCTACAGCGCCATAGATTTCCGCAATATTCTCACGAAGTCTCACCTGCCCTGTTATACCGCCTTCTCCTGCTTGTGTGGCTGAAATTTTCTCATGCATATCATCACAGGCAGAGATAAGGATTTTTATTTTTTTCAGAGCGGATCCTTTAGCGGTTGCCTCTTTGCTTTTCAGTGTATCTCTGGCATCCAGAATCTTCTGATCAACTGAAGCAAGCTCTTCCAGAAGATTATAGGCTCTCATAAGCGTCTCTCTCTGTAGTTTCCTGTCCGCTTCTGAATGTTTCCAGTCAGGGCTGTCGTTCAAAATCAGATCGGTTGTATATGTCTCAGCTCCTTTAACCAGCTTGATTGCATATTTTCCGGCAGGGTAATCCGGACCGAATGCAGCTTCCCCGAGAATGTTGGGAGATTTTGGAACTTTTGGAGGATTCATTGAAGTAGCAATACGGACAATGTTGATCCCTTTACGGTTACCGGCAGGGAGTTTCTTCAGAAAAGTCCCCTCCGGGCCATAAATATCAATATACATTTCACCGAATACATGCCGTTTCTTAAGGTAGTAACAGATTGTAGCAGATGAGGTTGGATTTAGTCCCGTAAATTCCGCGTCGCCTGGGAAATCCTGTGATCCTGTTCCTGATGGAAAATAATACGGACGAACAGGCAGAAATGTAAACTCCTGATCCAAAACAGACTGAGATAGATTTCTGAGGGGGGTGAGATCGTCAATTATGATGATCCCTCTTCCATGAGTTGCAAGAACAAGGTCATTTTGTTTAGTCTGGAACGCTAAATCATAGATCCCTGTCTGTGGTATTTTGTTTTTTAACCTTACCCATGCTTTTCCGCGATCCACGCTTACAAAAAGGCCCATCTCCGTTCCAAGAAAGATCAGGTTTGGATTGACCGGATCCTGTTTGATCACATGACAAAAACCCTTTATATCTCCGGTTGTCAGTGAGCTCCATGTCTTACCAAGATCCTCGGTATAGTATACATATGGTTTCATGTCACCGTTCCTGTGAGCGTCAACCGTTACCCATGCAGCATCCTTGTTAAAGTTGTCAGCATCAATGTGTGAGATAAAAGCAAAAGCTGGCAGGCCGGGAACAGCACTGTTAAGTTTTGACCAGTTCTTACCTCCGTCAGTTGTAAGCTGTATATTGCCGTCGTCAGTACCAGCCCATATAATATTTTCGTCGAGAGAAGATTCGGAGACAGTAAAAATGGTTGTATTATTTTCTGCTGTGCTGTTGTCAATAGTCAGGCCTCCCGATTTCTCCTGAACCTGACGCAGAGGGTCATTTGTTGTTAAGTCAGGAGATATTTTTTCAAATGAATCACCTTTGTCTTTTGAGCGGAACAGGTATTGAGATCCAACATAAAGCCATCCTGATTTTTTACCAAAGACTGTTGGAGTATTCCAGTTAAACCTCAGATCCTTAATGCCTTCTTCAGGGAAAGGTTTGATATATTTGCTTTCACCAGTCTTTTGATTGGTCCTGCTGATCCTGCCCCCCTGGTATTGAGAGTATATTACATCCGGATCGGTTTTGTCTCTATAAGTATAGAAACCGTCACCATAACCAACGTTTTTCCAATCAGAATTTGTTATCCCTCCAGGCTTCTTTGATGGCCCCATCCATGATCCGTTATCCTGCAAACCTCCATAGACATTATAAGGGGAGCTGTCATCAACGCTTACATGGTAGAATTGAGAAACAGGCAGGCTCTGAACGAACCTCCAGGCGTTTCCCTTATCATCAGAAATGTATACCCCTCCGTCTGTCCCCAGATACATAAAACGATTATCGGCGGGACTTACCCAAAGAGCATGCGTATCACTATGGTAGTTGCCTCCCGTTACGGAAGGACTCTCAAATATTTTTCCTCCGTTTGAGCTGACCCATAATATAGTACCCGGTTTATATATACGATCAGGTTCTGACGGGTCAGGAACAAGGAGGCTGTAGTAAAACGGCCTGTCACCCATTGTATACTGGTCACTCATTTTCTCCCACGAAGATCCCTGGTCGGATGAGCGGTA
>Ga0209745_1002168_pt1 | contig 11305 bp, 15 predicted proteins | sample BarGraNGADG00312_FD_184495 | JGI IMG/M metagenome (GOLD analysis project Ga0209745, IMG submission 184495) | Arctic peat soil microbial communities from Barrow, Alaska - Barrow Graham LP Ref core NGADG0004-312 (SPAdes) (version 2) | ecosystem: Environmental > Terrestrial > Soil > Wetlands > Peat... | reverse complement strand
GACGACGACGGGGTCCTGGTCGGGTCCAGCGTCGTCGGCTTCGGACCGCACGCAGCTGCAGCGGTCGATGTGGCCGCGGCGCTGCTCCGTGCCGTGTCGGCCGGGATGCACGAGTGACCCCGCCCCGTCGCGGTACCCCGACGACGTCGTTCCGTCTGGACCCGGCCCTGATCGTCCGGGCGAAGGTTCGCGCCGCCGAGCGTGGGGAGACCCTGACCGACGTCGTGCGGCGAGCACTGACCGAGTACGCGGCGCTGCGACACGACCCGCTGTGCACGCACTTCGACGCTGCGGACCTCGCGGCGTGCCCGAACGCGGAGGAGGAGACGTGATGGAGGGGCCCGGGTGGGCGGCCCTCATCCTCCTGATCACGTTCGCGCTCATGATCGTGGGCGCCATCTCCGGCTGGGACATGGACGCTGGCAACGCGTTCATCGCGGCACTGGTGCTGATCGGCACCGTGTGGGCCACGTGGGCGGCCTTCGAGTGGAGCCGTGACCTCCTTCGGCATCGGTCGACTCGTGCCCAGCGCAAGCTGGCCCGGGCCGCGACCGAGCGCCTGGCCGAGGAGATACACCGCGCCAACCGGGCACGCATCGAGGCGCTGCCATGGAGGACCGTCCGCAAGGCGCTCGAGAAGCGCTGACCCCCGGGTACGACAAAGACGCCCCCCGCTCGTGTCCCAAGAATCGGGACATTCGAGCGAGGGGGCGTCGGACCGTGACCGCTAGGGCACGGCGGGGTGTCCTTGTAGAGCGGGTTACAAGGCTGAGCGGGGTGTTGCTCACGCGGAGCGCTGGGAATCGGAGCAGAGCAACCGGGCGAGCGGACACACCCCTACCGCCGGGGCAAGTCATGCGTCCGGGGTGCGGGATTCCCCGAACGCCGGACTACTCGGAGCGGCGCGGAAGATTACTCAGGGACGGGGGACGGGCACCCTTCCGCAGTACCCGCAGCGGCTGATGCGGAACAAGGGGCAGACGAGCCACGGGCGGCAGCACCACACGGTGACCAGGGGCCAGTCGTCGGGGTTCATCGCGCCACCCGCGTTGAGACCCGGTGCTTGATGAACGACGCGCGGAACACCGTCCCGCACGACCGGCACCGGAACGTCCCGTACTTCGTCTGGGAGGCGGCCGAGTCCGGCACACCGACCCGGCGTTTCGACCCACAGTTGGGGCACGCCAGCTCCGCGCCCTCACCCGTGGCCCACAGCGCCAGGTTCGCCGTACCGGGCAGGTCGGGCCGGAAGCGGGTGTAGACGGCCTCCGTGCGGCGGACGTCGACCCCGTTGTATCGCTCGATCTTGGCCTGCGCCTTCGGGTCGCCGGCCATCACGTCGAGCCACAGATCGAAGCCGCCGGTCTTCATCTTCCCCGGGAGGCTGAGTTCGTGGCAGACCTCGTCGAGCGACTTGTACGGCCACCCCATGCTGCGAGCGATCGGATAGAGGTCGACGGAGCGGAACGGCGTCCACGGTCGGATGTGCTCGCGGACACGTTCACCCCTGAGGCGCGGGATGTCGAACTTGTTGCCGTTGTAGGTGACCACGACGTCGGCCTCGGTGAGCAGGTCGACGGCCGCCTGCACGACGGGACGAACCTCGCCGCCGTACTGCCATGTGGCGTGGAAGATCATCTCCCGGTGTCCGTACCACTTGGCGGCGAAACACCCTAGGCGTCCTCGCTTCTTCATGCGGATGGCCGGGGTGTACTCGTCGCGCGGGTCCCACTGGTAGGTCTCGTGCGGCATCGTCTCGATGTCGATGGTGAGGATGCGGGCCGGTGACGGCAGGTGGTCGCCGAGGCGAGTCATGACCCGTGTCCGTCGCGGATGTGCCTCCGAACCGACTCTTCGCTGACAGTGTCTTCTCTGCCGAGTTCGGGCAGGCGGGCGTTGAGGGCCCGCGCGATGATCGACCCCGGGTACTTGCCTATCGCGGCGGTGAAGTCAGCGCGGTCCTCGTCCGTCAGGGCGTCAAGGTTGGCGCACGTCTTGCACCTCTGGGTGGGGCAGATCAGTGCGGTGATGTGAGACGCGAGTCTCATCGCCTGCATCCTTCCGGTTACGCCCGGTCCGGGCGCTTACCCTGGACCGGGTCACGGAGATCACTAGGTACGTCGTCGTGCGTGCGGCGTCGGTCCACGTCCGCTAAGACGTGGGGGGTGTCGCGGGCTGACTAGCGCTTACCGAGTCAGGCTGCGGGCGGGGGGTCTAGTGGGTGAGCCGGACCCAGACCGCGTTGGCACCCGCCGTGAGAGTAGGGAGCGTCCCCGGCATCGCCGTCAGCCCCGTGCCCGCCGTGCCGTAGTTCGTGGTGCCGCCCTGGCCGTTGATGATCTGCGACTTAGAGTTCGTCGCAAGGCCACAGAAGACGGGCTTGGTGGTTGCTGCGCCGATGAGCAGCGCCACGTATCCCCAGTCGCCCGGTTCGACGGGGTGAACGACGCCCAGGCTGACCCCGAGCTTGCCCCCGGTCGAACTCCATGCGGTCGACTGGTCCGCGGTGACCCCGATCAGAGTTCCAGTGGACGAGTAGACCGCGATGTAGCAGTTGGAGATTCCGGTGGCGGCGGCGACGATCACGAATGCGTCGCACTTCGAGAAGTAGTCGGCGCGGCGCGCCTTCCACCGGGCGACCGTGAGGACACCTGCCGCGAGTGCGGTGGTGTTGTTGCCTGACATGGCTGGGTGCGTGGTCTGGGCAACGGCGTTGACATCCCAGTCTTCGGATGGGTCGGTCACAAAGAACTGGGGCGTGATGATGGTTGACGGCACCGACGCGGTAGCGAGGGCGCGGATCGACTCCCATGGGATGTGGGACAGTGGCGCGTAGTCGGTCGTGAGGCCGGCGGTGTTGTAGATCCCACCTGCCCGGTAGTTCGACCCCGGCAGCGTCGGCGCACTGCGAGCCGGGTCGGTGAGGTCTTCCGACTCGAAGTAGAACCCGTTGTGGGTGCCGCTACCGCCCTGGTCGTTCAGGTAGCACCCGTACAGCTGCAATGCGCGCGCAACGGCAGCCTCGCCCACCGTGATCCCGGACAACGCGGAGATGTCGATCGACGGATCAAGTTGCAAGCGCGTCCCGGCGGGGACCGGCGTGGCTACGGCGGCGATGTTGGTGCCGTCCGATTTCGTGGCCGGGTAGCGGTAGGTGTTTCCTGCCAGTGACGACACGAGTCCGAGTGCGTGCGGGACAGGCCCCGGGACAGCGCGTGCGATCTGCGCGACGGTCATGCCGTTGGCGGCGGTGATCTCGGCGCGGGACACGATACCGGCAGCGACCGACAGCCCCGCCATCCCGGTTCCGGCCGACCCGGCAAGGAAGTCATCGCCCTTGCTGGAGATTGGGTAGACGCTGGCCCAGGTGCACAGCCAGTTGCCACCCGACTTCGACGCCTTCCACAAGTGGTATCGCACGCCCCTAGTGGGGTCGTTGATGACCAACCATCCGTCAACGCCCACGACGGGTGCAGCGGTGTCGGGGATGCGGATGGGATTGAAGGCGGTGAGTGGGTTTGCGCCCCAGTCGGCTCCACCTTGCCCAGTGGTGTTGTGTGGGGTCACCGTGTACGTCGGGTCGCCCGACGCGGCGGTGTAGACCGCAATGCCCACGTCATACAAGTGCGCCTGCGGGGTGGTGCCGTCTGCCACATATCCGGCCCACGTCGCGGAGTTCACATCCAGCGTCGCATCGGCGGGGATCGGCTGGATGAACGGCGAGTTGGACGCGTAGGACATGACCGCGTTGGCGTCGACCTGGGCCGCAGGGATGTCGCTTCCGAGCGCTGCGCCTGACCGCGCCACGGGCGGGATGATCTGCGACGTCGACGATCCGGCGGCAAGGTAGGTGGAACTAGCGACTGTGGTGTCGCCTGCGGACCCGATGCGAGTCATGTCACACCCCCGTCTGGAGCACGTTGACAGCCTGGGTCGAGGCGGCGACGATGCCGTAGACCAACTCCGAGGAGGTCTGCGCGTACCCCGGTGCGCTGGTCGGATCGAGGTCGAAGAAATGCTCGCTGCCCGCGATGCACGGGTATCCCGTCGCCGTCGTGACCCCGGGGCCACCGACGTAGACGGTCGCGCCGCCCACGGGGACGTAGACAGCCAGGGACGTCCCGGGCCGGGCGTCCGCCTGGTCGGCGGTCAGGATGGTCGCGGTCATCGCGACCGTGACGACGCGCGCAGATAGGGCCATGATCTCTCCTCAGTCGGTGTGGGTGGTCGTGCGAGCTGACCGGCGCTTACCGAGTCAGGTGGGGGTGTCGGGTGGTAGTCCGTGGTTGGAGCGTTCGGCGGCCTCGCTGAGACCGTGGAGACGGGCGAGCTCGATCAGGAGCGTGGTCACGTCAGGGCCCTCGTGCGACGGCCCGGGCGCGGGCTGGTCAGTCGTCGCAGCAGTCCTCGGCGTCCTCACGGGACGAGAAGCGCGAGCCGCATGTCGGACACCACCAGACGGGGTCCGCCGGGTCGTGGCCGTGGGTCACGGCACGTAGGGGAAGCCGGCGAGGTCGTTGCCGGCGGCCTGCGCGTCGGCCTCACGCTCGAGCGGGGTCAGGGACGGGGTCGAGATGTTCGCCGCAGCGGTGAAGCCGAGCCCGGCGCCGACGAACGCTGCCACGGACAGGGCGACGGTCACCCACGCCGGCTGTCCCTGACCTGCCGAACTGAACCCGACCTGCATGGCGCCGAGGACGAACACGATCAGGGCGTACACGGTGTAGACGACCTTCCGAACCGCTGCGGGCAGGACGTCGGTGAGCATGGACATGCGGATCTCCTTGGTTGGGTCAGACGGACTTGAGGGTCAGCGTGCCGAGGCCCCACTTCACAGCCGCCTCGACCTGTTCGAGCGACGGACCACTGGTGCCGCCGGGCGGCAGGGCAGCGATGATCGCAGCGGGTAGGTGCTGGACGATCTCGCGGACAGTCAGGGCTGCGGTGGTGCCGTCGACCATGTCCTGCAGGGCCGTGCTGGGCTGTCCGGGGACACGCGTGACCGGTCGGGACCAGACGGCCTCGACGATGGTGGGGATGAGGCCCCTGACGGCGCTGTCCGCGGTGGCCTGCATGTCTCCCTTGAGCCGTTGGTACTCCGCTTCGGTGATGGGCATGTCGTCCTCCGGTGCTGGTGCGGTCGGTGCGGGGGTCAGGCGTGCGGCGATGGCGACGACCTGGGCCTCGCTGCCGACGATCTCGAAGTGCATGCCATCGCGCAGCGCGGCACCGAAGTCCCCGCCCCACCGCACGACCGGTGCGACCTCGGCGAGGATTCGCCGGATTGCGGCGACCTGCGCTGCGGTGAAGTTGACCGGGGCCCTGTACGGGTGCGCGTACCCGTTGGCGTCGAACGCTGTGCCCGAGGGGTGGTTGGAGCGCGGGTGCCCGCCAACGGCGGCGTTCGTCGCGACCGAGCGCCAGCCGTGGAACGTCACGAGCGGTTCGACCTCGGCGTGAAACCGGCGGGCGACATGGCCGAGGACGGTGGCGACCGGACCTGAGCGGACCTGCGTGGACCGACCGCCGGCTGTGATCGTGGTCAGCGGGACGGCCACGAGGGAGTACCCGTTCATCGTCGTCGTGATCGTGGCCACGGTCAGCCTCCGAAGACCCGGACGATGATCGCGGTGAGCGCGCCACCGAAGAGGGCGGCGGCTATCGCGGCGGACGCGATCACCTGCGTGGCGCTCGAGCGGCGCTCGGTGACCTGCTCTTGACCCCCACGCTTCTCTGCGCGGAGCTCGCCCACCATCGACTTCAGATCGTTGAGACCAGTGGTGAGGCCGCTGATGGCGAGGGTGAACGTCGTGCCCTGCTGCTCCATCTGCTCTTTGCCGGCCAAGGTGGCCTTCTCTGTAGCAAGTTGCGAAGCGATGGTCTGCTGGTCACGCGCCTTCTCCGCTGCCGCCAACGCCGCCTGCACAGCCTTCTCAGCGGCGACCATCGCGGTCTCGACGGTGCGCTGGTTGTCGGCCTTCAGCTCCAGGCGGTGCGTCTCGCGGATGTCATCCTCTCGGCGCTGGGAGGCGTGCCGCTCGGCGTTGATGATTTCGGCACTCTTGAGTTGGAAGTCGGCCCGCTCTTGGAGCCAGTCGACCTCGCGTTCGAGTGTTTCGATGGTGCGGGCGGTCGGGTCCGGCACCGGATGGCCGGGCAGGTACACGAACCCTTCACCGCCTCGCTTGTCGTCGCTCATGGGGCGCACCCTTCTGGTCGGTCCGGGTTGGGGCGGGGTCGGCTCGGTCTCACCTGGCATGGGGTGGGCGGGTGAAAGTCAGCAGGGCCCGTGACGGGAGTCAGCGGGTGGGAGTACCGTGGGCGGCATGGAGATCAGGTCAGTAGTCGCAGGCGCCGCCGCTACCGTCATGGTCGGGGTCGGGGTGTTCTTCGCCGTGGCCGTGTCCAACGCTCAGGAAGCCGCGCCGGTCGCCGATCAGCAGGCCACGATCGCCACCCTCACTGCAAGGCTGGACGCTGTGGAGGACACCCTCAACGACCCCGATTATGGGATGGGCGCAATACAGGCTGACCTCGTCAACCTGTCTTACCGGGTCTCCGTCCTCGAAAACCCCTGAGGCGGGAATAAGACAGGCCAGCGGTATCGAAGACTCCTCCGGTGTGATGTGGGACTTTGTGGTGTTCGACAGACAGGAGTGTTCTCGCCTCATCCTCCGAGGGCGGAGATCCGGTAAGACAGGTTGCCGAGGTCAGCCTGTATTGCGCCGAACCCAAAATCAGGGTTGTTGATGTCGGCCTCCGCGGCAGACAGCCTTGACCCGTGGGAGGCCAGCGTCGACTCGTGCGACGCCAGCGTCCCCCCGTGCGAGGCCAGGGTCCCCCCGTGTGAGACTAGGTTTGACCAGTGGGAGGCCAGGGCCGACTCGTGCGAGGCCAGGGTCCCCGCGTGCGAGACCAGGTTGTCCCAGTGGATGACCAGGGCCGCCTCGGCAGCGTCGAGCCGTATGTCAAGCCCAGCGAGGGACGCATCCTGTGAAGTCAACATCACCGTCACGTCAACCCCGGCGATCCACGTGTGGCCGGTCACCGTGAGTGTCCCGCCGATGGTCGTCGCCGCACCGATGTTCAGCGTGCCGTCGATGTCCGTCGCGCCCGTGATGTCCGTCGAGCCAGCCACCGTGAGTGCGCTGAGGACGTGCAGCGCGCCAGTCTCGACGGCTAGGTGCGCCTTGTCGAGCAGCGTCTTGACCCAGTTGACGGCACCGAGCTCGGTGATGGACCGCTCAATGTCGCGCAGCCTGCGCGGAATCTCGTCGTCGCCAGGCGGGAGCAGGGACGCGGGAGAGCCGGGGATCGCCATCAGGCCGCCTTGAACATGGCGCCGGTGACGTACATGTAACTCCCGGTAGGCCAAGTGAGCAGGGCGGCCACCTGGACGATCCCATTGGACCCGACCGCGCAGAAAACAGCCGATGCCTCTTTGTTCATGATGAACGTCTCGTTTCCTGCCGGGCGAGCACCGACGGGCAGGGTGAAGATCGTCCCGGTCGCGGCGCCGGTGATTGTGGCCCCGGTGCGCTGGAGCAGCCCGGACAGGCGAATCCAACCGTCCTTGTCCTTGTACCATGTGACGAGTGCGAACGGTGTGCCATAGTCGGCCCATCCGGCCGAGTAGATGACCCCTGTGGGAGTGCCGGTGGTCCCGATGAGCGCGTTCACGGCGGTGGTGAAGTCGGTGATGGTTGAGGCGGTCTGCGTGTGCGCGGTCGGTGTGCGGGCATCCGTCAGGCGCCCATCCGTGAGCGGCACCTTGAGTGCCGTTGCCGCGACGCCCGCCGCGATCTGCGCGTCGACCGTGTTCGTCCACGCTACCCAGCCCGTGTCTCCTGCGGCGTGCGTCATGTCAGGCTCCTGTCGAGGCGAGGATGGGGGTCACGGTCTGGACACCGTCTAGCGTCAGTTCCCAACCGACACACCGGTCCGTTCCGACGAGACCGCCGGGGAACGCAGGCACGGAGTCCCTGCCGTCCGGGTTGAGCAGGACCGTCGCCGTGCCGATGGGGAAGAACTGGTCGACCCACACGTCCACGAACTGATCCGCGTAGACGTCCACGACGCGCGTGCGCCGGTCCGGCTCGAGGCCGCCGATCTTGTAGCCGATGTCGTCGCCGAGGACCCAGTCCACGCCGAGGGCGGGTGCCTTCTCGACAGCGGCCGACATCGACAGGGCCATGCCGCCAGGGGCGAGATACGCGAGCGCCGACTGTGCGTGGGAGGTCAGGGTGTCGACGAGCGTGATCGACGTCGAAGGCGTGAAGCGCGTCTCGAACGTGGGCCGCCCGTCGTCGGTCGCGGGGACCTGGACGGGGGACTGCGGGCGAACGTCGGCGGTCGCCGTCGACACTGCGATCACCGAGTTCGCGGCCTTGCCGGACGAGTAGTCCTCAACGAGGGTCGCCTCGATGACACACCCGGGCATCTCGAACGTCGCAGCCGGTGCGAGTCCAGGGGTGGCCGCCCGCCCGATGCGGTCACCCACGTACAGGACGGGCGTGATCCGCTCCGGGTTGTGCTGCCACTCCCACTCGATCGTCCACTCGGGGCCACCGTCGACCGCCGCGAGCTCGGTCAGCGCCGAGTACACCGTCTTGTCGGAGGCGTCCGTGTACGTGCGGTCCCGGACCTGACCTGCGCCGACGGTCGCGTACTGGACGCGGATGGGGATGCCGCCGTGCGGGCCGACCGCCACGTACCGGGCGATGATGTCCGCGACGATGGCGTTCTGCCCGACGCCCGTGTAGGTCACGTCGCCCACGAAGCGACGGTCGAGGTAGGACTCGACGGTCGCGAGGGACAGTGGCAGCACGTCACCGGATGACCGGGGCCGCTGCGTGACCATGCCGCCCCAGATCGGGACGCCGTCGCTCAGGAGGATGAGGTTCGCCCCACCGTGACGGGTGGCGAGCATCCAGTTCTCGGGGGCGGTCGGCAACGGCAGGGCAGCGGTCGCGGGCTCGTACCGGCAGATGGACCGCTTGACGGTAGGGACCGCGAGGCCCGGGAGGTCAGCGAGGATCACCCCCGTGCGGGCGTCCACGGACAGCCACGAGAGCACCATTACCAGCCGATCGCGATGACGTGCACCCGCACCACCGCGTTGTTGACCCCCGGCCACGCCAACTGCACGTTTGTGGTTGTGATCGCGCCACCGTTTACAACTACCGGGACGGCAGTGCCGCTGACAGTCATGGCTACGACTATGGGCGGCACCGTGAACGCCTGCGGGAACTGGATCGTGACAACCCCGCTCGCACCTGTCATGTCTTGTACTACGAACGCCTGGATGATGGGCCGCGCGGTCGTTGGTATCGTCGCCCCGGTGAGCGCATGTTGAGACAGGATCGTCGGCCCGCCCACCGTCCACGCGGTGCCGTTGTAGACCTCCACGAGGTGCAGGTCAAGGCGGTACACCGACAGGCCGTCGTAGGCCGTCATGGCGTCGCGCTCGGCCTGTGAGGCGACCGGGATCGGCGCACCCGCGGCGACAGCAGCCGGGGCCTTCCACTGGACCGTGGGCGAGCCGCCACCCGAGGCCGGAACGTTGATCCACGCCAGGACCATGCACCGCGCGGGTGCTGCCGGGGGGTTGCCTGAGCCGGCCGTGCCCGCCGTGTAGCCGGGGACGACGTCGGGGACAGCCGAACCGTCCTCGACCGGGATGTCCTGGCGGACCCACATGATGTCGACACGGGCGAGAGTCGCGTGCGCAGCCGTCATCGAACCGGACACCGCAGCGTCGATCGCATAGAGCGTTGGGCCCGACTCGGACGCGGCCTCGAAGTCCAGCACACCCGCGTGCGGGCCCACCGTCCACGTCGTCGAGGTGGCCGTGACCGTCGTCGCCGAAGTCCCCGGGCGCACACCAGAGCGAGCCCCGAGCGGACGCGCAGCCGTCGCCCCCGCGAACGCCACAGAACCGACCTGCCGCAGCATCCGGCCCGAGTAGAACGGTGCACCAGCGGTCGCATCGACCGGGTGAATGGTCTTGGTCATGAGCCCTCCCGGGGCGAGTCGGTTACTGCCATGAGGGATCAGCGGAAACGGTCAGCAGGGCGTCCGGGCTGTAGCCGACCGCCGTGAATGCCCAGGTATTGACGCCCGGCTCGAACTGACTCCACCCGCGGGACGTGACCCAGTTCGCGCGCCCGGACTGGCCCTGCGCCAGGACGAGCTGGCTCTCCATGTCGACCGTCAGGAACTCGCCCACACCGAGCGTCAGCGACGCCGCGAACACCAGGCGCAGACCGGAGGACACGTGCGTCACCACCGGGCCAGTGATCGGGCCGTCGATCCGCAACCGCACCGGACCCGGCGTGTTGCCCGGGTTGATGAGCGACACCTGACCCGACACCTGCGTCGAGTTGATGCTGTACGGGATCGTGTACGGGATCGTCAGACCACCCGACGTGGACGGGAGCGCCGTGGAGTCGGTCAGGGTGGCGCCGAACTTGCGGGAGTCCGGGGCGACGAGCTGGATCGACCATGCCGCCTTCGTGGGAGACAGGACCTTGAACAGCACCTCATCCTCGCGCTGCACGCTCGTCCACCTGGCCCGCGATCCGCGCGTGATGGTCAGCGTCGTCAGGTCGAGCGTGCAGGCCGCCTTGAGCCGGTCGCGAGCATCGTCCAGGGCGTCCTCGTTCGGCGCGTACACGAACCCGCCGAGCACGGGGTGCATCGGCTTGCGGTTCGGCTTGCCAGTCCAGCCGCCATCACCGCGAGCCTTCTGTTGGATCGAGACGGTGGACGCAGGCCCGTCGTCCCAGCCCGAGAACTGGTCGCGCTGGACGACCCACTCGACACCCGTAGCGGGCTCGAGCCCATGCAGCGACATGTCGCCGAGGACAGCGAACGCCATCAGACCGCCCCCAGGTTGTAGATCCGTCGCGCCGCCGCGATCGCGCCGGCCATCGGGTCAGTCGTCGAGATGTACTGCTTGACGGTGATGCTGGGGCCGCCGGTGGCAGCCGCCGCGGAGTTACCCCCGCCACCGACGTACCCACCGGACGCGAACCGCATCGCGTTGAGCGAGTCGAAGAACGCCGGGCCGTAGTGGTCGACCGCGTCAGCCTTGACGACGTACTCGCGGTTCGACAGCATCGCCGGGATGGAGTCGGACGTCGTCGTGCCGGGGCCGAAGACCTGGCCGCCGGCGGCGCGGTTCGCGTAGTAACCGCCCTCGGTACGCATCGCCGCTGTGATGACGATGTCCGGCATGGCGAGCAGCCGCTTGAAAGCGGCCAGCCGCGCTTCCGCAGCCGACGTCTCCACCGACACTGTCACC
>Ga0209745_1002167_pt1 | contig 11306 bp, 8 predicted proteins | sample BarGraNGADG00312_FD_184495 | JGI IMG/M metagenome (GOLD analysis project Ga0209745, IMG submission 184495) | Arctic peat soil microbial communities from Barrow, Alaska - Barrow Graham LP Ref core NGADG0004-312 (SPAdes) (version 2) | ecosystem: Environmental > Terrestrial > Soil > Wetlands > Peat ... | reverse complement strand
CCCCGGCGGCCATCCTGTGCCACCTCGCGGGTCGAGTTTGAATAGCGTTCCATGAAGGGCACCACACCCGTTGAGGTGAGCGCGCTGTTAAGCACCGGCGAGCCCTTGGGACGTATGTGCGAGAGATCATGTCCAACACCGCCGCGGCGTTTCATGAGCTGCACCTGCTCCTGGTCAATCTTCATTATCCCGCCGTAAGAATCCGAATCACCTTTATTCCCTATGACAAAGCAGTTGGAGAGCGAAGCAATCTGGTAATCGTTACCTATTCCGGTCATCGGTCCGCCCTGCGGAATAATATATCTGAAATCCTTGAAAGCCCTGTAGATTGTCTCTGCCGGAAGGGGGTTCGGGTAATTCTGTTCAATACGATGTATCTCGGAGGCCAGGCGACGGTGCATGTCGTCAGGAGTCTTTTCGTAGAGATTGCCAAAGGAATCTTTCAGAGCATATTTACTTGCCCAGACTTTGGCCGCCAGGTCGTCGCCGCCAAAGTATTCACGTGTTGCCTTTATGGCATCCTCATAAAGATATGTGGGTTGTTTACCTGTGTCTTCCGGCATAATCGATTTATCCACAATCGTCTCTTCCTTTTTCAACTTCTTCTCCTCTTTTTTAATCATCTCCTTCTCGTTAGGGGCGACGGATGGTATGTGGACAAATGAATCTCCCATTATAGTGCAAGAATATTACAGTTTGAAAATAAGCTACTTAATCTACCTTCGACAAAAATGAACGGGTTTTGCTAAAATAGACTAGTAAGTCAGAGGAGGCAAGAATAAAAGTTCTCTTTTATCAACATACATATTAACTTTATAAACCGCTGTGGTGAAAAAAAAGAGGCCGGTTTCCCGGCCTCTTTAAGTAGTTGATACATAACATATTAGAAGATAAGACGAATGCCCAGAAGGCAACCCCATGTACTTGAGGTACTTACGCTCTTACTGAGAGTTGTATTTTTAGCAAAATTTTCCAGTGAGGTGGCGTTAAGTCTGAAAGTAGGAGCCGTAGTTGCGTTACCCCGGCTGACAACTGTCAGGGGACGAACGTTTTCATAACTGGTCAGAGCATTGTATGTGTATGTGCCCCAGCTGTCATTTATCATGTTGCCTACATTAAGGAGGTCGACACTGAACTGGAGAGTGTACTTGCGCTCTGAACCGAAGTTTGTAAAGAGATCCTGAAGGATTTTTGCATCAAACCTGTGCATCCATGGCTGAATTTCACCATATCTTTCAGCATACTGACCCTTGCGGCTACCGAGATATTCATTCCTGTTGACATAGTCCCAGAATGCATTCTGCTGTTGTGCTGCAGTCATTAATGTTCCTCCGCTTGGAGTATAATCTACAAAGGTAATTTCAGATGCACTCGAAGGAATATACATTATGTCTGCTGATACTCCGTCACCATTCAGGTCATTGGAATAGATGTAGGTCCACCTTCCTGTCTGATATCCCTGGTAAACAAGTGAAAATGTAGTTGCAAAGTGTTTAGCATATTCAATCTTGTATGATACACTACCGATAAGTTTGTGAGGAGTGGAGAAAAGTGAATAGCTCAGTTCAGGATCGTTCAGACTTCCGATAGAGGTATTGGATGAGTAAGCTGAATAAGCTGACGAACCCGGGTTAGCGCTGATGTCTTTTGCCTCGGTATAAGTATAGGCAAACATGCCTGACAGTCCTTTGCTGAAATTCTTGGTCAGCATTGCGGTAAGTGAATACTGGTAGCCCTGCTTGGTATTTCTGAGCTCTGTGGCTGCACTGACAGTGCTAACCACTTTGGCGGCAGTGCTGTTAGACCAGAAAATACGGTTATCCGGGCCGGCCAGAGTTCCTGTTGGATTAGCCAGGTTTATATTTATCTGCTGTACAGCATTTATATCCTTTGAATACATAGCCTCTGCAGTGAATATCATACTCCATGGCAATTCAACGTCAACAGCCAGGTTGGAGCGCCAGATCTGCGGGAATTTGAAGCTTTTGCCAACCTGGGTAAGTGTAGAGAGGTTCGGCAGGGTGCTTGCACTCTGCGGGAAGTTGACGGGATCGCTTGCTATTAACTCTTTGTAGTCAGGATTAAATTCCAGTCCCACAAGGTTTGCGTTACCCGGGCCCCAGCCTATTTCAGGCGACTGAATAACGCCGGAGTTGGTTGGCTGGTTGGTGAACCACACAAAGGGAAGCATACCTGTGAAGAGGCCTGTTCCTCCGCGTACCTGCAGTGAGCGATCACCACGGACATCCCAGTTAAATCCGAAGCGTGGTGATACCACAAGCTTGCTGTCAGGCCATGTGCCTACGTCCATTTTCTGGCCGTCATAAAAAGTGAGGGCTGCAATGGCAGGGTTACCCACCATCTTATCAAGGTAAAGGGGAAGCTCCAGGCGAACACCGTATGTCAGTTTAAGTTTCGGTACAACAGCCCACTCATCCTGTGCATAAAGTGATGCAAAACCAAAGGTCGCAGTTGCACCTGGTGCATCGACACCATTATAACCATATGTAACACCAAAACCGCTGGGATCGGCGCCAGTTAAGAAATCATCCACAGAGGCGTAACGGTAGTAGGAAGTACCTTCACGTATATATGAGTTACGGAACCAAAGACGGTCAAATGAGGCACCTGCCGTAAGAGTGTGCATGTTAAGGTTTATGGAGAGGTTATCCGTAAATGTAAATGTCTTGTTCTGGACATCATTGTTAAATGAGAAGAGTTCATAACCGAATGACATATATTGATCACCACCTTCCCAAATGTCAACAAAGGGGAACAGGTCTGAGTTGCTGGTACGGGTATCCTGTATAAAAGTATAGCTGGCAAGGAACTTGTTCGAGAACCTTGAGCCAAAACTGCTGTTGAGTTCACCCGTGATTGAACGTACCGTGTTTTTAAATCCGTAGAATGCATTTGAGAAAGCCATTGACTGGCTGCCGATACGGCTGGAGTTCCTGGCGTTGTTTGGCGGGCCGCTGTTAGAATTGGTTGTCTGATCAGAGGTACCAACAACATCATTGTACCTTATGGTGAACCTGTGATCCTTGTTAATGTTCCAGTCGAGGCGTGCAAGTATTTTAGTATTTATATTTTTGAATGGATCGAAATCCTTGTACTTGCCCGGATCGTAATTATAGGTTTCCATCAGGTGGTTCCTCACTGCAATCATGTCTGATTCAAGAGTTCTTGAGATCATCAGGTCCTGGTTGGCTACACCGTCTGTACTTGGTTTCCACGTAACTCCCGGAATAGTTTCGGTACCATACTCCCCGCTGAGGAAGAAGAAAAGTTTATTCTTTATAATGGGACCGCCGATGCGTCCGCCGAAGTTAAGTGAACTCCTGGAATTTGCTCCGACCACTTCATTCCCGTCAACGGTGTTTCCGGTAAATGATTCCGGACGTATATAGGTATAAACTGATCCTTTGAATTCGTTGTCGCCGCTGCGGGTTACAGCATTTATGCTGGCGCCGGTGAACTGCGACATACGTACATCATAGGGTGCCATACTTACAGAAATTTCTTCGATAGCATCAAGGGCGATAGGTTGTGCCTCACCACCTGGGAGCGGATTGCTGCTCAGTCCGAAGTTGTTGTTGAATGCGGCGCCGTCAATTGTAATAGTGTTGAAACGGCCGTCCCTTCCTCCGAATGAGTTGCCCTGTGCCTGGGGAGTAAACTTGGTGAAGTCAGCGATACTCCTGCTGATCGTCGGCATGCTTGCCAGTTCACGTCCGCTGACGTTGGTCTGGGTACCTGCACGCTCAGAACTGAGTATCGAGTTCTTCAGCCCTGCCGTAACAACAACTTCCTGCAATGAAGTAGTGGTCTCAGTCAACTGGCCGTTCTGGACATAGTTCTCACCGAGTTTGAGATAAATATCTGTGTAGGTGTTGGCTGAATAACCCACGAAGGAGACATCAACCTTGTAAGGACCACCGATACGCATGTTCTGGATCCTGTAGTTACCGGAATTATCACACAATGCTGCGTACTGCGTTCCTGTCGGAATGTGAACCGCAACAACGGTAGCCCCCGGAAGAGTTTCTCCGTTCGTGTCGGTAATTTTTCCACTTAGTGAAGAGGTTGTCACCTGGGCCATCAGGGTCATTGACCCCAGGAACAGCGACAACAGAATGAAAGTGAACTTAAGTTTTCGCATAATTTGAGTTGAGTTAGAAGGTTTATGGTTATAGTTCGTTGTAATATATTTAATTCCAGTGAGTTACAAATGTTGCCCCATTAATGTAAGGCAGAGCGTTAAATTACATTTCCGGGCAGACTTTCATGGGATTTGGTATTTTGTAATTATGAACAAGTTTTTAACGTGTTATTAATAAGTTATCAATCAGATGCTTTGAAACACCCGTTTAATTATCTGGTTTATAGTGCCCTTATTTTCAGTGAGATATGAAGCATACACTTCTATGGCAACGCTAAGCGCCGGACTGTCAGACAGATACTTTTCAACAGGATCATGAATTGTCTCAAAACTGTCACAAGAGACTGTTACACCACCCCTGTTCAGGTCAACTTTATCAGGGAATTTATAATAGCCAATGCTATTCATTGCCTGTATTATCATTTTCATACCTTACTTATTATATCCCCTGTCAGTAACCCGGCATTGACAAATGACAAAATGAGTATCATTTACTCATTTTGGAGCCGCAAAGATAATAAACTCATAATTTTGTGTGAATTAAATTTTTGTTACGATGGTACGTCTAATCGCCCTCATCATTTCAATAGCGCTGCAGATCATTGCTGCCGTCATCGCTCTCCGCTTCATGAAGATGACCAGGTACAGGCTCTCCTGGATACTGCTCTCCACTTCCTTCGTGCTGATGTCATTGAGAACGCTCATACAGCTGATCGAGTACTTCCAGGGTCATCCATCATTTGAGCTCACTATGATGGATGACTGGATGAATGTTCTGATCTCTGTCCTGATAATCTCCGGCGTTGTTCTTATCAGGGAGCTCTTCACATCCCTCAAGAGGGCTGAGACTGACAGGATGAGGTCTGACCGGAGGCTGCTCAACGCTATTATCACCACCGAAGAGACAGAGAAAAAGAGGTTTGCAAAGGATCTGCACGATGGGCTTGGGCCCCTTTTATCAACCGTGAAGATGTCACTCTCGGCTCTGACACCCATGGTGACTGATCCCGTGGGAAAAGAGATTCTCGGCAATACCAACCATGTGATCAACGAGGCTCTCAGCTCCATCAAGGAGATAGCAAACAACATGAGCCCTCATGTGCTGACAAACCTCGGCGTGGCCAGCGCCATCAGCACCTTCGCGGCAAAGGTCAACCAGACAAGAAGTGTCAGCATCGATTTCCGGACAAACATGGAAGGTGAACGGTTCGACACTGACAAGGAGGTAGTGATGTACAGGGCTGCCTGCGAGCTGATCAACAACGGTATGAAGCACTCAGGTGCATCGAGGATAGAGATGGATCTTCACCGCCACCAAAAAATCATTACCTTGCAGTATCTTGATAACGGGCGGGGATTTGACACAGAGAAGCTTACCTCAGAAGAAGCTGTGGGCATGGGAATCCCCAACATCGAGACAAGGGTGAGGGCAGTGGACGGGGTCTTCCTGATAGAGAGCTCGAAAGGGAAGGGAACAAGTGCGCTGATAAGGGTCAATCAATAAGGCAGCAGTCAGACGGCAATAGGCAGTAGCCGGCAGGCGTATCGGGGACATAAGATTTTGTAGGACAAGGGAATAACCATAATATAGATACCTCGTAGAGGTTGAATTATTGTAGGAAAATGGATAAAATTAAAATTGCACTCGCTGATGATCATCAGCTGTTCAGGAACGGGCTGAAAATATTGCTGGGCAATTACAATGAGTTTGAGGTGGTAGCCGAAGCTTCCAACGGCAATGAGCTTCTGAGAGCCCTGGAGACTTGTCCGTCCGACATCGTGCTCATGGATATAAGCATGCCGGAGATGGATGGTGTGGAAGCTACGGGCGTACTGTCCCGCCAGATGCCCGGTACGAAAGTGATAGCTCTTTCAATGTATGGTGAGGAAGAGTATTACTACAGAATGGTCGACGCAGGCGCAAGGGGCTTTATCCTTAAAGACTCTGATATTTCCGACGTGCATGACGCGATCATTGCAGTACATAAAGGTGGCAATTACTTCTCGCAGGAACTGCTCTATCATGTAATTAACCGTATAAAGAACCGGGAGCAGGAAGTAAAGAGCTCCAGCCTCTCGAAACGTGAGAAGGAGATACTGCTGAAAATCTGTGAAGGACTTTCAAACCATGAGATTGCCGACTCTCTCTTCATAAGCAAACGCACTGTCGACAAGCACCGGGCTAACCTTCTGGCAAAGACAGGCTCAAAGAACACGGCCAGCCTCATTCTGTACGCCATAAAAAACAGGCTGATAGAGATCTGACATGAGCAATAAGGAAGCGCTGGGCATCAGGGGCGAAGAGCAGGCTGCCGGCTGGCTCAGGCAGCACGGTTATACCATTCGCGACAGAAACTGGAGGTCGGGACGCACAGAGATCGATATCATTGCAGAAAACGGTGAGTATATAGTATTCGTTGAGGTCAAGGCAAGATCAGCCGATTACCAGGTCAGTCCTGCTGATGCCGTCAATGTACCCAAGCAACGGACAATAATCTTTGCAGCATCAAATTATATAAAGCAATACAATCTTAATAAGGAAGCAAGATTCGACATTATCACCCTCATCTTCAACGGACCCGGCTGGGAGGTAGACCATATTGAAAATGCCTTTTATCCTACGATGTGAACAATAAGATTGAGCACTACTGCTTAAAAGCATTTCCCTGATCCGATTTTTTGAATATTTTTGACCTGAACAGCACCTTAAATCAACAATAATAAAAATATGAAAAACACACTTTTTGCCATATTGGCGCTTATCCTGATAATTACACCGCTGTCAGCGCAGAAAAAGAACAAGGAAACTGCGGTCACTCCTGAAGGCTATAAATTCACTACCGTTGTTTCATTACCCGCCACACCGGTCAAGAACCAGTCCGCCACAGGTACATGCTGGTGCTTTGCCACCACATCATTCATGGAGTCGGAGCTTCTGCGTCTTGGCAAAGGTGAAAATGACCTTTCCGAGATGTTCGTCGTAAGAAATACTTATAAAAACAGGATCAGGGACAACTACCTGAGGGAGGGCAGGGGAAACCTCGGAGAGGGAAGCCTTTCTCCTTCATGGGTAAGGGTTTATAATGAATCGGGTATAGTGCCTCAGGAGGTCTACTCCGGTATCAGTTACAGTTCACCGGTACATAATCACCGTGAACTGCAGGCCTATATTGAAGCTGTGACGGCAGTACCGGTAAAGAACAGACAGATGAGTACTGAATCGCAGGAGGTTACGAATGCAGTTCTTGATATCTACCTCGGTGAAGTGCCTGAAACATTTACTTACAAAGGACAAACATATACTCCAAAATCTTTCGCTGCAAGCCTCGGACTTGACATGAACAATTACGTGAATATCACTTCCTTTTCACATTTTCCATTTTATACCCAGGGGCTGCTCGAAGTAAGGGACAACTGGGAAATGAATCGTTTCTACAATGTACCTCTTGATGAGTTCATTGAGGTAATCGATAGTTCACTTATGAATGGTTATACCGTTGACTGGGACGGAGACGTGAGCGAGAAGGGGTTCTCGCATGCAAAAGGAGTGGCCATTAATCCTGATATGGCCCGTATTGACAATACCTCCGGAACTGACAGGGCGCGCTTTGAGAGAGGTTCCGACCAGGGAGCCATGGCAGAGGTATATAAATTTGAAAAACCCTGGCCTGAGATAGATGTTACCCAGGAGATTCGTCAGAAGGGATACGAGACCTTTATCACCACAGATGATCACCTGATGCATCTAACCGGCATAGTGAAAGACCAGAACGGGACGAAGTACTATATCACAAAGAACTCATGGGGCACGGAAAGGAATCCATTCGGCGGTTATCTGAACATGTCAGAGAGTTTCGTCAGGGCAAAGACAATATACATTATGGTGCACAAGGATGCTGTTCCGGCAGATCTTCGGCAGAAACTGGGATTCTAGCCTGGGTTAATAAATGAACCCTGGTTCTTTTTTCAGACCGGGATAAAAATAGGCGTAGAAAAGCGAAAAGAAAACAAAAAGATTCTGACCTGACTGTGACTCAAAGGAATTATTGCCAATGAAATTTACCAGGAAAACAATCAGAAACAGGATGAACATAAAAGATTCATGTGCCTTCTTCTTAACAAGGAAATAAACGTACAGCACTACAATGATAATCAGTCCTGTTAATCCCAGAGTGAGCAGGATGTAAAGGAATTGATTGTGTGGCTTCATATTTAACCCTGACAAGGCAGAGCCATTCTTTTCAATGCCATAGTCTACTGCCTTCAGTATGCTACCGGTGCCCCAACCCATAACAGGGTGTTCTTTGAATGCCTCCCAAGAAGCTCTCCACACATCAATTCTTTTTGTCAGGGAACCCCATGAAATATCCTTACGTGAGCTATGGGAATAGACATATAAGCTCATCATCTCTTCATAAACCCTTATATAGAATCCCGGTCTTGTAACATTTAAATAATTTGTCGTTCCTTTTTCAACTGCACTGATATCCGTGGCGGTAAGCTCCATAAAGCCCTGTCTGTCCTTTTTAAGGCCACGCGATGACATATACCGATATAATGTGGCCCTTAGTTCCTGGTGCATTAAGTCTTTTCCGTCGAAATCCAGATCGCTCTTTTCATTCCAGGCATCCCTGAGCTCTCCGTCAGCAATATAGAGATAGACCAGATTCCCGTTTTCTCTTATAATATTTGTAGTGTCATGCAGGTAAGGAGTGCCCTGACCTGTGTGGCTGGCCAATGTGCTGAAATCAGTTACTGTTTCAGCATGTGTCTGTTTATAAATATTGACCATTGGCCAGACCGCCAGACCTGCCAGAAGAACAAAAACGACCGGCACTGAAATTTTAAGAAATGTTCTGTTTGTCGTGGTAATAAGAACCACGATCATATAAATCAACACTGCAACAAATGAGGCAATCGCCGATAAAGCCCGTAAATAAAAGAGGAAAAAGATAAGCCACGCTGATATTGCCAGACTCAGATAAAAATACATCTTATTGCCAGTCATCTGTTTTACCAGCAGGGGGAACTGAATAGCCGCAATAATCAGCATCATTCCAAAATAGACACCCGGGATAAATGGTGAGGCTTCACGGAAGAAAAGGTTTGACTGGAAGATCCTGCTGAAAAAACCTATAAATGAAACAACCAGAACCGATGAGATAAACAGCAATAACAGCACCCTGATTTTTTTCAGGTCAGGCATCGGGGATGTGGCCAGAATAAGAGGCAGAAACAGTGTGGGCAATTTATGCAGGAGGTCGTTTTTAAATGCATAACCTATATCTTCAGACCATAATAATCCTATGACATTCACGACATAAATCAAGATAAAGGCCATGGCAGGCTTGTCAGACCGCAGCTTATTGAACTTGGTTTTAAAATCAGCCTCTGCCAGCCAGTTACCTATAAGGAGAATCTCGCTTATCGTCAGGAAGTACCTTGATGACGGCAGAGAGACCACAAAAAGGCACAACGAAGCAAAGTATATTGAAAGATGTACTGATTTTCTGGTTATGTCTGTATGAGCAGCCATCATTTGTGTGATTATTCACCAGACGATTACCTGATTTATGATTTTGAGCTTGTCTTACACTATATGCCTGAACCGTTCAGGAATTCTTATGACCGGTTTCTCACTAAGCAATCCCGGCTTATTAAGAGCAAACAGCGGACGGAAAAGGCTTTGTCTTCTTCTGGCCTGTTTAAATAAACTGTCGCCGTCAACAGGCGTCTTTTTGGTAATAAGGTCAAACAACTCAAACCTTCTGTCAAGATGGCCCCGCCAGCCGGCATGAAGCAGCGACGGGTCTTCCATTCTCCCCTTGGAAATTTCGTAATCAACCATTCCAAAATGAAACAGAAACAGATTCGGGTCTATATGAAAGTTTCTGAACCGTACCCGGTGAAACCCCGATCCCCATGTAAGAGGACGGGTTGCAACAACAGCTTTTGTGTAACGTGCAGATACGTGGGCAAAGCTCCTTTGTTCAAGGAAGGGGCGCGCAGGATCTATTGGCTGTTCAAGGTCGAGGTGCTGCCCGACATCCAACCCGAGTGCAGAGAGTGAAGCGGATCTTATCCGCCGCTGAAGATAATCGGCCAGGGTAAGATGCTGATTTGGGTCTATCACCAGAATTTCATCTATATCATGGGCAATTATCAGATCATATCTTTGAAACAACGCCTTTACAAAGTTGGAGATCACATTGATACGGTTTTTGTCTCCGCTGGCCCTGTTCAGCTTTTGCCGGGGGATCCTTATTACATTAATGGTTTCATGACCTTCGGGAAAATCCTGATCGTGCCCGTCCAGTATAAGAAAGAGATTATCATGACCAAGTTGTGCACCATAGTATTCCATCCACTTCGGGATAAAGAACCGGTCATTTCTGACCATGGATACAACTCCAATCTTTTTGTGATTGTTTCCGGACATCCGTCTGTATATTTCAGGCTAAAATTGTAAAAAAATATTTAAAGCAGTAAATTTACAATAAAACAATGTCAGATAACAGTGATTCTGCGAACAGTGACCCTGTTGATGCGGTAATCTTATGGGTTGATGGCAGTGACCCGAAACTTGCAGAAAAGAGGAACCATTACCTTGCTCTGGAAAAAAAGACCAGCGCCCACCCGGGAGCTCTTCCTTTACGTTTCGCATCATCAGACGAAATAAGATACTGTGTCCTGTCAATTCTGACATTTGCCCCTTTTGTCAGAAATATATTTTTAGTCACTGATGAACAGGACCCTGATCTATATGAGGATATCAGAACCAGGTTCCCTGAAAAAGCAGGCAGCTTGAAAATTGTTGACCACAAAGAAATCTTCAGGGGGTACGAGCAGTACCTGCCGACTTTCAACAGCTCATCCATCCAGGCATTGATCTGGAGAATTGAAGGGCTGTCAGAAAAATTTATCTATTTCAATGACGATATTATTCTGATTAGAGAAGTTAAGGAAGAGGACTGGTTTATTGGTAACATGCCTGTTATGAGGGGGAAGTGGCTGCTGCCGCCTTTCAGAAAAATGGCCGGAAATGAACTGAAGGTATTAATAAACAAACATATACGCAATAACAAAGATTACCTTCCAAAGATTTCATTTTATCTCCGCCAGTGGAAAAGTGCCTCTCTGCTGG
>Ga0209745_1002166_pt1 | contig 11307 bp, 7 predicted proteins | sample BarGraNGADG00312_FD_184495 | JGI IMG/M metagenome (GOLD analysis project Ga0209745, IMG submission 184495) | Arctic peat soil microbial communities from Barrow, Alaska - Barrow Graham LP Ref core NGADG0004-312 (SPAdes) (version 2) | ecosystem: Environmental > Terrestrial > Soil > Wetlands > Peat ... | reverse complement strand
GGCCTTTGAAGCCATAGTGGCTGAAAATAAGGCATCGCTACCAGCAAAGACCTTTGCTCCCATGGCGAACACCGAGGCAAACTTACCGGCTGTGGATGCAACACCCTCAGTGCGGTTCTTAAAAGCAGCAAGTCCCTGCGGTTTTCCGGTAACGAAATAGACTGGCCTGTAAGGACCGAGACCGTAGTCGGCTTTGTCGAGATTTGGGAGGCGGAACCCCTGGTGATCACGGTCATCGGCGACCTGATTATACATCACCCCGCTATCAGGATTCATCTTCAGCAGCCACTCAAGGCCCCATCTCACCTCATCAAGGATATCAGGTATGCCATTGCTGCCCTTTGCACCTGCAGCATCATACCAATCACCGTAAACCTCAGGCGATCTGTTGTATGCAAACATCATCTGGTAAACTGATGTGGCAGTTGTAGCCGTGTATCTGAGATGATCGCTGGCATCATGATACCCGCCTATCACGTTAATAGGAGTGCCTGACAGGGTCGGATGATCAACTATAATTCCGTCGTGGGTATGACACGAATCAGCAAGGAACGGGTTGTAACCGCACCGCTGGGCTCTGATATACTTCAGGAGATAATCGGCCGTGCCGTCATAGACCCCGGCATCAATGCGAAATGTCTCAGAATGTGTTTTTTCATAGCTGACGTAATATCCTCCCGGAGTCGTCAAGCCGGAGAAGTCCAGTCTTGCAGCAGATGCCATACCCCACACGGCTCCGTCATACAGGGCAGCCTTACCCTTAAACACGACTTTGTCAGTAAGGGCGTCGCAAACTGTGAAATCAGGTCCAGCCCCCGGGTTCTGCGAGATATATACGGCAACCTTGATTGTGTTCGGGAGATAACCAAGCTGGTTTATTCTGATCCACGACTGTGCACCAGCAGGCCAGAGCATAATACAAAGAAGCGTTATTGACAGGGCCGTCCTCTTCATTTTAGTATTTCTTTTTCAGGTTGGCGTCAGTGAAGTAATGCATAAGTATATCCCTGTACGAGTATCCTGAGGCACCCATGACAGCTGCACCGATCTGGCACAGCCCCACTCCGTGGCCCCATCCGGCACCGTGCAGGATGAAGTGTGTTTCTCCTCCCCCGGGCCTCTTTTCGACAACGAAGGCTGAGCTGTAAAGATGAGTCTTTGAAAGCGCTTTCCTGATCTCCAGCTCTTTGCCAATGATCATGGTCTTCCTGTCTCCTTTTATACGCAGCCTGACGATGCGTCCGGATGTACCTCTTGTCACGGGTTCGAGTTCAGTGATCGTTCCGAAGTCAATTCCTGTTTTCTCCCTGACCAGTGTGCTCAGTTCCTTCTGCGGATATATGACCTTCCATCTGAAAAAGTCATTTGTCTCCTGATCGTAGTTGTTAAGCACCTGCGAGAGGGTCTTCTTGTCATTGGTGTTGCAGAAGGCATCCGGAGCACCATTAATCCATTCCACTGCATTCGTTTCCAGGGTCAGGTCGGTATTGAAAACCGCAGGCAGCTCTTTACTGTCTGTTATCTTTTGAAGGTAGGGATGGCTCACCGGCTCCCATGCATTTTCGAACAGTTCAGTGATGCCACCACAGCATTTGGAGTAGCGCGCATCGCATATCAGGCCATCGTACATAAGTACTTCCCCTGCTGTCTTGCGCACGGCCTGCTCAACAATCTGTGTCGAAGCCCTGGTGATGCCCTGGTAGCGCTGGCAATGATCGTCGGCGCAGACGTCAAAGTTCCTGTGATCCTCACGGTCATACCACCTGGTGATTTCCGTATCAGTGATGATACTTGTGGTGTATTTCCCTTCTCCGGCTTTCAGCCTGGCAGTCTTCTCCATCTGTGCCAGCAGCCAACTTCTTGAAATCACGGCGTGGGCCTTCAGAAGCTCAGCAGATGATGTGGCGCTCATCTCTGACGATATCACACTCAGAAGATAATCTTCCACAGACAGGATATTAACGGCAGTGATATGATCATTTTCAACAATGAACTTGAGCCTGCCCCGAAAAGTCTGATCTTCATTGCGCTGCCAGTGAAATGCGACACCGATGGTGACGGCGTGGAGGGTGAAGCAGTCATGCTCCGGATCAGAAGGGGCAAGAGTGATCTCATTACCTGCCTCAACGACTTCGGTTTTATCCTTAAGTAAGATTTTCCCTCCCTGAAGCAGGGCAGTCCACTGGCCTGAAAGATTTTTTCCGACTGTGCCAGCAGTAAAATGTCCTTTAAGCGTGAATGTCAGTCCGGAGCCTGACACTATGCCAACACTTATCTCCGGTGTCTTGTCCATCATAATAGAATATCTTCTGTTAATGACTTAATCTCCTTGCCGCTAAAGCATACCTGCATGAAAATGCCGGATATGTCAGCTGACGTAATTTTATCATAGTCTTCTTCCCTTGGCGTTATGAGCACACCTCCCATATCAACCGAGGCAGGGCTAAGCAGGATTTTATCTTTACCCTCTGCAAAGTAGCATGCCGGTCTGTGCAGCTTGCGCGGTATCACATGGATGATCCACGTATTATTACTGTATGAAGCCAGAATGTTTAGCATTGGCTCAGGTCTCTCAGGCTGGGTTAGGGCAAACCTCGCGTAGAAATTATCGAAGGCTGCCGCAAGAGCTTGTTTATCAAGTCCTCTAAGCGTCATAATACCTCTGCCGTATTTCTGCCATGACCATAACTCAGTATCGTTATCTACTTCCACCTTGGTGCACAGGTCTCTGTTCCTGAAATCGTCCTCTATGAGAAGAAATCCTTTGTTCCCTGCCTGAAAATGCAGATGGTCAGGTGCTGAAGCTCCGCATTGCGGTCCGTTGTAAAAAATAACGTACTCAGGCAGCGCTTCCGCCAGCCTGAGCATGGTCAGGAAGTTCCCTTCAATGCGCTGGTCTGTATGCGTGTTATTTACAATTGTCAGATGTCTTCTGAAGATAGGGAAAGGATTGATTAGAATGGTATAGTCCTGTTCGAAGCTGATACCACGCTGTTGTGCCGGCCGGTTCTTTTCGCAAAGGAAGCATGGTCTTGCTTCTATAGAACTGGCATCAACCTTTGCGGCGGAGGAAGTGATGCGGCCGGGATTAAACTGCACTACAACTTCAAATTCAGCGAAGAAGATCTTCCTGACTTTAACATTATCAAGCTGGCGGTAGTTATCGCGCGCGAGGTCCCACTCGTTCAGCTGACTGTCAAAAAGATCGCTTACGCTCTGTGAATAATCTTTCATACACCGGTTTATTTATTGCTGCTGCCCATCATCTGTTTACGTGCAACAAGCTCAATAGTCCTGATTTTATCCTTATATAAATTATATGTATTCATCCTGTTCACATCCAGGGAAGCATCGGAGTTTTCATCCCATCTGCGGCAGAGATAAAGAGGCTCATAGATTCGTCCTATCTGGTAATGACGGCTTATGGCCAGACCCACTGCATAATCCTCGCCATAGCTCACATTGGGCACCCTGATGGTCCGCAGCACAGGCGTAAAGAACGCCCTGGGCGCTCCGAGACCGTTAATTCTCAGGGCATTGTTACGTCCATTATCGGGTGTCCACTCTTTATGATCTATCAGTCCTGGAGGAATATCCTGGAGATCAAAGTTTACCATTTTATAAGAACCTACCAGCATGGCGCACTGCTGGACATAAAACGCGTCAACAACCTTTGTGATGACACTGTCATCTATATAAAGGTCATCGCTGTCGAGCTGAATCGCGAACCTGCCGCACTTTTCACTGAACACAGCCTCGTTCCAGCACCCTCCTATGCCCATGTCCTTTCTTTCTGGAACGATATGCACCACTCTGCTGTCAGCAGCAAATGACCTTATGAGATCAGTGGTGCCGTCGGTTGAGTAGTTATCAACTATGATCAGGTTGAATTTATATTTTGTTTTCTGGCTCAGGACTGATTTGATGGCATCGCTAACGGTCCTGACCCTGTTCTTTACAGGTATGACTACTGATGCGTCATATTCAAAGTTCTGATCTTCAAACTTAATTTCCCGGAATACCGGTTCCAGCCAGGCATTGATGCATTTAAGATGATGAGTACAGGCTTTCTCCATCTCCATCTGAACAGCCCTGTTACGGGGATCGACATAGTCAAACTGCTTCTCGCCGGTCTTGCGAATGTCGGTCTCCACCTCAGTATAGAGTATTTCCTGTATATGAACCAGGGAGTGACCCTGTGATATCTTCAGCCTTAGGTCATACAGGCCGGCAAATATGTAATTCTCATCCATACGGCTGACTACCTGTGTAAAGGCTCCGGTGCTGTACAGTATGACTGAGCCAAAGTTGAAATCATCCCTGAGGCTGCCTTCCTGGTAATCAATTACCGGGTGCGGAGAAAGGGCGTCATTCTTTTTCTCAAAATAATCAGAATAGACCATTCCGGCACCTGTATTGTCACAGATCTGCATCATCCGTTTCAGGGCAAATTTCCCTAAGTCAAGCGGAAATCCCTTACTGTAGGTCATAACATAATCAGTATCAGCCACAGCAGCCATTTTCTTAAGAGCATCAGTGGAAGCAAAGCCTGCCGACCGCAGGTAATCTGCCTCAACGCCTTCAAACTTGCCCGGGTGCTCCTGAGGAATAACTATGAATATCTTGCTGACCACGCCAGATGCTTTCAGCGAGGAGACTGTCGATTTTAATGATTCAGCTTCAGAAAAAGGTATAAAGCATGTAACGGTTTTATCCATGTTTCCTGTTATTTTTTTGTTAAGAAATTCAATACCTGTCTCATTAGCTCATCCCTCTCTTCAGGTGAGATGATTGTTTCAAACGGGAATCCCAAGACAACTGTTCCGGGTTTCCCTCTGTAAATCACACCGGCGGATGTATTATTCTCCGAGTAACGGAATGCCGTTAACGACCCTTTATCAGCCGGTTCGATCGCATCAGGAGCCTCAGCTGCGTAGACCCCGGAACTGTCAGTAGTGTTGAACGTGTAACTGCCCGTAAAGGCCGGGTGTGCCATGTCGGTAGTGTAAAGATGCCCTTTCCTGACTGCATGATCCGTACGGTGCTTGAAATGCAGTACCTTCTTCACCCGGGCCACAGCTAAAGTATCGCCGGTCATTTGTAAATCAGTCCCTGTGTAAGATCCTGACATGAATACCGGCAAGCCGGCTGCCGCCATTCTTTCAAGGGTATGAATGAGCTCAGGAGTATAAATCTGAAAATCTTTTCTGGAAGTATCAGATGCAGAAAGAGTAGTCTTCTCTTCTCCGAAGATCAGGTCTGCCGCACAGTATGGAGCAAAGTCAAAACCGTCGTTCGTAAAAGCCTCGTCACTGACGGAGATGAACGATCTCCCTGCAGCCATTATCGATTTGCCGTGTATATGAGGGAAGTCAAAGGTGTTACCGGCAATGATCCTTCCCTCGTTGTCAGAATATGACGCACCCCATCCCGGATTATCGTCATCTGTCCACGGCGAAATGCGGTAAAAATCATACTGGTCGCCTGTGGAAACAAAGTTGTAGTGGTCAGCTACACCCCGGTCATTCCACCATTCCACTCCTGCCATCCCATCCCTGTCAAACCATGCAGGCCCTGAGATGCGGTCAAAACCGTTAACCACAAGCACTGTTCCGGTGGCGCCGGAGTTGAATCCGGCAGCAAGTGTCTCTGAGGGGAAGCTCTCCCCTCCCTCATTGACGGCTGTGACTCTGAAACTGAATACAGTATCATAAGCAGGGAGCTCGATCTCCAATTTCGTATCCTTTATTTCAGTGCCGTTGTCAAAGCCGTTCTCACCGGTGCGCATGTATACCCTGTACGAGGTAGGAACGGCTGTTGATTCTATGGGATCATTAACAGGTGCCCAGCTCAGTCTCACCCTCTTATCGCCCAGGTGAGTGAGTGCCATATGTGTCACGGGAAGCGGGTGAACGGCGTATTCACTGCCCGAATTATAGGACAGGTACTTCAGAATACCCTTGTAAACAGCACGGCTGACATGGAACCTGAACCTGGGATCAAGCCCGTAGCTCTGATCCGCCAGGTTCTGATGCGAGAGCAGCTCAAGGAGCATGGCCGGAACACCGGGTTTGCGCGCCTCGTAATATGACTTGTCCCATAACCCCCGGCGTGTCCAGTCAGGATTGAACAACTGTGATATATCTTCAACTATTTGTGTCTGTACAATATCCGACAGATCGCGGCTGGCCAGGCGGCTGGTGCCATCGGAGAATTTCCCTTCTCCTGATGCAGTGGAATAGATGGCAAGTGTGCCAATTATCGAATCGCCGGGGGTAATCCCTGCATCAGTATGAAAAGCCAGTGACAGGTCGAGAAGGATGCCCGGTCCCGAAGGATTGACCGTATCAGCCGTACCTGTCAGATAATTGACCCACTCGGCGCGTGACATGTAATCATCGTTATAATCGTTCTTCCCCTTGTTGGGACTGTAAACAAGTGAATCAGGCATGCCAGCATACTGCAGCCAGTAGCGTGCAGCCTCGAGGTACCTGGGTTTGCCGCTCAGCTTCCATGTATAACTAATCGTATCAGCAGGTACGTCAGCAGCATCTGATGCATTTGCATTCAGTGACCACTGGTTTGATATCACTGTTGTTGCAGGTCTGCGTGCAACGTTACCCATCCCTCCGCCGAAACGTACGGCATCAAGGACAGCCTTCCCTCCTTCCTCACACATCACTGTTACAGACCCGGTTGCCTGATCAGCACCTGTATTAAAGAGATACGTGCCCAGATAAAGCCATGTGCCTCCTCCCATGGTCTGGTTTACGATGAAGTCTGTGGTGCCTCCGGTATGACTGATACGATACCTTACTTTCTCTGAATTATCTTTCAGCAAGGGATAAGAAACACTGACGGAGTAATATCCTTTTTCAGGAATGTCAGGTATAAATGCTGCCTGACCGTCTGATATCCTCAGTGAAGTGCCCATCCGGAAAGGGTTGTCGCCTGTAAAAAGCGTGTCCCTGAGGAGAAAACCCTCTCCGGCCGTCTCCGCCTTTCGGGTAACATGTATGACCAATTCAGAATATGGCGACGAAATATCGTTGTCAACCACCACTTCATGGATCTGAATATCTCTTTCACGGGGAAGAAAGACTGTTGCACCGGAATTCTCGAGCATTGGTGTCAGATAGGGAATGACGTACGCCATTACCGAAAGATCCTCAACGCTGCCGAAGAGTTTTGCCCGCTGCCACTCCCAGCGGTCAAGCGGCATATCGAAATAATAGCCGTGGCTGTGCCAAAGAGCAATATACCGGTCATTCAGCCCTCTGGAAGGATGAACGTTGTTGACACGGTCGATCAGTACCGGTTTCTTCTTTATTAAGGCAGGTATTCGCGTAGTGTCGGGGGCAATATTATGCCTGAAATAATTCGGAATAAGCTGCTCAGGTTCAAACCCGTTCGTGTATATGTCAATCGTATAGCTCCTGAATTTTCTGCCCAGCGCTTTCCTGAGAGAATTCCTGAGACGGGTGATGGTCTCCTCCCTGACAGGATTGAATGACATGGCCACAGGAAACCAGATTTTCAGCTCCTTGGTTTCACCTGAAACCTTCACTGAGTCAATGCGCAGATCGTCAGGATAATGCCACTCCGTCACCGGGCTGGTCCACCCGCTAAGCCTGGCCTCGGCAGCCTTCTGTAACTTAGCCGGAGACTGGCCTGAGGCCCGGGGTGAGCAAACCAAAATGATCACACACAGCCATATTAATGAAAGAGGATGGAAGGTCCGCATCGCTGAAATGATTTTGTTGAATATAGTAATTATGATTCAAAAATAGAAAGATTTTTAAAACTTGTCAGACATCTTACAAAAAGTGATTTTATTAATATATTTATTTACATTTGTTATTAGTAAGCGAAACAAAAGCTAATCTGTTTCCTTAACGTGTTTAATCATTTGGAGAATAACCACATATCAATTTCTATCTGACAATGATACTTATTGCTGACAGTGGCTCGACAAAGACTGAATGGAGAGAGGTGAATGACGGTGTTGCCGGGCGGTCATACATCTCCACAGGCATTAACCCGTTCTTTGTAACGGGAGAGGAAATAGTCCGCCTCCTGCGGACAGAGATACCTGAACTGGAAGGTTCAAAGGCAAGCAAGATCTTTTTCTACGGCACAGGAGTCAGCAGTGAAGCAAAGGCGGAGATTGTAAGAGGAGCCCTGGTCAGTTTTTTCGGCGCCGGAGAGCTGTTCATCGGCAGCGACCTGCTGGGCGCCGCAAGATCGCTCTGCCTGAATGAACCGGGCATAGCATGCATAATAGGCACCGGATCAAATTCATGCTACTATGACGGTAAAGAGATAGTGTCAAATGTGTCACCGCTGGGATATATTCTCGGTGATGAGGGAGGAGGCGCGGTGTTAGGCAGGAAACTTGTGTCAGGCGTGCTGAAGAAACAGCTGCCGGGCATTGTTATTGAGAACTTCTTTAAAGCCTATCCTTATACCCCTGCCGGGATACTGGACAATGTGTACAACATGCCGTTCCCTAACAGGTTCCTGGGCCAGTTCACAAGATTCATCGCGGATAACATCCATGTCCCGGAGCTTCAGTCGATTGTAACATCCAGCTTTGATGAGTTCATGATCCGTAATGTGCTTCAATACCCTGAAGCCCGAAAGTACCCGGTGCATTTTACGGGGAGTGTCGCACATCATTTCCGGCCGTTCCTTGAGGAACTCTTAACAAAATACCGTCTCCAGTCCGGATTGTTCACCCTCACCCCGATGGAAAATCTTGTCAGGTATCATATTCAGAATCCATACACCTAAAAAAATGGGTAAACAGGATCACACTAAGCAAGCGTTAAGCATCACAGAGTCTCCCTCCAATTTTGACAATCTTGACAGGATGACTGTCAATGAATTACTGACCAATATCAACAAGGAGGATTCGAAGGTACATCAGGCTGTCAGAAAAGCTCTCCCCCAGGTTGAGACCCTCATCGACAAGATACTTGTCAGGATGCAGAAAGGAGGCAGGCTTTTTTATCTTGGCGCCGGAACGAGCGGGAGGCTGGGAGTGCTTGATGCATCGGAGGTCCCTCCCACCTTCGGGGTCCCTGACACGATTGTTATCGGCCTGATAGCCGGAGGCGAGACCGCCCTTCGTAAAGCCGTCGAGGCAGCAGAGGATGACCCCAACAAGGCCTGGAAAGAGCTTGAGATTTTCAATATCAACACCAAGGATACTGTCATTGGCATAGCTGCATCGGGAACTACACCTTATGTAATCGGAGGCATACAGAAGGCACGTGAGAACGGCATTCTGACGGGATGTATCACCTGTAACCCGGAAGGCAGAATTGTAGAGGTAACCGAATACCCCATAGTTGTGGTGGTGGGACCGGAATTTGTTACCGGAAGCAGCAGGCTGAAAGCAGGCACAGCGCAGAAGATGGTGCTAAACATGATCACTACCACTCTTATGATTAAGCTGGGAAGAGTTAAGGGCAACAAGATGGTGAACATGCAGCTCACTAACAAAAAACTCATAGAACGCGGTACCAGGATGATCGTTGAGGAACTTAATATCCAGCGTGATGCTGCACGTATACTGCTCCTCCAACATGGATCAGTCAAAAAAGCGCTGGAATTTTACAGGGAAAACTACAGTAACTGAAAATATTACATAATTAACTCTATAGGGGAAGTATATCTGATTAATACCTGGCAATATGACCAATGACATGTTCAGTAAGATCGGTTCAGGACTTACCCTCAGTCAGAAGATTGAGAGGAGGATCGAGGAAGCGATACGGCAAAAAAAATTACTTCCCGGCTCCAAACTGCCAACGGAGAAAGAACTGTGCGCACAGTTTGCCGTCAGCCGGACAGCCCTGAGGGAGGCACTGCGCCGCCTGAGTGCAAGGGGACTGATAGACATCCGAAAAGGCAGCGGGATGTATATCACTGAGCTGAAGATTGAGGATGCAATCAATTCCCTGCATCTCTTCTATGACCTCAGGTTCAACTCTGATCTTATCCTCCAGATAATAGAAGTAAGGCGCCTCTTTGAGCCCGAAGTGGCGAGACTTGCTGCTCGTAACAGGACGGATGAAGATATAAAGATCCTTGAAAAGAACCAGCATGAGCTGGAGAAATGCAATCCCGACAACACACAGCTCGAGGTTGACCTGATTAACCGCTTCCATATGAACCTCTCCAAGGCTACCGGTAATCCTATAGTCATCATCAGCCTTGAGCCCGTATATTCCCTCTTACCGAGGATGAGGAACCTTATATATGGTAACATCGAGGGAGAGAAAGAATATACAATGAAGTATCAGAAAGAGCTTATCGAAGCGCTGAAGATTAAGGACAGCCTGAAAGCTTATGAGTTGTCCGTGGCCCTTCTGGAGCGCAACATGGAAATATACAATAAGTATTTCAAGACTGCCTGAGACGATTCCTTCCTCTCATTCTTAATGAGGATCAAGATAACACTGACTGTTCTGCTGTACGCCCTGGTATGTACGGTTGTTCCGGCCCAGGAGCCTGAAACCATTCCTGTTGGCATTCATCAGGCTGAGAGTGAATATTATGCTACTGTTTTCGATTCAGTCAGATCTGACGGTAAGGTATCTGCAGAAACCCCTGCCGTGCTTAAGAGCAGGGCTACAGACGACCTTACTCACATGGTTTACGGATGGCATCCCTACTGGGCCAGCTCATCTGCTTACCTGTCATATGATTATGAGGCTCTGACTCATATCGCATATTTCAGTTACGAGGTTGACACTGCGACCGGAGGTTTTACTACCCTGAGAGGATGGGACACGACACCGATAATAGACTATGCTCACCAGAGAGGAGTTAAGGTAAACCTCACCGTAACTAATTTCGGGACTCTGGGCAATACTGCCATACTCGCTGATACCGTCAAACAGTGGAATCTCATCCACACTCTTATTAACCAGCTAAGGGAACGAAACGGTGACGGTGTCAACTTCGATTTTGAGAGTGTGCCGGAGACGATGAAGGAAAACATGGTAAACTTCTGCAGGCGGGCTGTAAGAGGGATAAAAGCTGAGCTCCCCGAAGCGGAGATTTCGGTGGCCACACCGGCGGTGAACTGGTCCGGTCGCGCCGATCTGAAATCGCTTGCTGAGGTCTGCGATTATATTATCATGATGGGGTATAACTATTACTGGAGCGGCTCAACAATTGCAGGACCGGTCGCACCTCTGACCGGAGAGACTTACGATGTCACGCAAAGCATTGATGAAGAATATCTCGCCGTGGGGGTTCCTCCAGGCAAGCTCCTTCTCGGAGTGCCGTGGTATG
>Ga0209745_1002165_pt1 | contig 11309 bp, 9 predicted proteins | sample BarGraNGADG00312_FD_184495 | JGI IMG/M metagenome (GOLD analysis project Ga0209745, IMG submission 184495) | Arctic peat soil microbial communities from Barrow, Alaska - Barrow Graham LP Ref core NGADG0004-312 (SPAdes) (version 2) | ecosystem: Environmental > Terrestrial > Soil > Wetlands > Peat ... | reverse complement strand
AGACGGCCTGATTACTCAGTTTGAAGTTTGCCGCGCTCTTCTGGAAGACTGTCTTGTCGATGGCGAAACCGATCCCGACCAGCGCTCCCACCGCCAGCAGGCCGACCACTATCCCGAGGATCACCGCTTTCCCGCGCGACATCCGCTTCCTGGGAGGCGGTGGCGGCGGTGCGCCGTACTGCGGCTGCTGGTAGTACTGCCCCTGAGGGGGCTGCGGCTGCTGAGGCTGCCCCGGCGGCGGGTACTGCCCCTGCTGTGGAGGCTGCGGCTGCTGAGGCTGCCCCGGCGGCGGGTACTGCCCCTGAGGGGGCTGCCCCGGGGTCGGTGGAGGTGGCTGCTGCCACTGCTGGGGAGGCATCTGGCCCCCCTGCTGGTTGTTGCCCTGTTGCTCGTCCAAGTCCGCTCCTTGTCTGGTGAGATGAAGGCCCCCGGCACGATACTGCCAGAGCCTGAACCGGTGAAGCTCGTCCGCGGGCCGCGAGAGGCCCGCGTCCCATGATAAACGTATTCCTTTTTCAAGAACAGGAGTTACTGTCCTCTATGGAACATCCATGAGTAAGGACGATGCCCGCTCCGCCATAGTTCCGCAAGCCGTCAAGCCCTAGACCTCGATGTACCGCCTCAGCGCGAACGCGCTGCCTACGGCGCCTATGACGATGCCGATCACGATGAGCACGACCGACAGGAGCACCATGTAGCTGCCGCCGACCAGCCTGACGTTCTCCGCGGCCGCCTCCAGCTTGGAGATGAACCAGGAGTGCACCAGGATCGCGACGATGATCCCCACGAGCGCCCCGAAGAACCCTTCCATCACGCCTTCCATTATGAACGGCCAGCGGATGAACCAGTTGGTGGCGCCGACGAGCTTCATGATGCCGATCTCCTTGCGCCTGGAGTAGATCGCCATCCTGATGGTGATGGAGACCAGCGCCACGGCGACAAGGCCGAACGCCAGAACGATCACCAGCCCGAACTTCTGTATCGCCCCGGTGATCTTGATGACCTTCTGGACCACGTCACGGGGGTTCTTGATCTCTTTCTTGCCGGCCGAATCCACGCTTACCTCGGGCCGCGTGGCGATGCGCCCGGCCACCGTGTTGTTCCACTTGGGGTCCTTCATGCGGACCTTGAACTCGGCGGGAAGCGGGTTGCCCTCGATCTCCTGCAGCAGGTCCTTCTCATCCGCGTACATCGCCTCGAACTCCTTGAGGGCGTCCTCCTTGGAGATGTACTTGACGCTCTTTACCTCGGTCATGTTGCGGACGAAGTTCTCCATGCTCGCGCGCTCCTCGACGGTCACGCCTTCATTGAGGAAGACGCGGATCTCGTCGACTCGCTCCTTCATGCTGGTCGCCAGGCCGTTGCCGGCGTGGACCGACATGCCCACGACCCCCAGGATCAGCAGCGAGAGGCTGGTGACAAGGACGGCGGCGGCCGTCAGCGCCATGTTGCGGCGCATCGACGATGCCGATTCCTTGAAGAAGTAGGTGAAATTAACTGCCATAGCCGTAGACCCCCCTGGCCTGGTCGCGGATCACGCGACCGTCACGGAGCTCGACGACACGCTTCTTGAACGTGTTGACGATGTCCTGATCGTGCGTGGCCATGATGACCGTTGTTCCGGTGTTGTTGATTCTCTCGAGCAGCTTGACGATCCCGATGGACATCGAAGGGTCGAGGTTGCCGGTGGGCTCGTCCGCCAGCAGGATCGGCGGCCTGTTCACGAAGGCCCGCGCGATCGACACCCGCTGCTGCTCGCCGCCCGACATCTCGTCGGGAAGCGCGTCCAGCTTGTGGCTCAGGCCCACCAGCCGTAGCACCTCAGGCACGTAGGACTCGATGATCCTGCGCGGCCTGCCCGTCACCTCGAGCGCGTAGGCGACGTTCTCGTACACTGTCTTGTTCTCCAGGAGCTTGTAGTCCTGGAACACGCAGCCGACCTTGCGCCTCAAGTAGGGGACCTTCCACCTCTTGATCTCGGCGAGGTTGGTGTCGGCGATATAGACCTGTCCGCTGGTTGGCTCATCCTCCTTCAGCATCAGCTTGATGAAGGTGGACTTGCCCGACCCGCTGGGGCCGACCAGGAACACGAACTCCTTCTTCTCGATGTCGACGGTCACGTCATCCAGGGCGTATATGTTGCCCTGATAGACCTTCGAGACGCGTCTGAACTTGATCAACGGTCATCCCTCCAAACCTGGGACAAAGACAAACAGGCCCTCTTTTCGGGGCCTTATATATTTGGCTTACGAGAATAAAATATCCTTCCTGCCCCGGCATATGAGAAAACGCATGACCGACTCCGAATCCCTGTTGACGATCATGTGGGCCGGAAATCCCACTTCGTCGACCAGCTCGAGGGCCTTGTCAAAAACCCCCACCAGCGAGGCGTCGTGAGCGTCCGTGCCCACTGTGATGCCGGCGCCGGCCTTCATCGCCTCTTTGATTATCAACCTGCAGTTATCGATACTTCCTTTGCGGACAACCGTGAAGGAGGAGTTGTTGATCTCCAGCAGCACATTGTTTGACGCTGCGGCTTCGGCCACGGTTCGGTGGTCGAACGGGAAAAGGGGGTTGCCGGGGTGCACCAGCACGTCCACCTTGCCGCTTTCGATCGCCCCCAGGAGTGCCCTGGTGTTCTCCTCCACGGAATCACCCGGATAGCCCGTGAGGGGGTGCATGCCGGCGTGGACGATGTCCAGGATCCCCAGGACGCGCTCATTCAGGTCCAGCCCGCCGTCGGTATCGATGATGTTGCACTCGGCGCTGCGCAGTACCTTGACCCCGGACAGCATCCTGGGCATCACCACCAGGTTGGTGAAGTTGTAGATGTGCGGGCCGCCGGGCATGGCCGGGCCGTGGTCGGTCACACCGATCATCTCTATGCCGCGGTTCGCGGCCTCGGCGCAGATCTCCCGCACGGTGGAGAAGCCGTGGCCGCTGGCGATGGTGTGGACGTGCAGGTCGGCCTTTATTCTGGGTCCACTATCAGCCACGCGGGCCGCCTCCCTGACCGTTGCCGGAACTTTCGCCTTCCTGCTTCTTCCGCCAGCGCAGGCACTCTTGCATGAACTCGTCGATGTCGCCGTCCATGACGGCCTGGATGTTGCCGGTCTCTATCCCGGTCCTGTGGTCCTTGACCAGCTGGTATGGCGCGAAGACGTAGGAGCGTATCTGGCTGCCCCAGGCGATGTCCATCCGCTTGCCGCGCAGCGCCTCTATCTCCTTGACCTTCTCGCGCCGGGCGAGCTCGAAGAGCCTCGATTTGAGGATCTTCATGGCGGTGGCGCGGTTGCTTATCTGCGAGCGCTCGTTCTGGCACGAAACGGTGACGCCAGTGGGCAGGTGCGTGATGCGCACCGCCGAGTCGGTGACGTTGACGTGCTGGCCGCCGGCGCCCGACGAGCGGTAGGTGTCGATACGCAGGTCCTTGGGGTCGATCTCTATGTCCAGCTCTTCGTCGACCACCGGGATGACATCGAGAGACACGAACGAGGTGTGCCGCCTCTTGGAGAAATCGAAGGGCGAAATCCTGACCAGGCGGTGGACGCCCTTCTCGCAGGACAGGTAGCCGTAGGCGTTGACGCCGTGAACCGTAAACGTGGCGCTCTTGATGCCGGCGCCCTCCCCCGGCTGGACGTCGTTCAGGTCGACCGAGAAGCCCCTGCGTTCGGCCCAGCGAAGGTACATGCGCATCAGCATCTCCGCCCAGTCCTGCGACTCCAGGCCGCCGGCGCCGGGGTGCAGCGAGATGATGGCGTCGTTGTGGACGAACTCGCTTGTGAGCAGCGTGGCCAGCTCAATCTGCCTGAGCTCGGCGTCGAGCGCGTCCAGGCCCGCCTGTATCTCGGCCTCGAAGGAAGTATCCTTCTCCTCCAGGCCAAGCCCGTTCATCTCTTCGAGCTCTGATATGTGCGACATGATCCTGTCGTAGAGGGACACCTCGGACTCCAGGCGCGACATGTGGGCCATCTTCTTGCGGGCCGTCTCCTGGTCGTCCCAGAATCCCTGAACCGACGTCTCCTTGCGGAGCTTCTCTAACCGGGTGCGCGATTGAGCGACGTCAAAGATAATCACCGATCTTCAACAGCGCCTGCCGGTTGGATTCTATCCGCTCGGCGAAATCCGTCACCATCCCCTTCTCCTTTCGTAAATGCAAAATGGGGACTGTCCCCTTTTTGCGTAAATGCAAGAATGGGGTCAAACCACTTTCTTGCGTCAGCGCAAAAAAGAGGTTTGACCCCATTCTTGCGTCAGGCTTCCTCAGCTCCGCAACACTTCTTGTACTTCTTGCCGCTGCCGCAGGGGCAGGGCGCGTTGCGGCCCACCTTGTCGCTCTGTCTCTGCTCGGTCCCGGCGGCCTGCTCCTCCCCGCCGCTCTCGAACACGCGCACCGGCCGCTGCTTCTCGACCTCCACCATCTGGGCGTGGAATATGTAGCGGGCGAACTCCTCCTTGATCGAGTCGAGCATCCCCATGAACATGTCGTAGGCCTCAGACTGGTACTCGATCAGGGGGTCCCTGCCCGCCATGCCCCTCAATCCGATGCCCTCCTGGAGGTAGTCCAGCTCGTAGAGGTGCTCCCGCCACTTGTTGTCCAGCACCTCCAGCATCACCGTGCGCTCCATCGACCGCATGGTCTCGGCGCCCATCTGCTCCTCGCGCTCCATGTATGCCCGCTCCGCGTCCTCGAAAAGCTCCTCGCGCAGCTCCTCCTGCGTCAACCCCTCCAGGTCGAGCCCCTCGACGGAAAGCGTCACCGGCCACATCTGGTTGACGTAGGCGAACAGCCCCTCGAGGTCCCACTCCTCGGGGAAGACCTGCGGGTTGGTGAAGGTCTGCAGAGACGCCTCCACGGTGTCCTCGATCCACTGCTTGGCCATCTCGCGGAAGTCTTCGCCCTCCAGCAGCTTGGTGCGCTCTTCGTAGACCACCTCGCGCTGCTTGTTCATCACGTCGTCGTACTTGAGCAGGTTCTTGCGGATCTCGAAGTTCTGCGCCTCGACCTGCTTCTGAGCCGACTCGATCGACCGCGAGACCATCTTGTTCTCGATGGGGACGTCCTCGGGGAAGTGGAATCGCTCCATCAGCGAGCCGATAGCCGCCGAGGCGAACCTCCTCATCAGGTCGTCCTCCAGGGACAGGTAAAACCTGGAGGCCCCCGGGTCGCCCTGGCGCCCCGAACGTCCGCGGAGCTGGTTGTCGATCCGCCGCGACTCGTGGCGTTCGGTGCCGATTATCTTGAGGCCGCCGGCGTCCACCACGCCCGGGCCCAGCTTGATGTCCGTGCCGCGGCCGGCCATGTTGGTGGCGATGGTGACCGCGCACTCCTCGCCGGCCAGCGCGATGATCTCAGCCTCGCGCTCGTGCTGCTTGGCGTTCAAGACCTCGTGCTCGATGCCGCGGTGCTCGAGCATCTTCGCCAGGCGCTCGGACTTCTCGATCGACACGGTGCCGACCAGCACCGGCTGGCCGCGATCGAAGCACTCGATGATATCCTCGGCTACGGCCTCGAACTTCGCCTTCTCGCTCTTGTAGATGAGGTCCGACTTATCCTCTCGCACCATCGGCATGTTGGTCGGGATCTCCACGGTCTCCAGCCCGTAGGTGTGCTGGAACTCGTCCGCCTCCGTGGACGCGGTGCCGGTCATCCCCGCAAGCTTCTCGTACATGCGGAAGTAGTTCTGAAAGGTTATGGTGGCAAGCGTCTGGTTCTCTTCCCTGATGCGGACGCCTTCCTTGGCCTCGATGCCCTGGTGGATCCCGTCGGAGTATCGCCTTCCCACCATGAGGCGCCCGGTGAACTCATCGACTATCAGGACCTCGCCGTCCTTGATGATGTAGTCCACCTCGTTGTTGAACAGCTCCTTGGCCTTGATCGCCACCTCCACGTGGTGGACCAGGTCGGAGTGCACGTTGTCGTAGAGGTTATCGATGCTGAGGATCTGCTCCACCCGGGCGATGCCCTCCTCGGTCACCGAGATGGTGCGCGACTTCTCGTCGACCTCGTAGTCGGCGTCCTTGTGCAGCTTGCGGGCGACCTGCGCGAACTGCCGGTACCACTTGACCGACTCCGTGGCGGCGCCGCTGATGATGAGCGGCGTGCGTGCCTCATCCACCAGGATGCTGTCGACCTCGTCCACGATGCCGAAGTTGTGGCCGCGCTGCACCATGTCGATGGGATCCGCCACCATGTTGTCACGCAGGTAGTCGAACCCGAACTCGTTGTTGGTCCCGAAGGTCACATCCGCGGCGTAGGCGATGCGCCGCTCGGGCGGGTCCATCTGCGCCTGGATGAGCCCTACCTCCATCCCCAGGAACTGGTAGATCACGCCCATCCACTCGCTGTCGCGTCGCGCCAGGTAGTCGTTGACGGTTACCAGGTGGATGCCCTTGCCGGCGAGGTGATTGAGGTAGACGGGAAGGGTGGCCACGAGGGTCTTGCCCTCGCCGGTCTTCATCTCCGCGATCTTGCCCTGGTGCAGGACGATGCCGCCCATGATCTGGACGTCGAAGTGTCTCTCACCCAGCAGTCTGCGCGCGACCTCGCGCACCACCGCGTAGGCTTCGGAAAGCAGTTCGTCTAGGGTCTCACCGGCTTCGAATCGCCGCTTGAACTCGCCGGTCTTTGCCGCCAGGTCCGCGTCGGACAATCTCTCTATGTCAGGTTCGAGCTCGTTGACCCAGACGACGGCCGCCTCGAGGTCTTTAACCTTCCTGGTCTCCCCAAAACGGAGAGCTCTCGAAACTCCCTTCAGCACTCGAAGATAACTCCCTTGGCAATCTTGGAAGCACGCGGGATATCGCCCGCAGCACCTTGCTGTCGTACTTCACGCCGCGCTCCAGGTTCATCTCGGTCAGCGCGTCGCTCTCGGACAGCGGCTCCCTGGCCTCGCTACCGGCCACCAGGCCCTCGAAATCGTCCACCGCCCGCAGGATGCCCGAGCCCAGGCTCACCGCCCGGCGCTTGTCGACGTCGGACACCCGGTCGCGCAGGCCTTCCCTGCCGCCCAGTATCTCGGCCGCGACGTCGAGGTAGTCCACCTTCCCGACGATGTCGACCCCGCCCGAGATCACACCTTCGGTCTCGGTCAGCTGCCTCTGCTCAGCGTCCATGCCCTGTCTGGTGACGGCACCGATGTCGTGCAGGTAGGCGGCGAACTGGACCTGCTGCGAGTCCTCGGGCGACAGCCCCAGTTCTCGCGCGACCCCGACCGACAGCTGGGCCACCCGGTCGGCATGACCGACGGTCAGCATGCCTGTCTCCTCGGGTATTGCCGACAGCACGCGGATGGTCTCGAGCAGGTACTGGTCTGTTGCCGCGACCCTGTTGTAAGCGTACATGAAGATCAACAGCACCGGTAGGACGATTATCAATGACCACATCCCGATGCCCACGAATATAAGCCCCATCAGGCCGCCGGAGAAGGCGATGATCGAGAACGGCAGCCAGGACTTGCGCAGGATGCTCTGAAAATACACACCGGTGGGGAAATGACCCTCAGAAGAGAGCACGAAGGACTCCCTGGCCACGTAGACCAGGTACAGCAGCGCCGCGCAGACCACGGCCGCGCCCAGGACCGCCGGGGTATAACTGCCGTGAAACTCCGGTTTCTTGGGTAGTATCCTGATCAGCAGGAAGAACACCAGGGTGATGAGCCCCACTCCCGAGTAGTCGAGCAGCAGGCTGAGCACGTCCTCCTTGGAGAGCCCGGTCATGTTCGTCGCCACGAACACGATGAGCGAGCCGATCAGGAACATCCACACCACCTGCACGCAGCCGGCGGCGGTTATCTTGTCGTAGTGGATGACGTGCATCCCCACCGGCAGCGCGATCAGCGCCGCCAGCAGCGGTGCGTATCCCAGCGAGATCTCTCCCCCACCCTTCAGCTGCAGCCGGAAGAAGGCGGCCACGGTGAAGACGACCAGGAAAAAAGCGAGGTTGCTGTAGTCGATCGAGCCCAGCCTGGTGAACAGGATGCTGACGATGAGAGTGGCGAGCGCGGCCAGGATTATGAGCGGCATCACAAAAGAGAACTCGTTTCCGGGCTCGCTGCGGCGCACTCGCCTCACATGGTCCCTGGCGGGCCTTCTCTCGGGGCCCGGTTCCCTTTCGTCTGCCCTCAGCTCGCGCTCGATCGGATGGGCCTTGTCCACCACCACGGGCTCGGGCACGGCCGGCCCCTCGGCTTCCTGCTCGAAGAAGCTGCTGGCGGGCTCGCGCTCGGAAGGGGTGGCGCCCCTGGTCTCGTCGAAGGCCTCGCGGCGACCGGTCTCTTCGGGGAAACCCTCTTCCTCGAAGTCGAGGTCGTCGAAGCCCTCTACCAGGTCATCACCGTCGAAGACAGTCTGGCGCGGCCTCTCGGGCCTACCCCTGGTCTTCCTCGCTCTTCTTTTTCCTTGAGCCGGCTTTTCTTTTCGGCTCTTTGGCTCGTCGTCTCGTGCCAACTTCGGTCCTCTTCCATTCGCGGATGTCTTTTTCTATCTCGCCTCTGACGTCGTCATACGATATCCCGTCAGCGGGAGTCAACCCGGACGGCCTGGCGGCCGGGGCCTCCCCTTCAACGGGGACTGATTCTTCCAGCGTGGGTTGGTCGGCCTGGACGGCGAGCTCGGGCTGCTTGACCTTGGTGGGCATCCGCAGCTTGTCCTTGCGCGCTCCCGTCCACAGCCCGCGCCTCAATGCCACCTTGATGAACGCGTCCACCACGTCGGGGTCGAACTGGATCCCCTTGACCCTGACCACCTCCGAGGCGGCGTCGTACGCGCTCAGCGGCTCCCTGTAGACGACCTGCCTCTGCATCGCGTCGAAAGCGTCTGCCACCGCCAGGATGCGCGCGCCCAGCGGTATGGTCTCACCGGCGAGCCCGTCCGGATAGCCGCTCCCGTCGGTCATCTCGTGGTGGTGCCTCACCGTCGGCGCCACCACCGCGAAGGACGGCTCCTTGGAGACGATCCTCGCGCCGACGAGCGGGTGCTGCTTGATCTCCTCGTACTCCTCCGGTGACAGCGGGCCGGCCTTGTCCACCACGGTCGGGTCCAGGGCGAGCTTGCCGATGTCGTGAAGCAGCGCGGCCTGCCTGAGGAAGTGGATGTCCTCGTCGGCGAAGTCCATCTCCTCGGCGATATCCACCGCGATCTCGGCCACGCCGAGGCTGTGCCCCTCCATGAACATGCTGCCGCCCTCGACGCCCTCCATTATCGCGAGCGTGGTGTCGTCGCACACGTCCCGCATCGTCCCGTAGCGTGTGTACACCACGCGGATCGCCAGGATCGGGGCGAAGAGCAGCACCACCGCGGGGAACTCGAGCTTGATGTAGACCACCGCGGCCAGGAAACCGATGCCCGAGTAGAGGATGTAACTGGGGAGCTTGGGCAGCAGGCGCCTCTGCCAGAAGCGGAACACCCGCTCTCCCTTGGGAACGAGCATGGGCATCACCAGCAGGGTGTTTATCACGAAGAAGACCAGCGTCGCCAGTATCCAGGGAAGCACCAGCTTGGCGCCGTTCTTCAAGGTCGCGTCCAGGATGCCGCCGCCGGTGTACTTGAAGACCAGTCCGGCCGCCCCCGCGGCAAACACCATCTGCGCGGTGTTGAAGGTCACACGCCTCCAGCCCTGCGGAGCGCGCTCCAGGAAGAATATCGGTAGCCCGAACGCGGCGACCACCGCAGCCCCCAGGGGCCCGGAAATCATCATCGCCATCACCAGCGGAAGCAGGGCGATTGAGAGCCTCCCCGCCGGCCGCATGGGCAGCGCGAAAAGCTCGGAGGCGAGGAACATCAGCCCGATGAGCACGACCGCGAACCAGTTCTCCTTGGAGTAGGTGATGCCCAGGACAACCAGTATCACCAGGGCGAGGACGATCGAGACCGCCAGGACGTTGTCGACCCTGCCCAGGCGCGGCGACGGCTCTTTGGGGACGTCGTCCTTGCGTTTGCGGGCGCGGCGAGGCCTGGAGTCGCCATCGAAGAGAGATTCGTCGAACTCGAGGCTGGAGCGTCTTACCATCGTATCCCCGCGCCCCCAGCCAGGAACGTCTCAGCGATGAACTTCAAGATTTTCTTAGAATAGTCGATAAGACCGGCCACGGACCGGTCACCTCCCTGGTTTGCGGTATTCAGTCTATCACGCCATAGTCTAGCAGGCCGTAGTTACCGTCGATTCGCCTGTAGACGATGTTCGTGTTGTCCGTCTCCGAATTGGTGAAAACGAAGAAATCGTGCCCGAGTGTCTCCATCTGGAGAACGGCCTCCTCCGGAGTCATCGGCTTGCGGGGTATGCCCTTCAGCTTGACTATGGACGGGGCGCGGTCTTCTTCCTCGTGCTCTTCCGCGGTGTGGGTTCGAAGCGCGCTGGGATGCGCCTGGGTGCGGTCGATCTGCTTCCCGTGATACTTGGACATCTGCCTCTGGACCTTGGCCACGGCCTGGTCTATGGCGATGTACATGTCACGGTCGCGCCCCACCGCCCTGATGACGCCGCTGTTGCCGAAGATGTTGATCTCGGCCAACTGGTTCTGGCGTATGCTGGGGTTCTTCTCTACCAGCAGCGTGACCTCGATCTCGCGGACCTCGAGGCCCAGCTTCTGTATCTTGGACACCTTGTCGACGGCGTGCTCGCGCAACGCCTCGGTGACCTCTATGTTCTTCCCCTTGACCCTGATCTGCAAAATGGATCCTCCGGGATAATAGTCTCACGCAAAACTACAACCCCACTTCAGGCACTGGTGCAAAATGGGGTTGCAATTATCAGTTTCGCTACACTTTCAGCTTTGCCTGGTGACGTTGGTGGCCTTGGGGCCCCTGTCACCATCAACCACTTCGAACTGGACGGCTTCGCCCTCATTGAGCGTCCGGTACCCCTCGGCCGTTATGTCCGAGAAATGAACGAAGACATCGTCCCCGCCTTCACGCTCGATGAAGCCGAAACCCTTCTCCGGGTTGAACCACTTCACAACGCCTGACTCCAACACAATCCCCCAGTCTCAAAACCGTTTCAGGTAGGTTACCACAGGGATTGTACAGTGTAAACGCTCGAGGGGGCGCGACCGGTGACTCAGACAATCAGACCCCGGAACCTGGTGGCACGGCTGTCAGTCGCGACGAGGCGTGGTCGCTGCGATTCTGGAAACGGGTCCCGCTGACCTGGTCTTTGGCCCCACACTCGCCTGCTGAGAGATTGCAGCCCGGTTTAAGTTAACCCGACCACGCCCACTTCTCCTCTTTTCGAGGGCAGGACTTACCCCTAAGCCGCACCATGCTCAGCAACCATTAGTTGCCTTACGTGGGTCGTTTCGCCTGCGACTGGC
>Ga0209745_1002163_pt1 | contig 11309 bp, 12 predicted proteins | sample BarGraNGADG00312_FD_184495 | JGI IMG/M metagenome (GOLD analysis project Ga0209745, IMG submission 184495) | Arctic peat soil microbial communities from Barrow, Alaska - Barrow Graham LP Ref core NGADG0004-312 (SPAdes) (version 2) | ecosystem: Environmental > Terrestrial > Soil > Wetlands > Peat... | reverse complement strand
GATCGCTTCCTGCATCTCCTACTGGTTCGCGACCCATGGAGCATGTTTTCTCTATAAGCCGCTGCACAAAACCGGTTTCATGCTTACCAAGGCGATGTTCTATCCTAAAATATGGTAATTCCCGGCTCTCGGAGCTTATGGGGCATACATGCTGGTTGACCTGATCAGGTATATGACAAGAAAGAAAGTCAAGGTGGTGTTCAACGATTTTTCCATCACGAAGCCAGTCAGCACGCTCTTCGGCTATGACCGCGGCACCCCCATCGACCGCTATTACATCGAGAAATTTCTCGCCGGCAAGTCCCAACTCCTCCGCGGCCGAGTGCTGGAGATCGGCGACAGCAGCTACAGCCGGCGTTTTGGCGGGAACAACGTCACTGCGTTCGAAGTACTGCACCCGACCTCTCGGAACAAGACGGCCACGATCGTTGGAGATCTGACCGACTTTACCACCCTGCCGGAAGCTGCCATCGACTGCTTCATCTGCACTCAAACCTTCAACTTCATCTTTGATGTCCAGAAGGCGGTGCAGGGGGCTCATCATTTGCTGAAGCCCGGCGGCGTACTGCTTGCGACGGTGGGAGGCATCAGTCAGATCAGCCGTTACGATATGGACCGATGGGGAGACTACTGGCGGTTCACGACGGCCTCGATCGACCGCCTTTTCCGGCCCGTTTTCACCGAATGCGTCGAGATCGAATGCTACGGCAACGTGTTGGCCGCGACGGCCTTCTTGCAGGGGATCGTCGTCGAGGATCTCCCCGACCCCGCTCTCCTCGACGACCGTGACGAAGATTACCAGTTGGTGATTGCCATCGTCGCGCGGAAAACCTGACCATGCATGGGTGGGCCTACCGAGACGCTCTCTCGATTTACCACGGGTTGCGCCGGCTGAAAAACAGGGTGGTGAATCTGATTGACCCTCCGGTGGTGGTGCTGATCTATCACCGGGTAACGGTCTTGCAGACCGACCCCCATTTGCTTGCAGTCTCCCCGGAGAACTTTCGCGCGCAGATGCAGTTCCTGAAAAGGAGCGTTCGCGTAGTCCGCTTCGAAGAGGTCTGGCCTGGAATGAGGGAGCGGGCAGTGGCGGTGACCTTCGACGACGGCTATGCGGACAATGCATTGGAGGCACTTCCGGTACTGGAAGAGGTGGGGGTGCCTGCGACCTTTTTCGTGAGCACCGGCGCTCTGGGAACCCGAGAGGAATTCTGGTGGGATGAGTTGGAACGGATCATTTTGGGGGACGCCGGCTATCCTGATAAATTTTGTCTGGATGACCGGGATTACGGCAGGATCTGGTCTACCGCCACGCGGGATCAGCGTCTGGCCTTGCATGGCGATATCAACCTGCTGGCCGAGAGGATCGGGGGGGCGCGTCGGGATGGATGGCTGGAGCAGCTCCGGGGATGGGCAGGGCTCGACAGGATCGGGAGGGAGGCAAACCGTTCCCTGACGCCGGAGGAATTGCAGACGCTTGCCGCAAGCCCCTTGACGACTGTAGGAGCGCATACCCTGACTCATACCCCTTTGTCCGTTCTGTCCGAAGACGAGCAGCGGCACGAGATCTTCTCGTCCAAGCAGGAGCTGGAAAGGCTTCTCGCTACGGAGATAACGGTTTTCTCCTATCCTTTCGGCAGAAAGGACCACTACAACCGAACTTCGGTCCGCCTCTGCCGCGAGGCGGGATTTCGAAAGGCCGCGTCGAATTTCCCCGGCCAGGTCCATCGTTGGACGGATAACTACCAGATTCCGAGGCAACTTGTGCGCAACTGGGACGTGGGCACCTTCGCTACGAGGATGAGGAGTTTCTGGATCTGATGAAGGTCCTGATGCTTAATACTTTCGACGAGTGGGGCGGTGCCGCCCGGGCCGCATTCCGTCTGCACCGGGGGATCCGGGAATCGGGCATCGATTCCCGCATGATGGTCCAGTTCAAGAGCGGCGATGCGAAGGATGTCGTTTGCAACACGCATCCGTTGGTGAAACTGACGCGGCAGGCAAAGCTGGTCCTTGATTCGATGCCGGTGCGGCTCTATCCGAACAGGCCGATCCATAACTTTTCGCCCGCCCTGTTACCGCAGATGTTGGCAGGGAAGGTTTCCGCCATGGATCACGACCTCCTGCATCTTCACTGGCTGGCAGGGGGGTTCCTGCGGCTTGAAACGTTGAAGAAATTCAATAAGCCATTGGTCTGGACGCTCCACGATTCCTGGGCCTTTACCGGAGGCTGTCATGTCCCCTTTGAATGCGTCAGTTATCGAAAGCAGTGTGGCGTCTGTCCTGTGCTGGGGTCGTCGAGAGAGAAGGATCTGTCCCGTTGGGTCTGGAAAAGGAAGGAGAGATCTTTTCGGAACCTGAAGCTGACCATCGTCACCCCCAGCCGTTGGCTGTCCGAATGCGCCAAGTCGAGCACGCTCTTCCGTGAGGTTCGGGTCGAGGTGATCCCCAACGGGCTCGATCTGGCGCAGTTCAAGCCCTTCGACAAGCGCTTGGCCAGGGAGCTGCTCTGCCTTCCTCAGGATAAGAAGCTCATCCTGTTCGGCGCGTTTGGCGGCACCGGGGACCGGAACAAGGGATTTCCCCTTCTGCTGGCGGCCCTTCAGAAAATGTCGGCCGGTGGCTGGAAGGATGCTGCAGAACTGATGGTGTTCGGCGCATCGGAACCTGCTTGTGCGGTACCCTTCGGGATGAAGACACGTTATCTCGGCAGGCTCCGCGAAGACATCAGCCTGGTTCTGGCGTATGCCGCGGCGGATATATTAGTCGTCCCGTCGATGATGGAGAACCTGTCGAACATGGTCATGGAGGCGATGGCGTGCGGCACACCCTGCGTCGCGTTCAACCAGGGAGGTATGCCGGACCTGATAGAACACGGACGGACCGGCTACTTGGCACGGCCGTTCGAGTCGGACGACCTGGCGGCCGGAATCGGCGGGGTGCTGGAAGACGATGTGGCACGGCGGGAGATGGGACAGCGCTCCCGACGGAAGGTGGAGGAGGATTTTGCCCTCGACAAGGTCGCGCAACGATATGCCGCTCTGTATCGCGAGATACTGAAGTGACTGAATAGGCCGGGTGAACGATGAGAACGTCGCAGGTCGGGACGGAAAGAGCGAAGCCGGTATGAAGAAGATCTTTACGATACGGGATCGGACGGGCCAGCGGGTGCACATGTGGAACGCGCGCCGGATCGAAGAGGAGGTAGACGCATGCTCTGACCGCGCCATCGCGAAGTATTTCCTGGATTACCTGCCGAAGGACGCTTCGATTCTGGAGGCCGGATGCGGGTTGGGCGCTTGGGTGGTCTACTTGAGCGAAAGAAGCTACGACGTCTTCGGGGTCGACGACGATCTCCAGTTGATCGAAAGGCTCAAGGACTGGAAGCTTTCACTAAAGGTTGGTTGGGGCGACGTCCGAAAGTTGCCTTATGCGGACAACGCACTGGGAGCAGTCATCTCTCTGGGCGTCGTGGAACATTTCGAAGAGGGCTGCAATGATGCCATGATCGAAGCGCACAGGGTCCTGCGGCCGGGAGGCCTGCTCTTTTTCTCCGTGCCGATGAACAATCTGTTCCGCAAGGCCTTTGTCCACCCGATGCGCTCCCTCTATATCAAATGGAGGAAGGCAAAGGGGGATTCTGTCCATTTTGCAGAGTACCGTTATTCGAGGAAAGAGGCAGAAGCGTTACTGCGGAAATACGGATTTGAGCTGATTCTGACGACGTGGGATGATTTTTCGGGAAAGGACAGGTCGCTCGGGATCTGGGCTGATTTTCCCCCGCTCCAGGCGACATCGCTCTACGCTCTGAAGCCTGCCGGAAGGATGGCGGCGATCCTTTTGAATTTTGTTTCTCGATGGATCGCCTGTTCTGGAATCTTTTGTATTGGAAGAAAGCGGCAAGCTCTTTAGGGAGGGGCGAGATTGGCGATGAGGATTCCGACGCTTCCGAAGATATCCATCGTGACCCCCTCCTATAACCAGGCGTCTTTTCTGGAGGAGACGATTCGATCGATCACATCCCAGGGGTATCCGAACCTCGAATACATCGTGATGGACGGCGGGTCGACGGATGGAAGCATCGATATCATTCGCAAGCATCAGGAGGGCATCGCATTCTGGCGGAGCGAACGCGATGCTGGCCAATCAGACGCCCTTTGCCGGGGATTCCAACGAGCCAATGGAGAAGTTCTGGCATACCTGAACTCGGATGACACCCTGGAGCAGGGGACGTTGAAGATCGTTGGGGAGTATATGGCCTCGCATCCCGAGGTTGACCTGGTGTACGGGGACATGAACCTCATCGATGCCGCTGGGAGATACCTTTACACGGCTCATCCCCTGCTGGATCTTCGCATCCTGGTGTACGAGAACCCCTTCATTCCGCAACAGGCTATGTTTTGGAGAAGGGCTCTTTATGTTTCGGTCGGGGGGGTGAACCCGACGCTTCAATTCGCAATGGACTATGATTTGGCGTTGAAATTCCTCCTCGGGGGAGCTCGAGTCGCCAAAATCCGCAAGGTGCTCGCGAATTTCCGGGTTCATGCGGATTCCAAGTCCAGCACGATCCGAGATGTGATGCATTCCGAAAGGAAAGAAATTCTGTCGCGCCTCTGTCCGACGAACGAGGGAAAGATGAAAAGGATCCTTAAAAAAATCTGTTATCGTGCCCTGCGGTTCGGGCATGAACCGGGAAGCATTCTGTCGGCGATACGGAGCAGGGCATGTTCCGATTGGGGCAAAAGGGATTGTTGATTAGGGCAGAAGTCATCAGGATCGTTCAGGAACTTCCGTGAAAATCCTCTTGGTTTCTCCATTCCTCCCGTATCGCAAAGTCCCGCATGCCGGCGGGAAATATGTCCACCTGCTTCTGGAATACTTGGCCCGACGGCACGACGTGGACCTCCTCACCAGGGTATTTCCTGAGGAGATACCGAACATCGAGGAGACGAACCGGTTAGTAAAGAATTTCTATCCGCTTCGGGAACGGCTTTCGGCGTCGCCGGAAACCGGCTCCTTATTGCGAAGGATACTGTCCTATCGGCATTTATGTCGTGAGGCAAACAGGATTGTGCGGGGAGGGAAGTATGATCTGATCCTCGTGGAATATACCGAGGCCGGCATGTTCCTGAAAACCCGTGATTGGCCCCTCGCCATCCTGGATTGTCATGACATTATAACGAAACCCTGGTATCGCAAATGGCAAGGTGCCGAGGGAATATCCCGATTGGTTTTAGGGTTGGTTTATTTCGCCATGTACGCGGGTGAGCGAAGAACGGCAAAAAAATTCAAGGTGTTGTTCACGAAGTCTCAAGAAGATGCGGATTGGGCGAGGAAAAGGATCGGCCACCGGGACGTCCGCGTCCATACCATTCCTGCGGGAGCGGATATGCAATTATATCCTAGGCAGGAAGTGGCGGGACGTATCCTGATTCTTGGGGCAATGAACCGAAAGCACAATGTGGACGCGGTACTCTATTTTTATCATAAGGTGTTCCCCCTCGTGAGGAACCATTTTCCTGCCGCCCAGTTTTGGATTGTCGGTGGGAATCCCCCCGAAATATTGCGAGATCTCTGTGTCAGCGATCCCTTGGTGCAGGTCACCGGTTTTGTGGAGGACATCGGGAAACACTACGGGATGGCGTCGGTGTTCGTTGCGCCGATCTTGGTTGGGGGCGGGATCATCGTCAAGATTCTCGATGCGATGGCGGCCGGGGTTCCTGTCGTCACCACGACATATGGGAACGAAGGGATACGCGCTGAGCCGGGCAACGAATTGTTTGTCGCCGACACCCCGGAGGATTTTGCATCGAGGGTGATCTCTCTCCTTGGGGAGGATAACCTGCGCCAGCGCGTTGGGGAAAACGGAAGGGCATTCGTGACAAAATATTTCGGGCAAAATCGAATCCTGGAAGAATTCGAGGCGGATCTCACGAGGATTGCGCGGTGCTGCTGACGGAATCGTTCCGTGGGATCGTTATTCCTTCCAGGCCGCTTCCCTGGCGGTCAGGCGGAAGCGCCGAAGCCATACTGTGAATTGTCCGGCCGGGATCTTCCGCAGATGCCGGGTTTTCCGGCGTCCGGCAAGAACGGACGGCAGCCCCGCGAATGCATCACGGTATGCCCGCAGGACGGTTCGGAAAAGGACCCACGCGGATCCACTTTCCGTGAATTTTCCCGAAAAGCCCTTCCCGCGCAAAGCCGCTGTTGCGTGGTGCACCATCCTTGCGACGGTGTATAACGGGGACACCAAAATCCAACGCAGCGGGAAATATTTAAAGAGCACCCAAACCCGGTTCCGTTCCACGTGGTACACCTTGAATTCCGAATAGGTACCGCCGGTCGCCGAATATTTATGGTAGACGATCGCACTTGGAACGATCAGGCAACGTGCCCCAAAAAGACGAGCCCGAAGCCCTAGCTCCGTGTCATCTCCGTACGCGAAAAAGGACTCGTCGAACCCCCCGATCGCATCGAGCAGGTCTTTCCGGAAAGCGGCTGCGCACCCGCTGGGAAAGAAGACTTCCTCTTCCCTGTCATACTGTCCTCTATCTTTCTCCAGTCGGCCTCGGCCGCGGTTGATTCCATCCGGGTAAAGAAGGTGCCCCATCGTGTCGATTTCGTCCCTGCGATAATAATTGAGCACCTTGCAAGCGAAGACCGCAACGTCTGGATGTCTGCCCGCAGCGCGGGATAATGCTTCCAGCCAACGGGGATCAGCCTGCGTATCGTTGTTGAGGAATACCACCCATTTCCCTCGGGCCGATTCCATCCCCCTGTTGTTCCCCCCACCGAAGCCGGCATTCGTGTCAAGAGGGACCAAAAGAATCTGATCTCCGTATCGGGTCCGGAGGAATTCCACCGACCCGTCGTTCGAGCCATTGTCCACGAGGATCGTTTCGAAATCGCGATAATTCTGGGTAAGTACCGAGTCCAGGCACTCCTCGAGAAGATGGCGACCATTCCAATTAAGGATGATGACCGAGAAAAGGGGTGAGGCCGGTTCTGTCATCAATGATAGAGGGTTCCTCTGGTCAATTGTATCCCTAGGGAAAATAAGTTTGGAAAGGCAAATGGAATCTACCGTAATACATCGCCAGGAATTTGGGGGTGGATGCGATTTCCTCTATCGTTACCATGTTTAATCGGTTATGCATCGCAATGGCGTATCAACAAAGGTATCATAAATCGTCAACGTGGGGATCATGGGCTGTATTTTCTGGGCAAACGGAGTTCCTGTTTGAGTTGCGTGATTGTTGTTATGAAAAACTTGTTGCAGAAGAATTTCTTGTTCTGAACACTGGGAAACTGATTTCTATGAGGCTTTGCGGGCGGCCCCCGTCGCTACTCATTGTGATTCACGATCCCGCGTTAGCGACGGACATGAGATGCCAATATGATGATGTCCTCTCATGCCGGGTGAAGTTCCTTGGGATTGCGGCAGCGGCTTCCTTGGCCCTGGCTCGAGCATACGATTTGGGCACACTACTGCTCTGACGATGGACGAAACCCTGGAGAATGTACCGTGGTGAGGACTGTCGTTATCATTCCCGCCTACAACGAGGGCGCGCGCATTGGTGAGGTGGTGCGTGGGGTTCGGGAGATGGTTCCCGAATATGACGTTCTGGTCGTCGACGATGGGTCCCGGGACAACACCCGATTGGGAGCGATGGCGGCTGGGGCCGAAGTGATCTCGCATCCCTTCAATCTTGGCTACGGAGTGGCGATCCAGACCGGGTACAAGTATGCCCTGGGGCAGGAATACGAGTATCTCGTGCAGATGGACGGCGACGGCCAGCACGATCCTTCCTTCATCCCGATATTGTTGGCGCCGGTGATGGCTGGGGAGACCGACTTCGCGCTGGGCTCGCGTTTCCTTGGCATCGGAAACTACGAGCCATCGGGTGTACGGCGGGTCGGCATGGTTTTCTTCCGCACGCTCGTATCTTGGCTCATCGGACAACATATAACCGACTCCACTTCCGGTTACCAGGCTTTCAATCGGAGAGTGATCCGCTTCTTCAGCACCGAGGTCTTCCCCTGCGACTATCCCGACGCCGACATGCTGATCACGTTGCATCGAGCCGGCTTCCGCATCCGGGAGGTGCCGGTGCGAATGTGCCCTAACCCCACCGGGCAGTCTATGCACAGTGGCTGGAAACCGCTCTACTACCTGTTCAAAATGCTCCTCTCGATCTTCGTGACCCTATTGCGGGCCGACCGCCGGATTCGGTTGATCATTGACGAAGCGGCCCCAGGGGTGAAGAAGGAGGAACAGCGGAAGGTTACCAAATCGACAATGGCCGGGTCCTAAAGGGACGCGGCCCCCAACCTTGTGAATCGGGAGTTCCCCATGCCTCTACGTCAACAGATTTTTTCCCTGACGGTATCGGTTGTTGTCTTCGTCTTTGTCATCGATATGGTTCGGCGACGCCGGCTGCGGGAGGAGTATTCGGTCATCTGGCTCGTCACGAGTGTAGTGATGTTCATCGTAGTGCTCAAGTATGCGTGGTTGAAAACCATTACGGAATGGATTGGCGCCACCACGTCCACCACGACGCTGTTCTTTGGCTCGCTGATATTTCTCATGCTTATGTCTGTGCAGTTCTGCATCATGATCTCGAAGCTTTCTGGCCAATTGAAGGATCTGAGCCAGGAAAATGCGTTATTGCGAAAACAAATCGAAACCTTGGCCCGGCGATTCGGCACGAACCAGAAAGGGGCGATCCTTGCAAATGAAGACAATGCGGGGAATTGAGTCGGGAGGATCGTACGGCGCCTCGGACGCCTGGAAGATCGAGCCGATGCCCATTTCAATCTTGGCGTAGCATATGCCTTCCTGGGGAACAGGGAGGCCGCCCTGCGGGAACTGCCAGTGATTACCAGACTCGACCAGCGACTGGCGCAATCTTTGCCCAGCCTCCTGCGCTGAGCCGGCCGAGCTTTTACGGGGAAGCCGATCAATCATGAAAAAGAAGCTCTTTGATCAACCGCTCATGCATGCGCTGCTGATCCTGATTCTCGGGATTCTCGTCTATTCCAACAGCCTGCATGTCCCCTTCGTTTTCGATGATTCCTTTTCCATCGTCGACAACCCGGAAATCAGGAATCTTCCCGGCTTAATCAGCGACGCCCTTTCCGGCCATGCCTATCACCCAAATCGGTACGTAGGTTTTCTGACGTTTGCCTTAAACTACCACTTCGGCGGTTTCGAGGTGACGGGATATCATCTGGTCAACCTTCTGATCCACCTTGCGAACGCGTTGCTCGTCTACGCCCTGCTCATCCTGACCTTCCGTGCCCCCTTCCTGCGGAACTCGGTCCTGCAAGGAGCGGCCGGGCCGGTAGCCCTGCTGGCCGGCGCCCTGTTTGTCGTCCACCCGATACAGACGCAGGCAGTCACCTATATCGTACAGCGCCTGACCTCCCTGGCCACGACCTTTTACCTTTCCACCTTTGTGCTGTATGCATACGCCCGCCTCAATGCAGGAGAGAACAGGTTCTTTTCAGCGAAGGGATGGGTCTTTTATCTTGCGTCGGTAGCAACGGCGATCCTGGCGATGAGGACCAAGGAGATCGCCTTCACCCTGCCGTTACTTCTTTCCCTCTATGAGTTCCTTTTCTTCGAAGGGTCACTCCGCAAGAGATCCTCGGCCATTGCTCCCCACCTTCTCACTATGCTCATCATCCCCTTGAGTATTCTCCATCTCGGCCGGTCGGCGGGAGAGATCATCGGCGAGCTCCGGCAGGCGACCGAGTTCCAGCCCACCGTAAGCCGGTATGTGTACCTGGTTACCCAGTTTCGAGTAGTCGTCACCTACCTTCGCCTGCTCGTCCTCCCCGTCCACCAGAACCTGGACTATGACTACCCGATCTACACCAGCTTCTTCACCCCGCCTGTATTCGTTTCTTTCCTCCTGCTGGCCGCGTTATTTCTGCTCGCCATATATCTTCACCGTGTCAGTTCGCCAATTTCAGACGGGTCTTCTTCATCGCTGCTCTCTTATCGCCCATCACGGGCAGCCGATCCTGCGGTACGCCTGATATCCTTCGGCATTTTCTGGTTCTTCATTGCCCTTTCCGTCGAATCGAGTTTCATCCCGATCACCGACGTCATCTTCGAGCACCGGGTCTACCTTCCCTCGGTCGGAGCCTTCGCGGGGGTGGCCGTAGCCTTCGTCATGCTGACGGTGAAGGGAAGAAGGCGGGGCCTGGCCTGGGTCCTCACGGTCATCGCGGCGGCGGCGGTTCTGTCGCTGGCCGTTGGGACGTGGAAGCGCAACGAGGTCTGGAAGACCGAGGAGACCCTTTGGCGGGATGTCGTGGAGAAATCCCCCCGAAATGCCAGGGCCTATAGCAACCTCGGGGCGGTGCTCGGGGAGGCCGGACGGACGGAGGAGGCGATCGCCGCACTCTCTACCGCGATCCGGTTGCAGCCCAACAACACCAAAGCCCAGGTCAACCTGGGTACTGCCCTCGCATCCGCCGGGAGGCGGGAGGAAGCCATTCGGATCCTGTCCGAAGCGGTCCGGATCGAGCCGGACAATGCCAATGCATTGAACAACCTCGGCACCGTTTTGACGGACGCAGGGAGGCTGGACGAGGCGATCACCATCCTGAACCAGGCGGTCAGGTACCGGCCCGAAAACGCTCGTGCACACTACAACCTGGGTCGCGCCTATCTCGCGGCCGGACGCAAGGTTGAGGGGGTGGCTGCCTTGGAAACTGCCGTCCGACTTAAATCCGATTATGACGATGCACGCGTCACCCTCGCGAGCGCCCTGACCAGGGGTGGGCGGTTCCGTGAGGCTGCGATCCTTCTGGAGCGAAGTATGGGCCGTCTTGCCGGCCGGGCCGACGCCCGCTACGTTCTCGGCATTGCGTCTCACTGCGCGGGCGATAGCGTAACAGCAAGTCGCGAACTCGCCGCTCTACAACGGCTCGACACACGGAGTGCTCGGCAGCTCGAGAGCTTCCTGAGCCGGCCTTGCGGTGGCGGTCAGTAGAATCCAGGAGATGATTTACAGAGAAGGTAAATGCTGATCGACCTTATCAGGTATCTGACAGGAAAGAAGGTCAGGGTGGTATTTAACAATTATTCCACCACGAAGCCTTTCAGCACGCTCTTCGGGTTTGACCGCGGAACCCCCATCGACCGCTATTACGTCGAGAGGTTTTCTTCCGGCAGAGCCGGACTCATCGGAGGGCGAGTTCTGGAGATCGGCGACAGCAGTTACAGCCGGCGCTTCGGGGGGGCAAAGGGTGGCGGCGCTCGAGCTGGTTCGGGACAAGGAAACGAAGGAGCCGCT
>Ga0209745_1002161_pt1 | contig 11314 bp, 13 predicted proteins | sample BarGraNGADG00312_FD_184495 | JGI IMG/M metagenome (GOLD analysis project Ga0209745, IMG submission 184495) | Arctic peat soil microbial communities from Barrow, Alaska - Barrow Graham LP Ref core NGADG0004-312 (SPAdes) (version 2) | ecosystem: Environmental > Terrestrial > Soil > Wetlands > Peat... | reverse complement strand
CCATGACGGCGCTACTCATCGGGTACGCCCGATGCTCCACCGATCAGCAGGACCTGACCGCTCAACGCGACGGCCTGGCCGCACTCGGTGTGGCAGCCTAACCGGGTTTACGTCGACCACGGTCTGACCGGCACCAACCGGGAACGTCCCGGTCTGCGTGAGGCCCTGGCCGCTTGCCGTGAAGGTGACACGCTGGTCGTGACCAAGCTCGACCGGCTTGCGCGGTCGCTGCCCGACGCCAGAGCCATCGCCGACGAGCTCACCGTGCGGCAGGTTCGGCTCAACCTGGGCGGGTCGGTGTACGACCCGACGGACCCGGTCGGGCGGCTGCTGTTCAACGTGCTCGCGATGGTGGCCGAGTTCGAGTCCGACTTGTTCGGCGTCGCCCGCTCTACCGTCTACCGGGCGTCGGAGTCTCTTGGCCCCGATCGTGACTCGACGGTCGGGCGGTTCGGTTCAGCCTTCGTAGTGATACCGACAGGCAGCAATGCGAATCTGGTCGTCAGTGGTCCGGTAGACGAGGCGGTGCTCGTCTGTGATGCGTCGTGACCAATATCCCTGAAACCCATGTCTGAGTGGCTCGGGCTTACCGATCCCGTCGTTACCGTTGCGGGCGATGTCCTTGATCAGGGTGTTGATCCGTTTGAGCGTCTTGCGGTCCTGACCCTGCCACCACAGGTAGTCCTCCCAGGCGCTTTCATCCCAGATGAGCCTCATTCAGTAAGGTCCCGCTCGACTCCTTCGCCGGCTTCGAGCCGGTCGATTGAGTCAAGGAGGCGCCGCGCGTTCGCCGGGCTTCTGAGCAGGTATGCCGTCTCCTTGAGCGACTCGTAGTCTTCGAGGGAAACGATGACGACCGGATCGTGGCCGGAACGGGTGATGACTACCTCTTCGCGGTCATCGACGACTGCGTTGAGGGTCTCGGCGTACTTCGCCCGGGACTCTGAGTAGGTCATGGTTCGCATGGGAGCGCCTCTCTCGTTACGTACAAGAAATTGTACGTACGGGTCGCCGGAGTGGCAACTTCGGACGCGCACCGTCGCAGCCGTGCGATCGTCGTGCGGACTTCGTGGCGGTTCGATGGGTCCGGTCATCGTTCCGCTATCGGGGCTCACCCGGGGCGCCGTAGCGTCCCGGCGCGCTCCGCCGGGCACCCGTGCCACTGCGCGGGCTTCTGCTTCAGTCACGTTTCTACAGAAGACAAGCGGTTACGACCTGTGGAGGATTCCATGATCCGGGCACGAACAATGAACATCTTCGCGATCGTCCTGGCCGTTGCGGCCATGTTGACGGCGATATGGCCCAACTGGATTGAGCTGGCCTTCCGGGTGGACCCGGACTACGGCAGCGGCGCCTTCGAGTGGGGGTTGGTAGGCACATTCGCTGCGCTGTCGGTCGTGGCGTTGCTGCTGGCCCGGCGGGCGTCCCGCGAAAGACAGTGAACAGCCGGGCCTGAGTGGTCGTTCGTCCCGTGCGTGCACGATCCGGCTGTCCGTGCCTCCAGAGAAGGATCGGCGTCCTGGCACCGGCGGAATCCTCGTTCGATTGCGAAATGGCGCACGAAGCGCCATAATGGCGCCATGCCAAGCGTGCAGATCAAGGACGTCCCAGAGCACACCCACGCAGTGCTGCGTCAACGAGCCGCGGCAGCTCATCAATCACTGCAGGAGTACCTGCGAACCAAGTTGATCCAAGAGGCATCCGCGCCCACGGTCGACGAGGTCCTTGACCGCGCGGGCGGAAGGGCCGGCGGTCGAGTGCCGATCAAGACGGCGACCGAGATCCTCCGGGAGGATCGTGATCGTCGTTGATGCCAGCATCTTGGCCCCCGCCCTCGCCGACGACAATTCGGACGGCGACGCCGCTCGCACGGCCCTTCGTGACCACGCTCTCGCCGCGCCGGAACTGATCGACCTGGAGGTCGCCTCCGTATGGCGACGACAGGTCATGGCGGGACAGCTCGAAACGCGACGAGCTGACCTCGCCGTAGCGGATCTCTTGGCGCTGCCGCTGCAACGGATCCCGCATCGACAACTGCTCACACGCTGTTGGGAACTGCGACAGAACCTGACCCCGTACGACGCCGCGTACGTAGCCCTTGCCGAACTGCTGGACGTCGTCCTTGTCACCGGCGACAAACGGTTGTCCCGTTCGCCCGGCCTCCGCTGCCGGGTCCAGGTCATCGGCTGATCGCTCACGATGACCCCGAGCGACACATCCAGATGACGATCCCGTAACGACGCATCTTGCGGTGCATCGTGGCGCGAGAGATCCCTATGTCCTGTGCGTTCGTTGCACGTTCAAGTTGCGATTAATCAAGCCATCCAGGATGGCGCCGCGTTCCAACGGAGACGGGAGTGTGGGTTCCGTTGCCAGCGCTGGTGATCAAGTCGCTTTGCGCGGTGCGGACGCCCACGGCGAGTGCGCCGACGAGGCTGGCCCGTTCGCCGAGGGCGGAGCGGACTACTGCTGGTGGGAAGGGCGCGAGCTCCTTGATCAGCTCACTCACGCGGGCAACCAGCGCCGCGTTGGCTCCGACTCCGCCAGTGAGGATGACCGTTTCGGGGTCGATGATGGCGCAGATGGACGCCGCGATGGCGGCGATGCGCTGACTCTCCTCCTCCACCAGCTCCATCGCTGGTTCTTCGCCGGCCGCTGCCTTGGCGAACAGCTCTTCAACACTTGTCGGCGCGTTGTCAGCATCCCAGCCGCCTCGGGCCCGGGCCTTGTTCAGGAGCATGAGTCCGCCTGCTTCGTCAGGGGAGGCCGGGCGAATGCGTTGGTAGCCGTGGTTCAACGGCAAGAACGCGACCTCCCCGGCGCCACCGTGCGCTCCTCGCAGGACCTTGCCCTCGTGAACGATGCCAGCACCCACGCCCGCTCCAACAGCGATCACGGCGAAGGTCCGCAAGAGCTGTGCTGCCCCCTGCCACTGCTCGCCGAGGGCGGCGAGGTTGACGTTGTTGTCCAGGACGACGCGAGCTCCCAGGCCGGCCACCAGCGGGGTGCGGAAGTCGAAGGGCTCGGGCTGTCCGATGTTCCAGGCATAGTGCACGGTCGAGCCATCGGCGGCCACCACGCCAGGCACCGACACCCCAGCGACGGTCAAGGCAGCGCCAGCGAAGGCAGAGCCCTCGCTCAAGGCTTTCACAAGGTCGATGGCCTGCCTGACGACTGCGCGACCACCCGATGCCGAGGTGGCCTGCCGGGTCTCCGCGAGCAATGTGCCACGGGCGTCACTCAGGGCTACGCGCAGGTTGCTGCCTCCGATGTCGACACCCGCGATCAGCGCCGCATCGGTGCGCAACTCATACAAGGAGGCCGACCGCCCGAGAACGCCGCTGCGTTGGCCGACCTCGCTGACAAGTTGCAGATCTTCGAGCCGCTCCATCGCGGTGAAGACGGTGGGGCGCGACAGATGACAGGCCCGAGCCACCTCGGGACGTGTGACCGGCTCGTGCTGGTCGAACAAGAACGTCAGGACCTTCTGAACACTCGATCGAACAGCCACTGCGTCCACGTCGCCCCCTCCTCTTGACTCATGCGGTTCGGGTGCAGCATACTCCACTTATTATAAGCAATCTGCCTAATAAAGGGATGGCCATGGACCTCAACGAGACGACCCAGCCGTTGGAGCTTGTCGGCACCGGCCCCACCCGCCGGCTGGTACTCACCGTTGGCGGTGGCTTAGGTCTGGCCGCCTTCCTTGCCGGCTGCGGTGTCGGCGGTGGCGGCGGCGCGAGCGGAGGTGCCGGAAGCGGCAAGGGTCCTATCCGGGCGCTGGTCATGAAGCAAGCGGGCTACTCCGAGGAGGACATCCGCAAGATGACCGGCACGTTCCAGGCGGCCAACCCCGGCATCAAGGTCACCCTGGACTTCGTGGCCTATGAGGCGCTGCACGACAAGACGGTCGCTGCTGCCCCTGCGGGAACCTACGACGTCGTGCTCATCGACGTCATCTGGCCTGCCGAGTTCGGCACCAAGAAGATTGTTGCCGACGTGTCGAGCAAATGGCCGGCCATCTGGAAGGAGCAGATGCTCGGCGGTGCGGTCGCCACCCCGCAGTACAGCTCCCACTTCTACGGTGTGCCCTGGATCCTGGACACCAAGTACCTGTTCTTCAACACCGCACACCTGGCCAAGGCCAAGGTGGACGCCGCGCAGCTGGACACGTGGGACGGCGTACTGAAGGCGGCTCGCGCCCTGAAGGCCAGCGGCGTCACCAAGTACCCACTGGTGTGGTCCTGGCAGCAGGCTGAGGCGCTGATCTGCGACTACACGACGCTGCTCGGCGCGTTCGGCGGCACCTTCCTGGACGGATCAGGCAAGCCTGCGTTCCAGCATGGTGGCGGCGTACAGGCGCTGGAGTTCATGCACCAGAGCATCACCGACGGCCTGACCAACCCCACATCGACGCAGTCCCTGGAAGAGGACGTTCGTCGGGTCTTCTCGGCCGGCCAGGCGAGCATGGCGATGAACTGGACGTACATGTTCGGGATGGCCAACGACCCCAAGCAGAGTCAGGTCGCTGGTGACGTGGCGGTCCTGCAGACGCCTTCCGGCCCTGGTGGGCGACCGGGCGTCAACGGCAGCATGGCGCTTGCCGTCAGCGCGCAGAGCCAGAAACAGGACGCTGCATGGAAATACATCACCTACCTGACCAGCCAGAGCGTGCAGGACAAGTTCGCCCTCAGCTCGCTGCCCGTCTGGAAGAGCTCGTACGACGACCCGGCGGTCGTCAAGACGAACCCGGCAGTGGTCAAGGAGGCCAAGAAGCAGCTTGCTGACCTGATCCTTCGTCCGCAGGTCAAGAGCTACAACGCCATCTCTCTGGTCCTGCAAGCCGAGATTCAGAACGCTCTGGTCGGCAAAAAGCCCGCCCAGCAGGCGTTGAACGATGCCGCCGACAAGACCGCGACCCTGCTCGGTCCGTGAACGGGGCCCACACCGCGACCGCGCCAGGGAAGAGGCAGAGGGCGCGTGGGTCAGGTGCCAAGGGCGAGGCGCGTTTCGCGTTCCTGCTTCTGCTGCCCGCCGCCCTGGTCGTCTTCGGGGTCGTGCTCTATCCCGTCGCCCGGACGTTCGTGGTCTCCCTGTTTGCTGTGGACAGCCCGCTGCCGGGGTCCTACCCCTTCGTCGGGCTCGGCAACTACACCCGCGTGTTCCGCGACCCCGACTTCTACGGTGTTTTGGGCAACACGATGTACTTCACGTTGGTGTCCACCGGCGCCGAGCTCATCCTGGGTATTGCCGTTGCGCTGCTGCTCAATGCCCCGTTGCGGGCTCGCTGGTTCTGGCGCAGCCTGGTCGTGCTGCCATGGGCGCTGCCCACCATCGTCAACGGCGCCTTGTGGAGATGGATCTACAACGGGCAGTACGGGGCGCTGAACGGACTGCTTGAGGCGTTGCATGTCTCCAGCACACCCGTTCAGTGGCTCGGCTCGCCCTTCCTGGCACTGAACATGGTCATTTTCGCTGACGTCTGGAAGAACACGTCCATCGTCGTGTTCTTCATCCTCGCCGGCCTACAAACCATTCCTTCCGACCTGTACGAGGCCGCCCGCATCGACGGGGCCAGCGCATGGTCAGCGTTCTGGAGGCTCACGCTGCCGCTGCTTGCGCCGAGCATCGCGGTCGTCCTGGTCCTGCGCACCATCGAGGCGTTCAAGGTCTTCGACATCATCTACGTCATGACCGGCGGGGGACCGGCCAGCGGCACGCAGACCGTGGCGTTCTACACCTACCTGCAGGCGTTCTCGAACCAGTTGTTCGGGTACGGGTCCGCACTCGCGTACCTCATCGTGGTGGCGGTCTTCGCGCTCGCGATGGTGTACCTGCGCCTCCTGCGCCAGGGCCAGATGGCGGGCGTCGAATGAGACACAGCCGCAACTACATGATCGCCATCCACGTCGCCGCAGTCGTGATGGCCGTGGTGATCCTGCTGCCCTTCGTGTGGCTGGTCATCTCCAGCGTCTCCCCGGCCACCGACCTGGTCTCCGCACATGTTCACTGGTGGCCGGCTCATCCCACCCTCTCGCGCTACCAGGCGATCTTCAGCTCCTCGGTGGGCGGCGGAGACAACGTCGCCGCCAACTTCCGGCTCGCCATGATCAACAGCCTGATTGTCGCCGGGGCCACGACCGCCATCTCCTTGACGGTTGGCGCTCTTGGCGGCTACGCCTTCGCCCGGCTGCGATTCCGGCTACGCCGTACGTCATTGTTCACCTTCCTGACCGTCTACATGTTGCCGCCGATTGCCCTGGTCATCCCGCTTTACCTGGCGCTGGCGAACCTGCACCTGCTTGACAGCAAGATCGGACTGGTCCTGACGTACTGCTCCATCGTCACCCCCTTCTGTCTGTGGACGATGAGCAACTACTACCTGAGTCTGCCCGCAGACCTCGAAGAGGCAGCACGGGTCGACGGCTGTTCCCGACTTGGCGCACTCGTGCGGATAATCCTGCCCCTGTCACGACCGGGTCTGCTCACCACTGCCATGTTCGGCTTCCTGCTCGCCTGGGACGAGTTTCTCTTCGCACTGATCTTCACCTCCACCAGCAACGCCAAGACCATCCCCGTGGCGATCGCCGAGTTCACCGGCAAGTACTCCTCCGACTTCGGTCTCATCGCCGCCGGCGGCGTTCTGGCCGCCGGCCCACCCGTGATCCTTGCCCTGCTTTCCCAGCGCTTCATCGTCGGAGGACTGACCTCCGGCGCCGTGAAAGGTTGATTTTGCATGCTCTTTACCGACGGTATCGCCGCCCAGCCCAGCATTCTCGCCCGCAGCGCCAAGTCCGTTCGCGATGCGCTCAATGACCTTCCCCTCCCGCGCCCGGGTGAGCTCATCGCGCTCGTAGGCATCGGCGCCAGCGAGCACGCCGCGGCCAGCGCCGCACCGGTTTGGCGTGACCACGGTCTGCGCGCATTCGCTGTGCCCGCGTCCCAGATGCAAAAAACCGCGGTGCCCTTCGCCGACCTCTACGTCGGACTGAGTGAGTCTGGCCGCAGCGCCGAGACCGTGGCCGCCCTGAGCCGGCTATCGGGCACCAGGCGCGTGGGGTTGACCAACTTCGCGGACTCGCCCCTGGCCGCGGTGGTCGAGGAGCTGCTCTTCCTGGACAGCGGCCCCGACAGCCCCATCTACACCACTGGCTACACCGCCACGCTGCAGGCGCTCGGGCTCATGGGCGAACACTGGTCCGGAAAGGCGACGGACTGGAGCGGGCTACCCGAGATGGCAGCGGCGGTGCTGAGCGACGCAGCCTCGTTCATGGCAGATCTCACCTCGGTGATGGCCGGCGCGCGGGTCGTCGACGTTGTCGCCTCCGGTGCCTCGATCTCAACCGCGGGTGAAGGGGCGCTGATGCTGCGTGAGTCGGCCAGGCTACTCACGGCATCGCACGAGACATACAACTATCTGCATGGCTCGATGGAACCGCTCGATCCGCAGACCGCCTGCGTGATCATCGGCGACGGGCGCGAGGTCCGCCTGGCCCTGGAGACCAGCGAGCTGGGTTGCCCGACCCTGCTCATCACCACCCGCTCAGACATCTCGTCGTCAAAGACACTCACCGTCATGACGCTGCCTCAAGCCTCTTCGCCGCTGGCACAGGCAGTCCTGCAGATACTTCCATTGCAGCAGCTCGGCTGGGCGGTGGCTTCGCATCGTGGCCTGGCGGTCGACGGCTTCCGGTACCACCAAGACGACACGAAGCTGAGCTGAGCCGATGAGCAGCTCCATCAGCGTCATCGGCAACATCCAGCTCGACGTCCTCGCCAGCCCGGTAAGCGCCCTGCCGACCCCCGGCGGTGACACCGTCATCGAGCGCATCGCAGTCCGCACTGCCGGAGCCGCAGGCAACGTCTCCTTGGCCTTGGCCGCGCTCGGTGTGCAACATCGGCTGTTCGGCACTGTTGGGGATGACGACGCCGGCCGCTGGGTCATCTCGGAGCTCGAACGCCTCGGGCTGGAGAAAGACATCAGAATCGTGCCCGGGGAGGCTACTGGGATCTCCATTGCCTTGGAGGCCCCGGAACGAGAGCGGTCATTCCTCACCGCGCACGGCGTCCTGTCGACGTACGGCATCACTGACCTCCCCTCCGACGCATGGGAGTCGGACCTTGTCTTGCTGACCGGGTACTTCTCGCTACCGGGGCTTCGAGGCGAAGGGTCGCTGAAGATCCTGCAGAATGCGAAAGCCATGGGTGCGCAGACGTTCTTCGACACCGGCTGGGACCCAGAGGAGTGGGCCGGTGACTCCGCCAACGAGGTCCTCGCCATGCTGCCCCACGTCGACGTCTTCCTCCCCAACGAGTCGGAAGCCTTTGCCCTCACGGGTGAGACCGATGCCGCTTCAGCAGCGGCCGCCCTGACCGACCACTGCCGCGGATGGGTGGTCGTCAAACTGGGCTCGCGCGGCCTGCTGGCCACAGGGCCGAGCGGTGCGCAACTCACCATCGACGCCCCTGCGGTGAAGGCCATCGACACAACGGGTGCCGGGGACAGCCTCGCCGCAGGGTTGCTCGCCAGCCTCGCGGACGGCCACGACGTGGCAAGCGCCTTGGCAACTGGAGTGCGGGTGGCCTCCACCGTTGTGGGACGCGATTCCCACCGTCGATACCCGACCAGGCAAGAACTTCTCTCCCTCTGAGCAAGACCGCCGTCGCCTGACCTTGAGGAAGCCGGTCGGTACGCTCGCCTGTATGCACACTCGTGAGCTGCGCGAGTGTGCCGAAACCGACGTCGGCGATGAGCGCGTGCGAGACCGCGTCGGCGAACGCTTGGGCCGTGGCCTGGTCTGAGTGCTGCTCGGCTCGGCCGAACAGCAGGACTCCGGACATGGAGACATAGTTTGTGCGTGGTCAGGGCCGGATTTTGATCTCGTAGCGCAGGGTGAGGTTGGTGCCGGGGTAGCGGGTTTGGGTGGCTGTGAGGTGTTCACATAGCTCGGCGATGGCCGCGGTGGCGCGCTTGGTTGGTAGGGGGTCCAACCTGACGGTCAGGAGTCCGTCGTGGGGGTCGATGTCGCCGCTGCCGGTCAACGCCTGGCGCACAAGGGCGTGTGCTTCGTGGTTGGCGCGGGCGTAGCTGGTGTGGACGCGGACGGCCCGGGCGAGGGTGGTCGCGGTGTTGAACGCCGCTATCCGGATGGCGTGGGTGATGAGCTTGGTTTGGATGTCCAGCACTTGTTGACCGGGGGCCACCTGGCCCAGTGGCAGCCGGGCGGGGATGACCCGGTGGGTTTCTTGGGCGGTGTCCAGGTCGGCTTCTGCGGCGCGATGGCCCGCGGTTAGCTCGTCATTGTCGGTGTTGGTGATTAGCACCGACACCCCTGGTGGTGGGGATACGGCGTGGAGCATCGCTGCGTCGGTGGCGGCCAGGGCCCGGTCGTACCTTGCCCTGGCTGCGAGGACCTTCGTGTGGGCTTTCTTCTTGGCCGGGTTGGGGACCAGCCGGGTCGGGTCGTCGTCGGTGGTGGCGTACGCGTCGTGGGAGTCGAGGTCGAAGTGCATCCGGGCGTAGCGGAAGTAGTTCTCCTGCCGCCAGCGGGAGCCCATCCGGTAGATGACCTGTTCGACGCCCAGGTCGGTCCGGGTGGTCAGGATGTGGATCTGCCGGGTGGAGTCCTGCCCGTGCGCCTCCCTACCGGTTTTGTTGTTGGCGACGATCAGGCTGACCTGCCGCATCGTGAAGACTTCATCGTTGTCGCCTACGGGTAGGTCCACGGTGGTGTCGCCGACCCGCCACTGGTGGGTGCGCCCAGTTTCATCCAGCCAGGTGAGGTCGGTGAACAGGGTGGGGTCGACGTCCTCGGCGAAGCCTTTGCGCCAGGTCAGCACATCAAAACCCTGGGCGTCCATGTGGGCGAACAACGCGGGTGACCAGCCGCCGCGGTCGAACCCGACCAGGACCCGGCGCTGGTCGCCGACGGCGCGGCGTAGGTCGGGTAGCAGCCGGCGAAGCTCCATCGCCAGGGACGCACCGGGTTCGGCCATGACCACCAGAACCGGGTCCCCGGCGGCGTCACTGACCCAGGTTTCTACAGTTGCGGGGGCGGGGAACTTCAACCTGGACAGGTGGGTCTTGGCGATCTTGGCGCCGCCTTGGTAGGCGCGGACGTGCCCGTCGACGTAGAACACCGCCAACAGGTCCGGGTTCGTCGCGTCCAAACGACTCACGTGCCATCGTGCCATCGCGGCCAGGAGCTCGTCGGCCCGACCGGTCGCGGCCAGTGCGGTGATCTTGCGGCGGATGGTCTTGACCTCCGGGGCCCGGTCCAACCCCAGGACCCGGCCCAGGTCGTGCGGGTCGACCCTGGTGGCGCCTTCGGCGCGGGGCTCCCCGGCCAGGGCCCGCAGGACTCCTTCGACGAGCATGGTGTCCAGGCCGTAGAACCCGTTCGGTAGGCACCCGAAAACCTGTGTGGCACAAGACAACAGGCCGGTGGCCTGCAGGGCGGGGATCGCCAACAGCAGACCCGCCAGGGGCACCCTGGCGGCGGGGGCGAACACGGGGTCGGCGTGGGGCAGCTTCCCCCACCGGGCCGCGGCCCGCTCCGCCTCGCGGTCGGCCGGTGGCGGCAACAGGGGCAGGTCGTCGCGGGCAGGGTCGGCGTCGCCGGCACCCGCAGCCCCCCGATCATCGATGTCGTCACCGTAAGAGTCGTCGACGTCGTCGTGACTGCAAGCGTCGTCGTCAGCGACGTCCTGTTCTGGTGTCGGCTTGGCTGTCGGCAGTGCCCGGCGGACCGTGGCTTCGCTGACCGCGACCGCGGCGGCGATCGCCCGCAGCGACGCGCCGCCGCGGCGGCGGGCCCGGATATCGGCGACGACTTCTGGGCTCAGCCGTGAGGGGCCCTTGGGTCCACGTTTGCCGGGTACCAGGGCGGCTAGCCCGTCGTGGGCTGCGGCGTTGTCCCAACGTCGCAGTGTCTCGGTGTTGATCCCGAAGCCTTCCGCGACCCGTACGGCTCGTGCCCCCTTGATCGCCACGAGTTGCACCGCCGCCAGCCGCCGGCCCAGCTCGTCGCCGACGTTCCATGCGAAGACCAGGTCGCCGCGGACGAACACTCGGCCCCCGGCCTCGTCCTCCACCAAACAGGCCACTTCACCGACCTGGACGGCGTCGGCCGGCACCAGCATTAAGGGCAGTTGTGCCGTCATGATCGCCATCGTCCCCCACTTCAATATCCGTCTGAAACACCATAATAATTATAACGCAAGATGGGTACGAAAGCAAGCCAATTCCATGAGAAAGATGCAGGTCAAAGCGCTACAGGTACAAACACCACACCGGCTATGTCAGGAGCCCTGG
>Ga0209745_1002160_pt1 | contig 11314 bp, 7 predicted proteins | sample BarGraNGADG00312_FD_184495 | JGI IMG/M metagenome (GOLD analysis project Ga0209745, IMG submission 184495) | Arctic peat soil microbial communities from Barrow, Alaska - Barrow Graham LP Ref core NGADG0004-312 (SPAdes) (version 2) | ecosystem: Environmental > Terrestrial > Soil > Wetlands > Peat ... | reverse complement strand
TGTTGCTGCAGGCCGAGAAAGCCCTGGCCGACGGCCTGCTCGTCCAGGCGGAGCAGACGTACTGGCAGCTGATCGAGCTGGATTCGGCGAACGCGATCGCGCTCGCCGGACTGGCGCAGATCTCGCTGGAACGCGGCGACGAGCGATTGGCCCGCAGGTTCGCCGATCGGGCGATGGCCATCGATCCCGAGAACGTGGTTGCCGGGCGTGTCGTCGACGCCCTCGAACACAAAGGCGACGAAGACGAGGCGAAGGCACCCGCCCTGCCCCTGGCTGCGGCCCGGCGCCTGGAGGCCCTCAGCAAGCGTCGCAGCGCCGCCCCGCCTGAGCAGGCCGAGAGCGCAGGCCTTTCGGCAGAAGCCGCGCCCGACGGACCGAAGACTAAGCACCGGAATCGGCGCAAGGCCGGGAGCCAGGCCGCGACGCCGCATCCTGAGCACCGCGACGCGACGCGGCACGAGCCTCACCACGCCATGGCGCCGGGGAGGCGGCGCTTCGGAGCGGACGAGCTCCGGACCCCGACTCAGGACGCCTACGCGGCGGCAGAATCGGCCGCCGCGGTGGAAGCGGTCGATGCCCTCGACATGGTCGACGAGCCTGCCGTGGACGTGCCGGGTCCGGTCTCCCGCGCGGACGACCAGGAATCGCTCGACGCGACCGAAGCGAAGGAGGGCGTCTCCATGCGCCGCGCTTTCGTCGTCGATGAGACCGATCTCGATGCAGGCCGGCTGCGGGAAGCGGAGGAGATCGAGGCCAAGGCGACCCGGGCCGAGGAGATCGAGACGGAGGAGATCGAGGCGCAAGCCGCCGCGTTAGACGAGAGTGCGGCCATCGGGGTTGAGTCCGGTGCCGATGCATCTGAGCGGGAAGTCGCCGAGCTCGAGGCTACTTGGGCCCGAGAGGCGAGGGAACGTTGGATGCTCCATGTGGCGGCAGCGAACTCGGTAGTCAGGGCGGACGAGACAGTCGCGGCGGACGAGACCGTCGGGGCGGACGCGGTGGTCGCCGCGGACGAGGGAGTGGGCGCGCCGGCCACTCCTGAACCTGCGCCGGTCGCCCCCATCGATGAAGGGCCCCAGGTCGCGGAGGAGCGCGCCGCTGAGCTCGAGGCCGCGGAGGCCGAGGCGGCCCGTCTCGCCCCCAAGGAGTTGCTCGAGGAACAAGCTGTCGAGCCCGGCGATCTCGTCGAGCGCGAGGCCCCGCCGAGGAGGTCATTCGCGGAGGGTGACGAGGCACTGTCCGAGCAGGAAGCCGAGACTCAGGCTCTGCGCGAGGCGCTCGCCATCGTCCTGGGGAACGAGACCCAGGCCGGTTCGGTCGGACCGTGGGGCGCCCCAGACGCGGCGCCGTCGTCTTCGACTCCGGCGGCCCCGTCGTCCGCGACTCCGCCGGCGCCGCCGGCCGCTACTCCGGCCGAGCCGTCGGACCAGTCCGCGGCCCCGGTCGAGCTCGCTGAACCGGCCGAAGCCGACGTACCGGCCGAACGCACCCCTGAGACGGAACCCGAGACGGAACGGGAGCCGGCCCCGCCCCGCAGGAAGGGCCTGTTCCGCCGTTTCGGAGGCAACTGAATGCGCATCCTCGTCACCGGTGGAGCCGGGTATATCGGGTCCGTTTCCGTCGAGGCATTCGTCCAGGCCGGCCATGACGTGGTCGTCCTCGACGATCTATCGACCGGCCACAGCGCCGCAGTGTCGGAGAAGGCGGCCCTGGAGATCGGCAGCTACGGGGAGACCGAAGCCGTGATTGCGCTGCTGCGGAGACACCGCATCGACGCGGTCCTCCATTGCGCGGCCAGGTCGATCGTCGGCGAATCCATGACCGACCCGGCGAAGTACTTCCGCGAGAACGTCGTGGGCGGCATCGCGCTCCTGGAGGGGATGCGAACGGCCGGCGTCAAGCGCATCGTCTTCAGCTCGACGGCAGCCACGTACGGCATGCCCGAGCGCACGCCGATCGCGGAGTCCGATCCGATCCGGCCCATCAACGCATACGGCGAGACGAAGCGGGACATCGAGGGGGCGATAGCCTGGTACGGCCACGGATATGGCTTTCGGAGTGTGATCCTGCGCTACTTCAACGCCGCCGGGGCGAGCGCCCGGAACGGCGAGCTGCACTCGCCGGAGACGCACCTGATCCCGAACGTGCTGGCCGCGGCCGAGGAAGGGCGTGAACTGACGCTCTTCGGCGGCGACTACCCGACGCCGGACGGCACATGCGTCCGGGACTACATCCACGTTGAGGATCTGGCCGCGGCGCACCTGCTGGCCCTCCTGGCCACCGACCCGGCCGATCCTCGCACCGGCCCGCCGGCCGGGCCATGTCAGCCCCTTGTATGCAACCTGGGAAGTGGCACGGGCTTCAGCAACCGCCAGATCGTGGCGGCCGCCGAGGCAGTGGTCGGGCACGGCATCGCCGTCCGGATCGGACCGCGCCGGGCCGGCGACCCGCCGGTACTCGTCGCCGGCGCCGAGCGCGCCGCGGAGATCCTGCGCTGGCGGCCCCGCCACGGCACGATCGACGAGATCATCGGCTCGGCGTGGGCGTGGCGCCGGGCGAACCCAGAGGGTTACGCCGACCCGCGGGCGTAGAATCCCGCCATGCCCTTCCTGCGCCGCGCGGCCCCGGCCTCACCTGTCTCACCCGAGCCCCCCGAACAGTGGCGTCCACAACGATTCGGGCGAGGCAGTCGTTCCGTCCCCGATCCGTTGATCGAACCCAGCTGGGGAGGCGTGCGCATCCTCGCGCGGTTCGAGCTCGGCCATACCCTCTTCGCCGACGAGGACGGCGCCGACTGCACAGACGAGTTCGCCGCCGTCGCGGCCGCCGTCAGCGCCGCGGCCCTGGCCGAGGCGCTGATTCTCGACGGCTTCCTGACGGTGGAGCCGACGCAAGCCACGGCGGGCGTCCCAACGACAGGCATCGAGGCTCCAAGCGCGGGCCAGATGATGACCCAGATGCTCGTCGGAAGTCGCAGATCGCGCTCCGCGGAATCGACCCATCGCCTGGACCCGGACCGGCCGATCGCCTTCGTCGCCGTGGACCTCTTGAGTATCGACGGGACGAGCCTGCTGGACGTCCCGCTGCTGGAGCGAAAGCGCCTCCTCGACGGCGCCCTGCGGACGGGCGAGCTGGTCCGCATCACTCCTTTCGTTCGGCCGCCCATCGGCACCTTCGTCGCCACGTGGCGCGCTCTCGGCTTTGGGGCGCTGGCCTTCAAGGCAGCCAACAGCCGCTACATACCGAACAGCCGCAACGACGATTGGTCTATCGCGCCGATGCCCAGCCAGTAGGCGGGCTGCCCGCCGAAGCCGCCCCGGACACGCAAGGCGTGGTACGGTGACGATGATGCCGTCGAGCGCCCTCACGCCAGCAATTCGAGACCAGATCGCCCGGCTCGGTTGTGCCGACATCATGGTCGGCATTCCGAGCTTTCGGAACGCGGCGACCATCGGCCACGTCGTGCGCGCGGCTCAGGCCGGCCTGGTCCAGTACTTCCCGGACTTGCGCCCGGTTCTGGTCAACGCCGATGCCGGTTCACCCGACGGCACGCAGCGCGTGGTGGTCGAGACCGAGCCGCCCGGCTACGTCGAGCAGATCCTTCTCGTCCACCCCAAGAACCGCCTCGATCGAGTCAGCCTGACCTATCCCGACGTCGATGGGATCGGAGGCAAGGGCGCGGCCTTGCGAACCCTCTTCGAGATGGCGGCCGCGCTGGAGGTCGAGGCGCTGGTCGTCGTCGACTCGGACCTGAGGTCGATCGTTCCGGAGTGGATCGAGCTGCTGGCCGGCCCGATCCTAAAGGGCGGGTACGACTTCGTGGCTCCGCTCTACCTGCGCAACAAGTACGACGGCACGATCACGAACACCGTCACCTACCCGGTGACGCGGGCACTGTACGGGCATCGCATCCGCCAGCCGATCGGCGGCGACTTCGGGATCAGCGGCGACCTGATCCGCCACTACCTGGCGCAGGAGAGCTGGACGCCCGACGTCTCGCGCTTCGGCATCGACATCTGGATGACGACGACCGCTCTGACCGGCGGTTTCGCGGTATGCCAGACGCGTCTGGGGGCCAAGATCCACGATCCCAAGGACCCTGGCTCGGATCTGGGGCCGATGTTCCGCGAGGTCGTGGGGACGCTGCTGACGATGGCACGCGACAACGCGGACCGTTGGCTCGGCATCAGCGGCAGCCATGAGGTGCCCGTCTACGGGTTCGAGCGGTACGCCGAGCCACCCCTGCTGCAAGTCGACACGCTCCGCCTGCTGAGCCAGTTCCACGCCGGCTCACTGACCCTGGCCGAGACATGGCAGCGGTTCCTGGCGCCGAGCAACTGCAAGCACGTGCTGACGCTCGCCGAAGAGGCCGGAACCCTGGCCGAGGCGGCGGCGCACCGTCTGGGACTTGGACGAGAGTCCGGTGCCGGCTCCGCGGGTGACGGGCCGCCCTCCACGGACTTGCTGTCCGATGCCGTGGCCGCCTTCCACTTCCCGGACGATCTGTGGGCCCGCGTCTTCTACGATCTGCTGGTCTTCGCCAGCTTCGGCGATGTGCCCGTCGAGCGGCTCGTGGCGGCGTTCGTGCCGATCTACTTCGGCCGTGTCGGAAGCCTCGTCGTCGAGAACCGTCGCCTCACCGACGACCAGGCCGAGGAGCGGGTGGAGCGGCAGGCCCGCGAGTTCGAGCTGCTCAAGCCGTATCTCGTCAAGCACTGGCAGGCGGCGGCAGATGCCCGCGTCGTCAGCGCCGGCGCCGCCGATCGTGGCGAGGCCGCCGCCCGTGGCGAGGCCACCGCCCGTGGCAAACCCACCGACCGTGGCGAGGCCGCCACGAGCCCGTCCGTGAAGGGCGGCCGTAGGGCGCGTGCGCCGCAAGGGCGGGCTTGATGACACGCACGCCGCTCCCCTCGCGGATCCTGATTCCGGTGGCGAACCCTCTCACCGCCCAGGAGCTCGTCCGCCTCGGAGCCTCGCTGATGGATCGCCGGAGCGGGACTCTGACCGTGCTCGGCATCGTGGAGGTGCCTGAGGGGACGCCCCTCAGCGAGGGTGCCACGCGTGCCCGGCAGGCCCGCCGGCTCCTGCAGCGCGTCCTCGACTACGCCCCGGAGGGCGTCACGATTCACCCCATCGTCCGCATTGGACGCCGCGCGGCGGAGGGAGTCATAGAGGCCGCAACGGAGTTGGACGCGGACCTGATCGTCTTCGGCTGGGGCGGCAAGCCGTCGCCGGCCAGGCCCGGGGCACAGGCGTCGGTATTCTCGCCGACCATCGACGAAGTCGTGCGCGACTCCCCCTGCGACATCGCCGTGGTCAAGCAACGCGGCCCCGCCGAGATCAAGCGCATCCTCGTGCCCATCCGCGGCGGCCCTCACGCAGTCCTGGCGCTCCGCTTCGCCGACGCCCTGGCTCATCGAAACGACGGCCGCATCGTGGCCCTGCACCTCGTCCCGCGCGGCATCGCCGAAGGACTCCGAACGCAGTCCGAGCGCGCCCTGGCCCACTTCATTCGCCAGCACGCGGATGGCCAGGTGGAGCAGGCCGTTCGCGAGGCGCCGAACATCCGCAATGCCATCCTGCGCGAAGCCGAGACCGCGGACGTGGTCGTCATGGGCGCCTCCGCCGCGCCGGCCACCAGCAACGGAGAGACGTACCTCTTCGGAGCCCTGCCCGAGGCGATCGCGACGCGCTCGCGCAAGACGGTGATCGTCGTCAAGACCCGAGAGGCGATTGGCCAGGCCACGTTCGAGAGGCTCGAGCAGCGGGCCGAGACACTGGCCGCGGCCGAACGGGCCGCCCACGAGGCCCGATCGGTGCCTCTCCGGGTGGAGCGCTGGTTCGGAGAGTCGAACTTCCACCACCGGGAATTCGGGGACCTGGATCGACTGGTCAGCCTCAAGCGCCAGCAGGGCCTGACGGTTAGCCTGGTTCTGCCCTCTCTGAACGAAGAAGAGACGATCGGCGAGATCGTCGGCAAGGCCCGGCGCGAACTCATGGAACGCCATCCGTTGGTGGACGAGTTGCTCGTCATCGACTCCGACTCGTCGGATGGGACCCGTGAGGCGGCCGCGTCCGAGGGCGCTCGGGTCGTCATCCATCAGCAGGTCTTGACCCGATACGGCAGCTTCACCGGCAAGGGCGAGGCGCTCTGGAAGAGCCTCTTCGAGACCAGCGGCGACATCATCGCCTGGGCGGACACGGACGTCCGCAACTGGCACCCGCGGATGGTGTACGGCACCGTCGGGCCGCTCATCGCCGAGGAACGGATCCAGTACGTGAAGGGCTACTACCGGCGCCCGATCGTCGAGGACGGCGTGCTCAAAGAGGGCGGCGGAGGACGGGTCACCGAGCTGGTCGCCCGGCCGCTCATCAACCTCTTCTTCCCCGAGCTATCCGGCCTGATCCAGCCGCTTTCGGGTGAGTACGCGGGCCGGCGGAGCCTGCTCGAGACGCTCTCCTTCTTTACCGGCTATGCGGTCGAGATCGGCCACCTCATCGACGTCGCCGAACGGTGCGGGCTCGAAGCGCTGGGTCAGGTAGACCTGGAGCGGAGGATCCACCGCAACCAGGAGCTCGAGGGGTTGTCGCGGATGAGCTTCGTGATCCTGCAGGCGGTCATGAAGCGGCTCGAGGAACGGAGCAAGACGCGGCTCTTCGCCGATCTCGGATCGACGATGAAGCTGCCGCGCTCGGGGCACGGTCGCCTGGGATTGGAGGTCATTGAGCTGGCCGACCACGAGCGCCCGCCGATGATCCGAATCCCCGAGTACCTGGAAAAACGGCGCAGTGAGGGCATCGCCGGGGTCGCCGACGCGGGCCGGATCGCGGTCGCGGGCGCAACTACCCCCGGGTCTGCGCCGAGCGGCGAGCAGCCGGCCTCCGTGCCCGAAGGCCCGGCGGAGTCGCGATGAGCAGCCGCGGCGATCACCTTCGCGTGCTTCTGGCGCCCGATTCCTTCAAAGGCTCGCTCTCATCCGTGGAAGTGGCCAGGGCACTGGCCGACGGTTGGGCGCTGGCTCGCCCGCACGACGAACTGACCCTGGCGCCGCTCGCGGACGGCGGCGAAGGGATGCTCGCGGCCATGGCGGAGGTCGGGGGATGGGAGTGGCAGGAGTGCCCGGCCCATGACCCGTTGGGCCGTCCACTGACCGCGCGTTGGTTGCTGTCCGCAGATGGGCAGCGGGCCGCGGTGGAGCTGGCCGAGGCGTCCGGTCTGTCCCGCCTTCCCGATGGAGAGCCGCGCGCGCCTCTCGCGGCCACGACCGACGGAACCGGCGAGATCCTGCAGGCGGTCCTCGACGCGGGTGTTCGCCACGTAGTCATGGGGGTCGGCGGCAGCGCCACCACGGACGGAGGAGCGGGGCTGCTTCGCGCCCTGGGGGTCTGGTATCGAGGCTCCGGATGGCCACTACCTGGACCGATCCCCGACCTCGACATAGTCGACCTGGCTGCCCTCGATAGGCGCATCGGCGAGCTGGAACTGCGGATCGCCTGCGACGTGACGAATCCGCTGCTCGGCGAGCAGGGTGCGGCGGCCGTATACGCCCCCCAGAAAGGCGCCTGGCCGGAAGACGTGATCAAGCTCGAAGCCTGGCTGACGCGATATGCGGACCTGATCGAGGCGGCCTCGGGAACGCGGGCCCGGAACACGCCGGGCGCGGGGGCGGCCGGCGGCACGAGCTTCGGCCTGCTGTGCCTGGCGCCCCGGATGCGGGCGTTCGAGCTGGTCCCCGGGATCGAGGTGGTCATGCAGGAGACGGGCTTCGATCAGCACCTGGTCGGCGCCGACCTCGTCGTGACCGGCGAGGGCCAGATCGACGCTCAGACGGCGTTCGGCAAGACGGCCCTGGGCGTCGCGCGCCGTGCCTCGGCCGCTGGGGTACCGTGCCTGGCCGTCGGCGGCTCCGTAACGCCTGAGGGAGTCGCGGCGCTGGCCAGAGCCCGGGCCCTGGCGATCCCGATCCTCGATGGGCCGATGACGCTGGAAGACGCCATGAGCAGGGCCGCGCCGCTCGTCACCGCTGCCGGCGCGCGGCTGGCACGGATCGTCGAGTTGGGCGGCCTGGTGGGCGAGCGGCGGGGCGCCCGGACCGAGGCAACGGGCGAAACCACCGCCACGACCGCGGGGCCGGCCAGAGAATCGGTCGCGTGACTCCGGCCCCAAGACGGGGATCGAAGCCTGCCGCAAGACGGGCCGCGAGGAAGCGCTCACCTGAGCATGTCGCCCGAGCCTGGATGCGAGGGCTGGACGTCAAACGCCCCGGACTCATCGCCTTCGTCCTGGATCGGCTGGCCGAGGCGAACGGCCGACCGGCGTGGCAACGCCGCCTCGATCCCACGAGCGAGTTGGTCCTGACGATCCTCTCCCAGAACAGCGCCGACACCAACGCCGAGGCCGCTTTTGCCGCTCTCCGCGCCGCCTACCCTTCTGCGCCGGCCCCTGCCGGCGCCTCTTCCGAACCGCGCGCCTTCGCCGGCTGGGGCGGTCGCGGCCTGCCGGACCTTCCTTCGCCGGACTGGTCGGCCGTGGACGCGGCGCCCATCGAAGAGTTGATCGACGTCATCCGCCCCGGCGGCCTGGCTCCGCAGAAAGCCCCTCGCATCCAGGCCGCCCTGCGAGCGCTCCTCGCCAACGGCGGCGGCTACTCGCTCGAGTTCCTGGCCGCCATGCCACCCCTCGAGGCCCGCGACTGGCTCGCGGCCATCCCCGGCATCGGCAAGAAGACGGCGTCCGTGGTTCTGCTCTTCAGCTTTGGGCTACCGCTCATGCCGGTGGACCGCCACGTCCATCGGGTCAGCTCTCGCATCGGCTTGATCCCCGCAAAGGCGGACGCGGACGCGGCCCACGACTACTACCTGGCGATGCTGGGGCCGGATCAGATGTACGAGGCCCACGTCTCCCTGATCACCCACGGCCGCCGCACCTGCCACGCGCAGCGCCCCGACTGCGAGCACTGCCCGCTTGCCCCTCGCTGCCGCTACTTCTACCCGAAGGCGGAGTAGGGCCGCTCCCCGGAGGAGCGACGCGTCCTGTCGGGACCGCGATCTGGCCGCACTTCGCCACACCCACCATGTTGCATGGACTCGGCCGCTTCGCCCGCCCCGGGTCGGAGTCGGGCCGCGTACCAGTGGCGCGGCCGGCCCTCCGCTTCCCGGCCGGTAGCGGCATGTCGGATCACGCCGCCCTTCCCCCACCTATACTCGCCACGACGCCCGCCCCACAGGGCCCTCGGGGGAGGCTAGAAGCGCGATGATCGAGCCCCGGCCGCAACGGATCCTGCTCATCGACGATGACGCGAACCTGCTGGTCGTCCTGGCCGAGCAGCTTCACGACGACGGGTACGAGGTGGCAACGGCTCGCGACGGCCAGGAGGCCTTGCGACGGCTCGACGCCGGCTGGCCGGACCTCATCCTGCTGGACCTGATGATGCCTCGCGTGGACGGCCTGGCCGTGGCCCGCGAGATCAAGGCCGCGGCGGATCTGCCGATCATCGTCCTCTCGGCGATAGATACCGCCGACAGCAAGGCCCACCTGCTCGACGAGGTCGCGGAGGACTACGTCACCAAGCCCTACAACTACCCCGAGTTGCGCGCTCGAATCCAGCGCGTCTTGCGCCGCCTGGGCGATCGGATCCCGCGCCAGTCGCTGGTGCTGGGGCCGAACCTGACGATCGACCTCCATCGCCGAGCCGCCACCGTGGGCGGGACCGAAGTCAAGCTGACACCGACGGAGTCGCGGCTTCTGCACGCTCTGGCCGGCAACCTGGGCGAGGTCGTCCCGACCGAAACGCTGCTCTCTCGAGGCTGGGCGGAGACCGAGGGTGCCGACACGTCCTACGTCTGGGTCTCGATTCGCCGGCTCCGCCAGAAGATCGAGGTGAATCCGGACACCCCGGTTCACCTTCTCACCGTGCGTGGCGTCGGGTACCGCCTGGTGTCGACCCATGACGACGCCTGACGGGTCGGCCGACCGGGCGGGCGAGGGAACGGCCGACGGTCGACGGGCGCCGGGGCGTCTCGGCTTCTCGTTCCGCGTTCTGCTCACGGTGGGGCTGATCGTCGCGGCCGTGCTGCCGCTGGCGATCTTCGGCTCGATCCTGATGCTGGCCGGCCTGTACACCAACGGCCGCGTAGTAGTGCCCCTGCTGATCGCCGCGACCGTGGGCGCCGCATTCTTCGGTCTGCTCGTGGCCGCCTTCGCCGCGACCACGCTCACCGCCCCGCTGCGCTACATAACCGCGGCGGTGGAGCGGGTGGCAGCCGGCGAGCACAGCCCGCCGATCCATCTTGCGGGCGACGACGAGCTGGCTCGTCTGGCCGAGAGCCACAACCGCATCGCCGCGGAAAGCCAGCGACGCAATCGCGAGCTGGACGCGCTGCTGAACGCCGTCGCAACCTATACGCCGGCTCAGGGAGTCAAGGCGCTGGCGGCCCTCGCCGAGAAGGACGCCTGCCACATCTACGGCCTGATCGACTGCCGTTTGGCGCTCGTCGATCCGGCCACGGTGCCCCTGGAGGAATCGATCCCCGGCGACCCGCGCCCGGTTCGTGCGGACGTCATTGCCGGCGCCGAGAACATGGGCGTCCTCACCGGCCACCTTCCGGCGACCCGCGGGTGGGAGCGCGCCGACCAGGATCTGCTCGACCTGTTCTCGGCCGAGGTCGGCGTGGCCCTGCGCAACGCCGAGCTCTTCGGCCAGATCGAGAGCCAGAACGCCAAGCTGCTCGAGCTGGACGCGGCCAAGGACGAGTTCCTGCGAGGTGTGAGCCACAACCTGCAGAGTCCCCTGACCAGCATTCGTGCTTACGTGGATCAACTCCGGGCCGGATCGGAAGAAGCGGCTCGAGACCGGCGCCTGCAGATCGTGGCCGAACAGGCCGACCGCCTGACCCGTCTCGTCCGGCAGCTGCTGACGGTGACTCGCCTGGAGGCCGGAGTTCTTCGATCCGAAGTCGAAGTGTTCGCCGTGGGGCCGCGGGTTCGGCGAGCCTGGGAGGCTCTCAACGCCGCGCAAGTCGCCTTCGAACTGCGCGACGAAGGCCGCGGCTGGTTGGCCGTGGCGGACCCAGATCAGCTGGATCAAGTCTTGTGGGCGCTGCTCGACAACGCCGTGAAGTACGGCGGCAGCGACGGCCGTGTCGAGGTAGACGTGCGGGCGGATGAGACGAGCGGCCGTCTCGACGTCACCATCGCCGACCATGGCCCCGGCGTCTCGGAGGCGGACCGCAAGCGGCTCTTCAAACGTTTCAGCCGAGGCGATTCCCAGGGGAGTGGCGAGGGAACCGGGCTGGGCCTGTACGTTTCTCGGCA
>Ga0209745_1002159_pt1 | contig 11315 bp, 13 predicted proteins | sample BarGraNGADG00312_FD_184495 | JGI IMG/M metagenome (GOLD analysis project Ga0209745, IMG submission 184495) | Arctic peat soil microbial communities from Barrow, Alaska - Barrow Graham LP Ref core NGADG0004-312 (SPAdes) (version 2) | ecosystem: Environmental > Terrestrial > Soil > Wetlands > Peat... | reverse complement strand
CAATTGGCAAATCAAACTCTAGTGGTGAATGAAAATGGTAAAGATAGAAGTCTTGGGAACGGGCTGCGCCAAGTGCAAGAGCCTGTTGAAGAACGTGGAGAAGGCAGTCTCTGAATCAGGCATTCAGGCGGAGATCATCAAAATAGATAGCATCCAGGAGATCATGGACCGCGGGGTGATGATGACTCCGGCACTCTTCATCGACGGTGAGTCCAAAATGATGGGAAAGACCGGCACCGTGGAAGAGATCAAGAAGATGCTCAAGAAATGAGGATTGATTCATGGAAGAGAAAAAGAAATGTTTGTGCAGCTCCTCGGATGTAAGAGTCGTTGCCTGCTCCGGAGCCTCAAACGTAGGCCAAATCTCAAATCAGGCAGCAATTGATCTGGCAAAGCAGAAGGTAGCAGGATTCTTCTGCCTGGCGGGAGTTGGTGCACATATCAAAGGAATGGTCAAGTCCGGGAAAGAAGCCGATCTGATGGTGTCCATAGATGGATGTCCCGTGCAGTGTGCCGCCAAGACTTTGCAGCATGCCGAGATCGAGCCTGCTATACAGATAATTGTAACAGAACTTGGGATCGAGAAGTCTCATGATATAGCTCTTGATGAAAAGGTATGCTCACGGGTAGTAGAGAAGGTAAAAGAAGAGCTTGCGGCCTAAAATCCGGTGAAATTAAATGGATTTATTAAAATCAGATTCGTGTAGAGCGGAACGCAAGGGATTCTCGGCCATAGCGAAGACGATGCTCATTTACGGGATCATTTCCATCCTTCTGCATGGCCTGGTCTTGGTTGCGCCTGCTCTTGGGGGCACGGAAACGGGCGAGTTCTGCTCCACCTGTCCTGACTGGAACGACATGGCTGGCTGGCTGACGAAGAAGGCAGCATATGATCAAGAACAACAGAACATCAAGCTCCAGGTCCAGCAGATCATGCCTAAGACTCAGAATGCAGATCCGGCTCCCGTTCAGAATGCCAATACATCCGTCCAGAGCAACTATTCTCAAGCCTGGACAGGCAGGTTTGCCGATGCGCTTGCATCTCCGATGGAGGTCGCTCCGAACGACGTTGTACTGGACATCAGCCCCAGTGCTACCAGATACATCGAAGGTGCTGTCAATGTCAACTACGAGGACTTTATGGGAGAAGGCGGTCAGTTCAAGTCCGTCTCAGAGATGGCCACATTGCTTGGCGATGCAGGCATATCCCGCAACGACTCCCTGGTGATCGCAGGCGAATGTCTTCCCTGTGGGAGCGGTCCATCCCCGGCAGTCTTCAGCTACTGGCTGCTCAAATACCTGGGGCATGAAAAAGTAAGAGTCCTGGACGGCAGCATCGATGATTGGGCAGCAGCCGGGCTAAATACCAGCAACAAGTCTGCCACAAGGACGAAGACGATCTACACTCCCCTGCTTACGCCGGAGCTTCTCGCTACTTATGACTATGTCGTTCACGGCAGGGCTCAAATCGTGGACGCCAGGCCTGCCATAGACTTCGGCATGGGCTCGATTCCTGGGGCCATAAACATTCCCTACGAAAATGTGGTCGAGAAGGAGAGAATAAAGCCCGAAGAGGATCTGCAGAAGATTTTCATGGGTCTGGAGAAGGATCGGCCTGTCGTGGTTTATACCAATGTTGGCGTCGAGGCCTCGCTGGTCTGGTTTGCGTTGACCCTCTCCGGCTATGATGCCAGGCTCTACTCCTGGCGTGACTGGACTGAAAATCAGCCCAAGTTCAACTTCGATCTGGCAGATGTCGGGGCCAAGCCCAATCCAGTGCGGTCTGGCTTGACCACGACCTTAACGGTATCTTTCCGGGAAAGGCAGACTAACGCTTCAGAGAATTCGTCGTCTAACGGCGATACCCGTCTCACAGTTAAGGGATGCTCTACCTGCGGGTTTGAGGGTTTCGCTCTCGGTACCTCAGGCGCCTCCGGGGCCTCCGGGAACAAATCCGGGATAGTCCAACTGAGTTCATCCGGCAAGACATCGCAGGCGGGCGGGGTGCAGGTTGTGGACAGCGCCCTGCGTTGCACCGCTATTATAAACGGCCCAGAAGGCTCCGAGGCAGCAAGGACGAGCCTGCTGCGCACCTCCGGTTACAAATATATGGGGATCTGGAATGCCAATGTAGCTCCCGGGGTTTACAAAGTGAGCATAGCGGTCACTGCCTCTGGCAGCGCAAAGACCTTTGCAGATGTCCTGGAGATAGAGGTAACCGGTTAGGGCCCGGGTGGCCTGGCCGGTCTCTTTTTTAATTGCATCAAATCCTGCCTTTCTCTACCGGACAGACCACTGCGCCCTGGCCGCAGTTTTTCCCTTCAAGTTGGATGGTGGTATGCTCTATCCCGAAAAGCTCCTTCAACCTTTGTTTCATCTCATCCATTATCATCTGTGCCTGGGATATTCTCAGGTCGTCGATGACCGCGTGAGCGCTTAAAATAATGTGGGCAGAGCACACACCCCAGACGTGGAGGTCATGCACCTGGATCACACCGAGAACGCTGCAGAAGGCCCTAGATACGTCCTCAAGCCGCAGGCAACTGGGAACGCCTTCCATCATGATGCGGAAAGAGTCCCTCATCAAGCGATAGGAGCTGACGAAGATTATCAGGCTGATGACAACGCAATTTTACGCCTTTTTTCACAAGAGCCCTCGCCAAACCAGAAAAAAGAGATCAGGTGGCGGTGTAACCACCATCTATGATCAGCTCACTCCCGGTTACAAATTTTGCCTCCTCCGATACCAGGTATAGTACGCCGTAGGCGATGTCATTCGGCTCTCCCATGTGGCCTATGGGATGCTTGGAGTCGAGCTGCTTTTTCAGCTCCTCCCAGCTTACCCCCGACTTCGCAGATTGGTCCTTGAGTAAGTTCTCGACCAGAGGCGTCCAGATGAATCCAGGATGGACGGAGTTGACACGGATATTGTCCCTGGCATAAAGCAAGGCATCGATCTTGGCCATGACCCGGTTGGCGGCCTTGGTGGCGTGATAGGCGGGTAGATCAGGAGCGCCGATTATGCCGTAGATAGAGGACATGTAGACTATATTTCCGCTCTTCTGCTTCTGCATGTAGGGGACAACATACTTTGTACAGAGGAATGCACCGGTGACGTTCACATTGAAGACCGATTCCCATTCGGTACGAGTGTATTCATGAGTGGGCTTGTTGGGACCGGCTACGCCTGCATTGTTCACAAGGATATCGATTTTGCCATATTTTTCCTGAACCGTTTTGACTACTTCCTCGATCCTCTTCTCGTCCGTTACATCAAGGGAGTAGTATTCGGCCTTGCCTCCGGCATGGATGATCTCCTCCTGGACCTTCATTCCTTCCTTTTGAGATCTTCCTGTAATAATGGATACTGCACCCTCTTGGGCCAGTACTCTTGCTATGGCCTCGCCTATTCCATAAGTTGACCCTGTGACTATGGCTACTTTGCCTTCTATACGTCCCAATTCATACATCTCCGTTTCATACTATTATAGATGTGCAAAGTTATATCAGTTCCGCATAAGTCTGATTATTTATTAGGAATCAGTGGCTTCCTCCTCTGTTATTGTTTTTAATCAATTGGTAATCAGAAAATTAATCGTGAGTCGAGCCACGAGCAAAACGGATGCCATTAGAGAAATATAAAACCCTTCAATGCATTGCCTATTGGCGATGACCTGTGACGAGCAGGAACGGGCAGAGATCCTGCAGGAGATTGAGGCGCTCGGCATTTTGCACGAGAAGATCACCCAGTCATCGGAGTGCCGGGAGTTTAACCACCGTACTGCCCTGCTCCTGCAAAGATTGGAAGACGCCGGATTAAATCGGCTGGCTGACAGGACAATGGACCTTCTGGCCTCCTGCAATCCCAAGGACCTTTCGCAGTGCGACAGCGTGCAGCGTGCCAAGGACGTTCTGCAGAGGCTGAGGGAGATGGCCAGGGAGAGCCTGGAAAAAGAGAACGGCTGAAGAGAGCAATTATCTTCTGGCCTGAGATCGGAGAAAAAGAGTTGTCGGGAGGCTGTTCCGTGTTAGAGAGTTCCTCAATTCCGCCGGCTTTTCCCTACCTTCACCACATCTTGTATCCCAAATACCTCACAGCATAGACAAGGCCGATCACGATTACCGCCAGCCCAAAGACCTTTGTCACATATTTTCCTGCCGAAAGGTACTTCTCGCCGATCTGCCCTCCAACGGCCCTGGAAAACGTCGCAATGGGAATCACAGGCACGCCGTGGCCCACTCCGAAGACGAAGAGCATCAGGCCTCCGGCCAAGGGCGTAACATTCTGGGAGATGAGCCAAATGAGCACCGGGAAGACGAGCGAGACGGCGCAGGGTGCCCAGCCCAGGGCGAAGAAAACGCCCAGAGTGAAAGCTCCAATGAAGGCCGAATACTGGAAAAGGTCCATGGAGAAGTGAACCATTCTCTCCATTATGCTCTTCTTTTTCACTGGAGAGTCATTGGTATCGGCTTTGCGGAAGGTCAGGCGCGACGTAACCGGCTCTAAGATCCCACCGACAGGCTTGATGATATTTATGCCCAGGATTACCATCAGCAGTCCGGCTGCCAGATCGAAGAAGCGAGCCTGGCGGATGAAGACGCCGATGTCCGATAGGAAGAGCCCCACTACGAAAAAGACGACGGCCATTCCCAGGGTGAAGGCCACTCCGATCATGAAGCCTTCTTTCGAGGCCGAGGCTGACTTCTTCAGGTACTCCTCTTTCCGGCGGGCAGTCATGACATAGGAGAACATGGCTAAGAGCAGCGCCACAGAGCAGGGCGAAAGCGAGGTTACGATTCCCAGGCCGAACATGGTCAGGTAGTTTACGCCTTGACTGGACACGACCCCCTTGAACCCGGAAGCATTCTCCTCACCGCGTTCTATGTTTTTCAGGGCGCTGTATAGAGTCTCGCTGCTCTGAATGCCGTCTATCTCTCCCTTGCCGAGCTGGTAGACGTGGTAGAGGCCCGCAACATTTCCCTCTTTATCGATCAGGATAAGAGTAGGATTGGCAAAGCCGCCCTCCAGGGTGGAATAGTTGATGTATTTCCCAGTAAGAGGATAGGGCTCGAAGTCTTCAATCCAGGGCCAGGTTATATTGATTTTCCACCATGCGCCAGCCAAATCCCGGCCGTCTATCGAGTAGGGGTTCTTCCGGACGTTGAGGGTTATGATATTAATGCCGGGATCCTTTTGTTTTAAAAGGGAGAGCTCACGGGTCTGGGCGTTGAGGGCATGCTCGCACTCCCGGCAGAGAGGGTCTTCGATATTGGTGATGTGCAGAAGTACGACCTCGCCCCGGTAGTCGCTCAGAGATATATTCTTTCCATCGAGGTCCACCGCCTGAAAATCAGGTGCTTTTGCCTCCTGTGCCAGGCCTGTTGACAGGTTTAAGAAGAAAATGGAACTGAAGATGATAATGGATATGAAAAAAAAGGTGTTTGACCCTGTGATCAGGGATCTCTTGCTCTTGAAAGACATATCTGTTATCCCTTTATCCAGGCCAGACTTCACTTATTCCAGTTAGCGGAGTTCTCGCTATAGTAGACTGATGCGTCCTCGATATATTTTCGGGTCCAGTCATAGCCTGTAACTTCATCGGTGCTGTGCCAGACCGGCACGACCTTTCCCTCGGAGTTGGGGGCCAGAGTTACAATAACGGTCAGTGGCACATACATGATGCCGCCGTTGGGATCATAGGCTCGCAGGGCTTCCTCTGATCTGGCATCGCTTCCCTCAGCGGATATATTGAAGTACGTAAATTTATTTCCCATCTCATCAGCTATCTTTGTCATGGCTTCGGTCTGAGGTGCACAGTAGCTGCAGCCCTTGTGAGCGTAGATCACCACGGGCTTGCTCCCGAGAGCATCCAAAACCCAGGCAGGATGGTTGACCTCGCCGCCTGCTCCCGAGGATTGATCAGGATATGTTGTCCACCAGCTGTCATTTCCCGATCCCACGGAATATTCAGCACCCATGACATTAACGCTGGATACTAGAATGAAGACCGCGATTAAAGATGCTACGCTAACTGCTTTCTTAATTATGTCCATGATACACTCTCCTTTTACCTTCAGATTTTTGTTTTTCAAGATCCAATTATGAGGTTGAAGTCACAAATTGTCCTTGATAATAGTTCTCACTTCAAGCTTTCAAATTTCCATGACTGAGTTCTATTCAAATCATCTGAATTGCCCGTTAACAGGGCAAGCCTGGACTGGCATATCGACATTATTGGATATAAGTCTTTCGATTTTACAGTCTCTATAGCCGTGAATAGAAAAAATTTTTGCTAGAATCCATCTCCTCTAACAGCATTTCGGCGAATATACATGTTCTCAATTGTTAATTTATGCTCTCTTGTTACGTAATTATATAGAAAAGATTTATTATATATAATTAAAGACAGATGTCGTAATTGGATTTAACTATATGACGGGAAAATCTTATATATCGAAATAACTGGATATGGATAGCCTGATTACTTTGCGGTTGGGGCGTACCGGTACGTTAAATCAGAAGATAATACTGCAGCCAGGTCTAAAGAGAAGGCGCAAAAGGGTGAAGGCCAAATGAGCACTGTGAAATGCGAAATATGCAAGAAGGAAGCTGATTCTCTCTTCATCGTAAGTCACAAAAAGAGGGGCAGAATTAGAATATGCGGCGACTGTCTGAAGCAAGAGGGGCCAGAACTTCTAACTCAAAAAAGCTGCAGTTGCTGCTGAAGAGGTTGCTGCAAAAGTGAGGATGCATTCCATGGCATGTGTTCCAAAAGAAGCTGTTAACAGGATGACACGGCTGATCGGCGATGCAGATAAAGCCGAATGCAAAGTCGACAAGATCCGTTCCATAATGGATAAGATAGACGAATTGGAGATCGAGGAGGAGGCTGAGATATTCCAGGCTATGGCCGATCCCTGCCGCCTCAAGATCCTCAAGCTCTTGAGGGAAGGAGAGTTATGCGTCTGCGAGATCATGATCGGCCTCGATAGGCCCCAATCCAGCACGTCTCATCACCTCTCCATCCTCAAGGATGCAGGGCTCATCAAAGAGCGCAAAGACGGGAGATGGTCCAGATACAGGCTGTCCGAAGGCGCTGTGATTGAGATGCTCAATATGGTGTTGCTTATGAAAGAAGCTAAAATGTGAGAGAGGCAACGATAAATGACCAAATTCGATACTATTCATGGTGATATGATCAGATCAACTCCTGACAGAAAGAATACAGGCTCCGGAGGGTTCTATGTTCTGGGAATTCTGATAATTTCCTTGATAGCTTTTGCACCCGCGGTTGACGCGGGCTGCAGTTGCAGTGTTGGCAACTGGGACCCCAGTGGTTTCTTGAACGATGATTCTATCACGGGTCAGAGCGTTCAGCCAGGTGGCGCCCAGGGCAGCGCAACTGGAAATTCGGGGAACAGCACGCCGAATTCCGGTATAGGCACAGAGAAGCCGTTAGATAGGGTGGCCTCATTTCCAAATGGTGAAATTCTTAAGTCCCTGAAGAGCGTTTCCAGCTCAGATGTCGTAGTGGACGTATCCAACGGCGACAGCTATGCGAAGTCTCATATCGAGAACGCCATTCATATTCCTACCAAAGACTTCCTTGACGGCGCCGGCAACCTAAAAGCAGATGAGGAGCTGGCCAGGGCCCTGGGCGCTGCAGGCGTCTCCAGAGACGATTCGGTGGTTCTTTACGGGAATCTGGAGAGCTCTGGAGAAGCCGAATTTGCCTTCCTGGTGCTGCAACACCTGGGACAAGAGGACGTAAAACTCCTGGATGGAAGCCTGGCAGATTGGATTGCGGTGGGCCTGCCTGAGGCTGCTTTGGAGAATATAAAGCCCCGCGTTGAGTATAAGCCTGAACTCAAGCCTGAGGTATTAGCCGAATTCGAAGATGTTAAGTCCGAAAAGGCCCAGATCGTGGACGTCCGGCCCTTTGTGGAGTTTGGCAAGGGCCGCATACCAGGCTCTGTTGCTCTGGACCCGGCCAATATAATCAAAGGGAATCTGATCAAGAACGAAGGAGATCTTAGTACCGTTTTCGATAGGTTGAGCAAAGACCAGCCGATCGTGGTCTATTCCAGTGATTACAGCCGGTCGTCTTTAGTCTGGTATGCTCTACAGCTCATGGGATACAATGCCAGCGTCTATACCTGGGAAGACTGGAAGGCGCACGAGGCCGCAGGCAAAAAGGCCGGTGCGGCGGCTCCGGCTGGAGGTAACGCTGCCGGCTCGAAATACACAAAGCTTGGCAGTACTTGATCCAGAAATTTTTGTCCAATGGAGGGAGGAGCTAAATGTCAAATGGTGTCAGCAAAAGCCTGGATTTCTTATCCCGATACCTTACCGTCTGGATATTTGTAGCCATGTTCCTGGGAATAGGAATAGGAAACTATGCGCCGGGCATAACCCGGTTCATCTTAAGCCTGCAGACCGGCACAACATCAATACCTATCGCCATCGGCCTGATTTTGATGATGTATCCGCCCCTGGCCAAGGTAAAATATGAAGAGTTAGGGAAAGTCTTCCAGGATAAAAAAGTCCTCGGCCTCTCCCTGGTGCAGAACTGGATCGTAGGTCCCATTCTGATGTTTGTGCTGGCGGTTCTTTTCCTGCGAGATTATCCTCACCTCATGTACGGTATAATCCTCATCGGTCTCGCTCGCTGCATCGCCATGGTCATCGTCTGGAACGAGCTGGCCTGCGGCTGCACTGAGTACTGCGCTGCCCTGGTGGGGCTTAATTCCATCTTTCAGGTCTTGTTCTATTCTGTCTACGCTTATGTTTTCATCACAGTGCTGCCTGCAGCTCTGGGAATCGCTTCGGGAACGCTCGTCAACGTGACCATTGCCCAGATTGCACAAAGCGTTTTCATCTACCTGGGAATACCCTTTCTGGCAGGCATGATCACCAGGTTCAGCCTGATCAAGGCCAGGGGAAGAGGCTGGTATGAGAGAGACTTCATACCTAAAATCTCGCCCCTGACCCTGATCGCTTTGCTCTTCACCATAGTTGTGATGTTCTCACTGAAAGGAGACTATATCGTGCAGCTTCCCCTGGATGTGGTGAGAGTGGCCATACCTTTAGCCATATACTTCCTGCTCATGTTCTTTGTCAGCTTCTTCATGGCCTACAAACTGGGAGTGAACTACGAGAATACGGCGGCTCTCTCCTTCACTGCAGCCAGCAACAACTTCGAGCTGGCCATCGCCGTAGCTGTGGGAGTCTTCGGCATCGCCTCCCAGGAGGCCTTTGCCGCAGTGATCGGGCCTCTCATAGAGGTTCCGGTGCTGATCGGACTGGTGAATGTAGCCCTGAAGCTGAAGGAGAGGTATTTTGCGAAGGCCAAGGCAGTTTGCGGTGATAGTCCTTAGCCTTTTGGTCATAACCAGCGGCAAGCGAAGCATCAATCGCAGAGCCGGATTGGCACAGAGCATTCAGAGTCGTAAATCATGCAGAGTCAGAAAGTGTGCAAAGAGCAAGAGAGCAATCTATAACTCTTTGCAGAGAGAATAATGATTGGTGAAATAAGAATGAAAGAAGAAGTTTTCTTCGGCGAAGGGATGGCCAAGACCAAAGTAGAATATCCCGATCTATACAAAGCCATTGTGACCTTGAATGAGGCCGCATATACCGGCAAAGTCATAGACTATAAGACCCAGAAGCTCATTGCCCTGGGGATCAATGCAGCAGCTTCCGACGACCGGGCCACAAAGAAGCAGATGATGAGCGCCATGAAGGAGTTCGGCATCACCAAGGATGAGATAGTCGATGTATTGAGGGTCGTTCTCTTGACCTCGGGAATGCCTCCCTTCACTAAGGGCATGAAGATATTGTATGAATTAGTTGAGAAATAAACTTTTTTATTACATCGGGAGAGCGGAGGGTCACGAATACCCAGACCTTCAGGTCGAGGATGAAGTGAACCCTCGCCCGTTCTTTGTGCTCCCTTAAATCGATAAAACGTTGTTTCTTTTTGCAATGAGGTTGTACTTGGCACCTTGGCCACAGGTCAATAAAACCGGGCGTGAGGGCGTGCGTCCCGAAGCATACCCATCCTTTTGGGTGGGGTGGCCGCACGGACGGAATTTGATTATTTTTTATCTCTTCTTCCTGTGCAGTTCTCTCATCATCTCCCGGTGCATGGATGCCATCATATCGCCTTGCATTCCGATGAGAAATAGCTGGAAGCCCACAATGATCAGAATCGCCGTCAGTATGGTGAGAGGAACATGTTCTATGCGCCAGAAGAACCAATCTCTGGCCACAAAAACGCCGATAAGGAAACCTATAAGGCCGAAGAATGAGCCGATCAGGCCGAAATAGAACATGGGGTTTTCCGTCCTGGCCATGCGGAAGATGGTGAGAATTATTTTTAGGCCGTCCCGGAAGGGATGCAGCTTAGTCTTGGTGCCGGCAGGCCTGGGCCGGTAGGTTATGGGCACCTCGATAATGCGCAGGCCCTTCTTCACGCTCTCAATGGTGATTTCCGACTCAATCTCAAAGCCGGGCATGGACAGGTCCAGCAGGCGTATGCCTTCAGTAGTGAACGCCCGGTAGCCGGAGAGGATGTCTGTGAGATGAACTCTGTAGATATAGGCAAAAAAGCGGTTGATCATCTTATTCCCGATCATGTTCAGCCGCTTCAGGGCTCCACCCTGGATATTTTCCAGCCTGTTACCCACGACGTGGTCTGCCTGACCTTTCAGGACCGGGTCCAGAACGCGGCCGGCTTCACCGGGTAGATATGTGCCGTCACCATCAATAAGAAGGATATACTCCTCAACGATTTCGGCAAAGACCTCTTTCAGGGCCTGACCTTTGCCGGACCCCGACTGAAGGAATATGCGTGCTCCAGCCGCCCTGGCCTTCGCCACGGTCGCGTCGGTGCTGTGGCCGTCCACGACCAGGATATTCTCGTAGCCCAGGGCTCGGAATTCCCGGATCACCGGCTCGATGGACTCCTCTTCATTGAGGGTCGGTATTAGAACGCAGACGTCTTTGTAGCTCACGTATGGATCAGCTCTGGCGGTGGTTGTACTATTCTTATGGGATTAGACGCATTAAATAGATTGCTTTAGCAAAAAGAAGCGAAAAGACGGATATGAATCGCTTTCCTGACGCCTCTTTCGCTGGGAAAAATTGTCAGGCTTTCATGGCCTGGTGGATGATCTTCTCGAAGCGCTCCTCCAGCTCTGCCATATCTCCTCCCGTCGTCTCGATGTACAGCCTGAGAATGGGCTCAGTGTTGCTGGGGCGGATGAGGACGCTATAGGTATCCGTAGTGATCTTCAGGCCGTCCAGGGTATCC
>Ga0209745_1002157_pt1 | contig 11319 bp, 6 predicted proteins | sample BarGraNGADG00312_FD_184495 | JGI IMG/M metagenome (GOLD analysis project Ga0209745, IMG submission 184495) | Arctic peat soil microbial communities from Barrow, Alaska - Barrow Graham LP Ref core NGADG0004-312 (SPAdes) (version 2) | ecosystem: Environmental > Terrestrial > Soil > Wetlands > Peat ... | reverse complement strand
AGGACGTGCGTGCTGCCCGGGCCTCGCTGCGCGGCCAGCCGGACCCGGCCGCGGCAGCGGCGGCCGTGGCCGCCCGCGTCGAGACCCGCGTCCGCCGCACGTTCGGCATTTCGCGCACGCTGGCGGTCCCGCTCGTGGCGCGCGAGGAGATCCTCGGCGTCATCGTGATCTCGCGTCGACGGCCCGGCGGATGGCCGGAGGGGGCGCGCCGGATCCTCGACATCGCCGCCGCCGAGGCTGCCACGGCGCTTGCCCGCGTCCACTCGTTGCGCGACGCGCAGACGCGTGCGTCCACCGATCCGCTGACCGGGCTTCCGAACCGGCGCTACTTTGAGGAGTACGTCGAGCTGCTGGGGCGCGGCCGTCGCGCCGAGGATGCGCTCGGGATCCTGATGGTGGACGTGGATCGCTTCAAGGTCCTCAACGACCGGCACGGCCACGCGATCGGCGACGTCGTGCTCCGCGCCATCGGCCGGACGATCGCCACGACCGTCCGGGACCTCGACGTCCCGGCCCGCTTCGGGGGCGAGGAGTTCGTGATCCTGCTGCGCAACCCGAGCCAGGAGGTCGCGCTCGAGGTCGGGGAGCGGATCCGGGATGCCGTCGCGCGGATCGACCTGCACGACATCGGCGTCGGGGCCGTCACGGTCTCCGTGGGAGCGTCGGTCTCGCGTTCGGACGACGAGGCGGTCGCGACGCTCGTGGAGCGCGCCGACCATGCCCTCTATCGCGCCAAGCGGCAGGGTCGCAACCGGGTCGAGGCGGCGTAGCCGCGAGGCAGCGCCCGGCGCAGGTCCCGCGGCGGGTACCATCGACGGAATGGCTGTCGATGGGCGTGCCGGAGGGCCGCAACCCCCGAACGAGGTGCCGCTGCTCACCAACGGGGAGCTCGCGCTCGTCTTCCACGAGATCGGCGACCTGCTGGAGATCAAGGGCGAGCTCGTCTTCAAGACCGTCGCATATCACCGCGCGGCCGACGCGATCGCCCACAGCCCCGTTGAGATCGCACGCGCCTACCGGGCCGGCACCCAGCCACGGATCCCCGGGGTGGGGAAGGCGATCTCGGACAAGATCGCCGAGCTCGCCACGACCGGTCGACTCGCCTTCCTCGACCGGCTCCACGCCGAGGTCCCAGGCTCCCTCGTCGAGGTACTCGCGATCCCCGGTCTCGGCCCGAAGACGGTCAAGCTGCTGTGGGAGGGCCTGGGCATCACGACCCTCGACGGCCTGCGGACCGCCCTCGACTCGGGTGCGCTCCGCGACGCGAAGGGGATCACCGAGAAGGGCGAACAGGCCATCCGGTTCGGGCTCGACGCGCTGGAGCAGCGCAGCGTCCGGATGACGCTGGGCGACGCCGAGCGGATCGTCGGGAGCATCATCGAGTTGCTGGCGGACACACCCGGGGTCGTGGCGCTGACGCCGGCCGGCTCGTTCCGGCGTCGCCGCGAGACGATCGGCGACCTGGACATCCTCGCCGAGACGTCCGACCCCGGCGCCCTGATCGAACGGTTCACGGCGCTCCCGCCGGTCGAGCACGTCGTCGGGGCGGGTCCCCAGAAGAAGGCGTCCATCCGGCTGCTGCGCGGCCCGCAGGTGGACCTCATGACGTTCCCGCCCGGCGACGCGGGCACCTACCTCGTCCACTTCACCGGCAGCAAGGACCACAACGTTCGGCTCCGCGGGATCGCCCGCGATCGTGGCTGGAGCCTGTCGGAGAAGGGCTTCCTGCGGCTCGGCGACGACGGCGAGCCCGCGGCCGGGGCGGCGGCCGAGCTTCGCACCTTCGCGACCGAAGCCGAGGTGTATGCGTTCCTGGGCCTCGCCGAGGTGCCACCCGAGCTGCGCGAGGATCGCGGCGAGGTCGAGGCCGCCCGCGACGGTCGCCTCCCGCACCTCATCGTGGAGGCCGACCTGCGCGGCGACTGCCACGCCCACTCGAGCTGGTCGGACGGGGTCCACTCGATCGAGCAGATGGCAGAGACTGCCCGCGCGCGCGGCTACGCCTACCTCGTCCTGACGGACCACTCACACGGGCTCGCGATCGCGCGTGGGTTGACGCCCGAACGGGTGCTCGCGCAGCGCGAGATCGTGCGCGACCTGAACCGCCGGTTCGCGTCCGAGGAGGATGCCGGGACCGCGCCCGTGGCCACGCCAGCCGAAGGGTTCCGGCTGCTCCACGGCTGCGAGCTGGAGATCCGGGCCGACGGCGCGCTCGACTTCGACGACGAGATCCTGGCGGCCTTCGACGTCGTGGTCGCGGCGCTCCACCAGGGTCGCCGGCAGCCGCGGGCCCAGCTGACCGAGCGGGTGCTCGGGGCGATCCGGAGCCCGCACGTCGACGTTATCGCCCACCCGGCGGGCCGCATGCTGGGCGAGCGGGCACGCGACGACCTGGACCTCGCCTGGGACGAGATCTTCGCGGCCGCCGCGGCGAACGGCACGCTCCTCGAGATCGACGGCTCGGATCACCGCCTCGACCTGGCGCCCGAACGCGCGCGACGGGCCGTCGAGGCCGGTTGTCTGCTGACCATCGACTCCGACGCCCACCGGACCGAGGAGCTGGCAGGGATTCGCTGGGGCGTCGCGCAGGCGCGCCGGGCGTGGGTCGAGCCGGCGGTCGTGGCGAACACGTGGCCGCGGGACGCGCTCCTGGCGTGGGTGGCCACGAAGCCAGGCCGCCTCCGATGAGCGGAAACCGATGAGCGGAAACCGATGAGCGCGAACCGCCCGCGCGTTCCCCGCTTCGGGCGATTCCCGCGGTTCGGGCGGCTCCCGTCGCTGCGGGGCCTGCTGGGCCGGCGGCGTCCGCCCCTCGCGATGGGCCGGCCGGGCGTCCCCGTGGCGCCGCAGACGCGCGGCGGGCGCGGTCGCGACCCGCACGCGGGCGGTCGGCCCTCGGGTCCCGGGGTGGTTGGACGGGCGCTCCCGCGGGACGCCTCCAGGCAGGGATCGGCCGCGGCCGCGGCCGGCGAAGGGGTGGACGCGGGCGGTGCCTTCACCGGCACGGGAGGCGCCGGTTCGAGCGGCGCGGCCGGCGCGAGCGCGTGGAAGGAGATGGTCACGCTCACGGTGGTCCTGGTCGGGCTGAGCCGCCTGGCCGAAGGACCCGCCCTCTGGGCGATGGCCGTGCTCGCGCTCGCGGTGCACGTGCTCGCGACTCTCGAGGTGCTGGGAGCCGACGCCGCGGCCGATGAGGAGGGCGTCCCGGTCGAGGCGCTCCTCGTTCCCGGGGTCGCTGCCGTCGCGGCGATCGGGGCGCTTCGGCTCGTCCCGGTCGGGATCCTGCTCGTGCCGGCGCTGTTCGCGGCCGGCTGCCTGGTCCTCGCGTCCCTCGCTTTGGAACGGCGGATCCTCGGCCGCGCCAACGGGCCGACGGCCGACGACCGTGCCGGCTTACTCAGTCTCGTGCTGATCGTCGCCTTCGTCGCCTTCTCCGGGATCGCGGCCGCCATCCCGGGCGCGCTCGCGGAACCGGTCGGGGGAAGCGTGGCGCCGCGTCCCGGGCTTCCCATGCAGGGCATGATCCTGCTGGCGGCCGCCGATGGGCTGCTCGCGGCGCTCCTCGGGTATCGGCTGGCGGCCCTTCGAGCCCCGGACCTGCGGGGTGCCGCGACATCGGCGCTGTCGTATGCGGTGGTGGTGGCGATCGCGGCGGCCAGTCTCCGGGCGATGGCGATCCCGCGCCTGCTCGGCCCCGCTCTCCTGACCCTCGTCGTGTACCTGTGGGGCGCCTACCGCGGTGCGCCGCGGCCTGCTCGCGGAGACGCTCGCTGGGCGTGGGAGCTGCTCCTCCTGCTCGGGCTCGGCGCGATCGTGATCGCCTGGAACCTCCTCGCCCAGGGCTGACCGCGACCCGGCGTTGTCGGAGGACAGCGACCCGTCGTTTGACGCCCGCGGCTGCCGGTGCTACAAACGTGAGTCGCACCTCTAACGCGACCCGCTTCGGCGCGCCCCGCGCCGCCCCGAAAGGATCCAACCCTCCGTGACGTTTCCCGAGCTCGAGCAGACGACGCAGAGCGCCCCCAGCCTCTCCCGGATCAAGCGGACCCTGACCGAGCAGGCGATCGCCGAGGCAGCCGCGGCCCAGTGGGCAGCCGCCGCCGACGTGAACCGGAAGCTCCTCGAATACGGGCCGGACGCGGAGGCGGAGAACCGCCTCGCCAAGTCCCTCTGGGAGCTGGGCGACCTCGCCGGCGCACGCGAGCACTACCAGAAGGCGCTCGCCCTGGATCCGACGAACCGGATCGCCGAACGGAACATCGACCGGCTCAAGATCCTCCTCGTGGAGGCCGGCGATCGAACCTCCCCTGCCGAGGTCGGCAGCAAGGCGCCCATCTCGATCTTCGTCGAGGAGACCGGCAAGACCGGGTTCGCGCACCTGATGGAGCTCGCCCGCCCGAAGGTCCTCGCCCAGGTCAACCCGGGCGATCTCGTTGAGCTCTTCGCCGAGGGCAAGCACCTCGTCGCGATGTCGAACGGCATCCGGATCGGTGTGGTGGAGCCACGCGTCGCGGCCCGCCTGCTGAAGCTGATCGCGAACGGGAACCGCTACGCGGCCGGCGTGACGTCGCTCGGTGCGCAGGACGTCCGGATCATCATCCGCGAGATCTTCCAGGACCCGCGCAACTATGGCAAGGTCAGCTTCCCGACTGCCGCGAAGTCCACGGACCTGCGCCCCTACACGAAGGGCACCCTCGTCCGGGAGGACGAGGAGCTCGAGGACGAGCTCGAGGACGACATCGAGGACGACGAGATCGAGGACCTCGACCGCGTCCTGCCGGCCGACGTGACGCCCGACGAGGCGTTCGAAGAGGAGCCCGACGAGCTCGACGAGCCATAGGCTGGCGGTTCCCGGCGCGTCTTCCCGGATCCTCGCCCCGCTGCCGGATCGTCGTCCGGCGCGGAACAGCCGCCCCTCGCGACCCGGGCGCCACGCGACCCGCACCGGGGCCTGCCGAACGCCAGGGGGAGCGTCTGGCAGAATCGCGGGATGGCCGGTCGTGACTTGCCCGCGCGGATGGCGGCGACGTTGACGCTGCCCGTCTTCGAGCGGCTCGCTCCGCCGCACGCGAACGCGGCGCTCCACGCCGTGATCGAGGCGAGCAGCGAGCCGGACGACGTCGTGGTCGACCTCGCCGGGCGGGGCGGCTGGGTGGCCCGGTCCGCGCTCGTGCTGGGTCGTCGCGCGCTCTCGATCGAGACCTCACCCCTGACCCGGCTCCTCGCGGATGTCGTCGTGCGGCCCCCGGACCTCCGCCACCTCGACGCGGCATTCCAGGGAGTGGGATCAGCGCCGCTCGGGACGACGAGCCTGCGCGCCTGGATCAGCGAGCGATTCGCGACGGCGTGCCCGACGTGCGGCCGGACGCTCGCCGCGGAGGAGATCGTCTGGGAGCCGCCGGCCGACGGCAGGAGCCCGGTTCCCGTCCGGCGCGCCTTTCGCTGCGCCGCCTGCCTGGATCGCCGCGGACGGGGCAACGAGCTGCGCCACGCGCCTCCCGAGCCGCACGACATCGACCTTGCCCGCGCGTTCAGCGTCGATCAGGCCGTGCGCGACGAGCTCCGGCGGCGCTTTCCCGTCCGCGGGAGCGGAGCGGAGTCGCTGCCGGACGCGATCCTCGGCCTCCACTCCGAGCGACAGCTCGGGGGCCTCCACGCGATCCTCGCTCGCATCGACGGCGACCTCCGCGCCTCCCAGGTGACGTCCGCGCTGCGGCTCGCCTTCCTCCACGCGATCTTCCCGGCGTCGCGCCTCAACGCCTACCCGGGCCGGGCGAGCTCGATCCGGATCACCGGCGGACGCCTGCGGGCGCCCGGCTCGCCGGGCTGGCGCGAGCGCAACCCGTGGCTCGCCTTCGAGGAGGGGTATGCCCTCGTCCGGGGCTTCGTGCAGGCGCTCGACAACGGCCCGCTGGCGGCCGTCCAGGCGCGCCTCGTGGATCGCCTCGACGGCCTCGTCGAGGGTGCCCCGATGATCTCGCTCCGGGTGGAGGCCCCGCAGGCGCTCGCGCGGCTGGCGGCCGAGGGCGCCGCCCTGGACCCGGCCGAGCGGGCGCGCGTCCGGCTCGTCGTGGGGCAGTCGCCGCTGGAGTGGACCCCGCCGCGTTTGTCCGAGGCGTACGCGCTCACCAGCTGGTCCCTGGGCAGCGAGGCGGCGCGGCTCCTGCCCCTCGACCCGCTCTTCGATGCCGACGTGCGGCCGCCCGCCCGCACCGCCCTGCTCCGCGCGGGGCTGGAGGCCGTGGCCCCGGCGCTCGCAGCCGACGGGCGGGCCGTCATCCTGCTGGAGCCCGACGGTCCGCCCGGCCTCGCCGGCGCCGCACTCGCGGCCGCGTCCGCGGGCTGGCGCGTCGTCGACGCGCGACTCGCCGAGCCCGGCGCTCGGACCGGCGGAAGCATCGAGCTGGTCGCCCCCACCGGCCGTCTGGTCGTCGGCCCGCGGACGCGCGCGAACCGGGTGCTGGCGACATCGCCGGGCGGCGCGGGCGACCCGGCCTCGATCCCCGGCCGGGGCGTGTTCGGCGCGCCGGAGGCGATCGACGGCCGGTTCTCTCCCGCCGAGGCTGCCCGCGCGGTGACCGAGGCGGCGGTCGCGGTCCTCCAGGCGCGCGGTGAGCCGGCCGAGCGCGATCGGCTCCTGGGGCCGGTGATCGTCGCCCTCGACCAGTGCGGCCAGCTCCGACGGTTCGCGACGGCGAGCGGTCCGGCCGGGGCGCCGGGTTCCGGAGTGGGGACCGCATCCGCCGCTGGCTCCGAGCGGACGGACGCGCCCCATGGGCCTGCGCCGTCGAGCACCCCACCGCGCGAGTCGCCGCCGCCCTTCGGCGCCAGACCGGCCGCCGTTCACGCCCTGCTCGAGCTGGTGGACGGAGAGCTGCAGCGTCCCGACCACCGGCGCCTCGCGCCGTCGGACGAGGGTCGCTTCTGGCTGGCCGACCCGCGCGACGAGGCCGCCGCCGCCGCCCCGCTCGCCGATCGCCTGGAATGGGCCCTCTTCAGCCTCCTCGGCACCGAGGCCGCGGCGTCCGAGGCGGCGCTCCGCGAGGGGATCGGGACCATGTTCGCCGGCCCCGACGCGCCGGACCCCTGGCTGGTCGACGCGTGCCTGAAGAGCTACGCCGAGCCGGGCATCGGCCGGCCGGGGCTGGCCGCGGTCGACCAGCTCCAGCGCCGGACGGAGGAGCACACGGCGACGATCGGGCTGCTCGCCGACCTGGGCCATCGGCTGGGACTCCACATCTCGATTGCGCCGCGGGAGCAGGGCCGTCGTGCCGCCGGCCATCCGCTGTCCGCCCATCTCGCGCCCGACGAGCGCGGCCCGGGCCTCGCCTTCCTGGGCCGTGCTGGCGCCGATGCCATACAGCAGGTGGACTGCCTCTGGTACGCACGTCCCCGGTTCGCCTTCCTGTTCGAGGTGGAGTGGACGGCGATGCTCGGCGATCCGGTCCTCCGCCGCGGCCGACTGATCGCGCCCGACGATCGGATCGTCCGGTTCCTGGTCACCGTGCCCGAGCGGACGGAGCTCCTCCGGGCGAAGCTGCGCCACGCCCCGGTCCTCCGCCGCGCCATGGACGAGGGCAACTGGCACTTCCTCCGGCTGGACGCGCTGCGGCGCTTCGCAGCCCTTCCGACGCCGTCCCTGGAGGATCTCCAGCCGTACCTTGGCCTGGACCCGGCGGCCGATCGCCCGGGCGACCAGCTGCCGCTCTTCGAGGGCTGATCGCTCGCGGTCGCACGGATACCGCACCGGTCGCGGTCAGGGGTGGCCGGGGCATGCGCGGACCCGGCCGATCGTGTCCCGGGGCGCCCGACCCACCGCGCGGTCCGGTGACAGCCGTTGCCAACGGCTACCCTACGAGCTGCATGACCGCCTCCTCCGACCTCGGTGCCCTCGCCGCGCGCACCTGGGAACGTACCCTCGAGCTCAACCCGACGCTCGCCACGATCTACGGCGATGAGCGCTACGACGACCAGCTGGACGACCCGGGGCCGTCGGGCCGGGCGGCCCGTCGCTCCCTGGCCGACGAGACGCTCGTCTCGGCCGCCGCCATCCCTGCCGCCTCGCTCGACGAAGAGGAGCGCATCACGCGCGACCTGCTCCGCCTCACCGCAGCCACGGAGATCGCGGACGACGAGGCACGGATGGACCTGATCGGCGCCGTCCAGCAACAGGGCCACCAGTCGCTCCTGCCCGAGCTCGTCCAGTTCCAGAAGGCCGACACGCCGGAGCGGCTCGAGCGGCTGCTCGCCCGCCTTGCGGCCTATCCGGCGATGGCCGACTCGGTCATCGACCTCCTCGACGAGGGAAGGGCGGCCGGCCTGACCGCGGCCCGGGTGGTCGCGGAACGGACGCTCGCCCAGCTGGAACGTTTGCTGGGCGCCCCGGCGGCTGCCTCGCCGATCGTGACGATCCCGGACGTCGCGCGGGAGGAGGACCGCGCGCGGATCCTCGACGCCGTCGAGCGGCACGTCCGGCCTGCCGACGCGCGCTATCTCGAGGCGCTCCGCGCCTACCTGCCGGCCACGCGCGAGGTTCCCGGCCTGTGCTCCACGCCGGGCGGCGACGGGCGCTACGCGGCGCGCATCCGGGCCTACACGAGCCTCGACATCTCCGCCGAGGAGCTCCACCGGATCGGGCTCGAGGAGCTCGAGACGATCGAGGCCGCGCGGCGGGTCATCGCCGGCGCCGCCGGCTTCGGCGACGACACGACGGCATACCGGGCCGCCCTCAACGCGGATCCCGCCGAGATCCCGGCGACGCCCGCGGCGCTCGTCGCGCGCTGCTCGGAGGACGTCCAGCGGGCGTTCGACGTTGCGCCGGCCTGGTTCTCCCGGACCCCGAAGGCCAGCTGCGAGGTCCGAGCGGTCGATCCGCTCCTGGAGAAGGACGCCGCCGGCGCGTACTACTACACGCCAACGGTGGACGGCTCCCGGAACGGGATCTACTTCGTCAACACCTACGACCTGCCCAGCCGGACCTACTGGACGGCCGCGTCCACCACCTACCACGAGGCGGTGCCGGGCCACCACTTCCAGCTGGCGCTCGAGATGGAGCTCGAGGGCCTGCCGCTCTTCCGGACCCTCGGCTTCTGGCCGCAGGGGACCGCGTACGTCGAGGGCTGGGCGCTGTACGCGGAGCTCGTGGCCGATGAGGCCGGCCTCTTCCGGAACGAGGGCGAGCGCTTCGGGATGCTGGACGGCCAGGCGCTGCGCGCGGTCCGCCTCGTCGTCGACACGGGCCTCCACGCGTTCGGCTGGAGCCGCGAGAAGGCGTTCCAGGCGATGGTTGCGGCCGGCATCCACCCGACCGACGCCTCGAGCGAGACGGATCGCTACATCGCCTGGCCGGGCCAGGCGCTCGCCTACCTCATGGGCCGGCGCGAGATCCAGCGCCTGCGTCGCGAGCGCGAGCGCCGGGAGGGCTCCGCCTTCGACATCCGGCAGTTCCACGAGGACGTGCTCCGGCACGGCAAGCTGCCACTCGCCATCCTCGCCGAGGTCGTCCTCGGCTGATCCATCCGGCTGGTCACACCAGGAGATCGAAACGCATGCCCACGCCCGACACTGCCGTCAACGCGATCGCCGACCGCTTTTGGGAAGGCATGCTGCGCGAATCGCCGACGACTGCAACGGCCTACGGGGACGAGCGCTACGACGACCTGCTGGACGATCCCGGCCCGGCGGGCCGTGCCGCGGCACGTGCGCTCCGCGAGCGGACGCTTGCGGAGATCGCCGCGATCCCGACCGACGGCCTCCCGGTTGAGGAGCGCATCACCCGCGACATGCTGGAAGTCGTCTGCAGGCTGGGGATCGAGCAGGCCGACGCCCGGATGGACCTGCTTGCCGCGGTCGACCAGATGGGCGGACCGCAGACCCTCCTGCCCCAGCTGGTCCAGTTCCAGCGCGCCGACACGCCCGAGCGGCTCGATCGGCTGGTCGCTCGCCTGGAGGCGTACGGGCCGTTCATGGACGCCTACGTGGCCCTGCTGGCCGAGGGTCGCGCCACGGGGCTCACGGCGCCCCGGATCGCGGTCGACCGGACGATCGCCCAGACGGGGCGCCTCCTCGCGATCCCTGCTGCGGAGTCGCCGATCGTCGCCTCGGCCCAGCTCGCCGACGGCGACGCGCGCGGGCGCGAACGCCTCGCTGCCGCCGTCGAGACGCACGTCCGGCCCGCCCTTGCGCGGTACCTCGAGGCACTCGGCGGCGACTACCTCGCCGCGGCCCGCGAGGACCCCGGCCTGTGGTCCGCCCCGAATGGCGATGCGCTCTACCGGCTGGCGATGCGGGCGTGGACCACGCTGGACCTCGATCCGGCCGATGTCCACCAGGTCGGCCTCGACGAGCTCGCGGAGATCGACGCGGAGCGCCGGACGATCGCGAGCCGGGCCGGCTTCGGGAGCGACATCGACACCTACCGCCGCCACCTCCAGGACGATCCATCGAATGTCGCCGCGACCAGCGCCGCGCTCGTTGCGCGGGCGCGCGAGGACATCGAGCGGGCGCTCGCGGCGGCGCCGGCATGGTTCGGCCGTCTCCCGGTCGCGACCTGCGACATAAGGCCCGTCGACGCGTTCATGGAGAAGGACGCCCCGTTCGCGTACTACTACCCGCCGGCGATCGACGGCTCGCGGCCGGGGATCTACTACGTGAACACGTACGACCTCCCGCATCGCTACTTCTCGAGCCTCGGCACGACGACCTACCACGAGGCGGTGCCCGGGCACCATTTCCAGATCGCGCTCGAGATGGAGCACCCGGACCTGCCGGCCTTCCGCCGCCTCGGCTCGCGGCTCGTTGGCGGGGCCTATGCCGAGGGCTGGGGGCTCTACTCGGAGCGGCTCGCCGACGAGATGGGGCTGTTCCGGAACGAAGCCGAGCGGTTCGGGATGCTGACCGCGCAGGCATGGCGCGCCGCCCGCCTGATCGTGGACACGGGCATCCACGCGCTGCGCAAGGATCGCGAGTGGGGCGTCCGGACCCTGCTGGATGCCGGCCTGACCGAGACCGACGCCTCGATCGAGACCGACCGCTACATCACCTGGCCCGGCCAGGCCCTCACCTACAAGGTCGGCCAGCGCGAGATCGAGCGGCTCCGCCGCGAGCTGACAGCCCGCGACGGGACCGCGTTCGACGTCCGCGCCTTCCACGACGAGGTCCTCGGCCACGGCTCGCTCCCGCTTGCGACGCTCGCCCGCGAGCTGCCCACCTGGCTGGCCGTGCCCGCGAGGTAGGGGAGCACGGCAGCTCGTGCGCGGGGCCCGTGCCCGCAAGGCCGTGGGGACGGAGCCCGCGGGTAGGGGAGCGCGGCAGCTCGCC
>Ga0209745_1002156_pt1 | contig 11328 bp, 10 predicted proteins | sample BarGraNGADG00312_FD_184495 | JGI IMG/M metagenome (GOLD analysis project Ga0209745, IMG submission 184495) | Arctic peat soil microbial communities from Barrow, Alaska - Barrow Graham LP Ref core NGADG0004-312 (SPAdes) (version 2) | ecosystem: Environmental > Terrestrial > Soil > Wetlands > Peat... | reverse complement strand
CGCGGTAGTCGGCTGTCGTCCCGGCGACGAGGACGGACCCGCTGACTGTCGTGTAGACGCTCTCGGGGGACGTCCCATCGGCCAGCGTGTGCAGCACCTGCTCGGCGCGGGACGCGTTGTCGGAGTTCACGCGGAGTCCGATCTCTGGGGTCGAGGAGCTCATGAATTGCTGGATCGTCTGGGCGGACGCGGCGAGCGTGAGACTGTTGCCGAGCAGCGCCACCAGGTCGTCGGGGAGCTTGAGCTTGAGGTCGGCGACCGAGTCCTTCGCCGTCTGGGGCAACTGCGACCAGGCCTCTGCGAGGGCCTTGCCCGCGCCGGTGATGCTGACCGCAGCGCCGGTGTCGGCCGGTAGCAGGCCCAGGTCACCATCGGGGATTGCTGCTGCCCCCGTGAAGCCGCGGGTGATGCCGGCGACCTCGAGGGTGTCGGCGGTGAAGCGGGTGGCGAACGCGACCCGGCCCTGGTTGACTCCGATCGCAGAGCCGATCGTCTGGCCGCTCAGCTTCTCCCAGCCACCGAGGTCGGCCCAACCGGCCGAGATGCCCGGTTCCCCGAGCGCGGCGAAGTCGGCGGCGAACGTTGGGTTGTCGGCAAGGGTGCCGTTGGTGATCTCACCGAGGATGAAGGAGGTCTCCTTCGGCTCGGTGAGCAGTGCGTAGCCGTCGCGCAGCGTCACGTCGTAGTTCGTACCGGTCTTCTCTGCCCAGGTGCGCAGTGTGCGCGCCCCCACCTCGGCGTCGGTGAGCTGCACGGCTCCCGCCCAGGTCGGCGTGCCGCCGTCGTTCACGATCACGGCGCCGTACCTGTTGCCCAGCCAGGGCTTCACGTCGGCCTCATAGTCCATGTTCTCGAAGAAGTCGTCGTACTTCACCAGCAGCTTCCACAACACGGCCTTGGGGTCAGGCAGGCCGGCCGCGACGGCCGTCTTCACCTCGGGCAGGTCGCGCAGGAACTGCCAGGCTGCTGTCTTCTGCAGCAGGGACGGGTCGAGGTCGATCTGGCCGTAGCTGATGGCAGAGCCCGGCAGGACGTCGCTGGGTCGCTTACCGCCGCCGTACCAGCCGAGGTAGCCACCGGCGACGGAAACCCCTGCACCGATCAGGAGGATGCACAGCGCGCCGATGAGGACAGCGAGCAGTCGGCTGCGTTTCCTCGGAGGCGCGACGACCACCGGGTAGCGGTCGACCGGCGGCGCCGGGTGTGCGGCAAGGTACTGCTGCGGATCCCCGTACCCGCCGCCAGCCGAGGTCGTCACGGGGGTGGCCGGCACCGTGCCGTCCGGGCGGGCCCACGGGCTCTCGGGATGTCCGCAGCGGGGGCAGGACGCCCCGACGACGGGAAGTTCGTGGCCGCACGTGGGGCAGTTCATTCCGGGGTTCCTCTGGTCTGGGCAACACTGGTTGCGTCCAGGGCTGCCCAGGACCGGATCAGGCTAGCCGAGCGCCACACGCACTGACTTGTCCCCCTGTGGGCGACTTTCGACGAGCAGCGCGTCAGCGGTGCGAGGAATAGAAGCGGCCAAGGAACTCCTCCTTGAAGGCTGCGAACGTTCCGTTCTCGATGCTGGCCCGAATGTCGTCCACCAGTCGGACGGTGAACCGCTCGTTGTGGATCGTCGCCAGCGTCGAGCCCAGCATCTCCTTCGCCTTGAACAGGTGGTGCAGGTAGGCCCGGGTGTAGTTGGCGCAGGTGTAGCAATCGCACGCTGTGTCCAGCGGACCAAAGTCGCGGCGGCTGCCGGCGGTGGTCACGTTGAACCGCCCGTCAACGGTGTAGATCGCGGCGTTGCGGGCCACCCGGCTCGGCATCACGCAATCGAAGGTATCGGCGCCGGCCTCGATGGCTGCGAAGAAATCGTCGGGCTCGGAGATGCCCAGCAGGTGTCGCGGCTTGTCAGCCGGGAGTTCGGAACACACCCAGCCGACGATTGTGCCTAGGTTCTCCTTCTCCAGTGCTCCCCCGATGCCGTAACCGTCGAAGCTTCTGCCGTCCGCCTCCAGGCCCGCGAGGTCGCGTGCTGCGCGGCGGCGCAGGTCCTCGTACTGGGCGCCCTGTACGACACCGAACAGCGCCTGGTAGGGCTTGCCTGCTCGCGCGGTGGTGAGCCGGGCGTGCTCGGCAAGGCAGCGCACCGCCCAGGCCTGCGTCCGCGCAAGGGAGGCCTCCTGGTAGCCGCGGGTGTTCATCAGGGTCGTGCACTCGTCGAAGGCGAACATGATGTCGGCGCCCAGCTCGTGCTGGATCCGCATCGACACTTCGGGGGTGAACCGGTGCCGGTCGCCGTTGAGGTGGGAGGTGAAGGTCACACCGTCGTCGTCGACGTGGGCGAGCCGGTTCTTTCCCGCGGCGATCACGTCGTCATCGACGAGGCCGGTGGCGTCCAGCGCCAGCACCTTCTTGAACCCGACGCCGAGGCTCATCACCTGGAACCCGCCGGAATCGGTGAACGTCGGCCCCGGCCAGTTCATGAAGGCGCCGAGCCCGCCGGCGGCGTCCACGATGTCCGAGCCGGGCTGCAGGAACAGGTGGTAGGCGTTGGCCAGCACGGCCTGCGCCCCGAGGTCGGCGACGGCCTCCGGCAGCACGGCCTTGACCGTGGCCTTGGTGCCGACGGCTATGAACGCGGGGGTGCGGATGTCGCCGTGCGGGGTGTGGATCAGCCCGGTGCGGCCGAGGTCGTTGCCGAGGAAGGTGCCCGGCGTGAACCCGAAGTCAGTTGCCACGGACGCGGAGCGCCTGCAACTGCGCCAGAGCCACGATGCCGGCCGTGGACGTGCGCAGCACGGCATCGGAGATCAGGGCAGCCCGCCCGCCGGCGGCGGTGAACGTGTCCACCTCTTCGTCGGTCAGGCCTCCCTCGGGTCCGATGATGAACATCACCTCGCCGCTCGTCGGCACGTCGAGGGTGCCCAGGTGCGCCTCCGCGGTCTCGTGCAGCACGACGGTGAGGTCGGTCTGGGCGATCCGCAGCGCCAGCTCGGCCGTCGTCATCGGCATGGCAACGGTCGGCACGCGGAAACGGCGGCACTGCTTGGCCGCCTCCCGCGCGGTCGCGCGCCAGCGGGTGAGGCCGCGCTCGGTGCGGTCCGGCGCCCAGCGGACCACAGAGCGCTCCGACTGCCATGGCACGATCTCGTCGATGCCGAGCTCGGTGAGCATCTCGACCGCCAGTTCGGCCCGGTCGCCCTTCGGCAGGGCCTGGACGGCCACGTACTTCACCGGGGATACCAGGGAGTGAAGGACCTCTTCGACGGTGATCGACAGCCCGGTCTTGTCTGCGGTGGCCACCGGGCCGCGCACGGCTGTGCCGTTGCCGTCGCTGATCAGGATGATCTCGCCCACCCGCAACCGGCGGACGGCGGCGGCGTGACGTCCCTCGTCACCGGTGAGGGCAACCAGCTGGCCGACCTCCGGGGCGTCCAGGTCGGCGAGGAACAACGGCTCGGTCATGTGAAGTTCTCCTTCAGCCAGCTGAACACACCCTTGCCATGCCGGTTCACCGACACCTCCGGACGGGTCTCCTCGCGGGCCGCCGCGAGTTGCCGCAGGATCTCGCGCTGCTCGTCGTCCAGCTTGGTCGGGGTCTGCACCAGCAGCGTGACACCGAGTTCGCCCCTGCCGTCCCCGCGCAGCCGCGGGATGCCGCGTCCGGCGACAGCGATGCGGGTGCCCGACTGGGTGCCGGCCGGGATCTCGACCTCGACATAGGCGGCGTCCACGTCCTGGTCGTGACGCTCGGCCTCGAGGGTGTCGAGCGTCACGTGGGTGCCCAGCGCGGCGGCTGTCATCGGCACCTTCAACACCACCTCGAGGTTGTCGCCGTTGCGCTTGAACACCTCGTGGGTGGTGACGTTGAGCTCCACGTACAGGTCGCCGGCCGGTCCGCCGCCGGGGCCCACCTCGCCCTGGGAGACCAGGTGCACCCGGTTCCCGGTGGCCACACCGGCGGGGATCTTCACGTTGATGGTGCGGTGACTCCGCACGCGGCCCTCGCCGGAGCACTCACCGCACGGGTTGGGGATGATCGTGCCGTAGCCGCGGCAGCTCGGGCAGGGCTGGCTGGTGCGGATCTCGCCCAGGAACGAGCGCTGCACCTGGGTGACGTCTCCGGCTCCGTGGCAGGTCGTGCACGTGATGGGCTCACTGCCCTCGTTGGCGCCGGTGCCGTTGCACGTGGGGCAGACGACGGCCGTGTCCACCTTCAGCGGTTTCGTTATGCCGAAGGCAGCCTCCGCAAGGGTCAGGGTGAGCCGCACCAGCGCGTCCTGGCCGCGTCGCACACGTGAGCGGGGCCCGCGGCTGGCCTGGGTGCCGAACATCGCGTCCACGAGGTTCGTGAAGTCGAACCCGCCGCCGCCGAAGCCGAACCCGCCTGCGCCTCCGCCGAAGCCACCGCCCATCGGGTCGCCGCCACGGTCGTACATGGCGCGCTTGCTGGGGTCGTGCAGGACCTCGTAGGCCTCGCCGATCTCCTTGAAGCGGTCCGCAGCGTCCGGGGCGTCGGCCACGTCCGGGTGGTACTTCATGGCCAGCTTGCGGTAGGCCTTCTTGATCTGCTCGGGAGTAGCGTCCCTGGGCACACCAAGGGTCTCGTAGTAGTCAGCGCTCACGCATTCATCCTTCGGCCAGGAAACGGCCGACATAGCGAGCCACAGCCCGCACCGCCGCCATCGTCGAGGGGTAGTCCATCCGGGTCGGCCCGACGATTCCGAGGGTGGCCCAGGCATCGGGGCTGTTGCCGTACGCGCTGGCCACGACAGACGTGGCCCGCAACGGCTCGTAGGGGTTCTCGTGACCGATCCGCACCGTCACGTCGCCGGCGATTCCGACCTCGCCGAGCAGGCGCAGCAACACCACCTGCTCTTCCAGCGCCTCCAGCACAGGGCGGACGGTGGTCTCGAACTGGTCGGAGAACCGGGTGAGGTTCGGCACGCCGCCAACGACCACACGCGTGGACGGGTCGGTCGTGACGAGCTCAAGCAGGGTGGCGATCATCACCGTGCCGAGCGGACGCAGGTCGGCCGGGAGCTCGTCCAGCACGCTGGTCGCCCGCTCCACGGCTTTCGCGGGGGACAGGCCCATGAGGGCGGTGTTCAGCCGTCCGCGCAGGTCGGCGACGGCAGACTCGGGCGCGCCGCCGAGGTCGACGGTGTGCTGGTCGACCTTGCCGGTGGAGCTGACCAGGATCAGCAGCCCCCGATCGGCGTTGAGGGTGACGATCTCGATGTGCCGGATGCTGGCCCCGGACACGATCGGGTACTGCACGATCGCGACCTGCTGCGTGATCTGGGCCAGGAGCCGGACGGTGCGGCGCACGACGTCGTCGATGTCGAGGGCGCCGGCCATGAACGTCTCGATGGCCCGGCGTTCCGCACCCGACAGCGGCTTCACCGCACCCAACCGGTCGACGAAGAGCCGGTAGCCCTTGTCCGTGGGGATGCGTCCAGCGCTGGTGTGGGGCTGGGTGATGTAGCCCTCCTCCTCCAGCACGGCCATGTCGTTGCGGACCGTCGCCGGGGAGACGTCGAGGTGGTAGCGCTCCACGAGCGCCCGGGAACCGACCGGCTCACGCATCGACACGTAGTCGGTGACGATGGCACGCAGGATGGTCAGCTTGCGATCATCGAGCACAGCGTTCCTCCCGTCCGCAGCTGGCACTCTCGGTGGCGGAGTGCCAGTCTAGCCCAGCATCCTGCTCGGCACGCCCTAGGCTGACCGGCATGACGCAGTTCAGCCTGGGTGAGTTCCGGCCCGTCACCGACCACGTGTACGTGGCCGTTGCGGAGCCCGCAGCGGTGAACATCGGGCTGGTGGTGGGACCGTCCGGGTGCCTTGTTGTCGACACGGGTTCGTCCCCGGAGCAGGGCGCAGCTGTGCGGGCGGCAGCCGAGGCCTTGGCCGGCGTCCCGGTCGTGGCGGTGCTGGCGACGCACTGGCACTTCGACCACGCCTTCGGCCTTGCCGGTTTCGCCGGGGTGCCGACCTACGCCCACGAGACCGTCCCGAGTTGGCTGGCGCACCCGGGCGCCCGTGAGGTCGCCGAGTCGCTGGGGGTGCCCTTCGATTCGCTGGCCGCACCGACGCAGACGTTCGCGCTTGCCCGGGTGATCGACCTGGGCGGCCCGCGGGTCGAGCTGGTGCACTTCGGACGCGGGCACACCGACGGCGACGTGGTGGCGATCGTGCCGGACGCGGGGGTGATCTTCACCGGCGACCTGCTGGAGAGTGCCGGCCCGCCCGCGTTCGGCTCCGACTGCCACCTCAAGGAATGGCCCAGCGCGATGGACGGCATCCTCGGCCTCGTGGGTGAAGACACCATCCTTGTGCCCGGGCATGGAGCCCCCATGGACCGGCTGGCAGCCTTTCAGCAGCGCGCGGAGATCTCCGGGCTTTTCGGCCAGGTGGAGTACCTGATTGGACGCGGCGTCAAGCAGGAGGACGCCTACGCAGAAGGCGAATGGCCTTTCGACGAGACCACCGTCCGCGAGGTGCTACCGCTGGCATATGCAGAACTGGCCGCCGTCGGCATCGTCCCCCGCCGACAGCTCCCGCTGGCCTGACCCGTCCCCGGCCTCCCGAGTTGTCAGAACCTCATGCGGCTAGAGGCGGGTGAGATTCTGACAAGTCGGAGAGTGGTGGTGGTGGTGGGGCTCAGCTGCCGCCACCGGCGGCCTTGCGGCGGAACATGCTGCCACCGCCCTGGGGCCCGCGTTCAGCTGGTCCCTTCTCCTTGTGGTGGCCGCCGTCGCCGGCGACACCCTCGGAGGCATGCTGCTTGCGGGCCAACGCCTCGCGCATCCTGGCCTTGATGTCCTCGTTCGGGTCGTTCTCGGCCATATTGCTACTCCCTCGGTGATTCACGGTTACGTCGTCACTCTGCCACCCGCGGCCAACCGGCGCGAGGATCAATCGCCGAACAGCGCGTCCCTTGCTGTCTGCCACAACTGCGGATCGTTGGCCGACAGCAGCCGGCGTCCGATCACCCCTGCCCGATAGTCGATGCCGGTGTCGGTGGAGATCCGTCCGCCGAGTTCCGTCACCATTAGGCCACCGGCCAGGTGGTCCCAGGGGAACATCGAGCGGTAGCAGAGGAAATCCACATCGCCCTCGATCAGCTTGGGGTAGTCAACGCCGCACGAGCCCCAGGAGCGGACAACGGTCACCTCTGCATGCTCCTCTCCCGGCACAGGGAGGTAGCTGGCGCCGAGCGGTACGGCTCGTGGGCTGGCGCCGGCGGGGCTCACCGGAGCGCCGTTGCAGGTGACGCCACCGCCGAGTTCAGCGACGTACAGTCGGGCGTGGACCGGCTGCCAGATCCAGCCGCGGACGGTGACGGCGTTGCGCACCTCAGCCAGCATCACGGCGAAGTCGGCACCGCCGCGAGCGAAGTTGCGGGTGCCGTCCACCGGGTCGATGACCCAGGCGTGTTCAGCGGTGGGCAGCAGCTCGAGGCTGGACGGGTCGGTGAAGACCCCTTCCTCGCCGACGACGAGCACCCCCGGCTCAGCGGACCGCAGCACGCGGGCCAGTTCGATCTCCGCCTCGCGGTCGGCCACGGTCACCAGGTCGCCGGGCTTCTTCTCATGGATGTCACTGCTCTTCAGCGCACCGAACCGGGGCAGGATCAGCCGGTCGGCTACATCGGCAAGAAGTTCCGATACCTGGTCGGTCTGCACTTCGGAACTCCTGGATCGCCGGCTTGTGGGGTTGCTGGACAGGCTAGCCTCGCGCAGCAGCGTGGCCTCACCTCGTCCGTCCTGCAGTCGTTGCGCTCAAGCTTCCGAGACGAAGTCGATGAGCCGCTCGACCTCGCGCGGCAGCGCCGGGTCCAGGTCGTTCCAGTCGCGGACGCGGCCGAGGATCCACTGCCAGGTGGCGGCGATGTCCGCCTGCGTGTTGGCGGGGCGCCCGAGGGCGATGCAGATGCCGTGCTTCCAGTCGAGGCTTCGCGGTACATCGGGCCAGGCTTCCAGGCCGACGCGGGCGGGCTTCACCGCCTGCCAGATGTCGATGAACGGGTGTCCGGTGACGAGGACGTGGGCAGAGTCGAGACCGCGGACGATGCGGGACTCCTTGCTGCCGCCGACCAGGTGGTCGACAAGCACGCCGAGCCGGCGGCCCGGTCCGGGCGCGAAGTCGGCGACGATCGCAGGCAGGTCGTCGATGCCGCCGAGGAACTCCACCACCACCCCGACGTGACGCAGGTCGTCGCCCCAGATCTTCTCCACCAGTTCCGCGTCGTGACGTCCCTCGACATAGATCCGCGACGACGCTGCCACCTTCGCCCGCTGGGCCTCGCCGATCCGGGAGCCGGACGCGGTGTGGGTGGGGGCCACCTTCCGGGCAGGACGGGGCTGCACGAGGCTAACCGGCTTGCCATCCAGCCAGAAACCCGGGCCGAACGGGAAACTGCGGCGCGCGCCCTTGCGGTCCTCCAGCACCACGAGGCCGTTCTCCCAGCGCACCACCGAGCCGCAGAAACCCGACGTGGGGTCCTCGACCACCATACCGACGCTGACCGGGGTCTCGACGGTGACAGGCTTGTCCGCCCGCTGCCAGCCCGGGGTCAGGACGTCCTTGTCGTAGCGCACCCGGTTACCTTAAGCCGCTGGCTGCGGAGAGCCGTGTTGCGCACGCGGCGAGCTCGCAGAAGCCCCCGAATCGGAACGTTGCCCGCGGAATTCCGGGGGCAACGTTCGGTTTCGGGGGCGTCTGAGCCCGAGGCAGGGGCGTGAAGGTCAGTCGGCGCCGAGGTAGGTGCGCCGGACGCGGTCGTCGCCGAGCAGGTTCCTGCCGCTGTCGCTGAACATGATGTGGCCCACCTCGAGCACGTAGCCCTTGTCGGCCAGCGACAGGGCAGCCTGCGCGTTCTGTTCGACCAACAGGATCGTGACACCGTCGGCCTGCAGCTCCTTGATGGTCCGCATGATCGTCTGGGTCATGATCGGGCTCAAGCCCATCGACGGCTCGTCCAGCATCAGCAGCTTGGGGCGGCACATCATGGCCCGGCCGATGGCCAGCATCTGCTGCTCGCCGCCGGAGAACAGTCCGGCTGCCTCCGTCCGTCGTTCGCCGAGGACGGGGAACAGGTCGTAGACGCGGTCCATGTCGGTCTTCACACCGGAGGTGTCCTTGCGCGAGAACGCACCCAGCTTCAGGTTGTCCTCGACGGTCATCTGCCGGAAGAGCCGACGGCCTTCCGGCGACTGGGCGATGCCGCGTTCGACGATCTTGTGCGCAGGCAGCCCGTCCAGCCGCTCACCCTCGAACCAGATCTCGCCGGACACCGGCTTCAGCAGGCCGGAGATCGAGCGCAGGGTGGTCGACTTGCCCGCACCGTTGGTGCCGAGCAGCGTGACGACCTGACCCTTCCCGACCTCGAAGGTGATGCCCTTCACGGCATTGACGCGGCCGTAGGCCACCACCAGATCCTTGACCTCAAGCATCGGCGTTCCCCTCCCCCGGGTTCGCGGCGGGCTGCTCCGGAGCGGGCCCGGTCCCGGGCAACTCCTCCGGAGGCGTGCCGATGTACGCCTCGATCACCCGCGGGTCGTTCTGGACGACGTTGCCGGGTCCCTCGACGAGGACGGCGCCGCGCACCAGGCAGGCCACGCGGTCGCACAGGTTGAAGATGAACCGCATGTCGTGCTCGATCACCAGCACGGCAAGGCCGAGGTCGCGGATCTTGAAGATCAGCTCCTCCGCCTGCCGGGTCTCCTGCGGGTTCATGCCGGCGGTCGGCTCGTCCAGCAGCAGCAGCTTCGGGTCGGTGGCCAGGGCGCGCGCGATCTCGAGCCGCCGCTGGTCGCCGTAGGGCAGGTTGCGGGACAGCATGTCCGAGGAGCCGATCAGCCCAACGAAGTCCAGCAGCTCGCGGGCGCGCTCGGTGGAGGCGAGCTCTTCGCGCCGGTGCCGGGGAAGCCGGAAGATGGCGTCGATCGCGTTCGTCTTCGTGCGGCCGTACATGCCCACCATGACGTTCTCGATGGCAGTCATGTTGTGGAACAGCCGGATGTTCTGGAACGTCCGCGCCATGCCGGCCCGCACCACCATTCGCGGCTGCGGCGGCAGCACCTCCCCGGCAAAGCGCACCTCACCGGAAGTCGGCTTGTAGAGGCCGGTCAGGCAGTTGAAGAACGTGGTCTTGCCCGCGCCGTTCGGCCCGATCAGGCCGAAGATCTCGCCGGCATGGACGCTGAGGCTGACATCGTTCACCGCGGTGAGGCCGCCGAAGCGCATGGTGACGTTCGAGGCCTGCAGCAGCAACGTTCCGGAATCGACGTGGTGGCCACCGGTTGCGAGCTGAGTCATAGGTCGAACCCCTTCCGCTCCAGGTTGAGGTGGGCATGATGCGTGATCATTTCCTCCTCAAGCTCTTCTGCCAGTTCCTCATCCTCGGCATGGAACTCCAGCTGTCGACGTTCGTCGGCGATGATGCCCTCCGGACGGAACCGCATCATGAAGACCATGAGCAGACCGAACACGAGCAGCCGGTAGTCGGAGAAGAAGCGCAGCTTCTCTGGCAGCAGCTTCAGGATCGTTGCACCGATCAGCACACCCATCACAGTGCCCATGCCACCGAGGACGACGGCCGCCAACAGGAACGCTGACTCAAGGAAGACGTACTGGTCGGGCGTCACAGACGTATCCATGTGGGCCTTGACCGAGCCCGCGATCCCGGCGAGGAACGCGCCACCGGCGAAGGCGAGCAGCTTCAGCGCGAAGGCGTTGACGCCCATGGCCTCAGCCGCCAGTTCATCCTCGCGGATGGCGACCCAACCGCGGCCGATGCGGGAGTAGTTGAGGTTCATGAACACCACGATGATCACAGCGATCACGACCAGCATCAGCCAGTAGTAGTTGGCGAAACGGCCGATCTCGATGCCGAGGATGTCGTGTACCGAACCAAGGTCGTACCCGAAGATGTTCAGGTCGGGAATCCCGGGGATACCGTTCGGGCCATTGGTGACGTTCGGGCCATCCGTGCCGTCCAGGTTGTTCATCGTGATCCGGAAGATCTCGCCGAACGCCAACGTGACGATGGCCAGGTAGTCACCGGACACCCGGAGCGTCGGAGCGCCGATCAGCAGGCCAAGCAGGGACGACACCACGCCGGCGATCAGCACCGTGACGATGAACGGCGGCTTGAAGCTGACGGTCGCGAACGCCGAATCCGACAGCACGGCAGCGGTGAACGCTCCGGCACCGAGGAAGGCGATGTAGCCCAGGTCGAGCAGGCCGACGAGGCCCACCACGATGTTCAGGCCGAGGGCGGCCGCAGCGAAGATCAGCACCTGGGATGCGATCGACATGTTGGCGTCCGAG
>Ga0209745_1002155_pt1 | contig 11332 bp, 8 predicted proteins | sample BarGraNGADG00312_FD_184495 | JGI IMG/M metagenome (GOLD analysis project Ga0209745, IMG submission 184495) | Arctic peat soil microbial communities from Barrow, Alaska - Barrow Graham LP Ref core NGADG0004-312 (SPAdes) (version 2) | ecosystem: Environmental > Terrestrial > Soil > Wetlands > Peat ... | reverse complement strand
CCACAGCCGATGATGCCGAACTGCTTGCCGCGGTCACCGGCCACCTCGCCGACATCCTCGGCACGACCGAGCCGCCGGGCCTGGTGCGGATCGCCCGCTGGCCGGAGATGATGCCCAAGTACACCGTCGGCCACCTCGACACCGTCGCGGCTGCCGACGCCGGGCTTGCCCATCTGCCGAACTGGCGCCTGGCCGGCTCGGCGGTGCGCGGCGTCGGCGTGCCCGACTGCATCGCGGACGGCCGACGGCAGGTTGCGCTCGCCCTCTCCGGCCGGACTAGGGTCGGTGCATGACCATCGCAACTCCCGAAGGCGTCAACTACACCTGCTACGCCGTGTTCAGCCGCCTGCACCCGGCGCCCGACTCCGTCGTAGCCGACACGACGGCATTGGTCGACGACCTCACCGCTGCCGGCATCACCGTCCGAGGCCTGTACGACGTCGCCGGCATGCCGTCCTCGGCCGACCTGATGGTGTGGTTGCACGGACCCTCTGCTGCCGCGCTGCAGGAAGCGATCCGCAGCTTCGAGCGCGACGCTTTCGCAGGTACGGCCGACCTCGTGTGGTCGGGCTTCGGCGTGCACCGGCAGGCGGAGTTCAGCCGCGAGCACGCCCCGGCGTTCATGCTCGGGGTGGAGCCCAAGGCCTGGCTGACCGTCTACCCGTTCGTCCGCTCCTACGAGTGGTACCTGCTGCCGGAGGACGAGCGGCGCGCCATGCTGGCCGAGCACGGGGTGATGGGACGGGACTACCCGCAGGTCGCTGCCAACACAGTGGCGGCGTTCGCGCTCGGCGACTACGAATGGCTGCTGGCGCTGGAAGCAGACGAGCTGACCGATCTGGTGGACCTGATGCGCCACCTGCGCGCTGCCGAGGCCCGGCGTCACGTGCGGCTGGAGGTACCGTTCTACACCGGTCACCGAATCGCGCCGTCGGACCTGCCGCGGGTCCTGCGTTGAGTACTACGTTGGCCTACGATGCGCTGGTGCTTCTCGGCTTTGGCGGACCCGACGGAGAAGAGGAGGTCCTGCCCTTCCTCCAGCGGGTAACGGCAGGACGCGGGATTCCCCCCGAGCGGCTGAAGGTAGTCGGTCAGCACTACTACACGCTAGGTGGCGTCAGCCCGATCAATGAGCAGAACCGGGCGCTGCTCGCAGCACTCGGCCAGGCCATCGCCGGGTTGGGCGTGGCCATCGACTCAGTGCTCGCCAACCGGAACTCGCCGCCGTTCGTCGCCGACGTCCTTGCCGACCTCTCGGCGAAGGGGCACCGCCGCGTGCTTGCCGTCGCCACCGCCGCCTTCCCCGGGTACTCCAGCTGCCGGCAGTACCGTGAGGACCTGGGCGTCGCCCTCGAACACAAGGGGCTTGAGCTTGAGCTCAGAAAGCTGCCGCCGTTTTTCGACCTGCCCGGGTTCACCGAAGCGATCGTCGAGTTGCTGTTGGCCGCCCTGCCCGCCGACCTCGACCTTGCCGCACCCGGCAGCCGGCTCGTCTTCACCACCCATTCGATCCCGAACGCTATGGCAGCGACCGCAGGTCCGCACGGCGACGGATACCTCGTCCAGCACCGATGGGTGGCCGACCGGGTCGTCGACGCCGTTGCAGCGGCCATCGGGCAGCGGCCGGAGTGGCAGCTGGTCTTCCAGTCCCGCAGCGGCCCGCCGTCCGTGCCGTGGCTGGAGCCGGACGTGAACGACGTGCTCCGCACCCTCGGGGCCGACGGCGCCACCGACGTCGTCCTCGTGCCGATCGGGTTCCTCAGCGACCACATGGAAGTCATCTGGGACCTGGACACCGAGGCGATGGCAACCGCGGCCGAGGTCGGGATCCGCCTGGTCCGCACGCCCACCGTCGGCACTCACCCGCGCTTCGTCGACGACCTCGCCACCCGGATCGTCGCCGAGTTGCGCACCGGTTCCCCCGTCCCAACCGCGGGGCAGTTCTGCTTCGGCGGTTGCTGCGCCAACCCGCGCGGGGAGGCTCCAGTCGTGCCCGGGCTCGCCATAGACCCATTGCCGTGAAGCTCCGCCTCGCCACCCGCGGGTCAGCGCTGGCCTGGACGCAGTCCGGGCATGTCGCCGACGCGCTGCGCGCCCGCGGCCACGAGGTGGAGCTGGTCCGCATCACCACCCAGGGCGACGTCTCCGACGCTCCCCTTGCCAGCCTTGGCGGGGCGGGGGTCTTCGTCGGCGCCGTCCGTGCGGCCGTGCTCGCCGGCGACTGCGACCTCGCCGTCCACTCCTTCAAGGACCTGCCCACCGCTGCAGCACCCGGCCTCCAGCTCGGCGCCGTCCCGCCCCGCGAAGACCCGGCCGACGCCCTGTGCTGCCGCGACGGCCTGACGCTGGCCGGCCTGCCGGAGGGCGCGAAGGTCGGCACCGGCTCGCCACGCCGGGCAGCGCAACTGCTGGCGCTGCGGCCCGATCTGACCATCGTGGAGATCAGGGGCAACGTGGAGACCCGGCTGCGACGCGCAGGAGAGGACCTGGATGCCGTCGTGCTCGCTGCAGCCGGCCTGCGCCGGTTGGGCCTCGCCGACCGGATCACCGAACTGCTCGACGTGGCTACCTTCCTGCCGGCACCCGCGCAGGGCGCCCTCGCCGTGGAGTGCCGCCTGGACGCGCCGCCCGCGCTACTGAAAGCCCTCTCCGACCTCGACGACCCGGCCACCCAGGTGGCAGCCCTCGCCGAACGGGCCGTGCTCGCCCGGCTGGAGGCCGGCTGCGCCGCGCCGGTGGCGGCGCACGCGCGCCTGGTGGACGGAAGGCTTTCGCTGACGGCGGCGGTGGTGGCCCTGGACGGCTCGCGGCGGCTCAGCGAACACGCCTCCGGCGAACCCGACGTCGCTGCTGCCGCAGCACTCGGGGAACTCGTCGCCGACCGGCTGCTTGCCGCCGGCGCTGCCACGATCGCAGAACTGGGCGCAGCAAAGCCACTGCCACTGACCGGGCGTCGTATCCTGCTGCCCGAACGCTGCCCCGCAGGGACGGCGGAGGCCCTGACCGCTGCCGGTGCGGCTGTCGTGCAATCCACGTTCACCACGCAACGACCACTTCCCACAACCGAACTCGAAGAGGCGCTGGCCGCGGGGTGCGACTGGCTGGTTGTGACCTCGGCCAACACGGTGACCGTGCTCGGTCAGCAGGGGTTCGACCTGGCACCACGCCTGGCGGAAGGGACAAGGGTTGCGGCCGTCGGGCCGGCGACCGCGTCCGCGCTGCGCGGGGCTGGCGTCACCGTCGATGTGGTCGCCGACCCGGGCGGTGGCGCTGCCCTGGTTTCGGCGTTCCCTGCCGGGCAGGGCCTCGTCCTGCTGCCGGGCGCAGAACAGTCCTCGCCGGAACCGGCTTCGGGGCTCACCGCCAAGGGGTGGACCGTGCGCCGCGTACCGGTTTACCGGACCGTCGTAGCGCCCCAACCACCGGACGTCGTCTCGGAGTGGTCCCGGCTCGACGCGTTCGTCGTAACCGCAGGATCCGTGGCGCGCGCAGCCGTCGAGGCGGGAGGGCTGCCCGGCCCGAAGGTCGTCGCCATCGGCGAGGCCGCTGCGGCCGCAGCCCGCGCCGCAGGGCTGGATGTGCTCGCAGTGGCCGACCGTCCCGACGCCGGCGGGATCGCCGGCGCCGTCATGGCCGCGCTGGCCTGAGCCAGGCGACCCTACTCAGAGCATCGGCACCAGGTCGGCAACCGAGTCCAGCACGAGGCTGGGACGGTAGGGGTAGGTCTCGATCTCGTCGGCCTTGGTGACCCCGGAGAGCACAAGCACGGTGAGAAGGCCCGCTTCCATGCCGGCAACGATGTCGGTGTCCATCCGGTCACCGATCATCGCCGTGGTCTCGGAATGGGCCTCGATCCTGTTCATCGCCGAGCGGAACATCATCGGGTTCGGCTTCCCGACGACGTAGGGCTGCCGGTTGGTTGCGGCCGTGATCATCGCAGCCACCGCGCCGGTGGCCGGCAGCAGCCCGCTGGGTGAAGGGCCGACGGTGTCAGGGTTGGTGACGATGAACCGCGCGCCGGCGCTGATCAGCCGGATGGCGTTGGTGATCGCCTCGAAGGAGTAGTTGCGGGTCTCCCCCAGCACGACGAAGGCGGGGTCGGTCTCTGTCAGCACGAAGCCGGCCTCGTGCATCGCCATGGTCAGGCCGGCCTCGCCGATCACGAAGGCGGTCTTGGCGCCGGGCTGACCGGCGAGGAAGGCGCCGGTGGCCATGGCGGAGGTCCACAGGTTCTCCTCCGGGACTGGCAGCCCGGAGCGGGCCAGCCGCGCAGCGAGGTCGCGCGGGGTGTAGGTGGAGTTGTTGGTGAGGACGAGGAAGCGGCGGGAGGTGTCCACCCAGCGCTGCAGGAGTTCGACGGCGCCGGGAACCGGCTGCTCGTCGTGGACAAGGACCCCGTCCATGTCGGTGAGGAAGCATTCGATGTCGCGCACATTACGCATGCAGCAAGCATCCCATTCCCAGCGCTGCGGGGACCAACCCGGCCCGGTTCCCGACCTCCGTGCGACATGAGCGAGAATGGCCTGACACCACTTCGAAGGAGCCAAATGACCACGCTCGCCAGGCGTCCACGCCGGTTGCGGACCACCCCGGCGATCCGCCGGCTGGTCGCAGAGACCCGGGTGCATCCCACCCAGCTCGTGTTGCCGGTGTTCGTCGCAGACGGGCTCAGCGAGCCGAACCCGATCAGCTCGCTGCCGGGCGTGGTGCAGCACACGCTCGACTCGGTGCGCGCGGAGGCGAACGCCGCCGTCTCCGCAGGCATCGGCGGGATCGTGCTGTTCGGCGTCCCCGAGCCCGACGACAAGGACGCCACCGGCTCGGCCGCCTACGCCCCCGATGGCATCCTCAACCGGGCCATCGCCGCGCTGCGCGCAGAGGTCGGCGACGACCTGCCGATCATCGCCGACACGTGCCTCGACGAGTTCACTGACCACGGTCACTGCGGCGTGCTGGACGCCGACGGACGGGTCGACAACGACGCGACCGTCGAGCTGTACGTGCGTCAGGCGGTGTCGCAGGCAGAGGCCGGAGCCCACTTCGTCTCCCCCTCGGGAATGATGGACGGCCAGGTCGCAGCCATCCGCACCGGCCTCGATGTCGCCGGCCACTCCGACGTGGGCATCCTCGCCTACGCGGTCAAGTACGCCTCCGCCTTCTACGGTCCCTTCAGGGAAGCCGTCGGCTCGTCCCTCGTCGGCGATCGCAGGACCTACCAGCAGGACCCGGCCAACCGTCGGGAGGGGCGCCTCGAAGCCGCCCTCGACGAGCTGGAGGGCGCGGACCTGCTGATGGTGAAACCCGCCTCCCACTACCTCGACGTGCTGGCGGACGTCGCCGCCTGGTCCCGGGTGCCGGTGGCCGCCTACCAGGTGTCCGGGGAGTACGCGATGATCGCCGCAGCTGCGGAGCGGGGCTGGATCGACCGGCAGGCGGCCCTTACCGAGGCGGTCACCACCATCGTGCGGGCCGGCGCAGACATCGTGCTCACCTACGCAGCACTCGAGCTTGCCGGCTGGTTGAAGTGAGCGGCAACGACGCCGCCTTCGAGCGCGCCCTCCGGATCATCCCGGGCGGGGTCTCGTCGCCGGTACGGGCGTTCGGCTCGGTGGGCGGCAGCCCCGTCTTCATCGCGAGAGCCGCCGGCCCGTACTCCTACGACGTGGACGGGCGTGAATACGTCGACCTCGTCGGTTCCTGGGGCCCGGCACTGCTTGGCCACGCCCATCCCGAGGTGGTCGCCGCCGTGCAGGCCGCAGCAGCGCGGGGTTTGTCCTTCGGTGCGCCGACGGTAGCGGAGGCCGAACTCGCGGAAGCGATCAACGCGCGGGTGCCGCTGGCGCAGAAGGTACGGCTGGTCTCCACCGGCACAGAGGCGTGCATGACCGCCGTCCGGCTGGCGCGGGGTGCTACGGGACGTGACCTGCTGGTGAAGTTCGCCGGTTGCTACCACGGCCATTCCGACGCGCTGCTCGCTGCGGCCGGATCTGGCCTGGCCACTGGCGGGCTGCCCGGTTCGGCCGGCGTCACCGCTGCAGCGACGGCGCAGACACTGGTGGTCCCATACAACGACGCCGACACGATCCGCGCGCTCTTCGCTGAACGCGGTGGCGAGATCGCCGCCGTGATCACAGAGCCGGCGGCGGCCAACATGGGCATCGTGCCGCCAGAACCGGGCTTCAACGCCCTGCTCCGGGAGCTGACCGCAGCCCACGGCGCCCTGCTGATCTACGACGAGGTCCTCACCGGCTTCCGGGTGTCTGCTGCCGGCTGGTGGGGTCTGGAGGGCGGCGTGGAGCCTGACCTGTTCACCTTCGGAAAGGTGGTCGGCGGCGGCATGCCGCTGGCAGCGCTCGGTGGACGCGCGGAACTGATGGACCTGCTGGCGCCGCTGGGCCCGGTCTACCAGGCGGGGACGCTCTCTGGGAACCCGCTGGCGACCGCCGCCGGAATCGCCACCCTTCGGCTGGCAGACGCCGGTGTCTACGAACGTGTCGACTCCGCGTCAGCCCAGCTGTCCACAGAAGTCGCTGCTGCGTTCACACGGGCCGGCGTGCCGCACCGTCTGCAGCGGGCCGGCTCACTGTTCTCCGTGTTCATCGGCCTCGACTCACCTGTCCGCGACTACACGACAGCGCAGCGGCAGGACACCGGAGCCTTCCGGGCGTTCTTCCACGCCATGCTGGACGCGGGCGTTGCGTTGCCGCCGTCGGCGTACGAGGCGTGGTTCGTCTCCGCAGCCCACGACGACGCGGTCATCGCAAGGATCGTCGATGCGCTGCCGGCCGCGGCTGCGGCCGCTGCGGCCGCTCGGGCCGACTAGCTCGAGGTCTTGATCCCGACCCAGTCGCTGGCCGTGCTGATGGCACCGTCGACGGTGAACTTCACCCGGTAGTAGTAGGTGGTGTTCGGCTTGAGCGAGCAGGTGTTCGGCGTGATCAGCGTGGCTCCGACCGAGCAGGTCGGCGCGCTCACGACGCTGACAGCGACCGGCTGAGTGGTGCTGGTGGTGGAGTTGTTGCCCAGTCGGCCGCCGCCGTTGGCGCCCCAGCAATAGGCGGCGTCGCCGGAGAGTGCACAGGTGTGGTCGCTGCCGGCGCTGACCTGGGTGACCGTGCCGGTCAGGACGCCAGAGGTGGTCACCGCCACCGGAGTGGTCCGGTTGCTGCTCGAGCCGTTGCCGAGCTGCCCGTTGGCGCCCTCGCCCCAGCAGTAGGCCTTGCCGTCGGCGGCCACACAGGTGGAGTACTGGCCGGCGGTGAGGCTGGCCAGGCTGGCGCTGGAGGCCCAGGGTGCCGACACCGCGACCGGGGCGGCACTCAGGTTCGTGGAGTTGTTGCCGAGCTGGCCGAAGGCTGCGTAGCCCCAGCAGTAGGCCTTGCCGTCCGCGATCGCGCAGGTGTGCGCCTCCCCTGCGGTCATGGCGGTGACGGTCAGCCCGGAGAGCACACCGGAGGTGAGCACGGCCACCGGCAGCGAACTGTTGTTGGCCGCACCGAGCTGGTTGTCACCGAGTTGGCCGGAGACATCCGAGCCCCAGCAGTAGGCCAGGCTTTCGGCGATCGCGCAGGTGTGCGCGGCGCCCGCAGCGATCGCGGTCACGGTCTTGCCGACGAGCAGCCCGCCAACCTCCACCGGGGCGGTGCGGGCGGTGTTGGTGCCGTCACCGAGCTGTCCGCGGGAGTTGTCGCCCCAGCAGTGGACCTTCCCGTCGGCAATGGCACAACTGTGCATGTAGCCAGTGGCCACAGCGGTCGCGTTCGTGAAGCTGCCAACGGCAACCGGGGTCGAGCTGGCAGTCGTGGTCCCGTTACCCAGCTCCCCGTACTCATTCTGACCCCAGCAGTACACCCCGCTGTCAGCAATTGCGCACGTGTGGTTCTCGCCGCTGGACACCCTGGTGACGGTGGCGCCCGCCAGCGCGCCGGTACTGCTGACCGGGGTAGGAACGCTGCGGGCGGTGGTGGTGCCGTCGCCGAGCTCGCCGGTGTCATTGTTGCCCCAGCAGTAGGCGGAACCTTCGACCACCGCACAGGTGTGGTCGGCGCCGGCCGAGATGCGATCGACCGTGAGGTTCCCGGCGCGAGCGGCAATACCCCCGCGATCCAGCGCGGAGAGTAGCGGCCCGGTGTAGACGGTCACCGGCGACGAGCCGCTGGAGGCCGTGGATCGCTGGAGGACGTATTCGGCGTAGGAGTCGCTGAGCTCCGAAACCTTGTTCCACCCGAGGGTGAGCGAGGTGGCGCTCTTGGCGCTGGCCGCGGGAGCGACCGCGGGGCGGGCCTTCGTGGTCTCCTTGACCCAGCTACTGTTCGGGGCGTCCCAGGTGCCGATGCGGTAGCCGAGCCGGTAGTAGAAGTCGGTGTCCTGCACCAGTGAGCAGTTGCTGCCGGTCAGCACCGCGCCGTTCGGGCACGTCGGGCCGGTCACTGCCGTGTCCACCGGGACCCGCGAAGTGGCACTCGCGGCGTTACCCAGCTGGCCGCTGGTGCCCAGTCCCCAGCATGAGCCGATCGAGTCCGAGACGACGCAGGAAACGGAAGCGCCGGCGTTGATCGAGGTTGCCGTGCGTCCAGTCAGCACGCCGGCGGTGTTCACCGCCACTGGGGTCGCGCTCTGGGTGATCGAGTTGTTTCCGAGCTGGCCGTAGTTGTTGTAACCCCAGCAGTAGGCCTTGCCGTTGGCGACCGAGCAGGCGTGGGCGCTGCCAGTGGCGATCGCCGTCACCGAACCCGCTGCCAGGAGGGAGGTGTTCACTGCAGCTGGCCGGTTGTAGTCGCCGGTAGTGGCCCCGTTGCCGAGGCGACCGTTGGTGGCGCTGCCCCAGCAGAAGGCGGAACCGCCCACCACTGCGCAGGAGTGGAGGCTTCCGGCCGAGACGGCCGTGACCGTAAGGCCCGAGAGGCCGGTGGTGATATCGACCGCGACCGGGCTGGAGTAGTTGCCGAGGACGACCGCATTGCCGAGCCGTCCGTTGGTGGCCAGGCCCCAGCAGAACGCCAGTCCGTCCGCCACCGCGCAGCTGTGTGCGGTACCCGCGGACACCGACGTGACGGTCCGGCCACTCAGCACGCCGCTCACCGAGACCGCGGCCGGGCTGGATACCGTGGTGGTGTTGCCCGTGCCGAGCCGCCCGTTCGAGCCGGCGCCCCAACAGTGGGCCCGGCCAGAGGCGATCGCGCAGGTGTGCGTGTCACCAGCGGAGATGGAGGTGACGGTTCCAGTCATGGCGCCCGTGTTCACCAGCACGGGGGTGGTGAAAGTACCGGTAGTGGTGCCGTTGCCAAGCCGGCCACTGGTCGCCAGCCCCCAGCAATATGCCTTGCCGCCGGCGACGGCGCACGTATGGTTGGTGCCGACGCTCACGTCGGTCACGGTCAGTCCTGCCAGGACGCCCCCAACCTCCCTGGGGGAGTTGGTGGCCGTGGTCGCGCCGAGCCCGAGCGCACCGTTGGTGTTGGTGCCCCAGCAGAACACCCGCCCCTGGGCGAGTGCGCACGCCTGGGTTCCGCCGGTGGCGACCTCGGTCACCTTCAGCCTGCCGATGCTCGCTGCCGAGCCGATGGAGTGGGTGGCGCTGGTGCCCGCACCGGAGTACAACGAGGACGCGCCGCTGCCATTGGCCGCCGCCGACCAGTCGACCGCGTACTGCGGGGTGGCCCAGTCGCCCTCGGCTGCGTCCCAGGAGACGTCGATGCTGGATGCCTTGGACGTGGTGGTGGGAGTGATCGCAGCCAGGGAGGCTGCAGTGAAGCTGGCCTTGCCGTACTCCGCGTCGATGAAGCTCGCCAGCGTTGCCTGCTGTTGCCAGACCAGGGTCAGGGCTGCGAGCAAGCCAAGGCCGACGACGGCGAGGCGGCGGCGACCCTTTCGAGGTGCCGGGACGTAGCGCAGACCCCTGCTCATCGCACTACTTCCCTGTCCTCGGACGCTCGCCGGCGCCCGCCAGCGAGCCGGGCCACGACCAACCCGGAAACGACTGCAACCCCGGCGAGTGCCAGGGTCTCAAGGGTGCCATCCGAGCCGGTGTGGGCGAGGCCGCCGTGGCTACCTCCGCCACCGCTGTCGTCGGATACGGCTTCGACAACTTCGCCGCCACCCCAGGCGATGACCTTCATGGTTGCCTTGACCTCGGGCGCCTCTCGATTGAGGGTTGCACGCACGAGGATCCAGATCGGCGTGCCGGCGGGGGTCATCGCGAACTCGTGCGCGTCCTGGTGGGTGGCCGGCACGAACGCCCGGTCCAGCGGCTTCGCCGAGACCAGGGTCTGCGCGATTCCGGTGCACGTCTCGCCCTGCCAACGCTCCGGGCAGGACTGCACGTCGACGGTCAGAGCATCGGCGTCGACCATGCCGGCGGCGAGGCCCAGCCCGATGTGCAGCGCGCCTTCCTCCTCACCGCGGGTCGCGACGCCGACCTGCCAGAACACGGGCAGGCCGGGAAGCATCGTGCTCATCTTCTCATTGTCGGAGATGACGGTCAGCACCATGTGGCGCCCGACGACCTCGCGCTCGGTCTCGGCAGCCTGTGCATCGGTCGCCCCGAGCATCGAGCTGCCGGCGACGATCGCCGCAGCCGCAACGACGCTGGCCTTGCGCGCCTGCCGGGGCCAGAACGCCCAGCTGACCAGGAGCCCCGCGAGAAGCGTCAGGCCCGCCATCAGCAGCGGGTTCCGCATGCCCTGGACCAGGTTGGCGACGCCGGGGACGGAAGCGACCACGAGGCGCGCCTGGCTGATCAGGTAGGGATTGGGGTCCTCCAGCTCGTTCGCGTCGCCGCGCATGGTGATTTCGCGGGCGTCCGGCTGGCCGGCGACGAGCTTGATGGAGGTGATGCGGTGGGTGATGGGGAGCAGGTCCTTCCGCTCAACCGTTGTGACATCACCGACGTGGAGTTGGGTGGCCGGCAGCAGCCGCACCAGGGCAGCTGAGCCGGCAGGAATGGTCGGGGTCATCGACCCCGTGGAGAACAAGATGATCGAGAAGCCCCAGACGTGCGCAGCGACGGCCGCGATGAGGCTGATGAGGCCGAGACCGCCAAGGGTCCACAGCACCCCGTCAACAAGGAACTGGCGCACGGAGCTCACGCGCCCGGAGGTGGTGCGGGTGGGCGCGTCGTCGAAGGCCCGGCGGGGTTGACCTTTGGCCATTGCGATCCTGTCTTGAAAGCCCGAGCCCGGTCAGGTCCGCGCGGCGGCGGAGCCTGACCGGGTGGCCCGGGATGGGGTGTTGTTACTGCGAGACGGCCTGGAACTGCCAGGTCACGGCACCGGTCTGGCTCTGGGCGAGCGCCGCACCGGCGGTCACCTTGAAGCACAGGTAGGCGGCCGTG
>Ga0209745_1002153_pt1 | contig 11344 bp, 4 predicted proteins | sample BarGraNGADG00312_FD_184495 | JGI IMG/M metagenome (GOLD analysis project Ga0209745, IMG submission 184495) | Arctic peat soil microbial communities from Barrow, Alaska - Barrow Graham LP Ref core NGADG0004-312 (SPAdes) (version 2) | ecosystem: Environmental > Terrestrial > Soil > Wetlands > Peat ... | reverse complement strand
GGGTTCCACCTCTTCCCATTCCGAACAGAGAAGTTAAGCCCGACAGCGCCAATGGTACTGCAATTGTGGGAGAGTAGGTCGTCGCCGACTTTAAATTAAGAGAGTGTCTCAAAAGGACACTCTCTTTTTTTTGTAATAAACTGAACTAAGAACAATAGAACAAACGAACAGTGAAATCAGAATCTGATTCCACTTCTTCATTCTGCATTCAAATGTTCAAATGTTCTTACTTTACTCTTGCTCTATTCTTAATACCCCCTCGCCCTTCGGGCACTCCCCCTTGGCAGGGGGAGAAAAGATCCTGCTTTAGAAACTATATTCTCCCCTCCAGGGGAGATGTCGCGCAGCGACAGAGGGGTTTTCTATCACCAAAACGAAGTATTATTAACCAGTGGTCTACTCCGATGGATGGCTACGCTCGCAATGACCCGTCCGTTAATCGGTTGCTTCGCTACGCTCGCAATGACCCAGCCGTTTATCGGAGTCCCGGAGATGAATGAAACAAGTTAGTAATTGCCTGTAGGGCATAAAGTATTGTAGAAACGATTTTTGATTTGATGATTTTTTTACCTCGTAGAGGTTAAAGAAAAATACAGGGTCATCTGTCTATCCCCTACAGGGAAATAATAGAATACCATGTTCATTTTTCTACAATAGTGGAACCGCTACGCGGTAATTTACACATTCAGGGGTTAGCATAGGTTACCTGTCGATTATATCTCTGCTAATTGTGCGCAGTCTGAACTAAGAACATTAAACTCTTCTGTATTCTGCATTCGAATGTTCAAATGTTGTTACTTCAGAAAATAAAAAAGGGGCACCTGTTTTACAGATACCCCTCTATGAATTTTAAATTCTTCTAATAGAACTTATACCTTTTATCAACAATATTTGCCCCTTTACGAAGAGCTTCATAGGCTTCATAAGACCCTCTCATCTGGAATGTTGCACTCAACCTTTCCTGTAGTAATTTTATATCTTCAGCTGGCGCTGTTGTTACATTATTAACAGCCAGCATATACACTCCGTTTGAACCTTTTATAGGTCCGGATACCACTCCCTGTTTTGAAACAGATGCCGCAGCAATCAATGTAGGCTCCGTTCCGGCGCCTTGAATTGTGTATGACTTGAAGTTAATCTGAGTTGCCTCCTGAACGGTAAGTCCCATTGTGCGGGAAATATCATCAATAGTTTTTCCGGCACTATTATTCTTAATAAACTCTGCTGAAATAATGTCTGCTTTTTTGTCTTTTACGAGAGCAAACCTGATATCATTTTCAACATCCTTCACCGGAGCAATGCCATCTTCCTGAGCTTTCGTACAAAATGCGACTATATACTTACTGCTAATTTCAAAAACTGCCTGTTGGTTGTTATCGAGAACAATTTTACCCTTCTCTGCCTGGAATAAAGCCATGATCAAGGATCTTGGATTTTCTAACCCGGGTAAGGTTTTTTGTTGTGGGGCAACATCATTTGCAATTTTTTTAGTCAAACCCATTGCAACAACGGCTTTATTGAATTTGTCATAGGTCGAATTGGTTCCCGCAAACTGACTTGCTTCACTATATGCTTTCTGATTTGTTATAGATCCGGGCATTATCTTTCTGTCAATAATTCCAATATTGTATTTTCTGGAATTTTTTGATTGTCCAAGGATTTCAATAATATGTATACCAAAAGATGTTTCGGCTGTTTTTATGTCACCTTTTTTACCAGTAAAACATGCATTATTAAAGGGGAGAACCATCCTTCCTTCAGGGAACCAGCCAAGATCACCACCAATCTGAGCCGAGCCCTTATCATCAGAATTTGCTAAAGCAAGTACTTCGAAAGGAGTTCCTGATTTAATAAGTTTTATCAGACTATCTGCCTCATGTTTCACTACCTCCAACGACCTGGTTTGATTAGGTGTTAGCAGTATATGACGAATATGTACGGAGTCTGGTCTGTCAGCAACCTCAATCAGCTTGGCTATTTTATAGGATCCATCTTCTACGTAAGGACCGAAAATACTTTTCAAATCCTCTTTTTTGACGAATTCCTTTAGATTTTCAGGAACGCCGCTTAATGGAGTAAAAAACCCAACATACCTTGTGTCGGCACTTAAATTAATAAACTGGACTGGATCTGGAGCAGTAGCAAATTCCTCTTTGGTTTTGTTAATCCATTCTTCGGTTACCTTAATATCATCTTCAGATGGAACTACATCAAATGCCACATATTCAATATCTCTTAATGCAGTTCTCTTGTAACTCTGTTTGTGTTTTGCATAATATGACTCTATATCGCTTTGAGACACTTTAACTGATGAATCGGATACGGATGCATAGTTCTTTAGAATATAACTGAAATCAACTGTTCTACTATTCAGATTTTTATCAAATTCAGCCTGTTTTGATGTTACGTATAATCCCTTTGAAACCAGATTATTGTATTTAGTATTCATCCTGTCGTTAACAATTTCATTTTCAAAAAACAACCAGTATTTTTTAGCTGTTTCATCAACTTCAGTCTGTTTTAAAAAGTTTACAAGAAATGATTTATTAAAAGCGCCTGTGTTCTGGTCAGTAAATAATTGCTGAACTATCTGGTGAGGATTGTTTCCAAGAACCAACTCATCAACCTCTTCTGTACTGACCCCAATACCAAGTTTCTTATACTGCGAATCAAGAATCTTTTCCCTTACCATCTGCTGCCAGGTTTGATCCCGCATTGTTTCAGTTGTCGCTTCATCAATATTTGACCTTCCTGACATTTTATAGATCTCTAACAGATTTTGTAACCTTAATTCATAATCCTGATATGAAATATATTCACCACTTATCTGGCCTATTTCATAGTACTTTTTTTGCTTAATCCGCTGGCCTCTTCCTCCACCGAAGAAATCACTGACCACAAAAAGGAAAAGTGAAAGTCCAATAACTCCAGCAACTAATACTCCGGCTTTCTCACGTAAAAATTGAAGTGTTGACATGTAGAATCTTCTTTAATAAATAATAGAAATATACCTTTTTTAATACAGGCGACAAATATAACAAATTTTCATTAAATCTCTGACCTGATAGTAAATTGTTACTGTTATATAATCGATAGTAAGATAGCAGATTATGAATATTTGCACCTTCGAAGCAATTGAAAGGCTATCTTTACAATGAATTCTTCATATCATTTACTGTGTGTCAAAAAATCAGGTATTTGCTTTAATATCTGGAAAAAAACGAAAAACGTGTTAAAAAAAGGGGGGTGCGTGCAAAAAAAAATAAAATTAAATGAAAAACACCTCAAATTATTAGGGTATAAGTAAAAAATATCTATTTTTGTACAAAAATACTTATAAAAATGGCAGAACTCAGATTTAGTGCTTTAAGAGAAGTTTTCAATAGAGAAACTGTTGAAGTGATTACACCCTCGAAAATTGTATCCGAATACTTCGGAGAAAATGTTTTTGATCTTCCAAAAATGGAACACTATCTGTCTAAGGACTCTTATAAGGTAGTGAAACGTGCTATTAATGAAGGGAAATCCTTAACCAGACAGGAAGCTGATCAGGTTGCAACAGGATTAAGAGCCTGGGCAATAAGCAAAGGAGCAACACATTATACACACTGGTTTCATCCGCTTACAGACGGAACAGCTGAGAAACATGATGGATTTATAGAATTTGGTGACAATGGACAGATTGTTGAAAAATTCTCAGGTGAGGTACTTGTTCAGTCCGAACCGGATGCTTCAAGTTTTCCTAGCGGAGGGATACGAAACACTTTTGAAGCAAGAGGATACACTGCATGGGACGTTTCTTCACCAGTCTTTATTGTCGGAACAACACTTTGCATTCCAACAATATTTGTATCGTATACCGGAGAAGCTCTTGATTATAAAGCCCCGCTTCTGAAAGCACTTTCAGAACTTGACCGGGCCGCAGTAGATGTTTGCCAGTATTTTGACAAAGATGTAAATAAAGTAATCGCCACACTCGGTTGCGAACAGGAGTATTTTTTGATTGATGAAGCATTGTATTATGCAAGACCCGACATTGTGCTTGCAGAAAGAACCATGATGGGTCATCAGTCTTCAAAGGATCAGCAATTGTCTGATCATTATTTCGGGTCTATTCCTGAGAGAGTAATGAATTTCATGGAAGAGTTTGAATGTGAGGCATACAGATTAGGGATTCCTGTTAAGACACGTCATAATGAGGTGGCTCCCAATCAGTTCGAATGTGCGCCGATCTTTGAAGAAGTAAACCTTGCAGTGGATCACAATCAGCTTTTAATGGATATTATGAGGCGTGTAGCACGTAAACATAAATTCAGAGTTCTCTTTCACGAAAAACCATTTGCCGGTATTAACGGTTCAGGAAAGCATAATAACTGGTCGATGGCAACCAATACAGGAGTTAATCTTTTGTCTCCCGGCAAAAACCCAAAGACTAATCTTCAGTTCCTTACATTTCTCGTAAACGTTGTGAAAGCGGTTTACGATAATAACGAAATTCTTCGTGCGTCGGTTATGAACGAGTCAAACTCATACAGACTTGGCGGACATGAAGCACCTCCGGCAATTATCTCTGTATTTGTCGGAACTTATCTTACAAACATGCTCGAGAATATTGCCAGAAAAGTTACTGATAAGAAAATGACTCCTCAGGAGAAAACAGAACTTAAACTTGGCATTGGTAAAATCCCTGAGATACTACTTGATAATACCGACAGAAACCGTACTTCTCCTTTTGCTTTTACGGGAAACAGGTTTGAGTTCAGGGCAGTAGGCTCTTCAGCTAATTGCAGTTCTGCTATGATTGTACTTAATGCAGCTGTTGCACATCAGCTTACCCAGTTCAAGAAAGATGTCGATCTCATTATTTCGAAAGGCAGAACCAAAGATGAAGCAATTTTCCAGATATTGAAAAAATACATTCTTGAATCAGAGAAAGTATTATTTGAAGGTGATGGTTATAGTGCTGAATGGCATAAAGAAGCTAAGAAAAGAGGTCTTTCCAATATTGAAAGTGTTCCTGAATCAATCAGCACTTTTCTCTCTGCAAAATCCAGGAATGTTCTTGTTGGATCAGGGGTTTTTACAGACAAAGAATTGGAAAGCCGCGTTGAGGTTGAACATGAGAAATTTACAAAGAAAGTACAGATCGAAGCGCGTGTAATTGGCGATCTTGCTATAAATCATATAGTTCCTACGGCTATCAGGTATATGACAGTGCTTTTAGATAACGTAAATGGTCTTAAGGAAGTTTTTAGCGATGCAGAGTTTAAACGTCTTGCAGGTGCCCGCAAAGAGTTAATTATTACCATCTCAGATCACATTTCAAGTATTAAGAAACTTGTTAATGAAATGGTTGAAGAGCGCAAGAAAGCTAATGTAATTCAGGACACATACAAAATGGCGCTGGCTTATGAAAAGAATGTAAAGCCTTATATGGAAGAGATTCGTACTCATATCGATAAACTGGAACTTATTGTCGACAATGAGATGTGGCCACTTCCAAAATACAGAGAATTACTTTTCACAAGATAAGAGGTTAGTTAATTATTTTCTTGGTTTAAGTAAAAGGATTCCTGATTCAGGAATCCTTTTTAATTATAATAAATTCAGAGGGGTTACGTTAATTATTATCTGAATTAATGAAATTGATTACTTTTACGCTCAAATTGAAGGCGAAATTATGAAACGATTATTAGTCCTCATCATATTGTTGGTTGTTGTAACTTCAATTGAGATTGAGGCGCAGAAGCGAAAAACCGAGAGAGCTTATTCTGCTTTTACAGCCGGGGAGTATTTTGACGCTATAGATCAGTTCAAGAATGCCTACTCAAAAACCAAGAAAGCTGACAAAAGCTCAAGAACCGAACTGGTTTTTATGATCGCAGAATGTTACCGTCTTGTAAATGATCCTAAAAATGCTGAAACATGGTACAAGCTGGCTGTCAAATCGTCCTTTTCAAAACCTGAAGCACAGTACTGGCTTGCTGAATCAATGAAAAAAAACGGGAAACATCAGCTTGCAATTGAAGAATTTAAGAAATATAAACAGGTAGCGCCCTCCGATGCCAAAGCCGATCAGGAGATTCGCGCCTGTGAGCTGGCTCTTGAGTGGATGAGAAATCCTGAAGCATATAAGGTTGAAGAACTGAAGGACTTAAACTCTAAAGAATCTGATTTTAGTCCGGCGTATGGACGGGATGATTTTGGACTGGTTTATTTCACATCTTCACGCGATGGTGCAGCAGGCAATAAAACACATGGAGCAACAGGTCAGAGTTACACTGATATCTTCGAAAGCAGGATAGATAAAAAATTAAAATGGAGCACCCCGGTTCCCGTAGAAATAATAAACACAGAGTTCGAAGATGGTACTCCTTCATTATCATCAGATTATAAGGAACTCTATTTTACAAGGTGTGAATCGGGAAAGAGAGAAAAAAAAGGTTGCGTAATTATGTACTCCAGGAGGAACGGTGATAAATGGAGCGATCCTAAAAATTTGCAAATACTTCCGGACTCATTGGTAGCTGCACATCCTTCAATCTCTTCCGATGGATTAACATTATATTTTGTGTCGGATATTCCAGGTGGCTTTGGCAAGAAGGACATCTGGAAAGTAACACGGGAAAAAACCGGAGGTGCCTGGTCAAAACCGGTGAACCTCGGTCCTGATATTAATACTCCGGGTGATGAGCTCTTCCCATACATTAGGGAGGATGGGACTTTGTATTTTTCATCAGATGGACAGATTGGAATGGGCGGCCTCGATATTTTCAAAGCAAAACCGCAACCTGACGGTAGTTGGATAGTTCAGAATATGAAATCGCCAATTAATAGCTTTGCTGACGATTTTGGTATTACATTCCAGGATGGAAATGAAAAAGGTATCTTCAGCTCTACCAGAAAAGGAAAGGGAAATGATGATTTGTATTCATTTGAACTTCCTCCTTTAATATTTAATGTTACCGGATTGGTTAAAGACGAAAAAACAGGCGTGGCAATTAAAAGTTCTCTTGTTAAACTCATTGCAAGCGACGGGAATAGCCTTCAGGCAGAGACAGGCACCGGTGGAGATTTTAAATTTGCCCTTAGAGCCAATGTCGACTATATTCTACTGGCTTCCAAAACCGGATACCTTAACGGGAAAGAGAAAGAGACAACTAAAGGCCAGGAAAAGAGCCGCGAATTCATGGTTACTATTCAACTTACTCCAATAGATCGCCCTATTGAACTCCCAAATATTCTATACGACTTTGGAAAATGGGACCTGAGAGCTGAATCGATGGTTTCGCTCGACAAACTCGTTGAAACGCTCGTTGACAACGAAAATATAACTATTGAACTTATGTCACACACCGACTCACGTGATACGGAGGAATATAATCTGACTCTTTCACAGAAAAGAGCACAGGTTGTTGTTCAATATCTTATCGATAAAGGAATTGAACCCGAGAGACTGTTCGCAAAAGGATATGGGGAATCTACGCCTAAAGTTGTTGACGCTGATATAGTGAAACAAAATCCATTCCTTAAGGCAGGAACGACGCTTACGGAGCAATACATAAATACTCTGGCAAACGACGAGCAAAAAGAGATTGCACACCAGATCAACCGGAGAACAGAATTTAAGGTACTCAGAACGGATTTTGTACCAACGAAGAAGTAGGGAAAAATCTTGCCTTTTAGTTACTTAACTCATTCCCTGGCTTTACTGTTGTCTGGCTCCTAATTATAAATTGCACGTAGGGCATAAAGTTTTATAGAAACGATTTTTCATCAGACAATTTTTATACCTCGTAGAGGTTGAAGAGAAATACAAGGTATGGTGTATATCCCCTACAGGGAAATAATAAAATCGAATGTTCATTTTTCTACAATAGTGGAACCGCTACGCGGTAATTGTCATCCATCTAGTACATTAGTAATATTAGTTCAGTTTCCGTCGGTTTCCTGCCTGCCGGCAGGCAGGTAACCGACGGATTATGGAATACTACTCCCTTTTGGACTTTAGTCCATACCGACTTATGCGCAGAAGACAACTATCATATTTTACACAGTGTACTTTTTTTCTATCTTTACCCCATATCCGAAAATATGTCCAGCGAATCAAAATACAGCAAAAGAGGTGCCTCTTCTTCAAAAGAAGATGTTCATAAAGCAATTGAGAAAATAGATAAAGGGCTGTATCCCAAAGCGTTTTGTAAAATAGTTCCTGATTTACTCGGTGGAGATCCCGACTACTGTAATATAATGCATGCCGACGGGGCAGGTACAAAATCGTCGCTGGCATATATATACTGGAAAGAAACGGGAGATCTGTCTGTATGGAAAGGTATAGCTCAGGATGCAATCGTAATGAATCTCGATGATCTGCTTTGCGTAGGAGCTTATGAAAACATCCTTCTTTCATCAACAATCGGACGTAATAAAAACCATATTCCCGGAGAAGTACTATCCGCAATAATCAATGGAACAGAAGAGGTACTTGAAGATCTCAGGGCATTGGGTGTAGGAATCTGGTCAACCGGTGGTGAAACAGCAGATTTAGGCGATCTGGTGAGAACAATTGTTGTGGATTCAACAGTTGTAACCCGGATGAAAAAGACCCATGTGATATCAAATCATAATATAAAAGCAGGCGATGTGATTGTCGGATTATCATCTTCCGGGAAAACAACTTACGAAAAAGTATATAACAGCGGTATGGGAAGTAACGGACTTACTTCGGCACGTCACGATGTGTTTGCGCCATACCTGGCTTCAAAATATCCTGAAAGTCTTGATACAACCCTGACGTATGATCTTATTTATTCTGGTAAATTAAGACTAACCGACCCCATAGAAGGGTTAAATACTGATGCCGGCAAACTTGTGCTTTCTCCAACCCGCACTTACGCTCCGGTAATAATTAAGGTTCTGGAAAAAATGCGATCAGAAATTCATGGAATGATACATTGTTCAGGTGGGGGACAAACCAAAGTGATGCATTTCATTGATAACATGCATGTTGTGAAAAATAATTTATTCCCTTTACCTCCATTATTCAGATTAATTCATGAACAATCCGGAACTCCATGGAATGAAATGTATAAGGTATTCAACATGGGTCACCGCTTCGAGATCTTTACCGGAAAGGAGAATGCTGATGAAATAATTGCTATTGCTTCCTCATTCAATCTTGATGCAAGACTTATAGGTTATTGCGAAGCATCTGACAAGAAAAAACTCACAATAAGTTCTGAATTCGGAAGCTTTGAATACTAATCCGAACGATTCAAATTTTCGAAGATATTGAAGATGTCCTTTGTGTACCTTCGTGTTATCCTTCGTTTACCTTTGTGGTTAAAATAAAAACATTGAACCAAAAAGGATCACAAAGTAACATACAAAGTATCACAAAGGTAAGAACCGAAACATATCACTTAATCAAAAATTCAGTTTTCTTTCAAATTAATTTAAAGCTTTATCAAGGGCATTCAGAATAGGCTGTGTTGAAATTTTTGTACCCACGGCTTTCATCATCCATTGTTGGGGAGTGAGGCGACCCTGACTAAAAATACGGTCAATCTCAGCGCTGAAGTTTTTTCCTTTCAGGTATTCCTCTAACTGAAACTGAATTATGTGACCATATGAATAATTGGCAAGGTAAAGTGGTGTATTAATCATATGTGAATAAATAGCAAGAATAGGAGAGTCCTTAACTCCAAAGATGGGTGCATAGTATTTGTTCCACACTTCAACTGCGATAGCAATAGTGCTCTCTTTTAACTGAGCAGGAGTAGCTCCGGGATTAGCATAAAGCCATTTCCATACCTTCATATCAACCATTCCCACACCCATTATTTCCATTAGTGACCATCCGGCATCGATTGTAGATAGCTTTGTCTTATCAGGATTATCATCTTTCATTCCAAGAAGGAAGAGATCGCGGTTCTGAAAGATAAATGCATTTGCCTCGGTGAATGCTGTGTTCGGTACTCCGGACATCATGTAATTATCTACATCATAAAGAGATATTGTCTGCTCAACATTATGTCCAAACTCATGAACTGCAATGTTATATCCCTTGTAATCCATACCTTTCTCTGAGATTCGTGTGCGCAGATGAGATAATGAACCTTTTTTTGCTGCACCCCAGGCATGACCAGAACCGCGGGCCGGATCGACTACAATTTTTTCGGCAATATAGGCTGCTCTTTCAGGTGACCAGCCCAGTTTTTTAAGCATCAGCGGCATTCCGGCATGAAATGCAGCAGGATTTGGATAAAGATCTCTTGTTTTTGAGGTCAGCAGATCTTCAGGTATGCTGCTCCGGGTCTTGAATCCGTCATACCATATATCATAAGGACGCAGGTCACGACCTAATCTTTGTTTTATCAATGTACCAACTTTGATAAGTAGTGGTGAGCTGAGATATGAATCGAAAAGTGTTTCAACCTCATCCTGAGCAATCTCCATTTCGAGCGAAAATTTACGTAAAATGAAGGTATTCATATCAGGATTGAAAGCATCAATCTCTTTTCTTGTTCTAAAGTTATTGATGATATGAGAATAGCGCGTATCGGGTTCTGCTCCGGTCTCAACCACATTGCCTCCTTTGGTAACTTTATTTGAATATGGCGCCCATTCATATGCAGGACTGTTAATTACCACGCCTGGAATTTCCTGCCGTATAATGCGTTCCATCACTTTGTATATCATTTCCTGTTTCTCAAGCCCGTTCTTTTTGTCGGCGTAATCTGCTTTAAGCTCATCGCGCAGGTTCCAGTGTGAGAGAAGGACCATATCGGCCGGAAAGATCTGACGACCGTCATCGGTACGAAGATACCCCATATATATATTGTATTCAGCAATATACATCTCCGAATTACCCGTTGCTTCAGTCACTGCCTGATCGAGTTCAGCTGGAACACGTGAGATAAACATATCGCCTAAACGAGCCATAGCCCACTCCTCCCGGCTCCATTTCGGACCAAGGTCTTCTTTCTCAGCTAATGTATAGTATGGAAAATTCAGAGCTATGGCAAAAGCTATTTTGTTGGAATAAAGATCATTCTGGAGGTGAGACCCAACTGAGTAGTTGCCGAACATACGATCAATATCATCAATCTCCCCAAGCGCTTCATCAAGTGTCTTTCGCAGATCGAGGGTTATTTCGTTGTAATTTCCATAAAGAGATTCAATGTAACTGCTTATTTTGTTGAATACTACCTTGCGTTTTGCAGGATCAGAAATATAGTTTTCTTTAACAAATTTTGTGAAATCAGCTTCGGATCCGTCTTCTTTTCTCCAGAGTGATGCAGCATGCTTTACCCCCTTGGAAAGTAATATAAGATCAGCGGCG
>Ga0209745_1002151_pt1 | contig 11352 bp, 13 predicted proteins | sample BarGraNGADG00312_FD_184495 | JGI IMG/M metagenome (GOLD analysis project Ga0209745, IMG submission 184495) | Arctic peat soil microbial communities from Barrow, Alaska - Barrow Graham LP Ref core NGADG0004-312 (SPAdes) (version 2) | ecosystem: Environmental > Terrestrial > Soil > Wetlands > Peat... | reverse complement strand
CCCCCGGTCCCTCGCCCAGCCTCGCACGAAATGCATCATCAGCTTCGTCGGCTGGACCGCACGGAACGCGTCGCCCGTCCCGGAAAGGTGGTACTGGACAATGCCGTTGATCTCGACGAACAGGCCTGCTGCCGCGATAACACCGTCCTTCTCAACGACGCAGAGGTGGAGGCTCTCGCCGAGGGCGTCGCGAAGGCCGTCGAAGTAGGCGTCCTCGAAGAAGTAGAATGGGACGGCCGAGCGACGAGCCATCGTCGCCCGGTACAGGTGCTTGAACGACTCAAGGTGCCTCCAGTCCTCGTCCATACGGGCGACGTACCCGAGCCGAACGGCCCGCGTGATATCCCGGCGATGGTTAAGGCGCGTCTGGGCCCAGAGCTCTTCGGTGGGGAGCGTCAGATCGATGCTCACCGTCTCGCCGTGCCGCACGAGCGTGCCCATGCCCATCGGCGGAAGAGGGTTCAACAGCGGGTGAAGGCGGACGAACGCCGACACGATGCCCGCCTCGCGCAGCACGTGGAGACCGGCGACGAGTGCGATCCTGAGAAACGCAGGATCTTCGGTCCCGATCCCGACCGGGCCGGGGTATCCGTAGGGCGACGTGGTGTCGAATCCGCCGCCCGGGATGCCGCGGATCACGAGGGGCAGCAGCATCGTCCTCTCACCATCCGTGACGCAGAGGGCGCGAGGCTGGCCTCGTTCCCCTTCTGCGGCGCACAGCGCGACATAGGCCGGCAGGTGGTAGAAGTCGTGTCGGGCCGCGCGGAGCACCGCCTCCCACTCCGGGGCGTCCACTTCGAGCAGCGTCCCCTTCAGCGTCGGAGGGGCGGGGCCGCCTTCCGATGGAAGCTTGGTGCTCGGCTCGAGATCCACCAGCATGACGAGCTCGCCGCGGTCCTCGCCCGCGTATGCGTAGCCGAGCGACTCGTACAGCCGTCTCGCCCTGACGTTGTCCGGGTGCACGCGAAGGCGGACGACGGTCGCTCCCCGCCGCCTGGCCTCGGCATGCAGGTGCGCCATCATCAACCGCCCGAGGCCACGACCCTGGCAATCGCTCCGCACCGCGATCCCAAGCGATGGGACCGTGTAGCCCTCGTCCCACCCCCGCAGCACCCCGTACGCGACCGGCCGCTCCCGCTCAATGAGGAGCGCGGAGACGTCGACGTCGCTGGCGATCTGCCGAGCCTCATCGTGCGTGAAAGGGTGCGGCCGGAAGAACGTCTCGTCGATGTCCGTGAAGATCTCGGCCAACGCCTGTGCGTCACGCGGGCCGACCACTCGAAACTCCAACGCTCACCCTCCTCGGTGACACAACATCGGCACAGCGGCGCCGACATCGCCGACGAGATCCAGCGCGTGCGGCCGAAGCCAACCGTCTTGGTCGGCAACCGGCAGCGTCATTCGGATTGGGTCTCGTCCCGGGCGGAGCGTCGGCCGGGCGACGGTCCCGACCACCGTGGTGTCTGGAGCCGCGTCACGCACGGCCGCGGCCCCGGCCCCCAGGACAGTTCCGCAGCCGACCCGGACGTTCGGCAGGACCACGCACCCGGTGCCGAGCGTCGCACCCTCCTCGATCACGCAGCCTCCCCCGAGGTGCACCCCGACCGAAGCCACCTGCGCCGATGATCGCGAGCGGAGTCAGCTGGATCGTCATGTCCCGTACGGTTCGGTGTGCCGCGCAAGGGTTTGAGGCACGATACGCCACTTTCCGGAGCCGCAGGCGCGGGTCGAGGGTGTCCACAACAGGGTGGGCGCTGCGCGCCCGCAGTGTAGGCCAGCGGCGGCTGCCAGGCTCCGCCGACTCCGACGACACGGAGGCGTCACGGCATGTGCCGGGCAGGGCGAACGATGGCTTCGCTCGGTCGCGTCGCCGGGAGTCATCCGACGCCGTACCGTGCGGCCAGCTCGGCCCGCAGAAGCTTGCCCGACTCGTTACGCGGTGTGCGGGCGGCAGTCGGGCCGGTTGGATGTCCGGTTCGACCCGCCCGTCCTCGAGGAGGAGCGTCGCGGGCACACCGCCGAGCGCATCCCGAAACGCTCGCCGCGCAGCGCCAGCGCCCGGTCCTCGGCCTTCTCGACCGGGTGGCCGTCCAGGTACATCGCCTTGTTTCTAGCCGCGCACCTGTCTCGGCGCAATCGCGCGCCCGGGTGGCATGGCGCTCGCCGAGCCGCGGCGCGGGCTCCGTGTCGCCCGCGGACAGCGCGCGAATTCGACTCGCCGAGGCCGGCGGCGATCCGACGCGACCGGGGTCGAGGCGGGACGGAGGTACAAGGAGCCCGTCTCGAGCGTCGGTGGCCCCAGCCCTGGCCGCGGGCCAGGCAGGATCACATCCGGGCGAGGAGATCCGGCGTACCATCGGAAGGAAGCGGTGCGCGCGCGCAACGAACGTTCAACGCGACGCATCCGAGCCTTCGCTGATCGCGTCGGCCGCCTGTATGCTATAGAAAGATATGGCCGTCTTCCGTCTTCGTGCCCCCCGGAAGGTGCCGCTCGGTTGCCCCGACGTCGCGACCTCTCGGCGGCCGTCGGACGTACAGGTCGAACGTCTCGACGAGATGCGTCGCGGGCGCGCCCGAGTCGCAGCGGCGTACGAGCGCGCACTCGGTGGCCGCGACTGGGTGCGTCTGCCGCGCACGGGTGAAGGCGAGGAGGTGGACTGGTTCGTGTACGTCGTCAGGCTGCACAGCGAGATCGATCGCGGTGAGGTCATCGGGCGCCTCGCGGCGTCAGGGGTTCCCTATTTCGCACCCCTCCACCTGCAACCGTTCTACCGGGAGACGTTCGGATTCAAGCCGGGTGACTTCCCCGTCACCGAGCGGGCGGCCGCCTCGACGCTCGCACTGCCCTTCTCGAGCCGGCTCGCCGACGAGGACGTCCAGTACGTCGCAGACGCGCTCAGCGAGGCCGTCGCGGCTCCGCGATGACGGACTCCGAGAAGCTCGATCGCGCGTTCCGCACCACTCTCGGTCTGATGGACGAGGTGGATCTGGGTGAGACGGCGTACGGCAGGACGGACGGGTGGGATTCGATCGCGCACATGCAGCTGGTAGCGGCGATCGAGACCGCCTTCGGCATCATGATGGACACGGAGGACGTCGTGGCCATGAGCAGCTACCGCGTCGCCAGAAGGATCCTCCGAGACAACCATGACCTCGACCTCGACGCTTAGCGGCAGAGTCGCGTACGTCACGGGTTCCACGCGCGGGATCGGGAACGCGATCGCGCGCTTATTCGCCTCGCACGGCGCGGCGGTGGTCGTCAACGGGCGCCAGTCCGCGGCCGCGATCGCCGCGCTCGCCGAGGAACTGACAGCGGAAGCTGGGTCGCCGTGCATCGGGGTCCACGCCGATCAGCGCGATCCCGAGGCGGTCAAGCAGGCCTACGCGAAGATCTTCTCCACCTACGGACGTCTCGACATACTCGTCAACAATGCCGGTATCCTCGAGGACGCGCTCTTGGGGATGATTCCTGAGACCAGCATCGGGGACACGTTCGATGTGAACGCGATCGCCCTGATTCGAAACATGCAGATCGCCGCGCGACTGATGCGACGGGGACGAGCGGGCTCGATCATCAATATCTCCTCGATCATGGGCATTCACGGCAATCCGGGCGAGGTTGTCTATGCGGCCTCGAAGGCGGCGGTGATCGGCATGACCAAGGCCGCCGCGAAGGAGCTCGCGCCGACCGGGATCAGGGTGAATGCGATCGCGCCCGGGTTCATCGACACGGACATGACGCGGTCGATCCCCCGGGCCGCCTTCGAGGAGCGGCTGGCGAGCATCGGGATGGGCCGGATCGGTCGTCCGGAGGACGTGGCGACCGTCGCCCTGTTCCTGGCCAGCGACGCGGCGAGCTACGTCACTGGACAGGTGATCGGCGTGGACGGATCGATGGTCGTATGACCCTCCTCGGACTCCGCCCGAGCACGCGCCCGGCGCTGATCGAAAGCGAGACCGGCTCGGAGTGGACGTATCGGGAGGTCATCGAGACCGGGAAGGAGATCGTCGCCCCGCTCGGCTCCTCGAAAGAGCTGCTCTTCCTGCTGTCCCAGAATGACGCCTTCAGTGCGACGACCTACGCGGGTGCCCTCCTCGCCGGCCACGCCGTCGCGCTCCTCGATGCCCAAGGGCCTCTCGAGATGAGTGCCGGCGTCATCTCCGTGTACCGTCCGACATGGCTGGCCGGCCCGTCGCGAACGGGAGAGGCCCTGGCCAAGATCGGCGTTCCCGTTGAATCGGTCATCGCGAGGGTCTCCGGGGAGCTTGTCCGCACGGCGTACCGGGCAGACGACCCATCCCGCGCCTCTCCGAACGGAGTGCATCCCGATCTCGGCGTGATGCTGGGGACTTCCGGGACGACGGGGAGTCGCAAGTTCGTTCGGCTGAGCTCTCATAACGTTCACAGCAACGCGGCATCCATCGCGGCATACCTCTCGTTGACCGAGGACGAGCGACCGATCACCTCCTTGCCTCTCCACTACTCCTTCGGCCTCTCGGTACTGAACAGCCACTGGGTCGTCGGCGCAGCCGTCGTGCTCACGAATGAGAGCGTGATCCAGAGAGCGTTCTGGGACATGTTCGTCGCGCGCGAGTGTACGAGCCTCGCCGGCGTCCCGTTCACCTACCAGATGCTCGAGCGCACTGGGTTCCGAGACCTCCATCTTCCATCGCTCCGAACGCTTCAGCAGGCGGGGGGCGCGCTCGATGCCAGACTTGCCCGGACGTACGCCGATTACATGACCGCGCGCGGCGGGCGGTTCTACGTAATGTACGGCCAGACGGAGGCGACGGCCAGGATCTCGTATGTCCCGCCGGAACGCCTCCTCGAGAAGCTCGGGTCGGCCGGGATCCCGATCCCGGGGGGCCGACTCCACGTCGAAGCCGGGCCGACGGAGGGGGGGTCGGGTCATCACCCGGGCGAGATCGTCTACGAGGGTCCCAACGTCATGATGGGGTACGCGACGGAACCCGAGGATCTCCGGCTGGGCGACGAGCTGGATGGAGTACTCCGGACGGGGGACATCGGCTACCTGGACGAGGAGGGGTTCCTGTTCCTGGTCGGCCGCAGCAGGCGCATCACGAAGGTCTTCGGACTGCGGATCAACCTCGACGAATTCGAGACGGCGTTGCGCGAGCACGGGCCGGCGGCGGTCGTCGGCGGCGGCGACGTCATCTGGGGATTCTGTGGGTTCGGGACGGACGAGTCAGTCGCGGAGCTTGCCCGAACCCTCGCGCGCCGCTTCAAGCTGCATCACACGACGGTTCGCCTCAAGCACGTCGAGGCCATCCCGACGACCGCGTTCGGCAAGACCGACTACCAGCAGGTGGAGCGGTGGATCCTGGCCTGACTGAGCTCCTCGAGACGGAGCAGTACTCGCTGCGAGCCCCCGCGAAGGAAGCGCTGCTCCTCGGCGCGCTCAACCGGCTCACGGCCCATCACAGACGACGCTGCCCCGAGTATGCGCGGATCCTCGACGCCGCCTATCCGGGGCTCTGCGAAGCGTCCAGTATCGCGGACGTGCCTTATCTGCCGGTCGCCCTTTTCAAATGGGTTCAACTCAAGTCCGTGGACGACGTCGACGTCTTCAAGGTGATGACGTCGAGCGGCACGACGTCTAGCGCCGTGAGCCGCATCTACCTCGACGTGGAGACGGCGACAGCCCAGACTCGAGCCCTGGCCAGCATCGTCACACACTACCTCGGGAAGAAGCGACGGCCGATGCTGATCATCGACCATCCAGGGGTGATCAAGGACAGGAAAGAGGTCAGCGCTCGAGGGGCCGGCATCCTTGGAATGATGAGTTACGGCCGGGATCACCTCTATGCCCTCGACGCCGACATGCAGGTGGATCGAGCGGCGGTGGACTCATGGCTCGCGAGCCATGCGGGGGAAGAACTGCTCATCTTCGGGTTCACGTTCATGGTTTGGGAGTACTTCTACGAGATCCTGCGCGAGAACGGCCTCGATCTCTCCAGGGCGACGCTCGTGCACAGTGGCGGCTGGAAGAAGCTCGCGGACAGGGCCGTGTCCAAAGAGACGTTCCGGACCGGGTTGAGCCGGGCGTTCGGGCTCACCCGTGTCCACGACTTCTACGGAATGGTGGAGCAGGTGGGGAGCGTCTTCTTCGAGTGTCCCGCCGGCTACTTCCATCCGCCGAACTTCGCCGACGTGCTCATTCGCGACCCGCGAACATGGCGGCCGGCTGCGATCGGCGATAAGGGGGTGGTCGAAGTCGTGAGCCTGCTGCCCCTCAGCTATCCGGGTCACGCGCTTCTCACGGAGGACATCGCCGTGGTCGAAGGGGTCGACGACTGCGAGTGCGGGCGGATGGGGAAACGGTTCCGCGTGAACGGGCGCGTCCCGAAGGCGGAGATACGTGGTTGCAGCGACACGTATGAGCACCGTGACTGACGCGCGCGCCGACGTCACGTCGGCGCTGACGGGTGAGAGCTGGTCGATCGAACGATTCCTGCAGCAGATCGCGGAGGCCCCACCCCCGGGACGACCGTTCGCGTCGGAGTCGATCGCGTTCTGCGAGGCACTTTCGCGCGACCTGCTCGATCCCCGACACGCGCCCCGGTATCCGCAGGTCATCTCGCTCGGATACTGGTTGCGTCCGGCTTCGGTCGAGCGCGCCCGCGAGTCGTTCGTCCGCCTGCAGGGGGAGGGAACGATCCTCGTCCCGCGCGGGCGAGTCCTCCACATCACGCCCGCCAATGTGGACACGATGTTCGCCTACAGCTGGATCCTCGCGCTGCTCGTCGGGAACTCGAACATCGTGCGCGTCACCACCCGCACCACGGACGCGACCCGACGGATCCTCGACGCGACGTCCCTCCTCCTCTGTGACCCCGCATTCGATGATCTTCAACGGCGCAACCACATCGTATTCACGGGCCACGACGACCGCGTTTCGCGGCAGCTTTCGTCGGTCGCCGATGTCCGGGTCGTCTGGGGCGGCGACGCGACGATCGAGCACTTCCGCGAATTCCCGCTCCCCGCTCGCGGTCGCGACGTGACATTCCCGAACCGGCATTCGCTCGCGATCCTCGACGCTGATGCGATCCGGCGCGCGGACGAGCACGAGCTCGGAGCGCTCGCCGACCACTTCTTCAACGACGCATACTGGTTCGACCAGGCGGCCTGCTCATCCCCGCGACTCCTGATCTGGGTCGCTCGTCACGCCGATCGGGTGGAAGACGTGCGGCTCCGATTCCGCGACGCGGTCGACAGCGCCATTCGAAGGCGGGCCTACGAGGCCGAGACGGGCGTCGTGCTCGAGAAGATGGTGCTCGGGTTGCGGACAGCCGCTGCGGCGGACGGCATCCGCTACGTTCGCGACTCCAATGAGGCGACCTGGGTCGAGTTGCCCGATCTCGCCCACTACGAGCGGGAGCATTGTGGGGGTGGCCTCTTCTTCGAGTTCGTCACCCACGACCTCGAGGAGGACCTCGTCGGCTTCCTAGACCCGGCCGACCAGACGGCCGCGTGCTACGGGGTGGATCGCAATCTCGCTCTGACGCTCGCGCGGCGGATCAACGGTAGAGGGATCGACCGTTGGGTCAGGATCGGGGAGGCACTCACGTTCGGGAGTGTATGGGATGGTTACGACCTGCTCGAGGAGTTCGCCCGCCGTGTCCTCGTCGATCTGTGAGGCGGGAACCGATGTCGATGGGCTCCGAGGACGCAGGATCCGGGGTCGCCGGCGCATCCTACCTTGAAGCACCCTCGGTCGAGTTCAACGTCGGACTCGACGTCGAGGACGTCGAACGGTTCGCGTCCGTCTCGAACGACCCCGGCATGGCGGGGCTCTTCACTCCCGGCGAACACGAACACTGCGCGATCTCGCCGGACGCGGCGGGGCGCTACGCGGGCACGTGGTGCGCGAAAGAGGCCGCGATCAAAGCGCTGTGGCCGTGGGTCAAGCTGGATCCACGACGCGTGGAGGTGCTGCGGGCCGACGACGGTCGGCCTGGCGTGATCGTGTCCGGCTGGGATGCCGCGGCGTCCGGCGTCACCGTCCGCGTGAGCATCTCTCACGGCCGTTCGTTCGCCTCGGCCTGTGCAGTCGCGTGGGGTCCGCCCCCATCGCCGACGCTAGCTCACAGCCCTTGACCGCGGTGTCCACGCGACTGGGCTGGGATGGTGCCATCGCGACGTCGCGATGGCACGCCGGTCAGATGCTACTATAGACCGAGCGTCCGGGCGTTCCCTCACCCGGTTTCGTATACTGCGACACCGCCGAGGGGCGCACGCTCCGCGCAGAGGAGCGGTCCTTCCGTGGCGCGGAGAGGCGCCTAGAGGTTGGCAGTCCGGTTTGACCAGACGGAGGGATGCCGTGCCTGGAGACTCGGAGGTCACCGACCCGGAGGGGAGGCAGGTGGTGATATTCGGCGATGGTCAAGTCGCCGAGCTAGCGCACTACTACCTCGTCCGTGACTCGCCACATGATGTCGTCGCCTTCACTCTGGACCGGGACAGGATCAAAGCTCCGTCGTTTCACGGCCTTCCCGTCGTCCCCTTCGAAGACATCGCCGTCGAGTATCCGCCCGACCGCTTCAGCATGTTCATCGCGATCGGGTATCCGCGGGTCAACAAGGTCCGACAGGAGAAGTACACGCGTGCAAAGGACATGGGCTTCGAGCTCATCACCTACGTGAGCACGAAGGCCACGGTCTGGCCGACGACCGTGATCGGCGATAACTGTCTGATCATGGAGGGCAACGTCATCCAGCCGTTCGCGCGGATCGGGAGCAACGTAGTCATGTGGGCGGGGTGTCACATCGGACATCACACGGTGATCAAGGATCATTGCTTCGTGTCCGCGCACACCGTGATCTCGGGGAACGTCACTGTCGAAGAGAATTGCTTCCTGGGCGTCAACTCGACGATCCGGAACGGGATCACGATCGCGCGCGAGGGTGTCATCGGGGCGGGCGCCGTGATCATGAAGGACACGACGGAGCGCGGTGTGTACATCGCCCCCGCACCCCAGCTTCTCGCCATGCCGAGCGACCGCCTCCCGAACCTCTAATGGCGTCGGGTAACATCCTGCGGGCGCTCGATCGCCGACGCCGTCTCCGATGAGAGCCGACCTCGCGACGGTCACCGACTCGCGCTGCGCCCGGGATCGCGCCGCCCAAGCGTCGGCTTCGGCCCTGGGTGGTCTTCGCACCAGTTCCAGACACTTCCATGTCGACGCCTGTCCGCGGCCATGAGAAAGTCCCGGAAGGCGGAATCCGACGTCCTCGAGGTCCTGGGTGGTCGCCACGTCCGTGCGGCGCAGCACCTGGCCGACGGTCAGAGCGATGATCTTCAGGTCGAGCGCGAGGCTCCAGTTGTCCACATACCACACGTCGAGCTTGAGCCGGTCCTCGAATTTGAGGGCATGGCGGCCCTTCACCGCGGCCCAGCCGGTGACGCCCGGCCGTATGTCGTGCCGGCGCCGCTCTTCTGGCGTGTACGTGTCGAGGTATTCCGTGAGGAGCGGCCGAGGTCCCACGAGGCTCATCTCGCCGCGGAGTACATTCCACAGCTCAGCAGCTCGTCCCGACTGGTCGCGCGCAGGATGCGCCCGAGGCGGGAGATCCGCTGCTCGTCGGTCATGTACCAGACCTCGCCGCGTTTCGGCGGGCGCATGGTCCGGAACTTGCACATGGTGAAGGGCTTCTCGTTGAGCCCCCGGGCGTTCTTGGCGGAAGAAGATCGGCAGTCGTTGCGTGGCCGCCACCGCGAGCGCGGTCCACGCGAGCACGGGTGACAACACGATCGTCGCCGTCGCGGCCCCGACGGCATCGACTCCGCGTTTGACGGCGAACGCCCACCCTCTCTCGGTCGTCACGACTCGCCCCCGCCGATCGACGGACCCGATTCCATGGCGCCGGATGATGGCCTGGGCTCGACGCGCTTCAGCCACACTTTCCGCCACAGGGGGCATCCCGCGGGCGCAGCCGAAGTACCGGCCGCAGATGGATCCCTCAAGGATCACGGTGTCATGGACGGGAGGGAGCCTGCCAGTCCCTTCCTCGATGATGCGATCGACCCGCTGGTGGACTCCCATCCGTCGACCGCATTGCTCGTAGATGTCGCCACCGAAGGAGAGGGCCTTGTGCATCCGCCGCGCATCCAGCGTCTAGAGGATCTCTCCCTGCTCTTCACCTCCATCCATTCCCCGGGCTGAGTCCGAGGGCGGTCTCCTGCCGAGCCTCCGCCGTGGCGCGGCGTCAAATGACAGAGCGGACCAGCCGCGAGATCCCGCGACCGCCCGGCCGAACGAACATGGCGAGCAACTCCGACAGGGTGAACGTGCGGACCTGCAGGAGCCGCAGGCACTGCCCGGGCTTCCAGAACGAGTCTCCCGGTGCAGTTGCTCGCGGGAGGGTCGTCGCCTGGCAGAAGTAGGGCTCGGGTCCCAGCGGCTCTTGGCGCGCAGCGCGGGAGCAGGCATGGCTCTGCGCGAGTCTCAGCATCGAGGACCACGAGACGATCCCCGAGAATCTCGAGTCGCTTTCCCGGATCGCCGCGTTCGTCGCCCGAAAGCAGCCTGCGGCAGCCGGCTGACGCGTTGCGGGGAGGGCGGGCACGATGATCATCGACCACGTCGGGATCGCAATCAGGTCCATCGAGCGGTCGATCGAGCTCTGGCAGACGGTCTTCGGATACGAGCAGGTGACGGAGATCGTCACCAACACGCGGCAGAAGGTCAGAGTGGTCTTCCTGGCCAAGCGCGGATCGCTGCAGGTCAAGCTCATCGAGCCCCCGGATTCGACCTCGCCCATTCACGCGTTCGCCCAGCGCGATGGCGGCCTGCACCACCTGTGCTTTCGATGCGAGTCGGTGGATGCGGAGGGCGCTCGTCTTGAGGCGTTGGGCCTTCGGATCATCGCGTCACCGCAGCCCGGGGAGGCATTCGAGGACGAGGGAATCGCGTTCGTCAACGTCGGCGACGGCCTGAGCATCGAGCTCATCGACACCGAGCAGCGCGCAGGACTGATGCACGACGACCCGGCATCGGCATAGGTGCGCGGCAGCGGTCTTCCAGGTCCTGCGGTGCGTGCGGGCACCAAGAACGACGCGCGCCTCCGGCGATGTGCCGGAAGCCCCGTGGTAACGTGCGGGCGGGCCACCCGGGAGACTCCTGCCGCAGCCCGAATCCCGGAGACGTCATGACCTCTTCCTCAGGGCCCGTCCGACGGAGCATCCCGCTCGCGAGGCCCGACGTCGGGCCCCGAGAGCTCGAGCTCGTGACGCAGGTCCTGCGCAGCGACGTTCTGGCCATGGGTCCCTTCACGCGGCGCTTCGAGGCCGCCCTCGCGGCGCTCGCTGCGCGCCGCGAGGGCGTCGCCTGC
>Ga0209745_1002148_pt1 | contig 11364 bp, 10 predicted proteins | sample BarGraNGADG00312_FD_184495 | JGI IMG/M metagenome (GOLD analysis project Ga0209745, IMG submission 184495) | Arctic peat soil microbial communities from Barrow, Alaska - Barrow Graham LP Ref core NGADG0004-312 (SPAdes) (version 2) | ecosystem: Environmental > Terrestrial > Soil > Wetlands > Peat... | reverse complement strand
CAACGGTGGCCCGCCAGCAGCCGCTACGCGCGGCACACCAGCGACCCAGCCAGCCGGGACCGCAGGAACATCTACAGCAGCGACCTGAAGACCACCCTCCGGCGCGGTACAGACGCCCTCCGGGAACGGCCGCGCCTGGGGGTCGTGAACCTGGAAACCGGCGAAATCACCGACAGCCCGCAGTAGTCACGCCCTCACCGGCGGATATTCGTTTCCTAAGTCGGCGGCGCGCAACTACTCGACGTTGGCGCCGATATTGCTCGGTGGCCTGCTGGCGCTGGGGTGCGGTTTCATGTCGGTCAAGTGCTGGGGCCAGCGTCGCGGTGGTCCGTGAGCATTATCGGAGAAGGCCACCGTGACCAGCTGTGTGACGCCCAGGTGGGGCGTGCTTGAAAGCGCGCCCCACCTGGGCCTCAGCTGACCCGGAGATCAGAAGCCGCTTAGGAACGGGACTGTCTTCAACTTTGTGAACTCCTGGACCTGCTCAGTGATTGCCCGCTCGACAGGTAGGCGCTCCATACTTGTCGCGCCGTAGAACCCGTTCACTTCGGGCATCATCGCCAAGGCACGCTCCACCGTCGCCGGTTCGTCGAACGGTCCACCATGGCAGATGACGAGCACGTCAGGCCTGACCTGTCGCGCGGCAGCGGCGATCCGGCGGGTGGTTTCGGCCGCTTCCTCGAGTGTCATGGCAACGGCGGCGCCGATAGTCCCACCCGTAGTGAGACCCATGTGCGCGACGATGAGGTCGGCACCGGCCTCGGTCATGGCGCGCGCCTCGGCCTCATTAAAGCAATACGGTGTAGTCAGAAGGTCCATATCGTGGGCGACCCGGATCATTTCGACCTCCCGGTCGTACCCCAGGCCACAGCCCTCCATGTTGGCGCGAATGACCCCGTCGAACAGGCCGACGGTGGGGAAGTTTTGAACGCCGGAGAATCCGGCTTCCTTGACCTGTCGTAAGAACTGCGGCATGAGGCGGAACGGATCGGTGGCGTTGACACCGGCAAGGACCGGCGTCTTCTTTACGACGGGTAGCACCTCACCCGCCATCTCCATGACGATGGCGTTGGCGTCCCCATAGGCGAAGAGACCAGTGATCGACACACGACCAGCCATACGGTAACGCCCCGTGTTGTAAACGACGATCAGGTCGATCCCTGCGGCTTCCTCGCATTTGGCCGAGATGCCCGTGCCTGCACCGCCTCCGATGATCGGAACCCCCGCCGCGGCCTTCGCGTACAGGCTGTGCAGAATCTCACTCCGCGTGACTGCCATGTTCCACTCCACTTCGGTTTAGGGTTTCAGAACTTAGGGACCACTTGCCGGGGATCGCCCCCAACCGCCCCGGACTTTCTCGCGTCAACATGGCCAGTAGCGCTCTCGCAACGGTTCCGGAGAACGTCTCGTCGTTAACGTCGACGTCGAGGATCTCGACTGGGATGTCCCCGCGAAGCGACGCCTTCAGCTCTTTGACGAATGCATGATCCGCGTCGGGATCCCAGAAGAGACCGCCTGGGACGTCGAGTTCGGAGAAGCCGCCCATGGGGATGAACACTTTGACGGGTCCCCTGCAGCGGTTCAGCTTGTCGGCGAAGATCTTGCCGAGTTTGCGGTTCTCCTCTACCGTCGTGCGCATCAGAGTCACCTGCGGGTTCCACTTGTACAGCAAGCGGTCCTTGAACCGATCGGGCACCGATTCCGGCCCCCAGAAGTTCACCATGTCCAGGCACGCCGGCGTCACAACCTGTGGGACACCTTGTTTGGCAGCGGCATCCAGGCGGTCCGGGCCAGCGCTAAGCACGCCTTCGCACAACTCGTCGGCCCACTCAGTCGTGGTTAGGTCGAGTACGCCGACGAAGTAGCCTTGGTCGATGAACGACTCCATCGCCTTGCCGCCACTGCCTGTGGCGTGGAAAACGATGACCTCGTAGCCCGCCTCCTCCATTAGGTGCCGGGCGTGGTCAACGGCACGGGTTGTGTTACCGAACATCGTCGCCGCGACCAATGGCCGTTCGTCTTCCGCGGATCCGTCAGCTACCGTCTCGACTCTGACGTTTCCAGCCTCCACCATCCCGCAGATGGCCCCTGCTGCATTCCTAAATATAGTTCGCGTGATCCGGTTGATTCCCGAGATGTCGGCCACTGACGGCATGATGACGATGTCGCTGCTGCCCACGTAGCCGCTGGTGTCGCTTCCTCCGAGGGTTGTCACCATCAATTTCGGAACGCCGAAGGGCAACCCTCGCATGGCTGCTGTGCCCACGGCTGTGCCGGCTCCTCCGCCCATGGCGAGTATGCCGTCGAACTTGCCATTCTCCCATGCTCGCCTGACGACCACAGGAGCACCCTTTGCCATTGCTGCGATCGCCTCCCCGCGATCGTGGCGCGATACAAGGTCGCCCAACGACGCCCCGCCAGCGCTCGAAACTTCCGTTGGTGAGACGTCGGCGGTGAAGTCGCGCTGCTCGAAGACGGAAGTGTCTACGACGAATGTGGCGAGCCCGCGATCCTCGATCTGTTTCTTGACATAGAGGAACTCCTCAAGCTTGGTGTCCAAGGCACCCAGTAGAGCAACAGTCCCCTTGCTGCAGGGAGGGGTGTTCTCCTTCAAAACCAGTTCCGTCATGTGTCTTCCTAGAGTCCGAGAAGTGTCTGCCGCAGCTTTTGGTCACCGAAAAAGTCAGCGGCGGCACTCTGGTGGACGGTGCGTCCGCTGACTAGCACATAGATGCGATCTGCAAGTGCCGCTGCGACGTGGATGTTCTGCTCGACTAGCAGCAGCGACATGCCGTCTCTAAGTAGCTCCCTGCATGTCTCAACCACACGGTCGACCGCCACGGGTGCGAGCCCCTCCGAGGGCTCGTCCAGGATGAGCAGGGAGGGGTTGGTCACGAGCGCCCGTCCCATGGTGAGCATTTGCTGTTCGCCACCGCTCAGCAGAGTCCCGGAGACCTTGCGCCGGCTTGCCAGCTCAGGAAAGAGTTCCAGCACCCTCTGGGGAGTCCATCCGGCTGGACCCGTGCACCCTGGGGACGACTTTCCAATCCGGTGAAAAAGTGTGAGGTGCTCTTCCACGCTGAGGGACGGGAAGAGGCGACGCCCTTGAGGCACATAGCCGATCCCGGCTTGGGCGACACGTTCCGGCTTGGCCCTCGTGAAGTCCTTTCCGTTGAGCATGACGGTGCCGTCCCGAGGGGGCGTCAGGCCCATGATGCTCCGCATGAGTGTCGTCTTGCCCATGCCATTGCGGCCGAGCACGCATGTGCACTCGGCCTCCACTGTCAGCGAGCAGCCCTGTAGCACGTGGCTGTCCCCGTAGTAGGAGTGCAGGTTAGTCACTTCTAGACGGCTATGCATCAGACGCACTCCCGAGGTAGACACGCTGGACCTCTTCGTTCGCCCGGATCTCTGTCGGCGTACCCACCGCGATTACTGCCCCGCGGTTGAGAACCGTCAACCTGTCCACCAGTTTGAGGACGAGCTCCATGTCGTGTTCTATCAGGATGAGGGTGCTGTCCTTGGGTAGTTCACGGATCAGGGTCGCGAGCGTCTGACGCTCTGACGGCGAGAGCCCGGCAGCCGGCTCGTCCAGCATGATGAGCCGCGGTCGCATGGCCAGCACCATGCCGATCTCGAGCTGACGTTGCATGCCGTGGGACAACTCGGAAACCCTCTCGTCCAACGCTTCCGTGAGCCAGACGCGCTCGCTCGTCTCTTCCACGAGACCCATTGCGCGTTTGTTGCGATCCCAGCGGGACAGGAACTTGAAGGGCGCGGATCGGTCGTCGGCAGCAGCCAACATGAGGTTCTGCCGAACCGTGAGGCCTCCGAAGAGCTGTGATATCTGGTATGTGCGGCCGAGGCCCATCTGGGCGCGGTGCCTCACTGAGGTGTGAGTAATGTCCTTGCCGAGCAGGTGGATCCGCCCAGAATTGGGTTGGACCTCGCCGGCAATCACGTTGAATAGCGTGGTCTTGCCGGCGCCGTTCGGCCCAATCAGTGCGTGGCGCTCGCCGTGCCTAACAATCAGGTTGGCAGATGAGACGACTTGGACGCCGCCGAAACTCTTGCACGCGCTTTCTACCAATAGCGCGATTTCATCATTGCCTGCAGCCATCTCTTCGCCTCCGTTCGATCGCCACTAGATGCCCGGGCCGAGCCGGTCAAGGCCGGCCCGGCCCAACGACCTCACTTACCGAATGGCTCGAACTTGTACTCGCTGGCGCCCTTGAGCATCGCGGGCGACATGCTCGCGCATGTGTCCCCGGGGGACGCATTGCTGTCCGGCTTTTGCGCCATGTAAGCGGTCGGGTCATATGGTCCGAATTGGGAGACCTCCCTCACGGTCCAGATCCCCTTGTTGAATAGTTTGCCGCCGTCATCCTTGGCGACTTCGCGGATGTAGACGTTCTGAATGGCCGCGTGGAACTTTGGATCCAGCTTGACCGACCCACGCGGGTCGTTCGTCATGTCCGTCGCGATCATGGCGTCGATGAGGCCCTTGTGGTTTGCTACGTCCCCTTTGTTCGAGGCGATGCTTCGCAAGATGAGATTCATGGACGAGTAAGCAAACTCGGACGCGGCCGATGGGGCGTGGTTGTACTTCTTTTGAAAGGCGTCTCGGAACTTGGTCCACTGCGGCGTCGAAAGATCGTCAGTCGTGTGGTGCGGTGAGAGCGAACCTACGATGTTCGCCGGCATTGACTCCAGATCCGGCTTCTCAAACGTGTTTGACTGCCCGAGGAGGGGGATCTTCTTAGTCATGCCGAGCTCGCTGTACTGCTTGATGAAGTTCACGGCGTCGCCACCTGCGCCGTTATAGAGGACTGCGTCGTATCCTTGGTCGAGCGGGATTGACGCGATGAGCGACGAGAAGTCCGACGTGGTGCCGGGCGGGAACCATACGCTCTTTACCTCAGTGCCACCGCCGCGGCAGAATCCACGCTTGAAGCCGCCGTTTTGGTTCCAGGGGTAGGAGTAGTCCTCACCGATTTGGTAGATCTTCTTGTAGTTCTTGACCTTGGACAACCAGTTGCCGAACACATCCATCGACTGCGCGCCAGTCCATGTGGGACGGACGATGTTCGGCGAGAAGGACCTCATTGTCATGTCCTCGGAAGCCGAGTACATGACCACGACGGGAATCTCTTTGTCCTTCATGTAGTCGCCCACGGCTAGGCCCTCGTCACCGGAAACCATCCCCGTGAGGATGTCAACCTTGTCCCGCTCGACGAGCTTCTTGGCCTTCGTCACCGCTTGTTCGTTGTCGAGTTGGTCGTCCTCATAGATGACCTCGATCTTCTTTCCGCCGGCGGTGTTGTTTGCTTCCTCAAGGGCTAGTTGGGCGCCCTCCTTTTGCATCTTCCCGAATGAGGAGAATACGCCGGTGAAGGCGCTAATGAAACCAACCTTGACGGTTCCGCCGGTCGCATTCGAGCCTGTCTCAGAGGAGGTACCGCCCTGGCCACAGGCCGCGAGGCTTAAGGATGTGGCGACAGTTATTGACATGAGGTGAAATGCCTTGATTCGCATTTGTGGTCTCCGTTGTCTGACAGTCGATGATTTTCTTGGTCATTGAATTGTGTCGACAGTGCCGGCATCCCGCCGGCCCGTCCGCACGCTCGCTAACTCTCAGCGCTCACGCCGCTTCCTTCCGTTGCCGGGACTGCCGCTTCCGTTGCTAGGATTGCCGTGCGAGGACGTTTGGACGTCAATCGGGCCAGGCCCCCGAGTATTCCGTTAGGGGCGAAAAGGATCACGAGCAAGAAGATGACACCGATGACGAGGTTGTAACGTTCCGAGTATTGACTGATCAGCACGTCCAGCCCCACGGCAACGACGGTCCCTACCACCGGTCCCCAGAAGTAGGCGGCGCCGCCGAGGATGACCATGAGTAGAACCCAGATTGTCCGGCTGAGTTGTAATGACGTCGGTGTGATGATGCCAGTGCTGTATGTGGCGAGGATGCCGCCGGCTCCCGCATACAGGGCGGCGAGAACGAAGCTCGTGACCCGGATCCAATAAACCGGGTAGCCCAGCGCTGCCATCCGCCTCGGGCTCTCTCGGACTCCGTTGAGGGCCAGGCCGAAGCGTGAGCGAGTGATCCGATGGAGCAGGAGCAGTGCGAGTGCGAACAGGACGAGCGCGGCCCAATAGAAGTTCGGCGTTGACTTGAAGTCGATTCCAAGAACTGTTGGTGGGCGTATGCCCCGAATACCGGCCCAGCCGTGCAAAAGAGACGTGTTCTGTTGCGCGAATGCCCAGCAGATCTGGCCGAAGGCCAAAGTGATCATGAGGAATACCAAGCCGTGGGTGCGCATGGCGACGAGCCCGAAGGCGAACGAGACCACCACTACCGCGGCGAAGGCTAGGAGAATGGCCAAGACGAAGGGCATCTCCCGCTCATACGCGAACAGGCCGATGGTGTAGCCGGCCACCCCGGCGAAGGCCACCTGCCCGAGGCTCACCATGCCACCCTGTCCGATGAGGAACCCGGTGCTCACGGCGAGCAGGCCGAAGTAGAAGACACGAATAAGTGTGGTGACTGAGTATGTGTCTGCGTAGAAGGGGAATGCCACGAGGAGCACTAGTCCCCCTGTCCACAGCGCACGGGAGAGTCGAGGGTTGGGAGTCCAGTTCATGCGAGCTTCCTTCCCATCAGACCTTGGGGCCGTAAGGCGAGGACCAGAGCCATCGGAATGAAGATGAGAAAGTAGGCGTACTGGGGCGCGTACGCGAGGCCGAAGGAGATGATCTGGCCAAGCATGATGGAACTTAGGAAGGCGCCGGAGAGGCTGCCCATCCCACCGACGATGACGACCACCAGCGAGTAGGTGAGGATCGTCGTGTCACCACCCGGGCTGAGCTGGAGGTAGCTGCCACCTAACACACCGGCAACGCCACCGAGGAACCCGGAGAGGACGAACACGCTGGTGTAGATGGTCTGGATGTTCACGCCTAGCGCGCTAACAGTCTCCCGGTCGTCGACACCCGCCCGGACAGCCGCGCCGAGCTTGGTCTTGTAGAGCATCGCCCAAAGGCCGACTGCGATGAAGATCGCGGCGGCCATCAGTAGAAAGCGGAAACCCGGATATGTTACGCCAAAGACAGGGATCGACGGATTGAGCGCTTCGGGCACGTTAAGAGTAAGCGGTGACCGTTCCCAGAAGACGAGGCAGAGATCTGCGATGATCATCGACAACGCTACGGTGAGTAGGGTCTCCGGGAGATCGCTACCTCTGACCCTGGACAACATGAGCCGCTCGAAGACAAGACCTAGTAATGCGATGGACAGGCCGCCGGCGAGCACGGCCAATGGCCAGCTCCCGCTCGACTTGAGGGTCGAATACCCTATGTAGCCGCCCAGCATGTAGAAGGTACCGTGAGCCAGATTCACAATTCGCATGAGACCGAATGCGAGCGTGAGCCCACTACCTAGCACGAAGAGGATGGCGGCCTGAGTCAGTCCGTTCAGTACCAGCAGAACCACGGAACTGCTCATAGACCGCTCCACGTCATCCAGGGCCACGCTGCCCGCAGGCGCATGTCGGTCTGCGCTTCACGCCAGCGTAAGCGCCGCGTAAGAATGCACGTCGGTCCACTTTGCAGAGATTGGTCCAGGGACTACGCAGATACACACTCGGCTGGTCTCGTATCGTCGTGTGACTCCCAGTCGCTCCGAGATAGTGGAGTGCTCCGCTTGCCTGGATACGGACTTGGCGGCGACGATGGTCGCCGGAGAGGAGTCCTGATGTTCGCACCGCGACCTGATGTGGTCTGCTGGCGAGCCGTCGAGCTTGCCTGGACGCATGAGAAGCGTATTGCAGGGCGCACCTCCCATCGAACGTCCTTGAAGAGACGTGCCCTGTGGTCCGAGGCCTCATCGCCCAAACAATGCCCGTCGTGCAGTCTGCCAGGGTCTGCAAATGTCCGCCTCCAACTACTTCGAGTGGGCCAGTTCTGCGCCGAGAAGTCGGGACCGGGAACAGGTGTATTTGATGAACCTGGTCCACAAAGCACAGTGGAATCGGGGTGGCCCAGATGAGCACCTCGCACATCAACGTCTCTGAACTGACGCGTCTTCTAGGCTCGTGGGTCCGCGTCGACAAGCCACTCTCGGGCGCACTGGCCGACGCTTTGGTCGAGCTCATTGACTCCGCCCTTCTGCCCCCAGGCAGCCGGCTTCCAGCCCAAAGGGAGGTAGCTAAGGCGCTCGGGACAGCCCGCGGAACCGTCGTGGCCGCCTACGAGACTCTCGAAACGCTCGGCTTCCTTAGCGCCCGGCGTGGCTCGGGAACATGGGTCCGCGCCCGTTCGGCGCATCCGAAGAGCCATGCCAGTGGAAGGCTGTTCTCCTTCACCAGCGCGGCCGCCCAGATAGTCGATCTGTCGAGTGGGGCACTTCCGGCGTCTTCCGTGGTCAGCAAGTCCGTCTTAGCCCTGACCCAAGCCGATCTCGAACCTTACTTACATACTGACGGTTACTTCCCCGCAGGCTTGCCTGTGCTGCGACGACAAATTGCCACAACCTTCAGCCGAGAGGGGGTGGAAACGCTCCCCGACCACATTCTCGTGACTACCGGGGCTCAGCAAGCGACGTGGCTGACCGCGTCCTCGTACTCAGGTCCTGGCGACATCGTCCTCGTGGAGGAGCCGGGGTATCGCGGCAGCCTTGAGGCTTTCGCCGCGGCCGGCGCGATTGTCCAAGGGATTCGGATGGACGCGGGTGGCATTGACGTAGAACACGTTCGGAGAGCGGCCATTAGAGGGGCCAGCCTCCTCTATTGCCAGACTGGCATACACAACCCAACGGGACGTTCGATGGATCCCACAGCGCGCAGGCAGTTGGCTGATGTCATCAACCACCATGGCCTCCTGACCGTTGAGGACACGTGCTCGCGTGATTTGGTGTTTACGGGCGACTCTCCCTCTCCGATCCTCTCCGGCTTGGTCAATCCTGATCTCCTCATCACGATTGGCTCAGCTTCGAAGCTTTTCTGGGGAGGGCTGCGGGTGGGATGGATCATTGCCTCCAAGCCCAATATCTTCCGGTTGGTCCAGCGAAAGCGAACGCTGGACTTGGCCACATCCTCTCTAGACCAGATCCTGACCAGCCATTCACTCGAGAGCATCGAGGATGCGCGAGTAGAGCGGCGAGTATCCCTGACGCGGTCACTTGCGGAGACTGAGACTGTGGTCCGCGACGTCTTCCCCGACTGGTCATGGGAGCGCCCCGTAGGTGGAGCGGGGATCTGGGTTGAGACCGGCATGGACTCGGTGAACCTTGCGGAAACGGGAAAGCGGATAGGGGTTCTGTTGGCCGCTGGCACGACCTTCTCCAGTTACGACGGGCTTCGTACCCACCTGCGTCTGCCGATCTGGCACGAGTCCGACTTACTGGGCGATGGGCTTGTCGCGCTTAAAGGGGCGCTGGACCAGCGTGTTTCACGCGACGTCAGCCGACACGGGTTTTAGAGGCGACAACCCTTTCCAGAGCACGACTTGTACGTCGTCGTCACACAGGACTTCGTCCCGTACCAAACGGGCTCTTCGCACTTGAGCGGGGTGGTGTCGTGATTTGTGGCTCGTGGCCTCGACATGCCAACCACGGTTTGTCCCAGAGGTCGTCCTCCGGGACGTGGTTGATCTTGAGCGCGTGAACGACTCATCCGAGAACGTCGAGGTCAGGGCATGAGCCTGAGGCGGTGCCCTGTAAGCCAGCCAGGTGACGAATCCTAATCGGGTCGGTCCGTCATACGGGACTCTCATCGGGCCCGGTGATCGCAACCGGTGGGCTCCGAGCGCTTCACTAACGGGGCATCGGCGGCTCCCAGCGTCGTCAACGACAGCGGTGCCACCACACCGGGGGTTGTTTCCAGCAATGATCAGCAAGTCCAAACATCGACTCAGCGACGACGGTCCGGCGGACGGGGGGCAGCGGGCGCAGTCTGCTTGCGCTCCTGGACAGTCCCCGGCGACGAGTCTGGTGGGTTCGTCCCTTGTGGGGAGGCGTCGATGTCCACGTCGAGCCGGGCCACAAGCCGATAGCGCAGGTCCTGGGCGGGAAGCTCACCCAGTGGTTCCTCGGCCACCAACGTCCGCGCCGTGGCAGCGACGCGGTCGATCGAAGAGGCAAGTCGCCAAGGGACGCCGAGAATCGGCTCAAGACAGCGCTGCTTGAGATCTCGCGCACGTCGCGTGAGGGGGAGTTGAACGGAATCGACCGCTTCGCCAAGGCCGCGGAGCTGTGGCGTCAAGGGATTGAATCTCGGGTCGATGCAGGCAGTAGGTCGCCGGGCACGCTCGAGACGTACGAGCGTCAACTCAAACTCCACGTCCTTCCGGCGCTCGGCGACGTTCGACTGTTGGAGATTGCACCCCCTCTTCTGGATCGATTCCTCAGGCGAGTGTCGACGGCGGCTGGGTATCCGACCGCAAAGACGTGTCGATCGATCGTCTCAGGCGTCCTTGGACTCGCCGTCCACTATGGAGCGATCCCTTCGAACCCTGTTCGCGACGCGGGTCGACTCGAAGGCGGGACCCGCAAGGAGCCCCGTGCTCTGACGCTGGACGAGCGGATCCGCCTGTTCACCGCCCTTGACGCCGACGATGTCGCGCTGAAAGCCGATATTCCCGATCTCGCGCGATTCATGCTGGCCACGGGTCAGCGGATCGGGGAGTGTCTTGGCGTCCTGTGGATGGAGGTTGATCTCGTCGGGCGTCGAGTCGAGGTGAGCTCAACCGTCATTCGATGGACAGGGCACGGGTTGGTCAGGAAGTCCACCAAGTCCAGGGCGGGGCAGCGGATACTGCTGCTGCCGTCCTGGGAGGTTGCCGACCTGCAGCGCCGGCGGGCGCGGGGTGTTCGCCTGGACACTCCTGTCTTTCCAAACACTTCGGGTGGTTGGAGGGATCCAAAGAACACACGTCGGGATTTCCGGGGCGCACTGGACCGAGCCGGCTTCGACTGGGTGACCTCGCACAGTTTCAGGAAGATGACGGCCACGCTGCTCGATCAGGCAGGACTCTCAGCCCGGGTTATCGCTGACCAGCTGGGACACGCACGACCCTCGATGACCCAGGACGTCTACATGGGCCGGAAGGCCGTCGACCCCAGGGCTGTTGCTGCTCTCAAGGAAGCACTTGGTCACGGGGAGGCCGGCGTACCGGACGAGCCGCCGGAGGCAAAAAATGGGTATCAAATGGGTTTGGCGGCCCTCCCGGGAGGAGGACCGCCACCCTGCAGGCCTGTGACCTGCACCTATGGTGCGCCGTGAGGGAATTGAACCCCCAACCCGCTGATTAAGAGTCAGCTGCTCTGCCAATTGAGCTAACGGCGCGACGAGGAGAGAGGCTAGCAGG
>Ga0209745_1002147_pt1 | contig 11368 bp, 9 predicted proteins | sample BarGraNGADG00312_FD_184495 | JGI IMG/M metagenome (GOLD analysis project Ga0209745, IMG submission 184495) | Arctic peat soil microbial communities from Barrow, Alaska - Barrow Graham LP Ref core NGADG0004-312 (SPAdes) (version 2) | ecosystem: Environmental > Terrestrial > Soil > Wetlands > Peat ... | reverse complement strand
CACACGCGTCCCGTGGCTTCCGCGGTCTTCGACGAACCGAATCTCGTGTCGGCTGCGGGCCTGGCCCCTGTGATGGCACTCGCTTGCCGGGCCGGGCTGAGCAAGCTCGCCGATGAGTGGACGAGCGTGCCGACAGACAAGGGCGCCAACGCCGGGCCGAAGACCTGCTCGCTGGTGGCGGGGATGGCAGCCGGGGTGGACAGCATCGACGACATGGCTGTGCTTCGCCACGGCGGGATGGGCCAAGTCGTCGGCGCCGGTCACGCGCCCTCGACGTTGGGGTCGTTCCTGCGGGCGATGACGTTTAGGCACGTGCGCCAGCTCGACGCGGTCGCCGCCCGGTTCCTGAACTCCCTCGCCGCCGACACGAGTCTGCTGGGCGCCCGCGACGCGACCGACCTGGTGATGATCGACCTCGACGACACGATCGTGGAGGTCCACGGCAACAGAAGCAGGGCGCGGCCTTCGGGTACTCCGGGGTCCGCGGCCGGGGTGCCCCATTGGCCACCGTGTCCACGAGCGACCAGGGCACCGTTGGGCTCAACTCCGCCGTACGGACCACGGCCCGCGGTTGCCCTCGTTCGGGCGGCGGCCTCGGTGTAGGTCAGGCCGTTGCCGACGTCTAGGAGCGCTTGGCGGCCAACCGCAGGTGGAACTCGTGGTCGCGGGTGAGCAGTGGCCCCTGGTGTCGATGGGCCTCGTTGTCGCAGCGCTGACATACCTCGCCGTCGGCGATCAGTGGCGGGAGCGTGCCGGCGAAACGGTGCGAGGACCCATCCGGGCCCAGGCACTTGAACATCTGCCCGGCGGCGAACGTCACACGCCTGTCCTCGTGCCCAACTCGCGGACACCCAGGAGGGTCAAGCAGCGACGGACGACGCCCCAAATCCACCACCCCCGAAGGACGCTGACGCTACCTCTTCAGGTCAACGCTCTCGCATGGGGGCGGTCGCGAAGTCACGCCTGTTGCTGCCGGCTCGGCGGCGACGGCGGTCGACGTGGCCACCGTCGTAATCCGGACGTCCATGGGCCACGCGAATGCGACAGAATCGGCCGATGGACACGACGAGCGCCGACGGGGTGCCTGCGAACCTTTCAGCTGCTGAGTGCGGTCGTCTGGTCGAGGCGGCCGAGATGTTGATCGCAGAGCGGCAGGGTTCCGAGAACCACACGGTGGCGGCGGTTGCGCTAGACACAGATGGACGTTTGCACCATGCGGTCAACGTCCACCATTTCACGGGCGGACCGTGCGCTGAACTGGTCGCGATCGGTGTGGCGGCGGCCACGACCCGTGCTCCACTTGTGGCCATGGTCGCGGTGGGCGACCGAGGCCGAGGTGTGATCCCCCCATGTGGGCGATGCCGGCAGGTGATGCTGGACTATTTCCCCAGCATCATGGTCCTCGTCTTGGACGGCGGTGCGGTGCGGGCCGTCCCGATTCGTGAGCTCCTGCCCTGGTCCTTCGACTGGCACGAGCAGCAGGAGCAAGAGAAGCCAGGCACGACTCAGGTCGTGCATTTCGGCGCGTCGTACCTGGATGCCGCGCGAGCAGGGGCCAAGCGGACGACCATTCGCTTTCGTGATCCGGTCGCCGTCGGACCTGCGATTCTCTGGTTCGAGTGCGACCCACCAGTCACGTTGCAGGCTGCGGTGACCAGAGTCGTTCCGACAGTCATTTCGCGTCTGACCGACGACGACGCGGTCCGCGATGGCTTCCGAGACCGTGCGGAGCTCATCGAGCACCTCGACTTGCACTACCCCGGCATAGCAGACGATGACGACGTCACAATCGTCCACTTCGACGTCAGCGAATAGTCGGAGTCGGAGCCGATCTTCCGGTCCCGTGACGGGTCGGCGGGCGGTGGAGTTCGCATCGCGAGGCCGGGTTTGGTCGAACCATGCGGCGTTGGCGAAGCCGCCTGATAGCGGTCGTGACGTGCGGGTCCCGGGGACTTGGTCCGGCGCGGTGCGAACTCGGTGAGCGGTGTCGCTCCGTCCACCTCGGGTCGCTCGGCGCCGCCCGGACCGCGATGCCGGGGTCCGTGGAGGTGATGTCGTGAACGGAGTGCAGACGTACCCGACACTGCGACGGGTCGTCCTGAACTGCACCGACGCCAGAGCACAAGCGGAGTTCTACCGAGAGCTGTTCGGCCTGCGGTACCGGCCAGGAGATGAGTCGCCCCCAGCGGGCGATCCGGACCCCCACGGGCAAGACTGGCCAGTGCTCCGGGACAGGTCCGGCCGCCCCCAGGTGGCCTTTCAGCAGGTGGCGCACCTGCCTGAGGCCACCTGGCCGGAGGGTCTGTACGGACGTGGATCGCCTCGGCGCGTCGCGATCAGTGACCGATCAGGGCTTGGAGCGGTTGGTGGCCATCTGCTTGAGGGCCCAATCGTGTTCAATGTCGAGGATCGGGCGCGCCTCGGAGCACACGATGGCATCTCGGATAATGGTGAGCTCGTTGTCCTGCAGGGTCTCGCCAGACGTCGACCAGTTGGTAGAGCCCGAGATTCGCCACAGGCCGTCGACGATCACCATTTTTCGATGCATGATCGCGCCCCTCTCCGAGTTGCCAATGGCTACCGAGTTGCCGGTCATGTCGTTTGTGTACTTCGCTAGCAGATCCTTCTCATGGACGCCGGCTGCCTGGCTCCCGTCGAGGGTGATCTGGACGTAGATTGCCGGGTTCTTCAAAGCGGTGTCGAGCATCGCTGCGAGGACATCGTCATCGAAGCCATACATCGCCACCACGATCGACTTCGACACGCTGGAGACCACGGACTGAAGCACCTGCTGGATGTGATCCTCGGGGCTGTAGAACGTCCTCATGTTCGCCGGGTAGCCGACCGGTGGGCTAGTTACCTTGAAGACGTCGAGATCGGTAACCGCGAGATCGTGACGCCCGAGAATGGCCGCTGGACCCGAAGGGGGTGCAGTCTCGGCCACCGATGCGGGCAGCGACGGCCCCGCGGACTTGTTCGCCACTACAGCAGCGCGGATCGTCGACACACACGATCCAACGCGGCGCCACATCTGTGCACGGGCCCCTCCGTCACTTAGCCACCAAGCCGCGCTCGTTACGCACTGTCCTCGCGCAACGCGATTGGCATCGAGAGGATGCTAGACCGGTTGCCCGCCTGAGTGCTGTCGCAAGCCGATCGTCGGATTCCGTGTCGGGGGTGATCTTGTATAAGCGGCAGAGGGGCTGATCGGGCGCCGGGGTCTACCGATTCAACTTACGCGCGCACCCAAGACGCAACGTGACTGTCGTCGAGTCGCGTTTCGCGGGTGCCCGCGCTGACTCTTGTTCGCGCCGGGGGGATGGCCGCGCACTGGCCGCGGCTGTGCCCCAAAGTGGGTCTCGTGGCCAAGGTGACGAAGCGAGAGCCGGTGGGTGACCCGCCGGTCGAGGTCGACGTTGACCAGTCGCGGTTGCGGCTCGAGGTCTACGAGAGCCGTGGCGGCTCGTGGAACCCTGAGTCCGGCATGGTTGTGCCGCCAGAGGACTGGGAGTTCCTTGTGACCGGGCAGGCTTTCGTGACCCGCACAGTGGGCCGCGGGTGTGTTCTGGCTGGCCTGGGCGCCCCGAAGTCGGACGCGGCAGCATCGTCAGCTGCTGGAGCTGTGGGCACCTGCGGCGACCATCGAGCGCGCGACGCGGTCCGCAGCGGAGACCGCCACGGTGCGGGCGGAGAGCATCGCTCGGTCGGCTGCCGAGCGCGCCGCTGAGGTGGGCAGCGGCCGGGGTCGGGCGCACCCGCATCTTGCCGCTCGACGAACGTGCCGTGCTGGCAGCGCGAGCGCAGATCCGCCACGAGCACACCGACTACCACCACTGGCTCGATGAGCTCCCGAACCTCGGTGAGGTTGGCGACCTCTTCCCACGGGTTTCGAAGAGAAGAGGTCATCGTTGTCCCGTCTACCGGTCGGAAGCCCGGGTCCCGAGGCTGTGACCAGCGACAACGCCGTGCGCCTGCCGAACAGGCACTCGATCGTCCGATCGGCCTGCATCGTCCGTCTGAGTTCGCCCGAGGCCGGCGGCTAGCCGCGTTGCTACATCCGTTGCCACATGTTGTCCCATAAGTGGCCGAAGTGCCACCCGAAGGTGGCCCTGACCTGCACATATGGGTGGGCGATACTGGGATCGAACCAGTGACCCCTTCCGTGTCAGGCAACCGCAGAGGGTTCGCCGGAGACCGCGGATGACCCGTTCGTTCAGGTCGGCAGACTTCGCAGTCGCTCCTGGACGGTCGCGGTCAACGCCGAGTTCGCCCGGGTTACTGCACGCGTTGCTACCCGGGCTCGTGCGTCGTGATCGCTGCGGCGTGACGTGCTTCATTCACCGTCAATGCCTGGTGAATCATCGCTCGCGTGAGGGCCCCGCGTCAGGGAGTCCGGTCCGATCGAGTGCCGGTGTTGGGCTAGATCATCAAGAACGTCCCCGTCGTCCATGCAGGATGGGGTCGTTCGTCCTGTGTGCGTGGAAATGTGCCTTGCCCGGTATTTCTTCACCCTAAGTCTCGGGCCTTTGGCGGGTGAATATCCGTCAACTTTGCCCAGTGGCGCCCCAACGGTGGCAGGTTTGATTTGTGGATTCTGAGCGGTGCATCGAAGTTACGTACGACGATGTTCAGGCGGCAAAGAGCGCATGGTTGGCCGCAGATGATGGCGACGCCCCAGTGGTTCGGGTCGAGCATCTTCGGCAAGATCATGAACAGTTGGTGTGGGCGCTGGACCAGCAGATTGTCGATGATCTCGGCGTCGGCGAATAACGAAATGCCCCTCGCGTTCGGAGAGGCGAGGAGGTTTGCGTGATGGTCCGGCTCGGTGTTAGGCGGTCGCCAGGCGACGGCTCGGATCTCGCCGCACGGAGGCCAGGTCAATTGCAGGGTCAGCACGACAGACGTTTGGGCGACGGTGGCCAGGCCGGCGTGAGCTCCCGCCTCGTCAACGGTCCGCGCAGCAGTACCTCCGTTGACGCTCAGATTGATGTCCTCGTGACGGCGAACCTCCGGTTGGTGGGGTACCACGTCTCCGCGCTACTGGGCCGTGTCCCGTCGTACGTCTCGCGTGACGACCTGGCCTCCGCCGGCTCGCTCGCCCTGGTGCAGGCCGCCCAGGCATTCGACGCATCGCTCGGTGTCCCGTTCGCCCGCTATGCGGCGCTGCGCATCCGCGGCGCGCTGCTGGATGAGCTGCGATCGATGGACTGGGTCTCGCGCGGCGCTCGTCAGCGGGTCCGCCGGGTCACCAAGGCGGCCGATGAGCTGACCTCGCGGCTGGGCCGCACACCCTCGCGCGACGAGCTTGCCGCGACCCTGGGGACCACGGTGGCAGAGATCGACGCCGCGCGTGGCGACGCCGACCGGCAGGTCCTGAGTATCGAGGCCTTCGACTGCGTGATCGCGGGCACCTTGAAGGAGCCGAGGATCGGACCCGAGGAGCGCTTGCTGGTGACCGAGGAGTCTGAGCACCTGCGCGCCGCGGTGACCGTCCTCCCCACACGGCTGCGCTACGTCGTCGAGCAGCTGTTCTTCCGCGACCGCTTGGTATCGGACCTGGCGGACGAGCTGGGCGTGAGCGAGTCCCGGATCAGCCAGATGCGCACCGCGGCGCTTGTCTTGATGAAGGACGGCATGAACGCGAGTCTCGAGCCGAGCCTCGTCGTGGCCGCCGTGCGGCCCGACGGCTTGGCCGAGCGCCGCCGCAAGGCCTACTGCGACCTGGTGGCCCAGGAGGCCTCGTTCCTGAGCCGGGCCTCGCAGCTCGTGGCGCAGGGGCCGGGAAGGCTGCCGACCCAGCGCCCCGTGACCCAGGCGTCCTCACCCTCGCCGTCGCCCACCTCATACGCCGCGAAGCCCAGCATGCCGGCCTCGACCACCCTTACCGCGACGACCGAGACGGAGTGTTGGACGACACCGTTCAACGCACGGCATAGTCGCCACAACGCAGAGCGTCACGCGCAACGAGTTGCACCACCCCGCGGGACTTGATCACACTGACCGCACGAAAGCGGGGGCGCATATCGCTCGCGAGGCGTGCGGAACGTCAGTTTCAGGTGGCAGCAGGCGGGGCTTCCTCGACGACCTGATCATTCGCAATGGGGCTGACGAGTTCGTCTGCGCACTCTTGGGTCAGAACATGGCCGCTGCGACCGACCGGATCGCGCTCGTCGATGCGATCCTTGCAGAGGCCCCCGAGCACGGGTCGGTCACAGTCGGGCTTGCGGAACTGCAGCCAGACGAATGGCTCGAAGACCTTGTCGCCCGAGCCGGAGCCGCGCTCCTGCGAGAACGCCAGCAGCAGCCTCGCCGCTACCCATGAGACCTCGGCGGTCAGCTGGAGGTGATCGAGGTCTTGACTGTCGCTCAGGGGTCTTGACTTGCTCTTTACGTAACGAGGGGCAGGACGCGCTCGGGTCGACGCATGATCGCGCGGGTGGCCTGGGCGATGGTGGGGGCCCCGGCGAGGCGGTGCAGGCTGATCGCGGGGTTCCGAAAGGTGGCCATGACCACTGTGAGAGCGCTCTCACAAAGGCGGACTTCAAACTTCGCAGCCGCCACACCGTCTTGTCAAGACCTCGCGTCGACCCATGGATCACCGTCGCGCGAGATGACTCGAAGTTGAGTCCAGTCGTGGGGTGCACGGATAGCGCGGTGGGTGCGTCGTCGTCGTTGAGGTGGACGTTTGGCCGTCAAGAACGGAGGTCGCCGCGCGACCCGAAGTCGTCGCTCTCGAGCCGTTCGATCAGGTTCCGACGGTTGGCGGGAGTCGCCTTGCGTGCCTGCCGGCGGACGATGAGCGGCACGAGCAGCTGTCCGATCCCCGTGCCCTCGAAGTCGAGTTCGATCGTTACACGCGACCGCGCGTCCCCGTTGAGACGCTCGACGGTGACGTTGACGACTGACCTGATCGGCCCGTCGACACGGCGGATCGCCCAGCGTCCGGGGAGGTTTGGCCTCTGTCATCGCTGACGTCGTCGTCCGCTCGATCTCAATGCTCAACACGACAGGTGCCGCTGTTCCTCCTGGAAGTTGTGCTGAGTTCCGTGCAACTACGTGGCGGCCCGATGATCGTCAGGCTGTGCTCACGTTCCCATCTTGATTGTCGGCGCCTGCTCTCGGCTCGGTGACATGGCGTTCGAGAGCGGCTCGCAGCGCCGGGACATGCAGGTGGGCGATGACGCGGCGGAGCGTCTGAGACGTTTCGAATCTTGTGCAGTTGACGGCGAGCCATAACCGGGTGGTCGACCACGTGGTTCGCCGCCCGGCGCAACGCCTTGGACCCGTCCAGCACCACCAGGGTCGGCTTGGTGACGCCCAGATCCCGTTCACGGAGCCCTACGCACAACCCGGTGACAACCGGCGTGAGACCGCCGACCTCGACGTGCGCTGCACGCCCAAAGCCGTTGCGGAGCTGGGCCGTCGGACGAGACCTTGACGGCTACGCGCTTCGCGGCGCCCGCCGGGCCTGGGAACCGGGCGGATGTTGCCGGGCAGAGGCTTGACGAAGTCTCCTGGGTCTGCTGGGTGGCAACTGCAGGGGGGCCATGAGGTTGGATGGTTGTCATGAGTCGGCGCAGGATCATCGTTTCGGTTGTGGTCGGCGTCGTGGCGGTGACCGTGGCAGCGGGAGGATATGCATTCGTCGAGCATCGCCGCCAGATCGGTCTCGACCAGGATGCCCGCACCGCAGCTGAACGCTTCGCTGGTATGTGGACCCACGGCGACGTCCAGGACATGGGGTACGCCGGTCGGTCCGGTGATCAGGTCGCCGCCAGCTTCAAGACTGCGACCGCGGGGCTCGGCGGCGGACCTGTCAAGGTCGCGGTCACCTCGCTCACCCGTGCGGGCGGTAAGGCAACCGCTGACCTGGCCGTCTCCTGGACCGTGGCAGAGGGCGCAACTTGGGCCTACAGGATGCCGGTCACCGTGCAGCTCAACGGCTCTGGCGCGTGGGTTGTCGTGGCCAAGGAGGGGGCTTCGATGTGGGCGCCGGGTGTGGATGCCGGGGCGAAGTTGGTCGTCACACGGACGTGGGGCAAGCGTGGGGACGTGCGCGACCGTAATGGTTCGCCGATCCTGGCGGTCGGGCCGGTATATGACGTGGCGATCGACCCGGTGCGTGCTTCGGCTCAGACGGTCGCGGCGCTGGAGACGCTCGTCGGGGCACCTGCCGGCTCCCTGGTCGCAAAGTTCAGCGCCGCTGCGGCGTCGGGTTCGAAAGCGACGATTCCGGTCATCACCTATCGCGAGGCCGACTTCCAAGCGCGAAAGGCGCAGCTCGATGCCCTCGTAGGTGTCGTCTATCCTCCGCGGGAACAGCCGTTGGCGGCTTCGTCCACCTTCGCCCGACCGCTGCTGGGCTCATATGGGCCGGTGACCGCCGATGCCATCAAGAACGGCAAGGGCCGATATGTCGCCGGTGACTTCGCAGGGCTGAGCGGCCTGCAAGGACAGTACGACGAGGTGCTCGGCGGCACCCCGGGGACCAAGGTGACCGCCAGCGACAAACCTGATCCGCCGCTGTTCGAGAAGGCCGCAACCGATGGCGCCCCGATGACTCTGACGTTGGATCCCAAGATCCAGTCTGCGGCCGAAGCTGCCTTGACCGGCACCGGCACGGTCCCCTCGTCCCTGGTGGCCGTGGACGTCGCCACTGGCGACCTGCTCGCGGTGGCCAACTCGCCCGCGCTCGGGATGGATCGCGCGTTGCTCGGTAGGTACCAGCCGGGGTCGACGCTCAAGGTCGCCACGACGTACTCGTTGCTGGGCAAGGGGTTGTCGCCGTCGACGGTGGTGCCATGTCCGCCGGTTGCCGTCGTCGACGGCCTCCAGGTGACGAACTACGAGGGCGAGTCCTTCGGGCAGGTGCCGTTCTCCGTGGACTTTGCACACTCGTGCAACACCGCCTTCGTGCAGCTCGCCGTCACCATGGGTGCCTCCGACGTCCACGACGGTGCGGCGGCGCTGGGCGTCGGCTCGGGTTGGGACCAGCACCTGGGGATTGCGGGGACGTTCGGGGGCTCGGTGCCGGTGGCGACCACCAAGACAGAGAAGGCAGCCACAGCGTTCGGCCAGGCCAAGACCCTGGCCTCGCCGGTATCCCTGGCGGTCATGGCCGCCTCGGTGGCTCGGGGAAGCTACATCGAGCCCGCTCTGATCGCCACTCCTGCCGTGACCGGGGCTGACCGGGCGCCCAAGGCGTTGGACGCCAATGCGATTGGTGAGCTTCGTCAGCTCATGCGCCTTGTGGTCACCGACGGCACCGGGTCCGCGGTGATGAAAGTCCCGGGGGCTGCGGTGTTCGGCAAGACCGGCACGGCTGAGTTTGGGTCGAAGAACCCTCCGGACACCCGCGCCTGGTTCGTCGGCTGGCAAGGCAACATGGCGTTCGCCGTGCTGGTCGAGGAGGGCAAGAGCGGTGGCACCGTCGCGGCGCCCATCGCCAGGGCCTTCCTCGAGAACCTCCAACACTGAGCCTGCCGATCGGCCGCCGCTGAGCGGACGCGAACCGTCGAGCCGGGACGAGACATGCTGTGGCTTAGCAACGCAACCGCAACACAGGGACCGCGGTGTGGGCTGCAGCGCCCTTGTACGAGGCTGACGTGCGCCGCAGCAATTCCCGGTGCGATGATCAGGCTCATGAGGATTCCTCTCAAGCGCGGTGAGTCCGCCCCGATACAGCCGGGCCCGGACTGGCGCTGGCGTGTTCGCAGCATGGACGACTCAAAGCCGCTCGTGACGAGGGAAGAGTTGGTCGACCTTCTGGCTGCGGTGGGTGGGCCAGACCGCCCTTGGATTACTCTCGAGGCGGGACACGGAGCGGGTCACCGTTGGGCTCAGGCCTTCGGCGAGAGGGATGCGCTCAACATCGAGATCTCCGAGCCGTCCGGCTGGGCATCCCGCGTGACCGATCTTGGTGTCCCTCCGCGCGACGCAGTCTTCGCAGCAAGTGACGCGGCCTCTCTTGTGTCCCTCTGGCTGGCGCGCCAGGAACTGCCGCTTGTTGGCTACGGCCTCGTCGAAGTCGGTGCCGAGGACGACCAGCCTCGTCGGCCGTGCTGAGCTGTCGCCAACGAACCGATTCATGAGTTCGCGGGTCAGCCCAAAACGCACCTGGGATCGATCTTGGTCTCACCGGCTCGGCAGACCGGGAGTCCCGGCGGATGGTGCGTGCGTGCCGGCCGCGTCATCGGGATCCTGCTCAGGGGTGCAGGGTCCGCAGCCGGCGGCACCCGCCGCCGAGTCTGTTCCGACGCTCCATCACGCAGCGACCGTCCCCGACGAGAGCGCGATACGAGGAACTTCTTGGCGCACAGCATCCGGGTCTGATCCGCAGTGGAGACAGAGCCGGTGGACGACGGGCTGAGTCTCGTGGCACTTGCGGCGCTCACGGTCTTGGGTCGAAGGCCCGCCGGTGCAGCAGCCGCACCCCCCGGGAGTCCCCGACCACGCCAGCGGCCTGCTGAGGCTTGCTCGCATGAATCCACCGGCCGCCTAGCATGGCGGCATGAGCCCACGCCCGCTGCCGCAGTTTGTGCTGGGTGTCATCATCGTTGTCGTCGGCGTCGTGGCGCTGCTCGGGCAGCTAGGCGTCGTTGACGTCAGCCTCGGTGACCTGATAGCGGCCTGGTGGCCGTTGGTGATCGTCGCCGTCGGGATCACGGCACTGGTCTCCGTGCCGCGCGCCTGGATCGGTCCGGCGGGCGTCATCGCGGTCGGGGTGTTCTTCCAGCTCGACACTCTGGGCCTGGTGCGGGTCAACGTGTGGGACCTCCTGTGGCCGATCGTCATCATCTTGGTCGGTCTGGCGCTGCTCACTCGCCTCGGTACCCGCGGCACCGACGACGACACGGTCAACTCCGCTGTGATCTGGTGGGGTGCCGAGCGCCGCACGCGCTCGCAGACCTTCCGGGGTGGCAGTCTCAGCGCGATCATGGGCGGTATTGAGGTGGACCTGCGCGAGGCCGGCATCGCTGATCGCGCCGAGATCTCGGTCTTCGTCCTGTGGGGCGGGGTGGAGATCAAGGTGCCGCCAACCTGGCGGGTGCGGGTAGGCGGTCTTCCCCTGCTGGGAGGTTGGGACGACAAGACCGTCCAGCCACTGGATCCCGCGGCACCTGAGCTGACCGTGCACGTCACCGCGATCATGGGTGGCGCCGAACTGAAGAACTGACGCGGTCGCTTGGCGCACGACGTGCGGTGTCAGCGAGCGGGTCCCTGCGGCCGGTGCGGCCCCGGGTCAGCGTGCCCCTACCAGCAGCGTGGCGACGGTGTGGAGTCCGCGGTCACGGTCCAGGTGCTCGACGCGTCGGGGTGACGGTCGCGGTCCCCGGTGTCGCTCAATGAGCGCGCGACAGGGGCTGCG
>Ga0209745_1002144_pt1 | contig 11375 bp, 9 predicted proteins | sample BarGraNGADG00312_FD_184495 | JGI IMG/M metagenome (GOLD analysis project Ga0209745, IMG submission 184495) | Arctic peat soil microbial communities from Barrow, Alaska - Barrow Graham LP Ref core NGADG0004-312 (SPAdes) (version 2) | ecosystem: Environmental > Terrestrial > Soil > Wetlands > Peat ... | reverse complement strand
TTCTGCTCGCGCCTGCTCGGGCGCTAAGTTGTCGCGCAGTCGGCCGATGATGTAGTTCGCCTGGAGCGTCTTCGCTGGATTCGGCTCGTCACCGTAAAGGCGATCCAGGAAGGCGAGAGGAAGTGCGATGTCGGCGGCCACGTCGGTTTGCACACCGGCGCCTCGCGCTGCAACGCCGACGATGGTGAACGGCACGCCTTCGACTTCGAGCGTTCCACCCAACGCATGCGGATCGCTGTTGAATGTCCGTTCCCAGAACCGATAGCCGAGAACGGCAACGGGATTGGGCGCACCTGTTAGAGGTGCATCTGCCGGCGACAGCAGTCGGCCCAGCGCGGGCCGCACGTCCAGCACTTCATGATAGCGACCCGTTACAAACTCGACGGTTGCCGCTGAAACCGCCTTGTTGGCGGTTGCCGTGAAGACAGCCCCTCCAGCATATCCGCAGACAAGGGTGAAGATGTGCTGCTGACGCTCGAACTCCGCGACGGTTGTGACCGGGATCCAACGCACCTGACTCTGGGCGTTCAACCGAGAGACTGCCGCAAGTCGTGATGGGTCCCGGACCGGCAGCATACGAAGGGTCACGGCGTTGAACAGGCAGAACAGGGCCGCCGTGGCACCGATGCCCAAACCAAGCGTTACGACCACGGCCAAAGAGAAACCCGGCGCACGGCTGAGGTTTCTGAGAGCGTGTCGAAAGTCGCTGAAGACTAGGTCATTCATAGAAGACGGTATCCGAGGCCTTCAACTTGCACCACGAGGCATCTGGTCGCTGCGTTATCGTCTTCGACCCCGAACTACTACCGATCAGTCTTCAACGGGCGCACACCCCACACGATGTTCTCGCCCGTCTCGATCTTGGTACCGTCTCCTCCCTTCGTCTGTGTCTGCACGTCGCCGTGGTCGACGACGGCAGGCTTGGTGTATCGCGTCACGATCGGGACCCGAGTGCATTTGTTCTGCATCAGAGAACTCCCTTCCGACTGTCCATCTTCGTGTTCCCGATGTCGCACCGACCAGATTGGACCGATAGCCACGTCTCAAGCGAGAGGGCTTCGTAAAGACAAGGCGACAATGACGATGTGGCAATAGAACTTGCGAGCGCTTCTCGCGCCCGTACGGGATCCACGCATCCGATGTCAGCAAGTATGGGCGAGGTGAGCAGTTGATCCAGGGTTGCTCGTTCTCGCCCCAGCGCCCAACAGATACGTGGTTCCACTGTTCCCTTGGTCGACCGCAGCCGAACGGGTTCAGGACGCGGTAGTGCGCAATCACGCCGCCGAGCAGGGTCTGTGCCAGGAAGAGGACCGCGACAACGGCCAGGTACCAGGCCGTCGCGCGCTGACTCGGCGTCCATGTCCACGCGAGCAGGCGGTTGTCGTGCGAATGGCCCGCCGTGGAGGCCTGGTGCCAGCCAAGATAGTCGAAGCGCCCGAACAGGAAGAGGATGGTGCCGAGTCCGCCAAGCAAGGTGATGAGGCTCAACGCACTCCACAGGTACGTCGGGCCGCTGGGCGTGTTGCCTGCGGCCGGGTCGTAGGGCCAGTTGTTGGTATAGGAGTAGTCCTTTCCTGGCCGGTTGGCGACCGCGGCCCAGGCCGCCCACGTGAAGTACGTGGCCAGGTCGTTGAGTTCCGTGCGCTCGCGGATGTACTTCTGCGGCAAACCGGCGGCGGCGGTGGAACCGGAGAAGTAGTCGCCCCAGTGACGTCGGGACTCGGCAAGGGCGGCGGCCTCGATCTCCGTGAACCGAAGAGTCCCGGTTGCCGGATCGTACCGATTCTCCTTCAGCATGCGGCGCACGGCGTCGGCGATCTCGGCGGCGGGTCCGGCCTCGAGGGTGGCGTACGGTCGCCCGTATCGCCCTTGTGCGAGGGTGTCACGTCCGACCTCGACCGCCTCGTGGACCGTGTCGGCGCTGTAGTCCGGACCCAGGTACGCCCCATGGCCCCAGAGCGTGCCGTGCTCCATCAGGCCGTACTTCAGAAACACCTCCTGCCCGCGCAGGATGTCGTCCGACGTGAACAGCGTGCGGCCCGATATGTCCTCGACACGGTCGGGAATGGGCGGGGCGTCGGTGTAGGTCCGGACCGTGAGGTAGGACAGCACGGCGAAGCCCGCGATCATCACGAGGATGGCCGAGTGCCGCCACCAGGGTGACAGGGGGGAGGTCTCTTCAGAGCCCGGCATGTGCGTGTCTCCTGTCAGGTGTCGATCGAGGCCGTGCGGTCCCGACCCGGCCGCGATCGGTCTTCTAACGAAGAGGGTTCTGTCCGCGCGCGCCGCAAGTCGCGGGTCGAAGCCGCTGTGAGCGCGCGCGGGAAAGACCCGTTGAACTGAGCCGCGGTCGGCGACGCCCGACCATGGGGATTGTAAGGCTGTGAAGGTCAGGTGGCGCGGGGATCTTCATGGCGGCACCGCGTGATGCGGCTCGCCGGAGCTGCGGTCGTCAGAAAGCGACGGTCGGCGGCGGGAGTGCTGTGGGAAGACGGCCGGCGGTACCGGCGCCTCGTTGCCGGTGGCGGGCAAGGGGCGACGCACGGACTGGCGCCGCTCGCGATCATCGCCATCGGCGGGTTGATGGTCTCCACGTTCCTGACGATGGTCTACGTGCCCGTCGTGTATTCGCTCTTCGAGGATGGGCAGGCAGCGATGCACCGCTTGCTCGAGCGGGAGGGTGCTAAAGTGGAGCAGGGGGTATAAGCGCGTCAAGCGACTACGGGGATCATCCAGCGGCCAGTATGATCCGGATGGCCGGCGTGATGGTGGTGCCGCCCGAGGGCTCGATCATGCAGGCACGCGCCGAGGTCGTCCGCTCCACGGACTGGCCGTTTCGCGCCCGCCGGCGAACATCGCGGGGCGACGTGCACAACTGCACAGACGAATCTCGCTGCGACCGCCAACATGCCAACGTGCGGCCAGCCATGTGCGTACGGCCAGAGTTGAGAAAGGCGTTGGGACATGAAACCTACACGGGAACTGAGCACGGAGCACAACGCGGTGCTTGTTGCACTGCAGATTCTGGAAAAGGTCGAGGCGGCCGTCGCGGCCAGGAACGATCAGGCCCTCGGGCATCTTGAGCAACTGCTCGACTTCTTCAAGGGGTTCGTCGATCGCTGCCACCACGGAAAGGAGGAGGACGTCCTCTTCCCCGAGCTGGAACGGCGCGGGGTGAAGCGCGAAGGCGGGCCAATCGGCGTCATGCTCCTCGAGCACGAGGCCGGCCGGGGTCACGTCCGGGCGATGTTGGACGACCTCGAACGGCTGCGGCGAGGCGAGGCCGCTGCGGTGACCGCGACCCACGAGCATGTGCTGGCCTACCGCGACCTTCTGCGGGCGCACATCCACAAAGAGAACAACGTCCTCTTCCCGATGGCGGATCGGTTGGTGCCCGATGACGTCGCCGCGCACCTGGCCGAGCAGTTCGAGGAGATCGAGCGCGACCGCGTGGGCGTGGGCAAGCACGAGGCGTATCACGCGATGCTGCACAACCTGAAGGACCTCTACGGCGTTGCATGAAGGTGCGCCGAGCGCGGGCGAGTTCGCGAGGACGCGCCTGCGTGTGCGCCTTCCTGGTGCCGACGGGCCAACCTTGAGTTGGAGGCGGTGAACGGCAATGACGCCGATCGTCGTGTTCACCATCGGGCACTCCACACGCCCAATCAAGGAGTTCACCCGCCTGCTGAAGGCGCACGGCGTGCAACGCGTCATCGATGTGCGCACGATCCCCCAATCCCGGCACAATCCGCAATTCAACCGCGATCAACTGTCTGCGGCTCTGCACGGCGCTCGAATTCACTACCGGCACATGCCGGGTCTTGGCGGCTTGCGGCATGCGCGACGCGACTCGGCCAACACCGGGTGGCGGAATGTGAGCTTCCGGGGATATGCCGACTACATGCAAGCCTCGGCGTTCGCAGAGAGCCTGGCCCATTGTATTGACCTGGCGAAGCGCGAGCGCACGGTGCTGATGTGCGCAGAGGCCGTGCCGTGGCGCTGTCACCGGTCACTGATTGCGGATGCCCTGCTGGTCAGAGGCATCGAAGTGAAGGAAATCACCAGCGGCATTCGCGCGCGGCCTCACGCGCTGACGCCGTGGGCGCGAGTGAATGGAACCCAAGTGACATATCCCGATGCGAGCAGCGACTCCGGCGGCGTGTCATCACGGCTCGAAACGAAAGGCGGCTTCCTAGATCACCGGTAGTGTTCCGCTCCGGAGTGCCCCGGGCTGCGGTCGGTTGCCGCGAACCGCATCAGGACAGCGTTCGGAGGCGACTGCGCGAAACCCGCAACCGGGTCGGGGGCGTTCCACGATGAGGGGGACCGAGGATTCACGCTGGTAACATAGCACGCGGAGAGGCTAGCGAAGCTCCGCTTGCGCCCTGAAGAGCCTATGTGCGAGCCACTCGACACGTGCCTCGCCAAGGGAGGAGACTCCGATGTCCACAACGACCCAGATGATTCCTGCGGCGGAGGCGTTGTTGCTGCAGTCGCTGGTCAGCCCGACCGAGCAGGGAATAGCCAGTCGCGTCCTGGCGAAGACGAGCGGCGGTAATCTCACGCTCTTCGCCTTCGACGCAGCGCAGGGACTGACCGAGCACACGTCGCCCTTCGATGCGATCGTGATGGTTCTCGAGGGCTCGCTGACTCTCACGATCGGCGGCACACCAGTCCGCGCGACGCCGGGCACGATCGTGCGCATGCCTGCCGGCGTTCCGCACGCGCTCGACGCGCCAGAAGCGACTCGAATGCTGCTCATCATGTTGCGAGATCGGCAGGAGGGCTAGAGGCACCGCGGGCGCAGTTCAGAAGCGCCGCGTCGCCCCGCCCAGGCACAGCCGGCGGAGGAACTCTCCCGGCTCATCGAGGACGTGTGGAGTGCGCGGACCGACCGCGGCGCCGAGTTGCGGGTCGAGCAACGCGATCGCGGCGCATTCATCCCGGCGTCGACGCTCAAAGGCAATCCGCATCTCGAGATGCACACGAGGGGTGGGTAGCGGAGTCGGCCGGGTAACCCCCTTCACCTCCTCGACAAGCCCGGACACAAGGCGAAGTCCGTTCTGAAGGAGGCAAGATCCTTATCACTCGAGAAGGCCGGCATAGCCCCTCCCGATTCGCCTGCGCCTCCGCCCACAGAATCTCTGGCAATGGCGAACAAATAGCGAATATAATCGACGTGTTAGTCGGTGACTCAACGAAACAACTCAGGCGCGACGTGCGGGTTCTGGGAACACCAGCAACGGCAAGCAAGGACCGAGGCGCAATGGCGAACGGCAAGACCGACTGTCCCGATGGTCTCTGTTTCGATGAAATCGGCTATTGGAGCGAGATCAAACTCGACATCGTTCGAAAGTACGCGCACGCCTACTCGCAGATCTTGTCGAAGAAACGGTTCGACTATGCCTATATCGACGGGTTTGCCGGTCCAGGAGTGCATCTCGCCAAGAGCAGCAACGAATTTGTCCTGGGCAGTCCCTTGAACGCGCTGAACGTGGAGCCGCCGTTCAGCCGGTACTTCCTCGTCGACCTCGACGGCGACAAGATCGACCAACTGAGCGGGTTCCCGGAGATCCAGAGCCGGTCGAACGTCCAGCTCATCCACGGCGACTGCAACCGCGTGTTGCTTGAGCAGGTCTTCCCGCTGGTGCGCTACAAGGACTACCGTCGCGCGCTCTGCGTTTTGGACCCGTACGGACTCCACTTAAACTGGGAGGTTATCGAGACGGCCGGGAAGATGAGATCGGTCGAGATCTTTCTGAACTTCCCTATCATGGACATGAACCGCAACGCTCTCTGGCGCAGACCCGATTCGGCGAGCGCTGAAGGGCAAGCGCGGATGACCGCCTTCTGGGGAGATGAATCTTGGCGCCAGGCTGCGTACCGACAGGAACTGACGCTGTTTGGCGATGCTGAGGACGTCAAGCTGGGGAACGAGGACGTCGTTGCGGCGTTCGCCGATCGATTGAGAGCCGTTGCCGGGTTTGAGTTCGTTCCTCAGCCTTTGCCAATGCGGAACTCGACGAACGCCGTTGTCTACTACCTGTTCTTCGCGAGTCACCAACCCGTCGCCGCTAAGATCGTCCAGGAAATCGTGAACAAGTACAAGAACAGGGAAGGCTAGGATGGCGAAATCGGCGATCGAGTGGACTGAGTCAACCTGGAACCCGGTGACCGGTTGCACGAAGATCAGTCCCGGCTGCAAGCACTGCTACGCGGAACGGATGGCTAATCGCCTCCAGGCAATGGGCCAGCCCAACTATCGGCGTGGCTTCGAGCTCTCTCTGCACGACCGCGTGGTCGAACTACCGTTGACGTGGAGAGCTCCACAGACCGTTTTCGTGAATTCGATGAGCGATCTCTTTCACGAGGCCGTTCCCGACCAGTTCCTCGCCCGTGTTTTCGACGTGATGCGGCGGGCGTCCTGGCACACGTTCCAGGTCCTGACCAAGAGAGCCGAACGCCTGGAGCAACTCGCAGATGTGCTCGAGTGGCCAGCCAACGTCTGGATGGGAGTCAGTGTCGAGACTCGGAAGTACCTCTACCGCCTTGATCATCTGCGCCGTACTCCCGCAAAGGTCCGCTTCGCATCCTTCGAGCCGCTGCTCGAATGCCTCGGAACTGTGAACCTGAACGGAATCCACTGGGCAATCGTAGGCGGCGAGTCAGGTCCCGGAGCACGACCGATGGATCGCAGTTGGGGAACGCAGCTAAGGGACCAATGCGTCGCGGCTGGAGTCCCGTTCTTCTTCAAGCAGTGGGGCGGGACGAACAAGAAGAAGGCCGGTCGTTTGCTCGAGGGCCGCACTTGGGACGAGTTGCCTCGCGTCTCAACTGCAAGCGAACTGCGTCCGGCAGAGGCTTCGCGCTTGAGCTCCCCTTCAGATGGAGCTGCTCAACGTCGCAAGGCGCAATCTTCATTCTGAGACCTTGCCCTTTTCTTGCCCTTTGCGTGCAACAACACCCGGCTTCGGCCGGCAAGGTCCGGCAGACGGCGGTTCGGCGACATCCCCTGATTTATCAGGGGTTGGTGGCTGTTGCGGCACTTCCGAGCACGGCGCGGCAACCGGCGGCAAACTGGGCCCGTTCGTGCTACGAACCAGGAGGTCGCAGGTTCGAGTCCTGCAGGGCGCGCCACTTTCTCACCGGCCGACTGACAAACGACTGACAATTCGTCGCGGCTCGAATGTGGCCCCGGCACTCGTCTGCTCCACCTACTGGCCGACCGCCTTCCCTTCGATAGGCATAGGGCGGCTCGGGCCGCCAGAGAGCCGGAGTTGGCGGCGGCACTCCCAGACCTCGGTCAGCGCCTTGCGCAGTTCCTCATCGGTGATGTTGAGGTAGCGCTGTGTCTAACATCCAAGGGAGGTCCCCGGCTCTGCCGGGGAGGCAGCCAGCCTCGTCGCGTGTTTACGACACCCTCGTCGGCGCGCCCCGCTTGATCCTCGACATCCGACGGGTGAAACCGCCAGCTCCGAACACCGAACCGCTGACGGCGCAGTTGGCCGCACAGATAGGCGCGCCGAACGCTTTCCTCATGGCAGCCGACCAGTTCGGCCACCTCGAAGGCGGAGAGCAGCCGCCGCGGCACTCCGTCGTCCGCGACCGGCGCTTCGAAGGGGAGAAGGCTATTGTTTCGAGTATCGTCCGAATCGGTGTCGGTGCTCTTCCTCATCGTGTCCCTCCACGAACCGCTGAGGCCCTGACGCGCGTTCGCCGGGCGCAGGAGATGGGATCGGTTCACGAGCCGTTGGGCGCCGCGGCGGAGGCTGGAGCATCTCGATCGAGCATCCACACGCGGCCGGCTCGGCGGCGGGACAGGGAACGAACGTGACCTTCCAGGGCGCGTTCGTCGAGTCCTCGAACGACCGAGTCAGAGAAGAGCCGGTGTCACGGCCCGTTCAGACCCGCCGGAGTGGGGACCATCGCCGCGCGGGCGGATGCGCGCGCACGCGTCGACGGCCCCGCGGATGGCGCCACGGTGAGTTCTCGTATAGAGGCGCTCGCCGTAGTGGCCTGCGGCTGTCACAAGTTGCTTCGGGTTGTCGTTGCTTGTTGCTGCGGCCCTGGGGCGGTCAGCGTCAAGCGAACCGCGTGGCGATGTGGGCGACGCGGGAGGTGGCGTCTGGACGCCACGGGAGAGACGATCTCAAGGTAGGCCGAGCCTTGGCTGTTGTCAACAGCCTCCCGTACAGCCATGAACCTCGGCGGGCCCACGGCGGCGCAATCAGCAAGCACCGGACATTTGACGCGATCCTACTAAACAAATAGTATTCGTCGCGACGGCCAGGGCTTCCGGGGAGAGCTCTCTAGGTCGCCCCGGCCGGCCCCGAGTCTCTCTGTCGAGAGCAGTCGTCAGCTTCTCCCACGAGGTTGTTGACATGAGCAGCACTCCATCGCTCGATTGGCTCCTGCTCGACATCCGGCACGCCGCCAGGTCGCTGCTGCACCATCGTCGATTCGCTGCGGCTGCGGTCCTCACGCTCGCACTCGGGATCGGAGCCAGCACCGCAATCTACAGCGTCGTGTACGGGGTGCTGCTCCGTCAGCTTCCCTATAGCGAGGCGGAACGGCTGGCTCTCATTCAGACGCGTGACCGAACCACCGGAAGGCTCCTCCCATCGGGCTTTTCGGGACCGGACTTCGAAGACTGGCGCCAATGGGCGGGCTCGCTCGGATCCCTGGCCCTGTGCTCGAGGAACATCTTCGCGCTCGACGCGGACGCGGGCTTCGAGACGGTGCAGGGTGCCTGCGTGTCCCGGCAGTTCTTCAGGGTCTTGGGAGTGCAGGCGTCGCTCGGTCGATTGCTGGGGGATGGCGGCGCTCTCGAAATAGTCATCAGCGACAGGCTCTGGCGTCGCCGCTTCGATGCCGACCCACGGGTCGTCGGTCGTCACGTACAGCTCAACGGGGCGCCGTACACGATCGTCGGCGTCGCGCCGCCTGGAGTCACGTTTCCGGCCGAAACCCGTGCCAGCGTCGGTGCGCCACCCGAACCTCCCGAGCTCTGGGCGCCATTCGAGGGCTTCCAGTGGGCGACGAAACGCAGTTATCCCGTCGGCCAGATTGTCGTTCGGTTGCCTCCAGGCCGCACGTTTGGCCAGTTCTCATCGCAGGTGCACATCGTAGCGCGCACCGTTGGACGCGAGCATCCGGCCTGGAGCGAGAATCGTGAAGCAGTCGCCTTGTCGCTGCCCGCCGAACTCAGCGGCGCCCTTCGACCGGCGCTCTGGCTGATGCTCGGTGCCGTTGGGTGTGTGCTGCTGGTCGCCTGCCTTAACGTCGCCAACTTGCTCCTGGCAAGGCAAACCTCGCGCGCCCGAGAGATCGCGCTTCGCGTTTCACTGGGCGCACCGCGATATCGGCTGATTACGCACGCCTTGGCGGAGGCCCTCCTGCTAGCGCTTGTCGGCGGCGGTCTTGGAGTGGCGCTGGCCTCCTGGGTCGTGGCCGCCGTTCGATGGCTGGAGCCCGCCGATCTGCCACGCCTCGACGCGATCCGCGTCGACCTTCCCGTTCTCGTTTTCGCACTTGGTGTCGCGATCGTGGCCGCCGTCGTCTCGGCGGCCGCGCCCGTGTGGCGACTGCTGAGCGCAGGCAAGGAACTCGCCGTGGGGGCGGAGACAAAGGCATTCGGTTCCGGGAAGAGAGCGCGGCAGGTTCGTTCGGCGCTGGTGATTATCGAACTGGCTGTCTCGCTGGTCCTCTTGGTCGGCGCGACGATCCTGGCGCGCAGCTTCGAGCGGCTGGTCGGCACCGACATCGGCATCGTCAGCGACCATGTCGTCACCGCCGAGGTCAACGTTGCGATGGGTCGGACGGTCCCTGCCGCCAGGCAGATACAACTCGCCGACGAACTCGTTGCTGCCACGCGCCGGTTGCCAGGGGTGAGGACGGCGGCGGTCGCGAACGGCCTGCCTCCGAACCGAACCCGCATGCAGACGTTCTTTGAGATGCCGGACTTCAGAACCGGTCAACCCGTAGAACACGAATTGGCACTTCTGAACCCAACGCCGGAGTACTTTGCTGTCCTCGGGATCCCGCTGCTGAGAGGGCGGACGTTCTCACCGGCTGACGGGCCCGACGCCCCGAAAGTGGCCATCTTGAACGCGAGCGCCGCGAGGCGGCTCTTCGGTAGCCTCGATGTCGTTGGCCGAACCATGCCGGTCGGAGGCAGGCACGAGCCAGTCACCGTCGTCGGCGTTGTCGGTAACGTGAAGTACTCCGGGCTCGACGAAGCCGCACCCGAAACCGTGTACCTGCCATTTGCCCAACAGCCCTTCCGCAACATGATGTTGGTTGCCCGGACCACCGGAGATCCCCACCAACTGGCAGGTCGTCTTGCGGCCGTCGTCCACAGCGTCGACCGGCAGGTAACCGTTGGGCCGGCGCTCACTCTCGACGAGGTGGTGTCGGAGGCTGTGGCCCGCCCGCGCTTCAGGACCGCCCTGTTCTCGGCGCTAGCCGGCCTTGCACTGATCCTCTCCGTCATCGGTCTTTACAGCGTGTCCGCCTACGCCGTAGCGCAGCGTACCGTCGAAATTGGGATCCGAATGGCCCTGGGCGCGGGGCGGTGGCAAGTGGTGGCGATGATTGTGCGCGAAGGGCTATGGCTGGCCGGCGCTGGCGCCGCGCTCGGCCTCCTCGGCGCGTTCTTGTTTACACGGACACTGTCTGGATTCGTTTATGGCGTAACCACTCACGACGCGGCCTCGTTTCTGCTCGCGGCCGCTGGCTTGGTTCTCGTCACGGCCGCGGCCAGCCTTTTCGCCGCCCGTCGGGCGGCCCAGGTCGACCCACTCGTTGCCCTCCGGGCGGAATGAGGTCCTCACGGACATTGCCGTCGCTCCGATAATTGCGATTGCTTCGGGAGCGCATCGGCCGCGTCAAGGCCGCGCAGCGGCGAGCGGAGCGAGCGAAGCCTTGACGCGGCCGACCGCTCCCGCATGACGGCGTTCGGAGCGACGGCGAAACACACGGTGGAGCTTGCTGCTCGTCGGTCGCCGAGCACGGCTCCATGACACGGTCGCCGCCGCCTTCGTGCGGCAGGCGCAACGATGTCCCGAGGGACATCGAAACCGGCGGCGACAACGGCGTAGTCCCGTGTCACTCACGAGTTCGTGTCTCGCCGAGATCCCACGCCAGAACCGCCACGCATTTGGGACGGTCGGGACACCGACGGCCGGGGCGTGAGCGACCCCTGGGAACGGCTCGGGACGAGATGGCACCCCTAATGCCGGGGTCGCTCACGCCCCCGTTCTCTGCACCTGTCTCCCACGGTTCAGCGGACATGTGCGGCACAGAACGCCGCCCGATCCCGCCGTCGCGCTGGCCGGCAAGATGGCGTAGCGACAGCGACTTGGCCGTCGCCGCGA
>Ga0209745_1002141_pt1 | contig 11381 bp, 10 predicted proteins | sample BarGraNGADG00312_FD_184495 | JGI IMG/M metagenome (GOLD analysis project Ga0209745, IMG submission 184495) | Arctic peat soil microbial communities from Barrow, Alaska - Barrow Graham LP Ref core NGADG0004-312 (SPAdes) (version 2) | ecosystem: Environmental > Terrestrial > Soil > Wetlands > Peat... | reverse complement strand
CCTCAATCCTCGTTCCTTTGGGGTCTGACCCTTTTGTTGCGTTTGCATCGTTCAACCGACCAACAGCCGAAAATGCAATGAAAGGGTCTGACCTCAATCTAACTTAAGAAGCTCTTGATGCGCTCCTCCGTAGCCCGGCAATCTATAAAACGCGGGCCGGGCACCAGTAGCGTCTTCTCCTTGCCGTCTTCATCGCGCTGCTGCAGCTCATCGAGTAGTCCCATTTTTCTATAGCACTTTACCGCGTTTTTAAAGGCGATCCTGGAAAGCGATTCCTCGCGGGTTATGGCGCGCTCCTTAAGCATGCGCTCACCCTCCGCGAAACACAGTTCGACGGCGTCATCGGGGCTGACGGGCTTCTCCGCCGAGAGCGAGCCCACCGCGCGGCATGCGACATAATAACATTCCAGGTACGACTCGAGCAGCGAACAGAGCACAGTTGTATACACCTGATGGTCCAGTTTCCATGCTTCGTCCTCGCGCCCCGGGCTGAAGACGAACTCTTCAGAGAACAATTGCTTCAGAAAACGGATCGACTCCTCAGGGGAGGCGTCTTCATCCGACTCGTCGCGGGAGCTGAACCGGCGTGAAACGATTGCCGCCAGTGAAGGCTCCAGGAAGTGCGACAGCTGGATGTTCTTGTTGTACTCCAGAAAGCGCCGCCCGTAACCATCGACACGTATGCCTTCTTCTCCCTTGCGTTCCTCCCGCGCCACATAACCCTCATCAGCGTACAGGTCGACCGCGGCCGTTATTCCCTCCATATCGGCATCGGCGGCCATGGGAAGTCTGCGACGCTCGCAGTAGTTCAGCAGGTCGGTAACGGCCTTATCGAAGTCTGCCGTAGAAACCCAATTCGTCCCCGGGGCAAGCAGCGCGCACCCGGCCAGCGACCTCGAGGTGACGACGGTTATCTTGTTTATCTCGTCGCAGGCGATCTCCGCGGTCCCCCTCAGTCCATGCTTATCCAGCAGTGCCTTGAAGCTCATCGGCGTACCGAATTTAACGTACGCCTTCCCCAGACTGGTGTTGATGGAGGCGATCGTTCGGGCGAAAAGCGTCATGCTCTCCGAGACCTTCCTGCTGCCGGCCATCTCCTTCACGTGCGCCGACTCCTCGGGCATCTTGTCGAAACCGAGATAGACGGGCACAAGCGTGATGTCCGGGCAGACCCCCATCCTCAAGGCGTCCTCCAGAATTCCCAGGTAACCGATCTTCGGCTTGGACATCTTGCCGTCCCGGCTCCTGGTCCCTTCTATGTAGACAACGCTGGTGTAGTTATCCGCCAGCAGATACCTGACGTACGCGCAGAATACCTCTTTGTAAAGGGTCTCTCCCATGAACGACCGGCGTATGTAGAACGCCCCGCAGTGCCTCAGCAGCCAACCCATGGGCCAGAAGGTCATGTTCTGCCCGGCCGCCTGCTGCGGTGGTACCATGCCTGAACGAAACATCACGTACCCTATCAGCAGCGAGTCGGCGTAGCTCTTGTGGTTGCAGACCATAACGATCCTGGAGCGGCTGTCGCACTCCGCCAGGAACCTTATGCCCTCCCTGTCGACCTCGAGCCCGTCTAAAAACTTGCCGAACAGATAGTCGATCACGCGGGCGACATAACGGGTCACTCCGACCCTGTACGTCGATTGGATCTCCTCGACGTAATCCCGGGCTTCGTCCAGGACCGCCTCGCGGGTAAGACCTTCCCGAAGCGCAAAATCCTGCATGTACGCGGCAAGCATCGGGTCGGCCAGGACTCGCCTCCTGACCTCCCAACTCGGAGGGAGGGGGGGCCCGGTACACGCGCGGCGCTCCGAGGCGATATTACTCATCAACTCCACGCGCAGGGCGGCGGCCTTGGAGCAGAGATCCGGCTCGGTTCTTTCCTCCAGCCACTTCGAGAGAACCATGGGCCGGCAGTTCTTTACCCGTGCGGTACGGACCGTCCGGGCCCAGTTGGTGGCCTTTCTCAGAAGGGGCATCGGCGTAAACTTGTATGCCCTGACCGCCATCGTTGCGGCCGGGGCGTCCGGGGTGAGCTGGTGGTAGGCCTGGACCACCGGCACTACCGTTAGCGACACCTCGCTCTCACCTTGGATTGTTATGAGCGACTCGAGGGCGTAATCGCAGTCGATGCCCCCGGCGTTGTGATGCTCCGGCAGTTCAACTTCAGATTTTGCGTTCCGCCGCCTACGCCTCCTACCGGTGCGTCCAGTGCCTTGACTCTTGGAGCCCTTGCGAGCCCTGCGGGCCCTTAATCCCGCCTGTTCCTCGGCGATTATATTCACCGGACCGGTGCTCCTGAGCCTGGCCGCGAGCGCCACCTTGCGCAAGTAACTGGCCTCCGGCAGCACAAACACCGTAAGAGGCGACGCAATGACCCAACTGGCGCGATGGGGTTCGCCCGAAAGCACCTTCCCCCCGTAGGAACCCTGCTCCAGCGGGCGCATAACGGCCGAAAGCGTTTTTATCAGGACCGAACTCAACGGGCCGGGCTTCCAGGCGAAGAAACCGTTGACGACTTCCGACGTCTCCCGATAATCGAGCCCCCGCCCGTTGGCGGCTATCGTTTGCGACGATCTCGTTTTCAACCTGACATCCCTTTTAGATATGCGCCGCCACTATATCGGCGTCTATGTCTTTGGCGCTTTTATTACTCCAGGCAAGATCCATCAGAGCCTCGAGGCGAGTTTGCATACCCGTCCTTGCAGTTTGCTCGTCGATCGATACGCGTACCCGCCAGGATGGGGCGCATGTTCCGATAGAATTCGAATGGCGCCTCCCTTGGCGCGTCGAAGGTAATAATCTTGAAGCGCGGGTCCGCACCCATCGCGCGGACGCGGTCAAGGAGGTCCAATGAAACCCGCTGGTCGTGGATGTTGTAGAGATGACCCGCAACGCCGACCGGAAAGCCGTGCCGGGTGTCCGCCGAATCTTCTTGCGATTCGGGGCTTAGAAGCTGCAGCATTTTCTTGACCGCCGCCGACGCCGCGCCGTCGCTCGCGCCCAGGTCAAGCGCCATGCGGTACCACTCACGCGCCCATCTCTTCCGTCTGTCGGTGAGGTCCATGGTCGGTGAGAGCACCGGGGGCAGGTCCTCCCGGAGGGCCCTGGCGATGTCCGGCAATCCCAGATACTTGGGGCAAGACTTCATACCCCTGTTTTGGCTTACCACACGTGGAACCAGAATACTATCTGTCTTGTCTTTGAGGCCCATCAAGTGACCGGTGAACACTTTAACCGGGAGGCAAGCCTCGTTATCGGCGATGGAAGCGCCCGTGACCACAGTCTGGCCGGTCGTCTTCGCAGAGACTACCGGCTCTACACCAAACCCTTTTAGAAATGAGGTCCAGCTGTCACCGTAGTGATGGAACAGCAGGGCCCTGGGAAGACCAACTCTCATTCAGCGGTCACCCCCAAGACGGCTATAGCGGCGGCACATTACGGCACCGGCTCCAACTGCAGGATAACCTTGTCACTCTTTCTCTTGTTACTCCACGCAAGGTCGAGCAACGCCTCGAGTCTCGTCTCGACACCGGCCCGGCCGGTCTGCTCGTCGATGCTCAGAGATAGGACCGGGATTCCCAGCTCGCTGGACACCCGCCCCAGAACTCCCTTGGCAATGACCTCCGGCATGCAGGTGAACGGCAGGAAGTGGACGACCGCGTCGAACCCCCTCTGGGCGAAGATCACGGTGGCGCCGACGGTCAGCAACCCATCGCCGCCCACTTCGTGACTCAGGAAGGGGAACGCCGCCTTTGCCACCGCCTGGTCGGTAAACCCGAAGACGGGGTTCCGCCCGCCCGGGTAGACCGTGTCGGCGATATTTACCGAGCGCTCCACCACAACACCGCGCTTGCCGAGCCATCGGTCGATGTCGAAATTGAAAAACGGTTCGAGCACCACGAATATCTCCCCTACCAGCCCGACCTTGAGGTGCGGCCTGCCCCGCTCCAGTGGTACCCGTTTGAAGCACTCATCCGCCTCCAACCGCGCCGCGTCGATCTCCTTCCTGGTGAACGCGCCGGAGACAATCGCCTGTGCTTCCTTGAGAGCCCCCCCAACCGCACCCGGCTCGGCCTCCAGACCCCGCAACGCCAGCGCCCTCTTCTCGAGGTGGTCAAAGACCACCACCTTCTTGAGAACCAGCAGGATTTCTCGCGCGAGCGCCGGGAGGCGCACCCTCTGCCTTGGTATCAAGGCGCGGACGCTGTCGTGGAAAGCCTTAAAGGAGACCGAGGGCGGCTCAAGCACCACCATTTTGAATTCCATCCCCTCCCGCTCAAGGATCCTCCGTTGTATCTCACCGTAATAGCCGAACCGGCACGGTCCGTGCCCTCCGCCTGTCAAGAGTATATCCGCCCCCATCTCCAGGACTTCCACAAAAGAACCGAGTACGGCCTTCAAGGGCAGGCATGCGAATTCCGGAGCGAGCGCGGCGCCGGTCTCCATGGTCTGCTCGCTGAAGGGGGGTGTCTCCAGATAGTCGATATCGAACCTCTGCGCCAGATCGCGGATGATTAGAGAGAGGTTTCCCATGCGGGGGACGGCTATTTTCATTCCAGTCCTGCACCACCCACGCTGTTTGTCGCGACCTCGCGTCCCGTGGTCCGGTTCGATCGGCTGGAGCGCTTAAGCATGTCGATGAACGCCTCCAGTCTGGTCACCAGTCCGGCCTCGGCGGCGTGCTCGTCGAGCGTGATCGTCATCAGAGGCACCGAACCCTCGCGCCCCAGTTGATCCTCGAGTAGCGCCCCCACCATTGAGCCGGGCCCGCAGGCAAAAGAGGTCACGAAAAGGATTCCCGAGACGGAACCGGTGCGGCTCCAGTGAAGTGCGGCGCCGGCGAGGCGGCTCTCATAACCCCAGAAGATCTTCCGGGAAAGCGTCGCCGCGTGCATTCTGGCGCGATGCGGCTGCACCTGGTCGACGGTGAGGGGTGTCGCACCCATGCTGCTGATCCTGTCCAGAAGCCCCAGCGAGACGCGCGAGTCGTGAACGTTGTAAAGGTGGCCCGCGACACCGACCTTCAGGTCACCCGATTCAGGGTTTGTCTTTGCCCTTACCTTGTGCCTGCGCACCCCCGTCACCAGCCCTGCAACCGCTGAAGCAGAGTCCAGTCTCCCCGCGCGCAAGGTGCGAGCTACCGAGTACCATTCACGGGCCCAGCGGTAGCTCCAGTCTCCCAGGTCCATCCTTGGAGCCAACACGGGCGGCAGATCGGTGGAGAGCGTTCGCGCCAGGTCCGGCAGTCCCATGAACTTTGGACACGAACAGGTACCGTGACTCTCGCTTATGACTCTGGGTACCAGGATCGCGTCCACACGCTCTTTTAACCAGAGCAGATGTCCGGAGAACACCTTCACCGGAAGGCACGTCTCGTTATCGGCATGTACCGCGCCGGCGGTGATTATTTCGCCGGTTGTGGCCTCCGACACCACCGGTTCAACTCCAAGCGCTTCCAGGAAAGCAAGCCAGTTCTCACCGTAGTGGTGGAACAACATAGCCCTGGGAATACCTACTCTCATCCGGAGTCCTCCCTAATGCACTGCACCTGCTCGTTTCCCCGCCAGTAATAGGCAACAATCCTACCAAGGTCACGGCTCAACGGTAACCCGCAAGTCACAACAAAATCGCCTGCCCCGATTGTTGTCATTGTCATTGTCATTCCATATTCTCCGCCGGCGTCCTCCCCAAGACGGCCGGTTTTCCTCGAGGCCCGGTTCATCCCGGGCTCATCGGTGCGAGCGCCTCATCATGCTCCCGCCCGATTACCCACCTTACTATTGCCAGCGCCACCGCGACCCCGACTCCCACTCCAGCCGCCCCCGCCACCAGCAGGTTCCAGCGGCCGCGCTCCCTGGCCATGGTGCCCTCTCCGATGCTGGTGTCACTCGAGACAAGGCAGGCCATGACGGCCTCCACCAGGTCGTCGGGGGGGTAGACCCGTCCTACCCTCGCGAGCCCGTCTATCACTGCTTCCATCCTATTGAGATAGGAGGCGCAACGGCCGCACCTCTTGGCGTGGCGCTCAAGCAGGAGCCCTTTGACGCGGCCCAGGTCTCCCTCACAGAGGTCATCGATCGCATCGACCGCCCTCACGCAACTTCCTTCCATCAAGCTAGACCACTCCTTCCAACGACTCGCAGAGCATGTTCCTGGCCCGGTGACCCCAGGTCTTAGCGGTGTTCCTGGGGACGCCAAGCACCCTCCCTATCTCCGCGTAGCTCACACCTTCAATGTGGTGGAGCACTACCACCGCGCGATACTTTTCAGGCAGCTCCTCAAGCGCTTCCCAGACCAGAGACACGATCTCATTGGAAACACTCACGTTCTCCGGGATCTCCGCCTCCGAGGCAGGCAGTTCAATGACCACCCCATATCGGTTGTCGCCCGGCGCCCCGGTACCCGCCGCCATAGCGATCTCAACTGGTACGTCCCGGCACCTGCCCCTACGGCGCAGGTGATCGATCGAAGCGTTTGTTCCAATGCGATAGATCCATGCGCGGAAAGGCATCCTGGTGTTGAAAGTGTCGATACCCTCGAGCGCCTTTGCAAAGGTTTCCTGGGCCAAGTCTCTCGCCTGCTCCCGGTCCCCCACCATCCGAAAAGCGATGTTGTAGACGCTGTCCTGGTACTTGCATACCAGGTCTTCGAACGCGCTCATGTCGCCCTGTCGGCATCTCTTAACCAGGCGGGCGTCCTCGCGCCCGTCCCTGGACAACCTTGTATTCGCCATGACTGTCCTTTACTACCGGCCGGTGGATATTATTGCTTTACTGATGCAATACGTACCCGCATGCCCAGTGGTTTCAATTCTGCCGAGAATCTTCATTAGAACTTTTGTGGGCTCCATCTCTTTGTGCCTTCAGACATCCCTTCCCGGCAGTCCGGGGAAATGAATCGCGTGTCCTATTATAACCTTGTCCCCTGGACAGCCGGTCCCCACCACCAATAAAATGTGGGTCCGTATATAATATGACAGCCGCGGTTGAAGATCAGTGATATTTGTGATGAGTAAAGACTATTGCCCGGAGGTGCAATTCAATGGAGAGGTCACGGGAAGCAAACATAAACAACCTCAAATCAAAATCCTACGACGTCCTGGTGATCGGGGGTGGAATAACCGGCACCTGCATCGCCAGGGACGCCGCCCTTCGGGGTTTGACTGTGGCCTGCGTCGACAAGAACGACTGGGCTTTCGGCACCAGCAGCCGCTCCTCCAAGCTGATACACGGCGGCATACGTTACCTCGAGATGTTTGACTTCAAGCTGGTGTTCGAGGCCTGCCACGAGCGCCGGCAGCTCCTTTTAAACGCGCCACACCTGGTCTACCCGCAGGCGTTCAGCTTCCCCATATACAAAGGCGACAAGAACGGCCTGTTCATGATCGAATCCGGGCTGATCCTGTACGACATGCTTGCCTCATTCAGGAACGTCAAGAACCACAGGATGTACCTGCACGACAGAGCGATGCAGCTCGAGCCGGAACTCGACGGAGACCGGCTCAAAGCCGCCGGAGTTTTCTACGACTGCTCGACCGATGACGCCCGCCTCACGCTCGCCTTCATGCTCTCCGCTCTCGATGACGGCGCCGACTGCGTCAACTACATGGAGGTCTTGAACCTGCATAAGAGCAACGGAAAGCTGTGCGGCGCGCGCGTTCGCGATGCCCTAACCGCCGAGGAGTTCGACCTGGAGGCCCGGGTGATTGTAAACGCGGCGGGCGCCTGGGGAGACAAAGTATGTGAACTTGACGAGCCGGGCATACCCGAGAAGCTCCGGCTGACAAAAGGATCTCACATGCTGGTCCCCCGTGGTCGGGCAAGGACCAAGAATGCCCTGCCCATCATTTCTCCTGCCGATGAACGACTGATGTTCGTCATTCCGCGGGGCCATTTTACGCTCATTGGCACGACCGACATCTACTACCAGGAGGACCTGGACCACCCATTTGCAACCAGGGATGAGGTTGAGTATATGCTGGAGGCGGCCAACCGGGCCATGCCCCGCTGTCACCTCGACAAGATCGATGTCATCAGCACCTATTCGGGCTTAAGACCGCTAGCTATGAAGGAGGGTGGCACGGACGTAGCCGCCAGTCAGGTCTCGCGCGAGCACCGGATATACGAGGGTCACTCCGGCCTTCTGATGATCGCCGGCGGCAAGCTTACCACGGGGCGCTCGATGGCCGAGGAGATGGTTGACCTCGTATCACGAAGGCTCCTCGAGAAGCACGGAATAGAGACTAAGAGCGGGTGCCGTACGAAGAACAACCCGATCCTCGGGACGCCGTCACCCGAAACCCAGGCTAAGGTCCGCGCCCTCTCATACAAGCTCAAGTTCGACAGTGACATCCTGGAGGGTCTTCTCAAGCAAGGTAGCGACGCGCTGGAGGTCCTGGCAATGGTTGGCGAGGACGAATCTCTAGCCGAGCGGCTCTCACCCGAGATTCCCCACGTCGAAGCCCAGGTGCGCTTCGCCGTCTCGGCGGAGATGGCGTGCACCGTTGACGACTTCCTGGTGCGGCGGACCGAGATCTATTACACCGAAAGGGACCAGGGGCTCTCCGTCGCCGGAAAGGTGGCCGACATCATGGGCGATATCCTCGGTTGGGACTCCGGGGAGCGAAAGCGCCAGATCAAAGCCTATGAAGACACCGTGGCGCTTTCCCGGCGTTACGCTGAATAGAGGTTTGCGCCCCCGCGGATCGAATATTACTCTCGGAACACTAAGCGGCGGGGGGCCGGATTGGACCGCATCCTTTTCACGGACAGGGTCGACGCCGGTAGGCGCCTGGCCGAACTTTACGACGGGCCGCGCCGGAACGTAGTCGTGATGGGAATCGCCCGCGGGGGAATTGGCGTCGGCTACCCAATCGCGACCAACCTTGGCACCACCCTCGATGTGGTGACCGCGCGGAAACTCCCTATTCCCTGGAGCCCCGAGATGGGCTTCGGCGCGATCGCCCCCGACGGCAGCACCGTGCTCAACGAGGAGCTTCTTCCCAGGCTCGGGCTGTCGCGTGAAGAAATCAAAGCCATTACGAAAGACGTTCTCGCCGAAGTTCAAAGGCGCGAACGGATCTACCGCGGCGGCCTGCCGCCGGCCTCTATCGAGGACAAGAACGTAATACTGGTGGACGACGGTCTCGCCACCGGTTACACCATGATCGCTTCCATTGAGATGGTGAAAAACCAGGGGGCGTCTCAAATAACGGTTGCCGTCCCGGTGAGCCCGCAGGATACCGCGCGAACAATCGAGCAGATGGTGGATCGGCTGGTGGTGATACACATTGCCCGCACTTCCTCGTTCGCGGTGGCAAGCTTCTACTCGGATTTCCACGACATGAATGATAGTGAGGTCCTGGACTATCTTCAAAAGGCCCGCCGCGCCGAGACCGCTTAATACTGACAGGCCATTGCTAAGGTGTGGTTTCCCCGCTCAACCTTCCTATTACAAGTATGCGTTTGTTGGCGGTAAACTTCGGGTGGCAGGCCATCAAAGTGACCCTCGGTTCACCCTCCTGGCCAAGCACGCTGAGATCATGCGGGTCGACTATTCTCTGCTCAATCACCGTATATATATGTCTTCCCTCAGCGGTGACCAGTATTATCTTGTCACCGTTCCGCATCTGGTCCAGTCCCCCGAACGGCGCGCCGTAGGTCGTGCGGTGACCTGCTATGAAGACGTTGCCCGGCATACCGGGGTAGGCCGTTCCCGGAACGTGACCCGGACCGCGGTTGAGGTTCTCCCGGTCATCCAGTCCGGCCAACTCGATCACGATCGCATCGAGGTTGAGTCGCGGGACGATTATCTCAGCAATGGGAGCCCCCGGTACGACGGTCGCATTGACGATCTGGGTAACGGGCGTCGGTTTTTCTTTCCACTCGCCGAACAGCTTCTTCTGCTCTTTGTGGGTGTAGTTGTTCGTATACCAGACGTACCCGCCCAGGCCCAGGAGGGCCAGTACACCAAGGCAGAGAAGCGCGGCGCCAACAATTACAAGGGCGCGCCCGGCCCGCGGTCCCCGTCTTCCCTGCGGGATCTCTTCTGTTGCCTCAGCCATTTCCATTTCCAACCGTTCTCTTCCTTACCGGCACGGTAACCTTTCTTCCCCTTGCCTAATGCGACTCCTTGAGCGCGAAGAGGGAGGGTCCGACACCAGTTCACCGTATAAAAGCGAGGTCCCTACGAAAACGCTGAGGGACCCCGCTTTGCTCTACTTCAACAGCTCCGGCTTGCCTTCCCGCCCGAGCCGGTGATAGTTGCTTCTGTTATTTCCACTTCTTTCCCGGTACCGCGGCCACCAACCTGGAAAACCAGTCCAGCTGCCTGCGCCGCCGGATGATGCCGACTCCAAGGAGCAACAGGCCGAGGCCGGAAGCAAGCCACGCGCTCACCGAAATAGGCGCTTGGTTCATACCGGTGTACGGCAGTGTCGCCGTGCTTGAGGTTGAAGTCCGCGCGGCAGTTGGCTGCGGGGTCGCCGGCGTAGTCGGCGTAGTCAGGGTCGCCGGCGTAGTCGGCGTAGTCGGCGTTTTCGGTGTTGTCGGCGTTTTCGGTGTTGTCGGCGTTTTCGGTGTTGTTGGTGGTTGTGGTGTAGTGGACTTCTCCGTGTTGAAGAAATCGACGTCGGTGACGGTCTGTCCCACAGCCAGGGTTACGTCCACGCTCTCATCTGAGACCGCCTGCATGCCCGTGGGCATTACTTCCGATACCGTGTAGGCGCCCGCCTGCAGTTTCGTGAACGAGTAGCTCCCGTCCGCGCCGGTCGTGGTAGACAGGCTGACGGTTTTGTCGTCGAGGGAGTTCGTCCCCGACAGCTTTACCGTCATCCCTACGACCGCCAGGTCGCCCGTGTCATGCTTCTTGTTTTGGTTCTTGTCGTTCCACTTGTGGCCGGATATCGATCCGTCCGGGGCGTTGCCGAAGTAGACGGTCTTCTCACCGTCGACCGAAACATCCACCGTAGTGGAGGTCGCCGTCGTCGGGTAATAGCCGGGTGCAGTGGATTCGTCAACGGCGACGGTATGCGTGCCGGGATCGACCGTGAAGCTGAAGTAGCCGCTCGAGTCGGTGACCGCCTCACCTTTGGTGCCATCGAGCGTGATTCTGACATTGGGGATACCGACCTCGCCCGTGTCCATCACGCCGTTCTCGTTCATGTCCTTGAACTTGTAACCGTCAAGCTTTCCTTTAGTGTTAGCGTTATTGAAGTCCTTGTCCGTTACATTTTGTCCGGGGGTAAGGGGAACATTCAAGCTTGTCGGTGAAGTGGCCTCCATGTCTGCAGGCACTACCTCCGATACCGTGTAGGTACCCGCCTTCAAGTTGGTGAAGGAGTAGCTCCCGTCCGCGCCGGTTGTAGTCTGCAGGTTGAC
>Ga0209745_1002136_pt1 | contig 11391 bp, 9 predicted proteins | sample BarGraNGADG00312_FD_184495 | JGI IMG/M metagenome (GOLD analysis project Ga0209745, IMG submission 184495) | Arctic peat soil microbial communities from Barrow, Alaska - Barrow Graham LP Ref core NGADG0004-312 (SPAdes) (version 2) | ecosystem: Environmental > Terrestrial > Soil > Wetlands > Peat ... | reverse complement strand
TCCGATCCGCGTAGCCGCCGGCAAAGAGCTGCACGATCTGATCGGGCGGCAGCTCGATGCGAGCTAGCTTGTCGTGATGGCGAACTCGCACCTGGCGGAAGCCCAGGTCCCGAATGAATGTCTCCGCCGCATCTACCTGAAGCAGCGCCTCACGGGTGATCCGCTGCCCGTAGGGGATTCTGGATGATAGGCAGGCGAAGGCCGGCTTGTCCCAGGTCCTCAGCCCCAACTCCCTGGATAGCTGCCTGATGTCTGCCTTGGTCATCCCCGCTTCCTGCAACGGTCCCCTTGCCCCCATCCGTTTGGCCGCGGCGATACCGGGACGGAAGTCTCCCATGTCATCGGCATTCACCCCGTATAGCAGCACCCGCAGCCCCTGCTCCTTTGCGATGGGGAACATCTTGCCAAATAGCTCCGTCTTGCAGTGGGCGCAGCGATCGGCGGGATTTCGAGCGTACTCGGGATTGGACAACTCGTCGGTCTTTATCTGCTGGGTCCGCGCCCCCATCTCCGCGGCCAACTGCGTGGCCTCCTCCAACTCCCTGACGGGATAGGATTCGGATACCGCGGTGATGCCCAGCACCCTATCCCGTCCCAACACATCCACGGCCACCTTGAGCAGGAAGGTGCTATCCACTCCTCCGGAGTAGGCCACGGCCACGCTCTCCATGGAGCGCAGGATCCGCTTGAGCTCTTCGTACTTCGCGTGCAACTCGTCCATCTGTTACCTCGTATCGCTCTCAGCCTTCAGCTATCAGACATCAGCTTTCAGCCACCGGTGGCAGTATTCAGCCGTCAGCTGTCAGCTGATCGCTGGCTGCCGGCCGCCGACTGCCGATAATCGTCCCGCCCACTACCACGTCGTCGCCACTGTACAGCACGACCGCCTGGCCAGGAGTCACGGCTCGCTGCGGATCGTCAAACTCCACCGTCAGCGAGCCATCTTCCTTGAGACGAGCGGTAGCCGGTACCCCCGCCGCCCTGTAGCGGATCTTAGCCTCAACTCGCAGCAGCTCCGACGTCTCTCCCAGGGATACCCAGTTCAGATCCCCGGCAACCAAGCCGCACGAGAGTAGCCTCTCCACCTCCCCAACGATAACGGCATTCTCGTCAGGGACGATCTCCACAACATAGAGCGGCTTCACGTTGGCGATCCCGAGCCCCTTCCGCTGCCCCACGGTGTAAAAGGCGATCCCGGGATGAGTCCCCACCACCCGGCCTTCGGGGTCCAGGATGGGGCCCGGCCTCGCCACCGACGGATCTCTTCGCCTCAGGAAGCTCCAGTGGTCGTTGTCCGGAACGAAGCAGATCTCCTGGCTTTCCGGCCTGCCGGCCGTGGGTAGACCCATCTCCACCGCGATCCGCCGGGTCTCTTTCTTGGTTTGCCCTCCAAGGGGCAGCAATGTGCCGGCAAGTTGCCCCTGTGTCAGGGAGTAAAGGGCGTAGGACTGATCCTTGGATCCGTCCACCCCCCGGCTGAGGGTGTAGCGGCCGGCGGGTGAGCGGCCGACGCGGGCGTAGTGGCCGGTGGCCAGGAAGTCCGCACCCAGGGCGCGCGCCCTCTCCAGCAGCGCGTCGAACTTGACGAAGCGGTTGCAGCGCACGCAGGGGTTCGGAGTGCGCCCGGCGCTGTACTCCGCAACGAAGTCCTGGATGACTGTGCGGTCGAAAACGTCCCGGAAATTGAGCGTGTAGTGGGGAATGTCCAGCTGCTCGGCCACCCGACGGGCGCCCTCAACCGCGTCCAGCGAGCAGCATGCGCTTTGGCGCGTGTCGGCCTCCTCCATAGACTGCTCGGGCCACACATTCAGCGTCACTCCGATCAGGTCGTAGCCCTGCTGCTTCAACATTGCAGCGGCAACCGAGCTATCCACCCCGCCACTCATGGCCACAACGACGACAGCCGACACGACGCCCCCTTTGGTTGATTTTCCAGTATTATCCCGCTAGAATCTTATTATATAGGGAAGGGCGAACCCCCGGCAAGCGTCGGGCGGTGTTTGCGGCAATGGCAGATGGCTAACTGGTTGAGGACACCAGCCTCTACTATTGGGTATTAGCTGCCATCTGCTATATGACCGGCGGACCGCCCTGCTGTGGCTCCTGGAAGAGGGGCGTGCTCAGGTAGCGTTCTCCGGTGTCGGGCACGATCACCACCACCAGCTTGCCCGCGTTCTCCGGCCGCTTGGCCACCTGGATCGCGGCCCAGACCGCCGCACCCGAGGAAATGCCCGCCAGGATCCCCTCACGCTTTGCCAACTGCCGGGTTATTTCGAAGGCGTCGTCGTTCTCGACCGGAATGACCTCGTCCACCAGAGACATGTCCAGCACGTTCGGGACGAAGTTGGCCCCGATCCCCTGGATCTTGTGGGGCCCCGGCAAGCCTCCCTCGAGCACGGGGGACGCCGCGGGCTCCACCGCCACAGCCTTGAACTCGGGCTTGCGCTGCTTGATTACCTGGGCTATGCCGGTGATAGTCCCCCCGGTACCCACCCCGGCCACCAATATGTCCACCTGCCCGTCGGTATCGCTCCATATCTCCTCCGCGGTGGTCTCCCGATGGATCTTCGGGTTGGCGGGGTTCTCGAACTGCTGCGGCATCCAGCCGTACGGTATCTTCTCCACCAGCTCTTCAGCCTTACGGACCGCGCCCTTCATCCCCTCCGGCCCAGGGGTCAGCACCACCTCGGCTCCCAGAGCCGCCAACAGCTGCCGCCTCTCCACGCTGAAGGTCTCCGGCATGGTCAGGATCAGCCGGTAGCCGCGGGCGGCCGCCACCCATGCCAGAGCAATGCCGGTGTTACCGCTGGTGGGCTCAACGAGTACGCTCTTTCCCGGGGTGATCAACCCCTGCCTCTCCGCCTCGTTGACCATGCTCACCCCGATACGGTCCTTGACGCTGGAGAGGGGGTTGAAGCTCTCCAGCTTGGCCGCTACCGTGGCGACACACCCCTCGGTCAGCCGGTTTAGCCTGACCAGGGGCGTCTTGCCTATCAACTCAGTAACGTCGTTGGCAATCCTCATGGAACTCGCTCCTTAATCCCGGACTCCCGCGGCCCGAGGCCGGTTCGCTACTCAGCTTTGGAACTCTCCATCTCCTCGTCGATCTCCAGCGCCAGATCAATCACCCGGCCGTCCACGATATTGAAGGCCCTCACCACCGGTGCCCCCTCATCTGCCAGGGAGCAGATCAGATAGACCGCCTCAGGGTAGTAGGCCAGACTGGTGTCGGTGCCAGAGGGGTAGGCCGCGCTCATGGGGTGAGAATGGTATATCCCGTGCAGAACCCAGCCGTTCTGCTCGATCTCCCTCAGAACGTTCAGCAGCTCCATCGGATCCACGTTGTAGCGAACTCGGGGGCGGGAATCGTTGTTGGTCGTGCGGTACAGCTTCACCGGAGAACCATCGAGCCCGGCGATGAGTCCACATACCTCGTTCGGCTTCCCCTCCCTGGCGTGGGCGATGATCTCACGAAGGTAGCGGGCCGGCAGGTGGATGGACCTTTGCGCTTCTTGATCCACTGCTATCCCCTCTTTAGCGAGTCTCAGGCGAGTCTCCTACCCCTTCATGCAGATCGTGCGCCAGCAGCGCCCGACGACGGGGCGCTAGATGCTGTAGTTGATGGAGCCCTCCACGGCGGCTTGACGCGCTGCCAACTCCTCGACGGTAACCCCATCCAGCACTGCATCAATCGCGGACCGGACCCTCCCCCACAAATCCCTCAGGGGCGTTGGACTGGGGGCCTGCCCGGAAGCGCCAACTTCCAGCCCGTCCATCACGATCACCGGGCCCTCCAACGCCCTAACGACGTCTCCAGCGGTAATGGTGGATGCGTGAACTGCAAGGGCATGGCCGCCCTGCGGCCCCCTGGTGCTGGCGACGAGGCCGGCTTTGCGCAGGGTGGTGAGCAGCTGCTCCAGGTAGGACTCCGGGATAGAGCGGTGCGCGGCAATGTCGGCAGTCTGGAGCGGCCTGGTGCCGTAGGTGGAGGCCAGCTCCATCATTGCCCGCAGCCCGTATTCGCTCTTCATCGAGATCCGCACGGTTGCCCTCCAAGAATTGCCAATATTCTCGCGTATGTAACTCAACAACACTACGCGTCATTATACCCGGCACAGAAGTGGAGTCAAGAGACGGAGGAAGTAGGCCCAGGGGACCTCACGTGGCGCCAGGCCAAGTGTCTGAGACTACGCGCCCACGTAGCGGGCGTAAAGGCTGCGGGCCATCGATTCGTCGGTAGTGCCCCGGACCAGCGTTCGGGCATCGGGGAACACAACCAGCTCGTAGTTATCCACCTGGAACCGCAGCATGTATTCGTTGTACTGGACCTTGCCCGCCCCCTGCAGCCGCGCCGCCAACTCTGGGAAGGACACCCTGGTCGCGCCTCGCACGCTCACCTGGATCGCCTCCCGCCCGCACATCGAGGTGGTGCGGGTCCCCTCTCGCGCCTCCAGGAACTCGTACTTGCCCTGGACGCAGCACTGACAATCGTCGGTGACCCGGCTCCCCTCCAGCTTCTCAAAGCTGTTGTCCCAGAGGTCCATCCAGATCATTCCTCGATTGACCTTGTCCTTAGCCCCCACCAGCAGCTTGATCGCCTCCACGCACTCCATGTTGGCGATGACGCTGGCGGTGCTGGCAAGGATACCGGCTGTGTCACAGGTGGGAGTGGTGCCGGGTGGAGGGCTCTCCGCGAAGACGCAGCGGAGGCACGCGGTCTCGTGGGGGATGATGGTCATGGTGACTCCGTAGCTGGCCAGAACCCCGCCGTAGATCCAAGGCTTGCCGTGCAAGACGCAAGCGTCGTTTATGAGGTAACGCGTCTCGAAGTTGTCGGTGCCGTCCATCACCAGATCGGCCTCTCGCACCAACTGCTCGATATTGCCCGGGTTGGCGTCCATCACCAGCGGCACGATCTCCACCTGGGAGTTTATCTTCCGCAGCTTCTCCGCGGCCGCGACTGCCTTCGGAAGGCTGCGGGCAACGTCGTCCTCGTCGAACACAATCTGCCGCTGCAGGTTGTTCAGCTCGATGAAGTCCCGATCGACGATTGTGATCCGGCCGACCCCGGCGCGAACCATGGTGTTGGCGATGTTGCTCCCCAGGGCCCCACAGCCAATCAGCAGCACCTTGGAGTCCCGCAGCCTCTTCTGCCCCTCCTCACCCACGCCGGGAAAGAGGATCTGCCGCGAGTACCTCTCCAGCTCTTTGTCCATTACCCACCCCTTGCAACTCGGGCGATCGCCCGAGTGTAGTCAGGCGAACTGCCGCAACAGGAGCCAATCAATCGAACGCCGGCTTCGAGGAAGTCGGCCACGGAGGCGGCCATCCCCTCCGCGGTTACATTGTACGCCGTCTGCCCACTCTCCATGGAAGGAACGCCGGCGTTGGGCTGCGCTGCCAGCCAGGCGCCGGGGGCGATCCGGTGCATCTCCTGAATCGCCTGGAGGGTCTCATCCGGGCCAACGCCGCAGTTGGCTCCCACTGCCACCGCCCCGGCGGCCCGCAACTCGGCCACTGCCTGGGCGGGGCTGACACCCATCATAGTGTGGAGGTGGGTGTCGAAGGTCATGGTGCAGATGGCCGGCAGCCCGACCAGCCCCGCCGCCTCCAGGGCGGCGAGGGCCTCCCCAAGGTCGTACATCGTTTCGATCAGGAAGAAGTCTACCCCTCCCTCTGCCAGCGCCGCCATCTGCTCACGGAAGATCTCCACGGCCCCCTGCCGGGTCAGCGTCCCCAGCGGCTCCAGGAACTCCCCCAGCGGCCCCACGGAACCCGCCACGATAGCAGACTCGCCCGCTGCCTCTCTGGCCAGCCGCGCCGCCGCCAGGTTGGCCCTAGCCACCATATCTTCCAATCCGGCCTTCTCAAGCTTGGCGCGGCTCCCGCCGAAGCTGTTGGTCTCGATCACGTCCGCACCGGCCGCGATATAGGCGGCATGCACGTTCCGGACCGTTTCTGGAGAGAGTAGATTCATCTCCTCTGGGCAACGGACCTCTACGCCGCTGGCCATAAGCATCGTCCCCATTGCACCATCGCACACCAGGACCCCCCTCTTCAGGGCCTCCAACAGATCTCGCCCCACAACAGCCCCCTTCCAGAAACGCAAAAACGAAAACGCTCCCAAAACCCGGTAGCTACAATCTTATCCCTCCCGCCCCACCCATTCAAGGCGGCGTGGCGTGCGGCGCGTAAGCGCCGCCCGGCAGCGAGGGCGCAAGCCGTGCAGACCATCACTCCCCGGCGGAGTTCCGACGAACGTTAGCCGCTATTGCCTCCGCCTCACAAATCGATCGAGCCTGATCCGCGGGGCCGGTCGGTTACGGCCCCGCCGGAACGGGCCTCCAGGCCCACCCCTAACGCAGGGCCACGATACTTGCTGACTCTTATCACATCATGTCTTACGAGTTTCCTCTTATCAACTTTGGACACCACACGCGGTACGAATCTTGACAGTAGCACACTCAAGGCTTATACTCCCGCCCATGAGGTGGCCAGATGGCGACAAAGCGAGACTACTACGAGGTGCTGGGCGTTCCCAAGAACGTCCCCGAAAAGGATATCCGCCACGCGTACCGCAAGCTGGCTCGCAAGTACCACCCCGACGTCAATCCCAACGACAAGGCCGCGGAGACCAAGTTCAAGGAGATTGCCGAGGCCTACGAGGTGCTCTCCGACAAGGAGAAGCGGGCAAAGTACGACCGCTTCGGCCCCGACTGGCAGCGCCGGGAGGAGGCGGAGGCGGCGGCCAGGCAGGCCGGCTTCGGGCAGGGCGGCCAGCAGTGGAGCACTCGTGGGTCCCCCTTCGGAGAGGCGGGCGGCGCCGAAGCCTTCGGCTCCGGTGGTTTTTCCGACATCCTGGATCAGATCCTACGTGGATCCGACGGCAGGGGCCGGGCCGGCGCGCGCTCCCGATCTGCCCAGCCGATCAAGGGGGAGGACGTGGAGCATCCCGTGGAGGTCGCCCTCCAGGAAGCCTATGCCGGAACCACTCGCGTCCTGCAGCTTGGGCCACCCGAGAACCGACGGCTGGAGGTAAAGATCCCGGCCGGAGTGAAGGACGGCTCCAGGGTGCGCATCGCCTCCGAGGGGGCACCCGGCATGTTTGGAGGCCCCAAGGGCGACCTGTACCTGGTGATCTCAGTGAGGCCCGACCCAGTCTTCGAGCGAAAGAGCGACGACCTGTACGTGGATGTCCCAGTGTCGCTCAGCGTCCTGATGCTCGGGGGCGATGCTCACGTGCCCACCCCGAAGGGGACCAAGTTACTGATGAAGATCCCACCCGAGACCCAGAACGGCAAGCAGTTCCGGCTGGGCGGTCAGGGGATTCCCCACCTCCAGGGCAGCGGCAAGGGCGACCTGTTCGCCAAGGTGAAGGCCGTCCTCCCAACTGAGCTCAGCCCAAAGGAGAAAGAGCTGTTCCAGGAACTGGCCACGCTAAGGGAGTAGGCAAGATGGCTCCAAGAGATTACGGAACGGCTGCAGAACAGGAACCCTGCTTCGTGATAAGTATTGCGGCCAGGCTGGTAAAGGTGCACCAGCAGACGCTGCGCTACTACGAGCGATTGGGGCTGCTAGACCCGGGCCGCTCCCAGGGCAACATCCGCCTCTACTCCATGAAGGACATCCAGCGGGCCCAGCAGATACGGCGGCTGATCGACGAGCTGGGAGTGAACCTGGCAGGTGTGGAGGTGATCCTCAACATGTCCGACAGGATCACTGAGACGGCGCGGCAGATGGCCCAGATGCGCGAGGAGTGCGAGGGCGAGATAAGGCGACTTCGGGCGATGCTGGCCGGGGAGGTATAGAAGAGATGGATGTGAATCGGTTCACCGAGAAGGCTCGGGAGGCCATTTCCGCGGCTCAGAAGCTGGCGGAGGCCCAGAACAACAGCCAACTGCAACCCGAGCACCTGCTGGTGGCTTTGCTGCAGCAGCAGGATGGGGTGGTGCCCCAGATCGTCCAGAAGCTGGGAGTCGTCCCCGCCACCCTGATACAGCAGCTTCGCGCGCAGATTGACCGGCTCCCCAAGGTGTATGGAGCCAGGTTCGACGTCTCGCAAGCCACGAGCAAGCTGCTTCACACCGCCGAGGCGGAGGCCGAGCGGCTGAAGGACGAGTACGTAAGCACCGAGCACATGCTGATCGCCGCCGTGGACGACCAGCAGACGGGGGATGCCACTCGCGTCCTCCGCCAGGCCGGCATCACGCCGGAGCGGATCTACCAGGCGCTCACCTCCATCCGAGGCGGCCAGCGGGTGACCGACCAGAACCCCGAGGGGAAGTACCAGGCGCTGGAGCGGTACGGCCGCGACCTGACCGAGGCCGCGCGCAAGGGCAAGCTGGACCCGGTGATCGGCCGAGACGAGGAGATCAGGCGGGTGATCCAGGTGCTCTCGCGCCGCACCAAGAACAATCCGGTGTTGATCGGCGAGCCGGGAGTCGGCAAGACTGCGATCGCCGAGGGGCTGGCCCAGCGGATTGCCCGGGGCGACGTGCCGGAGGGGCTGAAGGAGCGCCGCCTGGTGGCTCTGGACCTGGGATCCCTGATCGCCGGGGCCAAGTACCGCGGCGAGTTCGAGGAGCGGCTGAAGGCGGTGCTGAAGGAGGTGCAGGACTCCGAGGGGGAGGTTATCCTATTCATCGACGAGCTGCACACCGTCGTGGGCGCGGGGGCTGCCGAGGGCTCCATGGACGCCTCCAACATGCTGAAGCCGATGCTCGCCCGGGGCGAGCTTCACTGCGTCGGCGCCACCACCCTGAACGAGTACCGCAAGTATATCGAGAAGGACGCCGCGCTGGAGCGCCGCTTCCAGCCGGTGCCCGTACCGGAGCCCAGCGTCGAGGACACCATCAGCATCCTCCGCGGCCTCAAGGAGCGGTACGAGCTCCACCACGGGGTGCGGATCCAGGACCCCGCCCTGGTGGCTGCAGCGGTGCTCTCTCATCGCTACATCACCGACCGCTTCCTGCCGGACAAGGCGATAGACCTGATGGACGAGTCGGCATCGCGACTCCGCATGGAGATAGACAGCATGCCCGCCGAGTTGGACGAGATAGAGCGGCGCAGCGTGCAGCTCCAGATCGAGCGGGAGGCGCTGCGTAAGGAGACCGACCCCACCTCCCAGCAGCGGCTGGCCGATCTGGAAAAGGAGCTGGCGGATCTGCAGGAGCGCGCCGACGAGATGAGGGCCCAGTGGCAGCAGGAGAAACAGGCGATCCAGCGGCACCAGAAGCTGAAGGAGGAGATAGAGCAGGTCCGGCTGGAGGGCGAGAAGGCCGAGCGGGAGTTGGATTACGCCAAAGCCGCCGAGATCAAGTACGGCCGACTCAACGATCTGGAGAGACGGCTGAGGGACGAAGAGGCAAAGCTAGCCTCCCTCCAGTCCAGCAAGAAGCTGCTGAAGGAGGAGGTGGACGAGGAGGACATAGCCGAGGTCGTCTCCAAGTGGACGGGAATCCCGGTGAGCCGGCTGGTGGAGGGGGAGATCCAGAAGCTGCTCCACATGGAGGATCGGCTCCACCTGCGGGTTGTGGGCCAGGACGAGGCGATCCAGGCCGTATCCAACGCCGTCCGCCGGGCCCGTGCGGGGCTGCAGGACCCAAATCGTCCGCTGGGAAGCTTCATCTTCCTGGGTCCCACCGGCGTGGGGAAGACTGAGCTGGCCCGGGCACTGGCCCAGTTCCTGTTCGACGACGAGCAGGCAATGGTGCGCATCGACATGACGGAGTACATGGAGAAGCACACCGTCTCGCGCCTGATCGGCGCCCCTCCGGGCTACGTGGGCTACGACGAGGGTGGCCAGCTTACGGAGGCGGTCCACCGCCGTCCCTACAGCGTGGTGCTCTTCGACGAGATCGAGAAGGCCCACCCCGAGGTGTTCAATGTCCTGCTCCAGATCCTGGACGATGGGCGTTTGACCGACGGCCACGGCCGGACGATCGACTTCAAGAACACCGTGATCATCATGACATCTAACGTGGGCAGCGAGCTGTACGGGCTCAGCCATAGGGCCGGCACCAGGATGGACCAGGTCAGGGAGCAGGTCACCGAGGAGCTGAAGGCCCACTTCAGGCCGGAGTTCCTGAACCGGATCGACGAGATCATCGTCTTCCACCCGCTGGAGATGGCCCACCTGAAGCAGATCGTGGAGATCCAGCTGGCGCGGCTGGAGTCCCGGCTTGCCGAGAGGAAGATCGGGATCGACCTGACCGACGCAGCCAAAGAGCTGCTTGCCGAGGAGGGGTTCGACCCGGTGTACGGCGCGCGGCCGCTCAAGCGGACGCTGCAGCGCAGGGTTCTGGACGTGCTGGCGACCAGGGTGCTCCAGGGAGACTTCAAGCCCGGCGACACGATCCTGGTGGACGCCAAGGACGGCCGGCTAACCTTTGCCGTGGAGCGTGAGCAGGGCAGTCCCGTGGCGGCCATAGCGGCACCCTTGGGCTAACCGAACCTGACACGCCGTGGCCTCATGCTCGCATGGTGGGAGCCACCACCCGTGCAATTGTCCTGTCGCCCACTGGGCCCTGGACAGCTACGATTACCTAGCCATGAACGTGGAACAGGACCCAGCGCCCTGCCGCTACCTCGTCGCCACCACCAGCCGCTGGGTCAATGACTCACCCCGGCGGGCTCGATGCAATCGATCATTAAGCGTGACCGCCGAGAGTCAGAGTTTTTTCGACGCAGAAAGGACACGGACATGCTCTCTGGGTACTTCCATCGTGTCGCAAACGAGACCGGCACCAGGTTCTGGATCAACCTCCCCACTGCGAGAGAGATGGATCTGGCCATCGAGGCCGGCGCCGTCAACTGCACCACCAATCCCACCTACGGATCCAGGCTGATCGACGACGAGCCCGACTATATCGCTGGGCTCATGGATGCCGCCATTGCGGAGACCACCGATGACGACGTCGCAACGGAGAAGAGCTACTTCCGGGCCTCCGGCCGCATCATGCGACGCTTCCTCTCAATCTACGAGGAGAGTGGGGGGAAGAGCGGCTTCGTGACTGTCCAAGGCGATCCCCGCAAAGATCACGACCCGGACTGGATCGTCGCTGAAGCGCTGAGGGCCAGAAAGATCGGCCCCAACTTCATGGCAAAGATACCCGCGACTGTTGCGGGCATCGAGGCCATCTCCAGACTGGCCGAGCAAAACGTCCCCATCTGCGCCACCGAGGTGTTCGCCGTATCCCAGGCGATCCAGCTGTGCGATCGGTACGAGGATGCCGCGAGTCATAGCGGCCACCGACCACCGTTCTACCTGACCCACATCACCGGAATCTTCGACCGCTACCTCTCCGAACTGGTGGAGCGCGAGAAGATCGACGTCGCACCCGATGTCTTGCAACAGGCCGGGTGGGCAGTGGCTCACGAGCAGTACCGAGT
>Ga0209745_1002135_pt1 | contig 11394 bp, 9 predicted proteins | sample BarGraNGADG00312_FD_184495 | JGI IMG/M metagenome (GOLD analysis project Ga0209745, IMG submission 184495) | Arctic peat soil microbial communities from Barrow, Alaska - Barrow Graham LP Ref core NGADG0004-312 (SPAdes) (version 2) | ecosystem: Environmental > Terrestrial > Soil > Wetlands > Peat ... | reverse complement strand
CAGGCGCCAGACTCTACAGGATGCCAATGACACCAGCAAGGGTACTCGAAGCGATGAAGAAGGCATAAGGCGGAAGACGTCGGGCGACAGGCTACAGGCAATAAATCTCTTTTATGCCTGTAGCCCGCAGCCTGCAGCCTGTAGCCTTTTAATAAATAAACAGAAACAACAACGGCAAAATAATGCCTATTCCCGTAAGGATCGCCCCTCTCCGGGTGATCCCGTTTTTCCCTTTCACAAGGAACAAGCCTGTGATTGTAACCAGAATCAGGGAGATACAGAATATATCGCTGAAGTACTTCCACCATCGGCCGGGATTGTAATGCAGGAAGTTTAGCTGGTAGAAAATGGGTCTCCTGCTTATTCTCTCTATAGTGCCCTCACCAGTACTGGTATTAATTCTTACTGAACCTCCTTCAATGAATATCGTAAGGATGTTCCCTGAGGGGAAATACCAGGTTTTATATTCCGGAATTCCGGGGATCTTCTTCAATATTTCCTGTGCGGTCTCCTTATTGAGGGTTTCCCTTGTGATATTCACATCTGTTTTAAATCCTGAATTTTCAATAATATAATTCGGATTCCAGTCATGCTTATGATTCAGGGCAATTCCTGAGATCGCATAAATTATAGTTAGTCCGGCAATCAGATACCCTATATCACGGTGAGTTACCTTGTTGAATTTTGCTAGGTTCATAAGATTTAAATTGAAAAGGAGGCTGAATAATAAAACCTCTTTTTTTACCCCTATCCCGATAGCTATCGGGATCTCCAGGGGGGACTTAGGGATTTGTTATAGTTTAAAAGCCCCCTCTGGGGTGTTTGGTGGTAATTATTTGGTTATTTAACAATCGTGTGCTTGTTATAGATCATCATAAGATCCGACAGAACCGGCTGCGAACCCAGTGCTTTTGCAGTTTCACAAGTGTCGGCACCCGCAGTTTTAGCCATTCCTTCTTCTCCTGCCATGGCTGTTGCTGCTGGTTGGGTAAGTTTACCTTCGACTATTATTTCACTTCCTAACAATTCCATTGGAAACTTTGGCATTTCTTCTCCGGCTTGAACATATAACCTGACATCAGGATTATCACCTGTGATAAATATTTTCTTGCCGCTTTGAGTACAGACATGGACAACTTTGCCTTCGACGCTTATGGTTTTCCCAACATACTCAGATGGATTGGCTATCAGTGAGGCAAATTCAACTTTTACTGATTCTGAACCGCCAGCACTTTGAGAAACCTCTTTTTTGCCTTTATTGCCACAGGACAAAACAAACAAAGCAATAAATAACAGCGAAAAAATCTTTCTTATCATATCTCTTTATTGTTTTTGATTAGATTTTGTTAAAAGTTTCGAAAGATATGAAAAAAAAATTCAGATCATACAGCCGGTATCTTTAAAGTTCCCATCCCTGCCGGTATTCCCGCGTCAGGTATTTATTTGCTTCAGGAAGATTTGTTATCTTCATATTCGTTGTATCATATTCAACTCTTTTCCCTGCCCGCAGGGCTACAGCACCGAGGTTGATGGTCTCTGTCACAGGTCCGGCCAAAAGGAAGCTTCCCGGTGTTTGAGTATTGTTTCTGAAAGCATTGATCCAGACATCATTACCTCCTGAGCCTTCGGCTTCTTTTCCATTTTCTTTAACAAGGTAATTCATTTTGCTTTCAGGGATCAGAACCGGATCTTCGCCCCTGAATCCTGCAATTATCCTTCCCTTGTCACCGACAAACATCATGCCTTCACGCGGTAATGATTTTCCTGCTGACCGGATTTCATCCGGAACAAATGGCCTCATTCCTCCGTCGTACCAGAATAGTTCGAACGGTGGAAGCTCAACCTGTTGAGGAAACTGGAACCGGATCATACAGGATAAGGGAAAAGCAACGTTGTTTTCAACCCCTACTGAAACATTATCACGAAGAGTGCAGGTTGTTGTCGCATAGGCCTCTGCGCTTGTGGCAGGGGTTCCTATATTGAATGCAAGGAAAAGAGGGAACAGGCTGTAGTGTCCCATGTCTGCAATACTGCCGCCTCCGAAGTCGTACCATCCGCGGAAGACTGCATGAGTGAAATTCGGATGATATGGCCGGTCCGGTACCGGACCAAGCCATAGCGACCAGTCGAAACCTTTTGGTACAGGAGGCCTGTCGGCTGGTATTGCCTGCCACTGAGGCCACACAGGTCTGTTGGACCAGTTGTGTATCTCTTTCAATGTACCTATAAATCCGGCTTTAATCCAGCTTTTCGCAACATCATAGCCAGGTCTTCTGCTCCAGGCCAGAAGATGGGTGCTTAATCCTGTCTTTTTTGCAGTATCGATGGTAAGTTTGCCTTCATACATCCTGTTGGCTATCGGCTTGTGTGTAACCACATGCTTCCCTTTTTTCATCGAGGCAATTGCAACGGTTGCATGAAGATGATCGGGAGTCATGATTTTTACAGCATTAATGTCTTTTTCCTTTTCAAGCAATTCCCTGAAATCAGCATATGAGGAGCATCCTTTGTAGCTGCCGGAATCTTTGGATTTTGCATAATACTTGTTAATAAATTCCTGTCCGATATCCCTTCCTCCGGGAATACCCTTAAACTTTTCTCCCCATGTTTTATCCTGTAAGGCAGTCCTGATTTCGTCCCTTACGTCATTCAATGACCAGTCAACATAATCAGTTGTAAATTTGTTCGGATCAGCTACTGCAACAATCTGAAGGGCAGGATTTGCTACCAAACCTGTCATTTCTCTCATTCCCTGCGTGCCGCATCCGATGTATGCAAGAGTAAGCTTATCGCTGGGAGCTACATAGCCAGGCCCACCAAGAACTTGTCTTGGTACAATTGTGATTGCCAGGGAAGCAGTTGCTGCTGATCCCAGGAATTCGCGCCGGTTGATTTTTTTTGAAGTTGGCATTTCAGAATAATTAAGTATTGTTTGATAAGAGACTAAAATATACCTGTTATCAGGAAACCTATGTATTGTATCAAATTTAAGGAAATGGCTTTATTAAATTATCTCCCCTGATCAATTTTTTTATAATTATTGATGGCTCCGAAATTAATTCCTGCAACAATAAGAGGCTGATCCTGCATAGCTAGGCTCAGTTGATAAGATAATGTTAAAAATTGTGAAAAAAATAAACCCGGATAGCTTTAAAATACCTGCAACGAAATGGAATATTTACCTATGATTAAATGTCTAATGATATTAACCAATAAAATTTTATTGAAGATGAAGAAAAATGTAATTATGCAAATACTGTCTTTTACAGTTCTTTTTGCTTTTCTCTGCATGCCTCTGGCTTTAAATGCTCAGGGATCAAAGGCTAGTTTTGCAGGAAAATGGGCATTTAATGCCACTAAAAGCGACATGGGACAGCCTCCTCAGGGACAAGGTCAGGGCCAGGGTGGAGGTATGAGAATGGGCGGCGGTGACTTTACTGCAACCCAGGAAGCCAATCTTTTAACAGTTGAGAGTGCACGTACCGGCCAGGATGGTCAGGCAGTGACTACCACAAGCAAGTATACTCTTGATGGGAAAGTGAGTGTCAATACCACAGCGAGAGGCGAAAGCAAATCAACTGCAACCTGGTCAGCTGACGGCAAATCACTTACTATTGTAACTACCAGGACTTTTGAACGTGACGGCCAGACAACAGAAATGAAAACAACTGAAGTATGGAGTCTTACCAATCCGACAACGCTGTCAAGAGCAAGTACAATGAATACCCCGAACGGTGAACGTAAAACTACTATGGTTTACGATAAGAAATAACCCGGAGGAGTAATTACCCTGTTTAAAACCGCAAGGCATATAAGCTTTGCGGTTTTTTTTGTACATTAGCTTTGACTATTTGCGATTGAAAATATATTTTCAGCAGTGTCTGACTAAAAGTAAGAGATTCTGAGTGAAGCGAAGAATCTCTTATTAAATTCTAATAATATCTGTATAATGATGATATATGATCAGTAAATTGTAATACTATATAAATCAATTATATGAAAAAGCTGACTGCATTTTATTTTAAAATCGGATTGCTCCTGTTTTTTTTATTCACGTTATCTTGTACTGAAACGTCAAATTATAAAAATCAGACATTCAGTCTTAAGAGAATAGCAGCTGCAAATTCCGGCAACTGCATTATCGGGGTTGGAAAGGGATTCTCAGGACCTGTCATGAAAGTGAAGCCGTCAGGTGAAAATGCTTCAGTGACAATATGGAAAACAGGTGACAAGGGAAGCTGGAAGGAAGCAAAATATTTTGTCTTTGAAGTATTCGGGGACAACGATTTCAGCGGAGTGATCACCCTGGAATTTTACAAAGAGACTAACCGTACTTCCGAAAAAATTGTCCTTCAGAGCGGGGAAGTGGCAGAAACTGAAAAAGAATCTCCATGGTTATCGTGCCTTCTGGGGATAAATCCCTTGTTGAAAACAAAAGTGGTTTTTCCTTTAAGTTACCTTGATGCACAGGAGATATTTATTCCACGTTCTCCGCGTCAATTGAAGGGGACGATTACCGGAAACCGGCTGGATCCGGAAGATATAATAAAAGTCAATTTGAAGTTCGGACCTTACAGCGATCCTTATTTCACGCCTGAATATGAAATAGCCTCAGCCGGACTGATGGATTCTCTTCCTCAGCCCTATGAACCTCTGCCTCAACCAATTATTGATTCTTTAGGACAGAGGATCGGTAAAGAATGGCCGGGTAAGATCAGGAATGAGGAGGAACTTGTTACCCTCAACCTTGAACTCGAAAAATCTATTTCGGGTTCAGAATTTATTAGTTCCTTTAGCAAATACGGGGGATGGAAAGAGAAGCGGTTCAAACCCACAGGATTTTTCAGGACCGAAAACGATGGAAAACGATGGTGGCTGGTTGATCCGGAAGGATATGCCTTTCTGAGTCTGGGAGTGGACTGCCTGAGATCCACATCTTCAGGTCCTGTCACAGGAATTGAGGATCTTTTTGAGTGGCTTCCTGAAAAAAGTGATTCCAGGTATGGTGAATCTGTCTCGGGGAATGAGACTTCAAAGGTTATTGACTTTTATATGGCAAATCTTATCAGGGTATTTGGGAGTGATTGGAAGGCCAGATGGAGCAAAATGACAGCAGACATGCTGAGAAACCTCAATATAAATACAGTAGGCAACTGGTCGGAAATAAGCTTTGCAAAAGAAAACAAGCTTGCGTATGTTCTGCCACTGAACCGCTTTCCCGGGACCAAAACTCAGCTTTACCGTGATTTTCCCGATGTTTTTTCAGAAGAATACAAAAAGAATTCGGCGGAATTTGCCAGGCAATTGAATGATTATAAGGACGATCCTTATCTTATAGGGTATTTTCTCAGAAACGAACCTCAATGGGCTTTTGGATATCATAACCTTGCCTATGAAATGTTTGCCACCGATCAGCCTTCGGCAACGAAAGATGAATTCATAAAATGGATAAATTCAAAATACGACAATAATATTCAGTCATTCAAAAAGGCATGGAATCTGAATATCGAGAAATTTGATGATCTCAGGAATTTGACATTTAAGGATTATCCGACGGTAACTGCCGACAGCGATTTTTACTCTTTTTCAACCATAATGGTCAGGAGATATGTCGATATTCCTTGTGATGAGGTCGTAAAAGTTGATAAACACCATCTTAATCTTGGTATGCGTTATGCCTGGATCAGCTCAGATCTGTTGTACAAGGCAGGAGAGAGGTTTGATGTTTTTTCCATCAACGGATACGGTTATAGTGCTCCACCGACTGCTGAAATAGCGAGGATAAGCAATAAACCGGTGATGATAGGAGAGTTCCATCACGGGGCTGTCGACAGGGCGCTTCCTGCAACAGGAATTACTGGAGTGATAAGTCAAAATGAAAGAGCTGCAGCCTACCGCAATTATATTGAACAGGGATTTGCGCGTCCTGAACTGATAGGGATGCATTATTTTCAATGGGTCGATCAACCCTATTACGGAAGGTTTGACGGGGAGAATTATAATATTGGCGTTGTCACCATCCAGAATCTTCCTTACCCTGAACTTTCGCAGGCAATGAGAATAACAAATGAAAGAATATATAAGGTAGGGAGCGGATTAGAGGAGCCTTTTAAGGCTGAAATCACTAAGGTCCCGCCGATCCATTATTAATTTATGTATGAAAACCGGGATTATTATCTTCTGGCTGTAGCTTTGTCTGAAAACAGTGGTTTCAGCTCTTCTCCGGCAAACTTGAATTCATCTGCATTTTCAGGCTGAATTAAATAAACGGCTTGCTTGGGCTTTAGTCCTCGTTCAATTACAATATTTTTATCATTTGATTCACCGGTAATAACGATCTGCCTGGTTTTGTTTTTTGTATATACGAATGGTATTCCGTCGGCTTCGGCATGAACGCATTCCGTAGGAATATAAATCACATCGCTGAATGTTCTGATGACCACCTTGTTACTGGTTGTCATAGAAGGGCGGAGGGCAGGATCGGATCCTTCAATTTTGACCATTACCTCAAACACTTTTGTATCGGTGTTCTCAAGCTTCTCGCCGATATTGGCAACAGAATAAACTTTGCCTGAGAATTGCTTACTTGGATAAGCGTCAACACGGATATCAACATTCATACCTGGTTTTACTTTAGTAATCTCGATCTCGCTTATATATATTTTTGAAAGCAGTGACGACAGATCCGGCAGAGTGGCAACAGTCTTCTCAAAAGCATTAATGGACGAACCTGTCTTAATCTTAGTTCCATGGTGGTCTCTTTTATATACAACCATGCCTGAGGAAGGGGCTTTTATGGTAAAACCGGCCAGCACTTCTTCAAGACTTGCCACTCTTCTGTCAATACGATTATACCACATTGTCTGTGTGGCAATGTCCCTTTTAGCCTGAGCTACTTTAAGCTCGTAACCTCTTCTCTTTTGTTCCAGAATCCTTTTTTGTCTGTCAAAATTTATCTCTGCCTGTCTTATAGTTGTAGGGGGTTCGAATTTCGAATTTCGTAATGTTATTTCAGCCTCTTCAACTGTGTGTTTCTGATTTTTTATGGCATCTCTCAGCACTGTCAGGGTTACAGCGGTATCAAGCTTCTTCATTTCAAGATTGTTCCTGAAGGTTGAGAGTCTTTCGCGCTCATCTTTTAAAGTATTGTCGAACTGTGTTCTGTCGAGGGTTGCAATATAGTCACCTTCTTTAACCTCCGTACCTTCCGGTACCATATCCGAGATTTTAAGATCAGCTGCATGAAAATCTCGTCCCATGCTGATTTCAGGCGCCTTGATGTCAATTGAATTTTCAGGCAGGATCTCTCCCGATGCTGAAATTGCTATTTCGAAGTCACCTTTTATTGCTTCAGTAAACAGATGATCACCATCTTTTTTTGATGTCAGCTTGTTGATTACAAACATGGCAACAAGTGTGGCAGCAACGACTGCGAGTGAAATTATAATTGTCCTTTTCATTCAGGAAATAGAGTCTAAATTAATATCATTAAAAATCAGGAACGAAATTATGAAATAAATGCATGCCATTCCGCTGATTTAAACTTATTTAACATATTTAACAAAAATTTAAATATTTCTCAAATAAAAAAAAGTGCTAAATTGTATTCTCAAAGAATTTCTAAACACATCATTTACCATGAAAAAGAAAGCACTTCTATTAACAGGTTTGTTTATGATAATGTTCATTTCTGCTTACCCGCAGAAACCTGATAAGCTTACCCTGGCATCAGGAATGAACTTTATCCCGACCAAAACATATTCTGCCCAGGAGGATGCAAAAATCCTTGAGCTCTACAAGAACCTTCGGGTCGCTGATGTTTCAGACGGATTAGACATGGCTGGACTTCCGGGGACTGGTCTGGTAAATCCGGAAATTCATCCTGACTGGGTCGACTTAAAGGATTTTAAGCATGTTTTCAGAGGAATTGCTGTGACGGTACGCTATGTTCCCACCCAGAGACCTGCTCTTCCCGATGACCTGAAAGATTTTTCAGCATGGGAAGGTAATTTCTACAACACAATATCGACAGAGGCATTCACTCAGCTGATAAGACCCGGGACGGCAATTGTCATTGACGACGTTGAAGACAGGGATATAGGGTCGATCGGTTCAAACAACATTCTGGGCTGGTATAAGCTGGGCGCTACCGGAGTAGTTACTGATGCTGGTGCCAGGGATACTGATGAAGTGGGACTCGAGGGCGTTCCCCTTTACCTCAGGCACAAGGGAAGAGGCATACGTCCGGGAAGAAATGAAATTGAGTCAGTTAACCGGCCTGTTACGATCGGTGGCGTGCTGGTTTGTCCGGGCGATGTGGTTGTTGCTGACGGGGATGGAGTTGTTGTTGTGCCAAGAGCTGTTGCTGAACAAGTTGCGAAATTTGCAAATGATATTCTGATAAAAGACAAAGCCGGACGCAGAAGTCTTTATGAAAATCTGGGCCGGCCCATGGATAAAACAGTTAAGTGATGTTGTCCTAAATTCCCCCTTGGAAGTGGGCTAGGGGGATGTTTTAAGTAAGACAAATTATCTCTTTGAGCCGAACAATCCTCCTAGAATAGAACCTAAAAAACATTATGAAAAGTATTCTCAATGCTTTTTTTGTTGTCCTGGCAATGTCCGTCTTTTCAGGCGGATGTTCTCATTACCCTGTTAAGAGTAGTCTAAGCCGGACAAAAGAACTCACTGTGCATAGCGAGCGAGACGGAACTGGCGCTTTTGTCACCGGGAAGTACAGTAACCTTTTCCTTGAGAATGGTCATTCAAAAGATGAAATCCATGCAAAGAATCAGGCTGCTTTCGACCAGCTTTTTCATGGCGATTCTGCAACTCAGGCTGTGTACTTTGAGGCAGGAAGAAACGAAAATGGCCCGATGGCTTATGTCAGCGATGTGCTTCATAACGATGTCAGGAGCGAAGGCATTTCCTATGGGATGATGATTGCCGTTCAGATGAATAAACAGACCGAGTTTGACGCTATCTGGAACTGGGCAATGACTCATATGTACGTTGATTCACCGGAACACCCTTCGGAAGGTTATTTCTCGTGGTCGCTAAAGAGGGACGGAACTCCCAATTCTGAAACACCTGCTCCCGACGGAGAAGAATACATGGTTATGGCGCTCTACTTTGCTTCAGGCCGCTGGGGAAACAGAGATGGTATTTATAATTATAAGGCATGGGCTGATAAAATTTTAACTTCTATCAGACATCATCCGCTCAAAACCGGGCAGACCAAATTTGGTCCAAGAACTGTACATAATATGGTTAATGAAGATGCTGTCATGATCAGGTTTGTACCTAATACTGACAGCTGGGGATTCACTGATCCCTCGTATCATTTGCCGGCTTTCTATGAGCTCTGGGCCCGGTGGGGACCTGAAGCTGACAGATCATTCTGGGCAGCTGCTGCAGATACAAGCCGGAACTTCTTCATAAAAACGACTAATCCAGAAACAGGTCTGGCTCCTGATTATTCCAATTTCGACGGAACACCCTATGCATCCACATGGAATAAGCGATCGGCTATTTTTTCTTTCGATGCAAGAAGGACCCAGATGAACTGGGCAGTCGACTGGTCATGGTGGGGCAAAGATGTCCGCGAACGGGAGCTGAGTAACCGTATCCAGGCTTTCTTTGCATCGCAGGGGATGGAATCATACGGGACAGAATATACTCTTGATGGTCAGGTTCAGAATAAGGGTCATGCAAAAGGTCTGGTGGCAACCAATGCAGTTGTAAGCTTGGCCTCAACTCATTCCCTTGCGAAGGATTTTACAGAAGCTCTTTGGAACACGCCAATACCATCGGCATTCAATGAGAGGTATTATGACGGTCTGCTTTATCTTATGGGAATGCTTCACTGCAGCGGTGAATTCAGAATCTGGCCAGTAAAAAACTAGCTTATGACTGATGACTCATTGCTGATAACCGACAGCTGAAAGCTATTTAATTTGAGCCCTTGATCCTGTAGTGACTGCAATATTCTTTCTCCATTCGTACTTTTTGCCATCATTGAAATTGAGAAGAACATCATAGGTTCCCGGAGGACAAGAGCCAGCCATAGTCTTGGCTTCGCATTTCATTATTTCCAGGTTTTTGTCAGGAGCAGGGTTTCCTTTCTGTTTGTCAGCAGTACCAGCCGGATATAAATGAAATGCCTTTACATCTTTATTTCCACCGAGATACTCAACAACTCCGGCATTCAGGTTTGTTGAGATACTGTAACGGACATCAGGCTTAATTACAAAATTCTCCAGCCAGATTCTCTGCAAACGTCCCGGTGATCCGAGAGTGATAAGTGCGTCGTATGAAGCTGGTTTTATGCTTCCTTCCTTTTTTGCACTACCGTCTGCCGGAGCAACAGGTTTATCATGCTTCCCTTTTTCATAAAATTGCATTACACCATAAGTTGGGTTTAATTCCGCATTACCTTTATATCTGTCTATCTTTGACAGAAATGTCGCCTGCCCATTGTGATTTTCCGGTTTTTCCTCCATCAAGATCTGGTAATCATAGAGTACAATTGAAAGCATGGTTTTGGTCTGAGGTTTAATGACCACGTCTTCGATGTCAAAAGTTATAGTACCAGGTTTCCCCGATAGTTTAAAGGTTTGTTTCAGACTGTAGGTTCCGGGTTTTATGCCCTGAAGTTTGACCTCTTTTCCTGAATTTAGCAGGTTAAAGGTTGAACCGGAGGTCAGAGCGCCAAGTGTTCTTGCATTAATGACCAGAGGTGGCGTCTGGTCAGAAGCTTTCATAGTTTCGAAAGTCTGACTCACCCATACATGATTCCAGCATTGTTCCATCTTAACCCTGATGCCGTTGTCAAGCTTATAGGTGTAGTTTGATACTTTTTGTGCCTGTATTGTTAAAACTATTGCAGCACAGAACATTAAAACGAGAATGAACTTTTTCATGACCACTAAGTTTTTAAATGATTATGAACTATTCAAAGTTACATTTTTCTTATGACAGGTCAAAATAAAAGTCTGATGGTTATCCCTATCAGGATGAACCAGAGAATTATCTTTTTTTAAGAAGATATTTATCAAATGTTAAAGTCAGGTTTCAAAGGAATTATCTTGAGGTTTCATTTGTCTATACATTAGTCAATTAATTTAAAAATTGGTAAGAAATGAAAAAGTTCGGAATTATTTCAGGATTATTTCTACTGATATTTCTTACATGCAATTTTCCACTTGAGGCTCAGCGCGGAATGAGAGGCATGATGATGGATTCAGTCAGGATGAACAGAATGAGAGGTATGATGATGGATTCAGTCAGGATGAACAGAATGAGAGGCATGATGATGGATTCAGTCAGGATGAACAAAATGAGTGGAGGCTTTGATATGGGGCAGAACAGAGGTCCGGGTTTCAAACCAGATTC
>Ga0209745_1002134_pt1 | contig 11397 bp, 14 predicted proteins | sample BarGraNGADG00312_FD_184495 | JGI IMG/M metagenome (GOLD analysis project Ga0209745, IMG submission 184495) | Arctic peat soil microbial communities from Barrow, Alaska - Barrow Graham LP Ref core NGADG0004-312 (SPAdes) (version 2) | ecosystem: Environmental > Terrestrial > Soil > Wetlands > Peat... | reverse complement strand
CTCCTATCTCGATCCCATCGTGGCCCGCGGCGTCGACACGCTCATTCTCGGCTGCACGCACTACCCGCTGCTGACCGGCGTCATCTCCTACGTGATGGGCCAGGACGTCACCTTGGTCTCCTCGGCCGAGGAGACCGCCAAGGATGTATTCCGCGTGCTCGCCGATGCCGGGATGCTGCGGCCCGATGACCTGCCGGCTCCGGTGCACGAGTTCGTCACCACCGGTGATCCGCAGGAGTTCGAGCGTCTTGCGCGCCGGTTCCTCGGCCCCGAGGTCGTCCGCGCGCACCCTGAGCTGGCCACTGCTCGATGAGGCTGACCATCGTGGGTTGCTCCGGTTCTCTCGCCGGGCCGGGCTCGCCTGCGTCCTGCTATCTCGTCCAGGCCGAGCACGGGGGCCGCACGTGGAACCTCCTTCTCGACCTCGGTAACGGCGCTCTGGGAGCGCTCCAACGGCACATCGACCCCACGGCCATCGACGCCGTGGTGCTGAGCCATCTGCACGCCGATCACTGCCTCGACCTCTGCGGCCTCTACGTCGCCCAGAAGTACAGCCCCACGGTCGTCGCGCGCACCCGTATCCCCGTCTACGGGCCCGCAGGCACGGGCGAACGGATGGCCCGCGCCTATGACATGACGCCGCCGGGCGGCATGCACCACGAGTTCGACTTCCGTGAGCTCGTCGATCGTCAGGGTGTCCGGATCGGGCCCTTCACCGTCACGCCGCATCTGGTCTGCCACCCGGGCCAGGCCTACGGCATCCGGGTCGAGGCGGACGGCGAGGTGCTGGCCTACACGGGCGACACGGACACCTGCGATGGCCTGAACGTCTTGTTCCACAACGCAACTCTGGTCCTGGCGGACTCGGCGTTCGTCGATGGTCGCGATGAGGCGCAGGGGATCCACCTGTCCGGCAGCCGGGCGGCCCGCGCCGCGGTGGACGCCGGTGGAGTGCGGCGTCTGATGCTCACGCACATCCCCCCGTGGAACGATCCGGCCGTATGCCGAGCCCAGGCTGACGCTGTGTGGCCCGGTGAGGTCGAGCTTGCCGAACCAGACGCCGTATACGAGCTGTGAGCTCGTTCGCCTAGCCTTGGGCGCATGACTCCACCCGATGTTCGTCACGATGGCCGCGATCCCAGTCAGCTTCGCGAGATTGTGATCACCCGTAACTGGCTCGACCACGCCGAGGGCAGTGTCCTGGTGGAGTTCGGCAGAACCCGCGTGCTGTGTGCGGCGTCGTTCACCGCGGGGGTGCCGCGGTGGCGCAAGGGCAGCGGCGAGGGCTGGGTGACCGCCGAGTACGCCATGCTGCCCAGAGCCACCAACACCCGCTCCGACCGAGAGTCGGTCAAGGGCCGGATCGGCGGTCGCACCCACGAGATCTCGCGGCTGGTCGGCCGGAGCCTGCGGGCGGTGATCGACACGAAGGCGCTGGGAGAGAATACGATCGTCCTCGACTGCGACGTGCTCCAGGCCGACGGGGGGACCCGGACGGCCGCGATCACCGGGGCCTACGTCGCACTCGCCGACGCCATCGAGACCGGACGCCGCAGCGGTGCCATCGGCAAGAACGCGCAACCGCTCAAGGGGTCGGTCGCCGCGGTCAGTGTCGGCGTGGTCAAGGGTGTGCCGCTGCTCGACCTGGACTATCCCGAGGACTCCACGGCCGATACCGACATGAACGTAGTGATGACCGGGACGGGCGCATTCATCGAGATTCAGGGCACCGCAGAGACCGAGCCGTTCGACCGGGACGAGCTCAACGCGCTGCTCGACCTGGCTATCACCGGTTGTGACGAGCTGACGAAACGACAGATGGCGGCGCTCTCAGATGTCACAGGGGTGACCGCATGAGGCGGGTCGTCCTGGCGACGCGCAACGGCCACAAGGTCCGCGAGGTCCAGACGATTCTTGCGGACCTGATCGATAAGCTCGACCTCGAGATAGTCGGCCTGGGGGAGTTCCCCGACGTCGCCGAGGTGGTCGAGACCGGCGTGACGTTCGCGCAGAACGCCACGCTCAAGGCCGTTGCCGCTGCCCAGGCGACGGGGCTGCCCGCGCTCGCCGACGACTCCGGCCTGGCCGTGAACGTCCTGGGCGGTGCGCCGGGGGTGTTCAGCGCGCGCTGGGCTGGCACCCATGGCCAGGATCGGGCCAACCTCGAGGTGCTGCTGGGCCAGCTCTGCGACGTTCCCGACGAGCAGCGTTCCGCGGCATTTGTGTGCGTCGCGGCGCTGGCGTTGCCGGACGGCACCGTGGTGCTTCGCCGGGGCCGGATGCCGGGCATGCTGGCTCGGGAGCCGCGCGGAGACAATGGTTTCGGTTACGATCCGATCCTCATGGTCGATGGTGACGCGCGGACCGCGGCTGAGCTGACCTTCGAGGAGAAGAACGCGATCTCTCACCGTGGCAAGGCTTTTCGGGCGCTGGCGGCTGACCTGCGGAAGATCTTCGCCGACAGCTAGCGTCCCGCAATCTGACCCACACACGCGGTGGCGTGTAAGGCTGTCCATATGAAGCGATCGTGGGCAGCCTCTGTCGGCGTGGTGGCTGGTGTATTCACGGTAGGTGTTGCAACGTTGCTGGCCGCCCTGATGACAAGTACGGGGCTCGCGGGGGGCACACCCTCGCCGGTGTTCGCTGTCGGTGGCGCGTTCGTTGATCGCACACCGCCGTGGTTGAAGGACTTGGCGATCGCGACCTTCGGCACCCACGACAAGGTCGCCCTGATCGTCGGGATGGCGCTGTTCCTCATCACGGTCTGCGCGGTCATCGGCATCGTGGGGGCACGGCGGCCTACGGCCGGGATGGTGGCCTTTGGGTTCTTCGGCGCCATCGGCATGCTGGCGGTTGCCACCCGTCCCCATTCGGGCACCCTGGATCTCCTGCCCACTGTGATCGGGGTGGCAGCCGGTCTCTGGGCCCTGTCCATCTTGTGGCAGCGGGCCGAACGGGGAGCGCATGGCAGCGCCGTCGACCGACGTCGTTTCCTGTTGGGGGGAGCGGGCCTCACAGTCGCCGGGATCACGGCTGCCACGTTGGGTCAGTGGCTGGGGCAAGGAGCCCGCCAGGTAGCTCAGTCCCGCTCTGCCCTCCGCCTGCCCAAGGTTGCCAAGCCAGTGGTCATTCCCGCCCGCGCGCAGCTGGACGTCAAAGGGATTACGCCCTACATCATGCCCAACGCGGACTTCTACCGGATCGACACGGCCCTGGTTGTGCCCCGGCTGGACGCGGCCGGATGGTCGCTGAAGGTCTACGGGATGGTCGACCGCGAGGTCACCATCAACTGGGCGACCCTGCTCAGCAAACCGATGCAGGACTCGCTCGTCACCTTGATGTGTGTCTCGAACGAGGTGGGCGGCAACCTGACCGGCAACGCGGTCTGGACCGGCTGGCCGGTGCGCGAGCTTCTCAGGATGGCGGGGCCCAAACCAGGTGCCGACATGGTGTTGTCGACCAGCAGCGACGGGTGGACCGCTGGTACGCCGCTGTCGGTGCTGACCGATGATCGCAACGCCCTGCTGGCTATCGCCATGAACGGCCAGCCGCTGCCCTTCGAGCACGGGTTCCCGGTACGGCTGGTGGTCCCCGGGCTGTATGGCTATGTGTCGGCGACCAAGTGGGTGACCGACCTGAAGGTGACCACCTTTGCCGCTGATGAGGGCTACTGGACCCCTCGGGGTTGGTCCCAGCGCGGCCCTGTCAAGACCGAGTCCCGCATCGACGTCCCGCGCGCTGGTGACCGGGTCAGTGCCGGGAAGGTCGCTGTCGCGGGGATCGCCTGGGCACAACATCGCGGGATCAAGGCCGTCGAGGTGCGGGTGGATGACGGGGCCTGGCAGGCGGCTCGTCTGGCAGGCGAGCCCTCAATCGACTCGTGGCGCCAGTGGGTGCTGCCGTGGCAGGCCGTTAAGGGCAGTCACACGATCACGGCACGGGCCACCGACGCCGAGGGCGTGGTGCAGACCCAGGCGCAGGCGCCGCCGGCCCCGGACGGCGCCACAGGGTGGCACACCATCACCGTCAACGTCGACTGACCTGACGGCGGCTCGGACTGACTGCGGCTTGAACCTGGTGTGAGCAGGGATGTCGAGGCCTGCTTGGTCGCCTTCGCCTTCGCTTACGCGTCGTGGTCGCGGACCTGACCTCGGCCGGACTTGGTTGAGCCGCGCTGTTTCTTGGCTTCGAGCTGGCGCCGTTGTGAGCCCCGGGTTGGCCGGGTGGCCCGGCGTGGCGGGGGAGGCGGCAACAGGGCCTGCCTCAGCGCCTCGGCCAGCCGGTTGCGCGCGGCGACGCGGTTCTGTCGCTGGGACCGGTGCTCCGAGGCGAAGATGATGAGCTCGCCGGAGACCAGACGGTCCGCCAGGGCTGACTCCACTCGCGGACGTTGAGCCTCCGAAAGCCTTGCCAGTGCTGGCGATCCGATGACCCGCCAGCGCAGCTCAACCCGGCTGTCGGTGGTGTTGACGCCCTGACCGCCGGGTCCCGACGAGCGTGAGAACCGCTCGACCAGCTCTGCGGCCGGGACAACGAAGCCGGAGCGAAACCCCGGACCGGGCGCGAGCACAAGATCGCCGCCCGGCTCATAGCTGTTCGTTGCCATTCCTCAACTTTATGGTGCGGAAGAAGGGACTTGAACCCTCACGCCCGAAGGCACAGGAATCTAAATCCTGCGTGTCTGCCAATTCCACCACTTCCGCGCGGTGCCGACTCTATCGAGTGTGACATCAGTCGAGCCCCAGGGCCTTGCTCAGGGAGGCGACGTGACCGGTGGCCTTGATGTTGTACTTGGGCAGGGCGACGGTGCCGTCCGGGCCGACGACGATGGTGGAACGAATGACGCCGGTGACCTTCTTGCCGTAGAGCGTCTTCTCGCCATATGCCCCGTAGGCATCCATGACCGCCCGGTCGGTGTCCGAGAGCAGGGGATAGGTCAGGGACTCCTTCTCCACGAACGTGGCCAGCTTCTCCGGTTTGTCGGGGCTGATCCCGACCACGTCATACCCGGCCTGCTGCAACCGGACCAGCGAGTCGCGGAAGTCGCAAGCCTCCGTGGTGCATCCCGGGGTCATCGCTGCAGGGTAGAAGAAGATGATCAGGTTGCGGCCGGCGTAGTCGCTCAGCGACACCAACCTGCCGGCGTGGTCGGTCAGAGTGAATACCGGAGCGGTCTGGCCGGTTTCGAGGCGGGGCATGAAGGGCCTTCCGGTGGGGTGCGACGGGCGGTGCTCGCCCAGATGTGTGATGCCTGTCTGCGTTATGGTCGCTGTAGAGACCTCAGAGCACAAGGAGTCATCGCCATGGCCGAGCAGAACAGCCCCTCAGCCGAGCAGACCAGCACCCCAGCCGCGCAGCCCAACCTCACCCCGGACGCGATCGAGGCCGAGATCGCGCAGACGCGCGCCCATCTGGCCAGCACCATCGATGAGCTGACGGTCCGGGCCAAGCCCCGCGAGATCGTGCGGAGACAGAAGGAGTCGGCCAAGGCCAAGCTCGTCGATGCCACGCACACTCCTGAGGGTGACTTGCGGGTGGAGCGCGTCGGTGCGATGGCAGCGGCAGGCTCGGTCGTGCTGCTGGCGTTGGCCATCCTGCACCGTCGCCATCGCCGTGGCTGAGAGCGCCACCGCGGGCAGCTCCCAGCGGCTGCCCATCCAGATGTTGCATGACCGCGTGCTCGCCTCGACCGAGGGTGAGGTCGGCGAACGTCAGACCGGTGGGGGCCTGGTGATCCCCGCAACAGCCAGCATCGGCAAGCGTCTGTCCTGGGCCGCCGTGGTGGCGATCGGTCGGAACGTGCGGCAGATCGAGATCGGCGATCGCGTTCTCTACGATCCCGAGGACCGAAGGGAGGTCGAGCTGCAGAGCAAGGCCTACGTCCTACTGCGAGAGCGCGACATCCACGCGGTGGCCGCGCCGCGGGTCAAGGTCGAGCGGACCGGTCTCTACCTCTGAGGTTGATGGTGCGGTGGACGATGGCGTGGTGGAGGCGGGCGGCTATCCGAGCGTGGCCCGGGCCTTGACGAAGGCGTCGACACAGCGGCGTACGTCGTCCTCGCTGTGAGCCGCAGACAGCTGTACCCTGATGCGCGCTTTGCCCTGTGGCACAACGGGATACGTGAAGGCTATGACGTAGATGCCGTCGTCCAGCATGGCATTGGCAACAGCGGTCGCCGTGTGTGCGCCGTCCTCGCCGGGGAACATCACGGGAGTGATCGGGTGGGTGCCTGGCAGCAGGTCGAAGCCGGCCTCGGTCATCAATGCGCGGAACAGGGTCGTATTGCGGGTCAACGCCTCGCGTCCGTCGCTCGACTTCGCAGCCAGGTCGAGCGCAGCCATGGAGCCGGCAACCACACTGGGGGCCACCGCGTTGGAGAACAAGTAGGGGCGAGAGCGTTGGCGCAGCAGGTCGACGATCTCCTGGTGCGCAGAGACATAGCCGCCCGACGCGCCGCCCAGGGCCTTGCCCAACGTGCCCGTGAGGATGTCGACGCGGTCCATGACGTCGTAGAGCTCAGGGGCCCCGCGGCCGCCCTTGCCGACAAAGCCCACCGCATGGGAGTCGTCCACCATGACCAGCGCGTCATACTGCTCGGCGAGGTCACAGATCTGGTCCAGTGGCGCGAATGACCCGTCCATGGAGAACACGCCGTCGGTGACGATCACCCGCCGGCGGGCACCCGCCGCAGACTCCAGCTGGGACTGCAGATCAGCCATGTCCGCATTCTTGTAGCGCAGCCGCTGGGACTTGCACAGGCGGATCCCGTCAATGAGCGAGGCGTGGTTGAGCTCGTCGGAGATGATCGCGTCCTGCTCGCCGAACAGTGTCTCGAAAGCGCCGCCGTTGGCGTCAAAGCATGAGGAGTACAGGATCGTCGCCTCGGTGCCCAGGAAGGCCGAGAGCTTGGCCTCGAGCTCGGCGTGCAGGGTCTGTGTGCCGCAGATGAAGCGGACACTGGCCATGCCAAAACCCCACTCCTGCAATGCTTTCGAGGCGGCAGCAACGACGGTCGGGTGGTTGGCCAGCCCCAGGTAGTTGTTGGCACAGAAGTTCACGGCCGCGACCTTGGCGGTCGTGATGTGGGCCGACTGCGGGGACGTGAGCTCGCGCTCGCTCTTGTACAAGCCCGCCGACCTGATCTCCTGCAGCGTGGCGGCCAGCTGTTCCTTGAACGCTCCGTACATCGGGTGTCTCTCTTCGTGAGTCGTGCCTCGTGAGTGGTGAGTCGTGAGTCGTGAGTCGTGAGTCGTGAGTCGTGTTGAGCTTCGAACGTGCCGCTGGTTCAGCTCCAGTCCAGGACGACCTTGCCGCACTGGCCGGATCGGGCGGCGGCAAAGGCCTCCTGCCACTGCTCGGCAGGGAAGCGGTGGGTGATCACCGAGCGCACGGCATCGCGAAGCACCGGCGAGCTCGCCAGCATCGCGCTCATGGCGTACCAGGTGTCGTACATCTCACGACCGTAGATGCCCTTGATGGTGATCATGTGGGTGATGACCTTGCTCCAGTCGATGGCGTACCTGTCCTTGGGCAGTCCGAGCATCGCCACCCGGGCTCCATGGTTGAGGTTGTTGATCATCTCCTCCACCGCCAACGGGCTGCCCGACATCTCCAGCCCGATGTCGAAGCCCTCTCGCATGCCGAGCTCGCGCTGGGCCTGCGCCACCGTCGTCTTCGACACGTTGACGGTCAGGTCCGCGCCGGCAGCCTTGGCCAGCTCGAGCCGGTAGTCCGAGACGTCGGTGACCACGACGTACCGCGCTCCCACGTGCCGCGCGATGGCGGCCGCCATGATGCCGATCGGGCCGGCTCCGGTGACCAGGACGTCCTCACCTGCCAGCGGGAAGGACAAGGTCGTGTGTACCGCATTGCCCATGGGGTCGAACACCGCGCCCAGGTCGGGGTCCATGTCGTCCGGCTGCACCCACACGTTGCCGCCCGGGATGACCACGTAGTCGGCAAACGCGCCGTCGCGGTTCACTCCCACGCTCGACGTCCGGATGCACAGCTGACGCCGACCGGCCCGACAGTTGCGGCAGACCCCGCAGACCACATGCCCCTCGCCTGATGCCTTCTGGCCGACCTGCACCGAGGTGACGTCCTGGCCGATCTCGACGACCTCACCGAAGAACTCATGGCCGATCACCAGGGGCGGCTTGACCACGGATGCAGCCCAGTCGTCCCACTGCTCGAGGTGCAGGTCCGTGCCACACAGTCCGGCCCGCTGAACCCGGATCTTCACGTCATCGGGGCCGACTGCGGGTTCGGGACGCTCCATCAGCTCGAGTCCGGGACCTGCGGTGGGCTTCGCCAGTGCTCTCATGGCCCGATCATTCCAGAGGTCCGATGTGCGGGTGCTACCGCTCCGGCTCGAGCGCCACAGATCAGGATCCCGGCGCCCCGAGCCCGGTCGGTCACCAGTTCACCCCACCCGGTCTACTCCCCTCACCTGCAGCCCGTCTGGCGTCACGGCATACCGCGTCATCCTCGTGAGGCGAGGTGTGCAGAGGTGCACTGAGAGGGCCGTCTCGAGGCCGACGTTGGAGACTTTGTGAATGTGGCCCGGGGCGAAGGACCGGCCCTCGCCGGCGACCAGGGTTCTCTCGATGCGGCGGTGACCATCTGAGGTCTGCTCGCTCAAGGCGCCGCTGACGGTGAGGAAGGCGCCGGCGGACTTGCCATGGTCATGCCATCCGGTTCGGGTGCCGGCGGGCCACGAAAGGAGCCAGATCTGGAGGTAGGGGCTCGAGTCGAGCTCAACCCAACGACGTTCTCCTGATTGATGATCCACCAGGGTGGACAGTGCTGGGTCAGAGGCGAACAGGCGCGCGGTGCGCAGTAGCTGGGCAGGGCTGAACCGGTCGATGCCGGGGGAACCCAACGTGTCTGTCGGGGCGAGGGTCATGGTTGCTCCTGAGGTCAGTGAGGGGGTCGGCGAATGCGTCCGGGCATTCGCCGACGGAGGTGACTGGCGGTCAGGGACAGGTCGATGTGGCGCCGGAGGTATGGCGCGTGTTCTGTGGTGAGGTTCGTCCTGGGTCTCCAGGAAAGGTGGCCGAGGCAATGCCTTCGGCGGGGCCGGGATCAGGGCCGGCAGCAACACCGTATGGCGCAGCCGCACCTGGAAAGCATGTGGATCGGCATTCGCGCTGCGATCAGAGGCATGTCATCAAGGGACCATATGCCTCGCGCTCCGACCACGCGTGGGCGCATTCACCGAGCGGTCTGCAACGTCGACCCACAAAGGCCCAGAAGATGCCTTGCGCCGGTGGTTGACTTGTCTTTGACGACGTTCTGCTCAAGAACGAACCCGGTTACGAGCCGGCCCTGCAGCCTTAGACGTAAACTTCTAGAGGCTTGGTGGCGGCAGGCTGACGCCGAAGCCGGCGAGGGCCAGACGCAGCAGGACCTGGCCCGGTTGGAGCAGGTCTGCGATCTTCGCTGCGCTGAGCAGCTCGAGCTCCGCGAGCCGGACGGCATACTCATCTGGTCCTGCGACCCGAGACTGGTGGAGCTCGAGGGTGTTGTGCCAGACCTTCTGGCGGGCTTCGCCCAGGAACCGTTTGGAGCCGAGCCGGTTCAGTGGCGTCAGCAGTCGGTCGAGTAGGGTCGCGCCCCCGGTTGCGGTCAGCTCGTCCTCCTCTGCGGCCACTCGTGATGCCAGGACTGTGTCGATGCGCTCGCTGTCACGGCGGCGCCGGTCCAGCAGCAGGCGATCGGAGAAGTCGTCGTCGCTGATGACGGCCAGCAGGGCCTGGGGCAGGTCGTAGTTGATATGGGCGTTGATGCCGAGCAGGACGTGACGCAGTGGGGGCAGGTCGGGCGATGCGGCAAACGCCAGCTGCCATGGGCGGGAGGCCTGCTTGCCGCCGAGCTCGGCGTCGAGTGCAGTCAGGTAAAGGTTGGCGAAGGCGACGTCCCAGCGCTCCACCCATGCGGGGTCCTCGAAGGAGGCGCTCTCGACGGCTTCTCCCACCGTCAGAGTGGTGCGTTGGTACGTCGAGAGAAACACGCGCTGGTGGCTGAGCTGTGCCGGGAGCCGGTCCAGGCGTTGTTGCATGCCGGCCACTACGGCCGCTATGGGCGACTCGGGCAGCCCGGACACATTCTCGACCGGCTTCGCCATCTTGCTCCTTGGGGGACTGAGGTAAACACAGCGATTCTCGTCCGCTCCGGACGTGTCTGGAAGGCCAAAGATGATGAGAATATGCCGGTATGGCGACTGATGCGCACGTGACTCGTGACGACCGCGTGCTTACCTACACACGCGTGCTGTCCCTGGCGATTGTCCCGTTCCTGCTGGTCGCCTTCGTGCTGCTCTATTTTTTTCCCGGGTGACACACGGCAGCTTTTTGCCTGGACCATCAAGTCGACCATGACACCCATGGTGCTCGCCTCGGCATACTGTGGCGGCGCCTACTTCTTCTTCCGTGTGCTTCGCATCCGCGCTGGAACGTCGTGAAGACCGGATTCCTGTCGGTCGCGCTGTTCGCCTCTCTCCTGGGCGTCGCCACGATCATTCACTGGGGCAAGTTCAACCATGGGCACGTCGCGTTCTGGCTGTGGGCCGGCCTCTGTTTCACTGCGCCGTTCCTGGTCTTCGGTGCCTGGCTCGCCAACCGGCGTTTCGCCGCACCTGCCGGTGTTGACGAGCCACGCCTCAGCAGCGTCGCCCGGTGGATCGTCGGTCTGATCGGGCTGCTCGCACTCGTCCAGGGCCGACCCAAACATCGCGTTCGGCACCCGCGCCAAGGACAGGAACGTCAATGAGTACTTCATCCTGGAGAACCGTCAGGAGTCCGGACGGGACGCGGCACTACCGGACGCGGGGCTGGCGATCTGGCACGTGGACCAGCTCGGCAGTAACAACAACGAGCAGATGACCCCGGGCCAGCACTACGAGTGCTCGCTGGAGCAGGCCGACAACCGGTTCGACCTCGAGCACGCGGCCGACAGCGGCGACGTCGGGGACCTCTACGGCGTAGCGACAGCCCCGAAGTTCGGTGCCGCCACGGCGCCAAACAGCAAGTGGTGGGACAGGACCGCTTCCGGGCTCGAGATTGAGCAGATCGCCGCGCCCGGCGCCACGATGACGGTCACTACCAGGGGCGGAGTTCTCCCTACGGTCGCCCCGATTCCTGCGATCGTCGGCCTCCTGACATAGAGCACACCTGAGCTCGCGCTGACGGCTATCAGCGTGGGACTGCGAGTAACCGCATTCATCACCACGACCGACCAGTACGGAACTCTCAACCGGCTCTACGTGTCTCGGTGATCGAGACTGTTCGGTTTGCCTGGTTGCCTCTGGGAACCATTGCGACGCAACGAGATCTACGATGCTCACGGCGGGTGCCTGTGGTTAGTTGTGGCTAGTTGTCGCCAGAAGATGTAGCGAA
>Ga0209745_1002133_pt1 | contig 11401 bp, 8 predicted proteins | sample BarGraNGADG00312_FD_184495 | JGI IMG/M metagenome (GOLD analysis project Ga0209745, IMG submission 184495) | Arctic peat soil microbial communities from Barrow, Alaska - Barrow Graham LP Ref core NGADG0004-312 (SPAdes) (version 2) | ecosystem: Environmental > Terrestrial > Soil > Wetlands > Peat ... | reverse complement strand
TTCACCTTGCGCGCGCCGAACCAGCCGACCAGACCGCCGATCAAGCCGCCGACGGCGATCAGGATGTAGCCCGTCCTGTAGAAGTCCTTCTGCGCGAGGGTCACCGCGATGGCGAGCGCCATGCCGACGGCGCCGAGCTGGTTGCCCAGCCGCGCGTGCTTCGGAGAGGAGAGGAACTTGAGCGCGAGGATGAACGAGACGATCGTCGGCAGGTAGGCGAGTGTCGTCAGATTGTCACTCACTCGACTGTTTCCCCTTGAACATCTCGAGCATGCGGTCGGTGACCGCGAACCCGCCGACGACGTTGGCGCTGGCGAGGATCATGGCGAAGAAGCCCACGATCTGAGCCAACGTTGAATCAAGATTCGTGCCCGTGATCAGGATCGCGCCCACGATCACGATGCCGTGAATCGCGTTGGTGCCCGACATCAGCGGGGTGTGCAGGAGCGTCGGCACCTTGGAGATCACCTCGATGCCGAGGAAGATCGCCAGGATCAGCACCGTCAGCTCAGCCAGGACAACGGCCGTGTTACCGCTCACGATTTTGTCTCCTTCTTGGTTACGCAGGCGCCGGCGATGATCTCGTCCTCGAAGTTGAGTTCGAGCTTGCCGTCCTTGATCAGCAGTCCCAGTAGCGAGGCGACGTTGCGCGCGTAGAGCTGGCTGGAATGGAAGGCCATCTCGCTCGGCAGGTTGGTCGAGCCGACGATGGTGAGGCCGTTTTTCTCGACGATCTTGCCCGCCTCGGTCAGCGCGCAGTTGCCGCCCGTCTCGGCGGCGAGGTCGACGATGATCGAGCCCGGTCGCATCGCTTCGGCCGCGTCGGCCGGGATCAGCTTCGGGGCCGGGCGTCCGGGCACCATCGCGGTGGTGATGATGACATCGAAATCTGGGATCCGCTTCTCGAGCTCGGCCTGCTGCTGTTTCTGCTGCTCGGGCGTCAGCTCTTTCGCGTAGCCGCCTTCGGTCTCCTCGCCGACGACGCCGAGGTCGAGGAACTGAGCGCCCAGGCTCTCGATCTCTTCCTTGACGGCCGGGCGGATGTCGAAGGCCGAGACGACGGCGCCGAGGCGGCGGGCCGTTGCGATCGCCTGCAAGCCGGCGACTCCGGCGCCGATCACGAGCACCTTGACCGGTGCGATCGTGCCGGCTGCGGTCATCAACATCGGGAAGAGCTTCGGGACGCGATCGGCGGCGATGATCACGGCCTTGTAGCCCGCGACGGTGGCCTGGGAGGAAAGCGCATCCATCGACTGCGCGCGCGTGATGCGCGGAACCGACTCCATCGCCAGGCCGACGACTCCATGCCCAGCCAGCGCGTCGATTCCCTTCTGATCGGTGAGCGGCTGCAGGAAGCCGATCAGGACGGCGTCCTTCTTGAGCAGCTTGAGCTCGGCGGCGCTCGGCTTGTCGACCTTGGCCACGACGTCGGCGCCCAGCGCCTCCTTGGCGCTGACGAGCTTGGCGCCGGCCTCCTTGAAGGCTTCGTCGGTGAAGGCTGCAGTAACGCCCGCGCCTTTCTCGACCACGACCTCCAGTCCCTGCCCGACCAGCTTGGCAACAACCTCCGGAACGAGCGCGACCCGCGACTCGCCGGCAGCCGTTTCCTTGGGCACTCCAATCTTCACGGCGCTGACTCTAGCGGAAAGAGGCCCGGTTTCTAAAGAGGTACGTGATCTCTGTGTTGATGCGGGTTTCGGAGCGATCAAAATCGTTCAAGTCGAATTAGATGCCGTCGATCTCGATCAGCGCTCGGCGCGCGATAGAGAAACGTAGACCAGACAAGACTCGAGCGCGGTTCGCTGGTCCGATCTCGGGCTAGAGGGCGAGCAGCGTGCGCACTCTGGCGCTGACGTCCGTGACGAACTCACTGCTCTTGCTGCTCCCGCCGAGATCGCCGGTACAAACGCCGGCTTGAACGGCGTCGAGGCAGGCCTGGCGGATCGCGCTCCCGGCTGCCTTCATCGTCTCGTCTCCGTGGCTGAGAAGCGCCGCCGCGGCGAGAATCATGGCCAGAGGATTGGCCGTGTCTTTACCGAGCAGAGTAGGCGCGGTGCCGTGTGGCGCTTCGGCCATCAGGCGCACGGGAACGTAATTGTCATCGAGCGCCGCGACCAGCGATTCGGCCCCCGCGATCGATCCGAACATCGGCAGGACGAGGTCGGAAAGAATGTCGCCGTCGCGATTGAGCGCCGGAATCACCAGCGGCCCCCCCTCGACGGAGAGCAGCAGCGCGAACGTCGCATCGATCAATTGCGGCTCGTAGGCGACGTCGGTGTGCCTTTTTGCCGCCGCATCGAGCTCCTCTTTGAACATTCCCTCGTAAACGGGGCTGACGGTGAACTTGGGGCCGCCGAAAACGGTTGCGCCCATGTTCTCGGCCTCGCGGAAGGCGAATTCGGCGACCGCATGGCAGACGCGGCGCTCGATCCGCTCCTTCCGATAGGCAACCTCGGCGTCGCCTTCTCCCTCGCGCCATTCCTCGGCGCCGTAGGCGTCGCCGACCGCCATTCTCACGACCGAGATCGGCGCCTGGACGTTCGTGACCGGGGCCACGCCGGGAATGCGGCGGCCGGTACGGACGATCACCTCGGCTCCGATCTCCTCGCGCAGAATCCGATTGGGCGAGCCGACGTCGCCGGGCTTCTCGGGCGTGATCGTCGGCGCCTTCAAGCCCAGCCCGAGCTCTCGGATGGCGGCGGCGGCTTCCGATACGACCGCGTTGCCGCCGGCGCGCCGGTTGGCGAGCGATAGATCGAAGCGCTGAAGCTCCAGCTCGAAACCGATCACCTCCGGGGCGAGCAGCCGCAGCGTCTGCTCCAGCAACTCCTGCCCGGTCTCGTCGCCTTCGAGTACGGCTAAGGATCGTTTCTGCACGGCGCCATCGTAGCGGTCGGCGAGACGAATCTCCTACCTGATGACGTTACTCGCCGCTCCAGCGAGTTGCACTCGGAGATATTCGTAGAGTCTATTAGTTTCCATTGCCTATTAGCCGTCGGGTGAATACGCGGCTCGGACAACACAGAATGTCAGCTTTAGTAGAAATGAAAGGAAAGGTTTTACTAATCGGCCATTTTCGCTACGATAAATGAGTTGTGCTAATTAAGTAGGAGGATTACGTGGCTCGAAAAACCGTGCTTGTGTGCGATAGCTGTAACAAAGAGATCGACGAAGGCAAGGGAGCGACGCTTCGTTTGTCCTACGCCGATGCGCGGCGCGGCGCGAAGCAAGCCGACCTTTGTGAGGTTTGCGCCCAGGACATGCCCGGACATGCGGTCGCCCGTCGCGGCCGCCGCCCCAAGAGCGCTACCGCCTAAGCAGAGCTTTATTGCGGTGATCGACGAGGGGCGGGAAACCGTCCCTCGTCTCGTTTAGCCGCGATTCAGCCCTTACGACGAGATCAAGCCCGTAGCCCGGCAGGCGCGGACTACGATGAACCGGTGCCGCTGAATCTTCTCGTCGGTCCGGCCAATGCCGGCAAGGTGGAAAGGCTGCTCGAGCAGTTCTCGGCAGCGCTAGATCGGCACCCCTTCCTGGTCGTTCCCACCGTCGGCGATATCACTCGATTGCAGCGAGATCTACTACGTCGAACGCCCGCGCTGTTCGGCGGAAAGGTCGGCACTTTCGACGACCTGTTTCGTGAGCTTGCAGGCAGTTCGAGCACGCGCACTCTTCTCAGCGATGCTGAGCGGCGGCTGCTCGTGCGCTCGCTGCTCGATCGAGCGCAGCTCGACTCCTTCTCGCGCTCGGCTCGTTTCGGCGGCTTTGTCGATGCCTTGGTGGAGGGAATTGCCGAGCTTGAATCGGCGCTGATCGAGCCGGGACTGGTGGAGGGAGAGCTGGGCTCGCTCTACGCGCTCTATCTCGACGAGCTGGAGCGTCTCGACCGCGCCGATCGCGAGCTCGGGCGCTGGCTGGTTTGCGAGCGCGTGGCGGTGGAGCCCACCGCCTGGCCGAAAGAGCGTCCGCTCTTTGTGCACGGCTTCGAGGACTTGAGCGGTGCCCAGTGGCGCCTGCTCGACTTGCTCGCGGCGCGGGCGGAGGTCACCGTGGCGCTTCCCTACGAGCCGGCGCGGGCCGCCTTCGCCGCGCTGGCCCGCACCCAGCAGGAGCTGGCTCGTCGCGCCTCCGGGCGGATCAGCGAGCTGCCGGCGCGCTCGAGCGAGTACGCGGAGCCGGCACTGGCCTTTGTCGAGCGCAGGCTGTTCGAGCCCGCCGACGCCGAGGCGCCGGCGATCGAGGGCGCCGTTCGCTTTCTCGAGGCCTCGGGCGCGCGGGCGACCTTCGAGCTGGTGGCAGAGGAGGCCCTGGCGCTCATCAGGCAGGGAGTCGAAGCCGAAGAGATCGCCGTCATCTGTCCTTCGCTCGAGCGCCGGCGGGCCTCGCTCGAGACGGCCTTTTCGACCTTCGAGCTTCCCTACGCGCTCGAAGGCCGGGTCAAGCTGGCTCAGATTCCCTTCGGGCACGCGCTTTGCGGACTGCTTCGCTTCGTTTGGCTCGGCGGCGAGCGCTCGGATCTCTTCTCCTTCGTGCGCTCGCCCTACTCGGAAGTGACCCGTTCGAGCGCGGACTATCTCGAAGGAAGGCTGCGCGGCCGCGGGATACACAGTCGCGAGCGAATCGAATCGGAGTTGATCTCGCTTCGTAACGGGCGGCGACTGAGCGAACTGGAGCTGCTCGAAGCGGCCGACTCGCCGCTCGAAGCGGTGCGCGAGCTCAGCACCTTGATGCTGCAGCGCGCCTACGGGCTCGAGAGCCCGCCCGCTTCAGAGCGCGCGCGCCTCGAGTTGCGCGCTCACGAAAGCGTTCGAAAGCTTCTCGACGAGCTGGCGAGCTGGCAGGTGCTGAGCGGGCAGGAGTTGGGGCGAGACGATCTGGTGGCGGCTCTGGAGCGGGCTTCCGTCTCTCTCGGCTCGGCCGATGAGCCCGATCGTGTTGTGGTCAGCGATCTCCTTCAGGCGCGGGCGCGTCGGTTCAAGGTCGTCTTCGTGGTCGGGCTGGAGGAGGGCAGCCTGCCGCGCCGTTCCACGAAGCACGAGCTGCTCGGCGACGAGGCGCGCGAGAAGTTGGAGCAGCAGATGGCCACGCCGCCGCCGCCCGAGCAGCTCGAGCACGACCGCTTTCTCTTCTACAACGCCTGTACGCGCCCGTACGAGAGGCTCTATCTGGTGCGCGAGTCGGCCAGCGGCGAAGGCTCGCCCCATCAGGCCAGCCCCTTCTGGGAGGAGCTGCGCGATCTCTTTTCCGCCGACGAGGTGGAACGTTGGACGAAGCGGCGCTCGCTCTCTCGGCTCGTCTGGGAGGATCCCGCCGAGGCGCCGAACGAGCGCGAGCGACTGCGCTCGTTGGCCGTTCTGGCCTCCTCGCGGCGCGCGGAGGCGAAGGTGCTTGCCCGGGCGAACGGTTGGGAGAGGCAGCTCGAGCGCGCGCTGGATGCCTTCGAGCGGCCGTCGGCGCTGGTCAACCCCGTGGTGCTCGACGAGCTGCGGGCGCGTCGTACCTTCTCGGTCACCGAGCTCGAGGCCTTCGGCACCTGCTCGCAAATGTGGTTCGTCGACCGCGTCGTCTCGCCGAAGGAGATCGACGGCGAGGTGGATGCGAAGCTGCGCGGCTCGGCCGCCCACCAGGCTCTCTACCGCTTCTACTCGGGCTTGCCGAAGCGCTTCGGCGCCGACCGGGTCGAGGAAAGCAGGCTCGAGGAGCAACTCGAGTTCCTGCGCGAGTGCCTGACCGACTCAGTCTCGAGCCAGGTGCGGTTGGAGATCGACGAGCTGGAGCGCAGAGAGCTGGAAGACGGGCTCTGGCGCGACCTCGAGCAGTTCATTCGGGGCGAGGCCTCCTCAACGTTGCCGCTGGTTCCGAAGCGCTTCGAGGTCGGTTTTGGCAGCGAGCGCTCCGCGGCGGAGCTGAAGCGCGGTCTCGACCTCGGCGATCTCACCGTCTCGGGGAAGATCGACCGGATCGACCTCGACCCCTTCTCCGCCCGCGGACTGGTTCAGGACTACAAGTCCGGCAGAACGGCGCAGTCGGCCGTGCAGATCGAGGCGGAGCTGAAGCTTCAGCTCCCGCTCTACCTGCTCGTGCTCAGAGACCTCGTCGGGCTCGAGCCGCTGGGCGGCGTTTACCGGGCGCTGGCCGGCGAGCGGCCGACGCGCGGGCTGCTGCGCGCCTCGGCGCGCGAAGATGGAGTACCGGGGTTTGTCTCCACCGACTACCTCGAAGAGGACGAGTTCTGGGCCAAGATCGAGTGGGCGGCCGAGACGGCGCGCCGCTTCGCCGGCCGGATCCGCTCGGGCGACGTGCGTCACGACCCACTGGGGCTGGATGTGCGCCCGCGCGAGGCGAACGGAGATCAAGGCGAATGGGGCCGCTGCCCGGGCTGGTGCCGGCTCGCGCCGCGTTGCAGAGTAGCGAGAAGATGAGCGCGCGCAGCCCGAATCCCGAGCAGCAGCGCGCAATCGAGGCCGCCGGGCGGGTCTTTGTCTCGGCCGGCGCCGGTACGGGCAAGACGATGGTGCTGGTCGAGCGCTTCTGCCGCGCCGTGATCGAGCGCGGGCTGCCGGTCGATTCGCTGCTCGTCATCACCTACACCGATCGCGCGGCCGGTGAGCTGCGCAGCCGCATCCGCGCGGCGCTGCACGAGAAGGGGCGCTCGAATCTCGCCCGTGAGCTGGACGGTGCCTGGATCTCGACCATCCACGGCTTTTGCAGCCGCCTACTGCGCCAGCACGCCGTGGCCGCCGGCGTCGATCCGCACTTCCGCGTGCTCGACGCCGAGCAGGCGCTGGTGCTGGGGCGCGAGGCGTTCGCCGACGCGTTGACGGAGTTCTGCGCGAACGGCGACTCGAAGCGGATGACGCTTCTCGTCTCGTACGGCCGACAGGGGCTCCAGCGGATGATCATCTCGGCGCACGAGACGCTGCGCTCAGCCGGACGCGCGCTCGAGCTGGAGCTCTCCGCGGCGTCCTCCCGAGCCGAGGCCGAGCTCGCTCTGAGGAAGGAGGCCGAGGCGCTCGCAGGCGACGCCGAGGCGCCCGAGCAGACAAAGCTCACGGCTCGCGATCTACTCGAATTGCTCGACGAGCACCCGGACAGCGAGGCGCTCCTTCATCTGGACGCCTTCAAGCTCAGGAAGTGCGAGCGGGCGGAGGGCTACGAACAGACCAGAAAGGCGCTCGAGCAGTCGGCCTGGGACGAGCTGGCGCTGCGCGACCGCGATCTGCTGCAGGAGCTGCTGCTGGCCTTCGATCGCGCTTACCGCACGGCCAAGGACGCCGCCTCGGCGCTCGATTTCGAGGATCTACAGCTCTACGCACGCGACCTGCTGAATAGCGACGCAGACGTGCTGGAGCGCGAGCGCCTGCGCTTCCGCTCGCTGATGGTGGACGAGTTCCAGGACACGAACCGGTTGCAGTGCGAGATCATCGACTTGCTCGCTGGCGAGGTGGGGGCGGCTTCCTCTGCCGGCGCCGAGGGGGTCGAGGAGCTCTTCTTCGTCGGCGACGAGTTCCAGTCGATCTACCGCTTCCGCCACGCCGATGTGGACGTCTTCCGCGAGCGCCGAAGACAGTCCGGCGGCCTGCTCGACCTGACGCTCAACTACCGCTCTCGCCCCGAAGTGCTGGGCGTCATCAACCACCTTTTCGAGAAGGATTTCGGGAAGGACTTCGAACCGCTCGAGGCCGCGAAAGAGTTTCCCGCGCCGGAAGGCCCGGCCGTCGAGCTGCTCGTGACCGACAAGGCAAGCTATGGGACGGCGAGCGACTGGCGCGGCGCCGAAGCTCGCCACATCGCCGGGCGCGTGAACGAGCTCGTGCAAAGCGGCGAGGCCTCGCCCGGTGAGATCGTGCTGCTCTTCGCCGCCGGCACCGACGCCGAGCTGTACGAGCGCGAGTTGCGGACGCTAGGCCTTCCCACCTACCGCGCCACCGGCCGCGGCTACTACGGCCAGCAGCAGGTGCTCGACCTGCTTGCCTACCTGCGCCTGCTGCACAACCGCTACGACGACGAGGCGCTCTGCACCGTGCTCGCCTCGCCGTTTGTCGGGGTCACGAATGATGCCCTCTTCTTGCTCAGGCGAAATGCGCCCAGACGCCCGCTGTACTGCGGGCTCGAGCGCGGCCTGCCGCCGGGACTCGAGGTCGGCGACGAGCGCCTCTTCCGTGCCTTCCGCCAGCGTTACGAGCGCCTGGCCGCCGCCTCGGAAGTGCTACCTCTCGAGCAACTCTGTGAGCAAATCGTGCGAGAGCACGACTACGACCTTGCGCTGCTGGCCCAGTGGGACGGGCGCCAGCGCTACGCGAACGTGCGCAAGCTGGCGCGGATGGCGCGCTCCTTCGAGGAGTTGCGCGGGCCCGATATCGAGGGCTTCGTCCGCTTCGTCACCGATCTCGGCGCCGCCGGAGCCTCGGCCCAAGAGGCGCCGGCCGAGGAGGAGGGCTCCGACTCGGTGCGGCTGCTCACCATCCACGCCGCCAAGGGACTGGAGTTCAGGGTGGTTGTCGTCGCCGACGCCGGCCGGGCGAAGCCGCGTCCCTCCTCGGACGAGATCCTCTGCCTGCCGGACGGGCGCCTGGGCTTCCGCGTCGCCGATCCGAGCGGCGGCAGGCGCCGTCCCGCGCTCGGTTACGAGCAGCTGCGCGAGGAGGACGTCTCTCAAGAGGAAGCCGAACGGCGCCGCCTCTACTACGTGGCGATGACGCGGGCGCAGGAGCGCCTGATCGTCTCCGGCGCAGTGGACGCGGACAGCGTGGACAGCGAGACGCCGATTGGCTGGATCCTCGAGCGGCTCGGCCCGGACGTGCTCGAAGGGACGGAGGAGCCGAAGGAGATCGACTGCGGCGAGTCGAGCCTGATCCTGCGCCTTGATCGCCTCGCGCCCGAGGCGGCGGCCGAGAAGCCTGAGGCCGAAAAGCCCGAGCCCGCGCCCGAGCAGGAGACCAGCGAAAAAGGGCAACTCCTGCTCTTCCAAGGTCAAGTGGCGGAGCCCGAGTCGGGCGCCGCGCTCGAGCCGCTCGCTCCGATCGAGCCGCCGCCGCTCTACCGTCCGCGGCGGCTCTCCTACAGCGGGCTGAGCCAGTTCGAGCGCTGCTCCTATCGCTACTTCGCCGAGCGAGTCTGCGGCATGGAATCGCTGCCGAAACGCCCCGCCGGGGACGGCGCCGGCCTGCTCGCGACCGAGCTCGGAAGCGCCGTGCACGAGCTGCTCGAGCAGATCGACCTGCATGCGCCCAAGCCAGCCGCAGCCGCAGAGATCGAGCAAGCTGTGCGCTCGCGCTACCCCGCGGCGACAGAGGATGATCTGGAGCGAATCGGGCGCCTGACCGCGAGCTACTGCGACTCGAAGCTGGCCCGCCGGGTGGCGGAGATGGCCGAATCGCAAACCGAGCTCGGCTTCGTCTTCGAGCAGGGCGACGTGCTCCTGAACGGCTTCCTCGACGTCGCGGCCTTCAGTGACGGCAAGGCCTTCGTGCTCGACTACAAGACCAACAAGATCGAGCGCGAGCTGGAGGAGATCGTGGCCGAGGAGTACCGGATTCAGAGGCTCGTCTACGCGCTCGCCTGCCTGCGCGCCGGTTACGAGGAGGTGGAGGTCGCCTACGCCTTCCTCGAGCAGCCCGACGGGGTCGTCAGCGCCACCTACCACGCCGCCGACGCGGCGGAGCTGGAGCGCGAGCTGGACGAGGTGATCGAGCGAGTCGCCGCCGGCGAGTTCTCCCCGAAGCCGAGCGAGTTTGCCTGCTCGGACTGTCCGGCGAACGGCGTCGTCTGCGCCGGCATGGACCTGCCCGGAGCGCCGCCGAGGCTCGCCGCGGTGCCCGCCGAGAGCTGAGGCAGTGGCGCCGCGCGACTACACGCTCGAGGTCAGTCGCCGCCGGGCGCCCGCGAAGAAGCGAATCGAGCCGATCATCGAGCGCCTCACTGCCGAGCACCCCGACGCGGCGATTGCGCTCCGGTTCGACAGCGACGTCGAGTTGCTCGTCGCGGTGATGCTCTCGGCCCAGACCACCGACGCGAACGTGAACGCGGTCACGACCCACCTCTTTCGCAAGTACCGCCGCCCGGAGGACTACCTCGCCGTCCCGATCGAACAGCTCGAGCAGGACATCTACGCAACCGGCTTCTTCCGCCAGAAGGCGCGCTCGATTCGAGGCTCGATGCGGATGCTGGTCGAGGAGTACGAGGGACGCGTACCGCGCACAATCGCCGAGCTCGTGCGCCTGCCCGGGGTCGCGCGCAAGACGGCCAACGTCGTCGCGGCCGAACTGGGCGAGGCGCAGGGCATCGTCGTCGACACCCACGTCCGCCGCCTGGCGCAACGGCTCGCCCTCAGCCGCGAGCAGGATCCGGTCAAGATCGAGCGCGATTTGAGCAAGCTCGTTCCGCGCGAGCACTGGCGTCTCTTCCCGCACCTGTTGATCTGGCACGGTAGGCGCGTCTGTGATGCGAGGCGCCCGGCCTGCGAGCGCTGTGTCGTGGAGGATTTGTGCCCGTCCAGCCGGGCATCGCGGGGCTAGCCGCCGCTAGCCGGCGACAAAGCCACCAGCAGCCCGCCGTCATCGTCATAGGCCGGGAACAGGTCGCAGACGATCGACTTCACGCTTCCGCTCCGCGCCCGCAAGGTCATCTGCTCTCCGAGCCGCCGCACGCCCCACTCGAGCGCCAGCGCCACGGGATCCTGGTCGCCCGCGGACTTGAGCCCAAGCCCTTCGCGCACGTCGCGTCCGAGCAGGTCGCGCTCCTCGAAGCCGGTCAGCTCGAACACGCCGCGCCCGACCGCGATCACGCGCGCCTGCTGGTCGCAGGTCACGAGTCCCGTGTTCGGGCCCGGGTAGTAGTCGTCCATCAACTCGAACAGGAAGCCGAAGCCACAGCTGTGACAGGTCACCGCCTCGCGCGAGAAGCCCTCGACGCCGTCAATGTCGACCGAGCGCTGCTTGCAGTTGGGGCAGATGTAGATAGGCACGAGTTGATCGTATCGACGCCGGGGCGGGTGAGAGCGCGAGTTGAAAAAGAGCGGGCGGTTTGGGTTGGCGAGCGCTCGTTCCGATTTCGGTACGGGTGCGTTTCACACGGGTGTGTGATTCGGAAATATGCTCGCGGTGGGGAGGAGGTTGGGCTGCCTGCGCTCGAGCGGGCGTTCGAGCAAGCGAAGCGCCGAAGGTGCTGTACTCTCGCGGCGTCTTGACTTGCTCGGTCGGCAAGGTACTATGTAGCGCATAGTAGACCAAGGAACCCTTTCGCAGCTTCGCCGGGGCGTGATCGAGTACTGCGTGCTGGCACTCCTTCGCGACGGCGAGCGCTACGGCTTCGAGCTGGTGCGCACGCTGAGTGAGGTTCCGGGCATGGTCACCAGCGAAGGCACGCTCTACCCGCTTCTGAGCCGGCTCCGCCGCGCGGG
>Ga0209745_1002131_pt1 | contig 11403 bp, 7 predicted proteins | sample BarGraNGADG00312_FD_184495 | JGI IMG/M metagenome (GOLD analysis project Ga0209745, IMG submission 184495) | Arctic peat soil microbial communities from Barrow, Alaska - Barrow Graham LP Ref core NGADG0004-312 (SPAdes) (version 2) | ecosystem: Environmental > Terrestrial > Soil > Wetlands > Peat ... | reverse complement strand
TAACATTAGCTTACTTTTGATGAGTTTTTATGTCATGCAATTAATAGATCATGATAAAGAAAAAACTCTTCATGCAAAACAAGCCAGACTGCCAGTTTATGAATTCTAGAGATGGAAGAGGTAGTCAATAAAAACCCTTTAAACAACCCCAAGGACTATTTCCCTCCGAACCTCTTTATGAAGTGATTCTTGTACGAGTCCCCAAGATAGGCTTTGTGTCCTTCTGCAAGAAGTATTTCCCCCTGCCTGCTGTAACTGACGACATGGTTTAAATTAACCAGGTATGAATGGTGAACTCTTATTATATTCAGTTCCTCAAGCATTTCATCAAAATGCTTGAGGTTCTTGGAACTTGTATATTTCCTGTTGCCTGTGACAAAAAAAATTGTACAGTAACCATCTGCCATGCACATTATTATTTCGGAAATCTTCAGTACATCAAATCCTTTTAAATGCGGAATGACAAGTGTCCGGGGAAGGGTAGATTCTTTGTTAAGGTTTTTCATCAGTTCAGAAAGAGCTTCTATCCCGGAAGCCTGTCCATTGAGGGATTTGATTTTTTCAACTGCAGAAATGAGCTCATCAATTTTGACAGGTTTAAGAAGATAATCCACCGCGCTGAATCTGAATGCTTTAACCGCATATTCCGAGTAGGCTGTCACAAATACTACCTTGAAATTGATCTTCTCAAACTTCAGAAGGAGGTCAAATCCTTTACCATCTGCCATTTCTACGTCCAGAAAAATAAAATCCGGTTGGTGTTTAATAATTGCTTTGTAAGCAGTTTTTACTGATGCTGCTGTTGCAACAATTTCAATATCATTGCAGTAAGTTTTAAGGTAATTGCATATAACCTCCCTTGAAAGCCTTTCGTCGTCAATTACAATCGTCCGCAACATATTTCTGGTTTTAACTCTTTTTCACCGGAATATCAATAATGACTTTTGTCCCTGTTTCCTGTTTTTCAGGGTAAAGATCAGAAATTATGATCTGGTAATTACTTTTCTGAAGTTTATTTATGATATTCAGTCTTTCAGTGACAATTAAAATACCTCTCGATACTTTCTGATCGATTTTACTCTTCAAGGCTTCCGCATTATTTCTTCCAATACCGTCATCTTCAACAGTACAGTACAGTTTTTCATTTTCCAAAGTATAGGTTACCACAACATTGCCCTTTCTCCCGTCAAGTCCTCTTACTCCGTGCCAGATGGCATTTTCGACAAAAGGCTGAACCAGTCCGGGTGATACCTTGAATTGCCCTGAAACAATTTCTGAGTCCATGATGATCTTGTAGTTGAACTTATCGCCGAAACGCAGATGCTCGATCTTAAGATATTCTTCCAGCGATTCTGTGTCCTTTTCAAGTGAAATGAAATCAGAATTGAAATTGTATAGTATTGATCTGATGAGTTTTGAAAAATCAGCTATATACCTGTTTGCTGAGAGGGCATCATTCTTTGAAATAAAATAGTTGATTGAATTAAGCGAGTTGAAAATGAAATGCGGATTCATTTGCCCCTGAAGTGATTGCAGTCGTAATGCATTCTGTTTCTGATCTGCCTTCTGTTTTAGCTGCTTAACATATATAAGGATCATACTGGCAATCAGAAGTAGAAATATGGAAGGAATAGCAATCCGGAATAAACGCGTCTCATAGTAAAATGGCTTTATTCTTATCTTGATTTCTTTTGTCGCATTCCAGAAACCGCCACGGTCGGTTGCCTGAAGCTGTAGATTATACCACCCAGGCTTCAGGTTCGAATAATTTATGCTCCTGTTCCTTGAATCTGTTTCAATCCATGTTTCATTGACCTTTGAAAGTTTATACCTGTACAGGGTTTTATCGGAATTAATAAAATCAGATGAAGAGAAGAAAACCTGGATATTTTTTTCGCCTTTGTTTAACAAAACAGTATCAGGTGATGTAACCGATCTTTTATATGGTCTTGATTCACCAGATACTCTTATTTCATTAATTAGAATTTTCTGATCGACCATTTCAATCAGCTCATTATTGATAGAATCTGGAAAGAAGCTTACAAGTCCTCCCATCCCACCCATAAAAAATTCCCCATTTTCATCTTTATATGAAGCTCCTGAATTGAACTCATTTATTGTAAGTCCCTCGTTTAATCCAAAACCCCTTATGAGGGCGGTTTTTGGATTAATTCTGGAAATTCCGGTGTTTGTAGATACCCATATATTACCGGTTTTATCTTTCAGCAAACCATAAGTCATATTGTTTGTCAGGCCATTGGACGTTGTGTAAAAGATCTTCCTGCCAGTTTCCGGATTAAACTGACAGACTCCTCCTCCAAGCAGAGCAGCCCATACATCTCCATCGTCTCCAATAATAATATCTTCAATATTAAAATTATCCTTTGACAGATAGAACGTCTCTGATTTTTCGCTCCGTAGATCAATTCTTACAAGTGCACTCTGATTCAATCCTGCCCATAGTTTGTCATTCTCACCAATCAAAATCTTATATATTGGAGAATTAGGCTTATAATAATATTTCTTTTCTATCTTTCTTAATTCAGTGTTATACAAATCAATCGTAGTGTCAGACGCGAAGAGGAAAAGATTCCCGTCTTTATTTACAGCCACGGGCCTGAAATATTTTGATCCGGGCTGATGTCTTGTAAATTCTTCTGTATTTAAGTTATAAAACACCAGAAGATCTTTGAAGTAACCAATCCATATCCCATCAGAAGTACTTGTAAGAGACCTTACAGCCCCCGGATCCTCAAGGCTACTGAAAACAGGTATATTTAATTTTTTTGTCTTCTTGTCAGAATTAATCTGTATTACAGAATTTTTACCTCTCATGCCAACCCAAAGCCTGTCATACTTATCTTTAGTAATTGAATAAACAGATGCAACATCATTCTTTTCGACAGGGATGTCATAGTTTGTAAAATAGTCAGGAGTGAAAACTACGCGGTTAAGACCAAGTGCAGACCCGGTCATTGAATTGTTTGAAAACCAGAGAAGATTTTTGTTCTGACAGATAATTCCTTTTACCAGCTGGCAAGACTGCCCAGGTATGTGCGACAATTTAGCTTCCCTCAAATCATAAACATAGATTCCGTTTTCTCTTGATGACCAAGATAGAAAGCCATCACCAGTGAATTCACTTAAGGAAGGCATACCAGTGAACTCATTGAACACCCCTTTTCCCTCATCAAGCAGGAATAATCCTGCGTTTGAAAAGAGCCATTTCTTGCCTGATTCTGAAAAATAGATCCTGTACCAGTACAAATAAGTGAAATCAGTATTCTTAATATGATTCCGACTGTCAACGCTGTATTTCTTTTTCAGGATGAGCTTATTTTCAGAGGTTTTTTCAAATTCAAAGATGTTCTTATAAACCAGCCATATCCTGTTATTCCCATAAGTTGAAACTGATGGAACCCCGTTAGGCAAAGTCTCATTGGTATCCACAGACTGATCAGGAATGTCATACTTTTCAAATCTGTTTTTCCTGGAATCGAATCTTATTAGCATATCAGGATTTATAAGCCACAGGTACCCCGATTCATCGATGCTTATGTTTGTATAAAATTCAGGCAGACTGTCATAAAGCTGATCAATCCTTTTAAAGCAATCATGATAACGGTCGTATTTGACAACCAGTCTGTCATCTGTCAGTAACCATAAGTTATCTGCTCCATCAACCATGATATTCAATATTGAAAAATATGGAAGCGATAATGAGTCATCTGTTTTATGATAGTAGTTTTTAAAAGAGTAGCCATCATACCTGCTCAGACCATCCCAGGTCGCAATCCACAGGAATCCTGAACTATCAACAGCAACTGCGCGGACATCATTATGAGACATTCCATCCCTGGTTGTAAAGGTCTGAATATTAAATTGCTGAGCAAGTAAATCATTACTGAAAATAGAAATCAGACAGACAAAACAGATTGAGAAGAGAAGCAACTTTCTTGTAAGCACGGGTATCCTATAATAAGATTTCTGTAAATATTCTGAAATAAACCTTAATTCTGTTTGTCAAAAGGTACAAAAAAAACAGGATAATGAAAAGAACAGCTATTTTTGATGTGCCATGGACTTTAAATTAATATCGGATTTTCAGCCGACAGGAGACCAGCCTGAAGCAATAACTCAGCTTGTCAGCGGACTGGAAAAGGGTGTTCCTTATCAGACACTTCTGGGTGTTACCGGATCAGGAAAGACATTCACAATTGCTAATGTCATCGAAAAAGTCCAGCGCCCGGTTCTTGTTTTAAGTCATAATAAAACGCTGGCTGCCCAGCTTTACGGCGAATTCCGGCAGTTTTTTCCGGAAAACAGGGTTGAATATTTTGTCTCGTATTATGATTATTACCAGCCTGAAGCATACCTTCCCGTTACGGATACTTATATCGAGAAAGACCTCTCAATCAATGAAGAGATAGAAAAGCTCAGGCTTAGCGCCACATCTGCACTTCTTTCAGGCAGAAAGGATGTCATAGTCGTTTCATCAATTTCGTGCATTTATGGTATCGGAAATCCTGATGATTTTCATTCGAACACTGTTCACATCAGACAGGGACAGACCATCGCCAGGAACCTGTTTTTAAGAAAGCTTGTCGATAGTCTTTATTCGCGCAACGAACTTGAATTCAAACATGGAACTTTCAGGGTCAGGGGAGATACAATTGATATAATGCCTTCATATGCTGATATAGCTATTCGTGTGGTATTCTTTGGCGAGCAAATTGAAGAAATCCTTTCTTTTGATCCTGTCACTGGTAACAGGATTGACACTTTAAGTGAATATATTGTTTATCCGGCAAATATCTTTGTCACTACGAGGGAAAGGATTAACCTGGCTATAGGCCAGATTCAGGATGACCTTGTAAGACAGGTTACTCATTTCAGGGATATAGGCAAGAGAGAAGAGGCAAAAAGACTTGAACAAAGAGTGTTGTATGATCTTGAGATGATTAAGGAACTTGGATACTGCAGCGGCATTGAAAATTATTCCCGGTATTTTGACGGCAGAAGTTCAGGAACAAGACCATTCTGCCTTTTGGATTATTTCCCTGAAAACTTCCTGACAGTCATTGATGAAAGCCACGTCAGTGTACCGCAGATCAGGGCAATGTTCGGGGGAGATCATTCAAGAAAACAGACTCTTGTGGAGTATGGTTTCAGACTGCCCGCCGCTCTCGACAACAGACCGATGCGGATGGAAGAGTTTGAAGCACTCACCGGACAGACAATTTTTGTTAGTGCTACCCCTGCGGATTATGAGCTTATAAAGAGCGAAGGAGTTATTGTCGATCAGGTTATAAGACCAACCGGCCTGCTGGATCCTCCAATAGATGTAAGACCAAGTCTTAACCAGATCGATGACCTGATGGCAGAGATAAGGAGCAGGACAAAGGCAGGTGAAAGAACCCTTGTAACGACAATTACAAAAAGAATGGCTGAAGAACTTTCTGCCTATCTCTTAAGATATGACATAAAATGCCGGTATATCCATTCTGATATTGAAACCCTTGAGCGTATTGATATAATGGAAGGACTACGCGTTGGAGCATTTGACGTGCTGGTAGGAGTCAATCTTCTGAGGGAGGGACTGGATTTGCCTGAAGTATCACTTGTTGCAATACTCGATGCTGATAAGGAAGGCTTCCTTCGTTCTTCAAGATCTCTTACCCAGACTGCAGGACGTGCGGCACGTAACCTGAACGGCAAAGTAATCATGTATGCTGATATCATTACTGGGAGCATGCAGGAGACTATTAATGAGACTAACCGGCGAAGGGAAAAACAGCTGAAATATAATTTGAAAATGGGTATCACACCCAGGCAAATAATCAAGAAGACAGGGACAATCCTGAGTGGACTGAGTAAGAAAGGCATAGCATTTAAGGCTTATATTGAGCCTGAAAGACATGATATTGCTGCTGATCCGGTCGTCAAATATATGGACAGGGGAGCTCTTGAGAAGGCAATAGAAAAAACAAGAAAAAACATGGAAAAAGCTGCCTCAGAGCTTGATTTTATACAGGCTGCAAGATTAAGGGATGAAATATCTGATCTGCAGGTACTTCTCAGAAATAAGTCTCAGTAAAATTGATAGTGAATTTTTATCTGGTTGCAATCCAGTCACTCATTGTGCCTGTCGAAGCGTTAGTTACGGTTCCCTTCATTAGTTTCTCACCAACAGTACCTGAATACTTTTCATTATTGATTGTAAACGAAATTGAATTACCATTCAACCTTCCGTCAGTTACAGTCATGGATTTCCCCCCTGAATTTAATGTTCCGCGTACAAACTGGTATTCCTGTACAAGGTCCAGCTCTCCGTTTCCTAGTTTCCATTTTCCGGCGGCTTTTGCAGGTATTATCCACAGGTAAGCCGTGTTCCAGCTGTTCCAGTTCTCCTCGGTTGTAGCTTCCTGGTCAGCTTCCCATTCTCCCATAGTAAAGGTATTTGACACTATCCGCGTTCCGGGCTTGAGATCGAGCAGCCTGGGGCGAAGCTTAAGATTTATTTCAGGCAGGAGAAACATTGTTATGACAGTGGCTTTCGAAAGGTCAGTCTCGTAAAGATCTGCCTTAATGAATTCCGCTTTATCACTGACTCCCTCTTTTTTTGCATTTTCTTTTGACAATGCAACCATGTCGGGATTATATTCAATCCCTATTGCCCTTGCTCCGAGTTTTGCCGCGGTTATAACTGTTCTTCCGTCGCCAGAACCCAGGTCAATTAAAAAATCAGCTGGCGTGACTTTTGCTATTTCAAGCATTTTATTAACAAGTTCCTGTGGCGTAGGGACCCATACAACATCCTTGCCCTGCTGACCAACCTGTGGAACAAAGACATTTCCTGATTGATTTTCCTGGGCAAGAAGACCGGTCGTCATTACTGACAGTGAAAGTAAAATTACTCCTGAGATTAAGTAAGTTTTTGTTTTCATAATAGTTAAAATTATTTTTTCAAAGAATTTGAAAGGATTAAAATTATGAAATTTATATCAGATACTGATCAGCTTTCTGACATAGTTTGCTATGGCAAGGGATGAAGTTAATCCGGGTGATTCAATCCCGATAAGATTTATAAATCCCGGACAACCTCTTTCAGTCTCTTCTTTAATATAAAAATCCATGACAGGGTCACCGGGTTTCTGGATCTTTGGACGAATACCTGCCATTTCCGGAGATAAATCATCATACTCCAGAAAAGGAAGGAATTTCCTGACAGACTTAAAGAACGCTTCCTGTTTTGAAGGCGTGACTTTATAATCGTAAGTATTTGATTGAAGATAAGTTACATCAGGTCCAAGCTTAACTCCCCCGCTCATTTCAATCGTAACATGAATGCCGATCCCTTCCAGGTTATGAATCGGCACAGGGTAAACCAGCTTGTTTATTAAATGGTTCTTAGGAGGATTGAGCCTGAAATATTCTCCTTTGCAGAACATAATTTTAAGCTTATCATCTTCAAGACCAGCCATTTCTGAGACTTTGTCAGAAGTCAGTCCTGCAGAATTAATTACTATCTGACTGGTAAAACTGTACATGTTTTTGTCCGAATCAAGCAAAGTGATTTCGTACCCGTTTTCGATCTTCCTTATCCCGGTCACCTCGCTTCCATACACTATCTGTCCACCATTATTGATCGTACCTGTTTCATAACGCTTCATAAGGGAATGTGAATCGACAATACCGGTTGATGGTGAAAAGATTGCTTTCAGGGCAAAAACTGAAGGCTCCAGTTCAGCGATCTGTTTCTTTTCGATTATTACAAGATCTTCAACTCCGTTATTGAATGCCGTCTTTTGTATTCCCTCAATAATTTGAATTTCATCTTCAGAAGTCGCAACAATCAGCTTCCCGCAGTTCTTAAAGGGTACATCATATTCTGTACAATAATCATACAGGAGCCTTTTCCCTTCAACACACAGCCGTGATTTCAAACTGCCCTTCGGATAATAAATACCTGCATGGATCACTTCACTGTTCCTGCTGCTTGTCTCCTGTCCGAAGGCAGAATATTTTTCAATCAGGAAAACATCCTTGAAATCTTTCGTTACTCTTTCAGCAATAGCCAATCCGACAACACCGGCACCAATAATCGTTATTTGTGTATCCATCATTTTGCATCCTGATGATAATTCACAAAACTAAAATAATATATTGAATTCCTTCATGGACCTTTGGGCAATCCTATGGTGTGTTGAGCGAAAAAAAACTAAATTTGTCTTTCACGAATTAAAAATGAAAAATCATATTCCGATTTTCCCTCTAAAATGGTCCCTGATATTTCTATTTATTTCAATTATTTCATTTATCATATCCGTATGTACTGGTTGTAAGAAAAAATCACAAATCGACCGGTTCTCCCTTGTTAACCGTCACAACATAGAAATAGCGGAAATCGACACTCTGAATTCATTATCAGTTGGCAACGGCGAATTTGCATTCACGACCGATATTACAGGCTTACAGACTTTTCCGGAATATTACTCAAAAGGCATTTCCCTGGGAACTATGTCAAACTGGGGATGGCACACTGGTGATAATCCGGCGGGTTACAAACTGTCGGATGTTTACAGGACATATGAGGTTCATGGGAGGGAAGTGAATTATGTGCATCAGTTCAGAGGGAATGAAGACTCTGTAAAAACAGCAGCTTCTGAATGGTTAAGGAGTAATCCTCACCGTATTCATCTGGGGATGATCGGACTTCAGATAATTAAAGAAGACGGGAATGAAATAAATATCGATGATATTAAAAATCCTGTTCAGAAACTGGATTTATGGACAGGAGAGATAAAAAGCCGGTTTTTGATAGGAAATACTCCTGTAGATGTCATTACTGTTTGTCATCCCGATAAGGATCTTGTTTCTGCGAGGGTGACCTCAAAACTGATATCAGAGAAAAGGCTGAAGATAAAGATCAGTTTTCCTCTTGGTATTTCATCTCCATCGGGTTATGATTTCAATCAACCGGATAAACACTCGACACAAATATTATCTATTTCAGATAATGAAACACTTCTTGAGCGAAAACAGGATAATGACAAATACTTTGTAAAAGTGCATCACGAGAATGCCGGATTAAAAGTGTATGGTAGACACTTATTCTTACTTGAGCCTGCTGGAGATACTGTTCTTGAGTTTTCATGTCATTTCACGAAAAAGATCTCTGATGAAAAAACAGACAGCTTTGACGAAGTTGCTGAAGCCTGCAAAAAGAGCTGGTCTGACTTCTGGATGACCGGAGGAGCAGTCGATTTTTCAGAGTGTACCGATCCGCGTGCATTTGAACTTGAAAGACGGGTTGTGCTTTCGCAGTACCTAACTAGGGTACAGTGCAGCGGTTATCTTCCCCCGGCAGAAACAGGCCTGACCTATAACAGCTGGTACGGAAAATTTCACCTTGAAATGCACTGGTGGCATGCTGTTCATTTTGCCTTGTGGCAGAGGGAACAGATACTTGAAAGACAGATGGATTATTATCGCAGCATATATGAAAATGCCAGGCAAACAGCACAAAATCAGGGTTATGAAGGAGTAAGATGGCCAAAAATGGTTGGCCCTGACGGAAGAGAGAGTCCCAGCAATGTCGGAACTTATCTTATCTGGCAGCAGCCGCATTTTATATTCTTTTCAGAGCTGCTGTATGAGAATTCGAAAAACAGGAAAGAGATACTGAAAAAATACAAGGATCTTGTATTTGCAACAGCTGATTTTATGGCCAGTTATGCCTGGCATGATACCACTGCCAACAGGTATGTTCTTGGTCCTGTTTTGATACCGGCCCAGGAGAGTCTGAAACTTGAGACAACCATTAACCCGTCATTCGAGCTGGCTTACTGGTACTGGGGACTAAAAACAGCACAGCAATGGAGATTGAGGCTGAACATGGATCCTGATCCAAAATGGGCTGATGTACTGAATAAATTATCACCCCTTCCCGTATTGAACGGGCTCTATCTTTGTTCGGAGGACACAAAAGATTCATATGTAAACCAGAGATACTTAAGTGATCATCCAATTGTTTCCGCTGTTTCCGGGATGCTTCCAAAAACAAAAATGGTCGATAACAAAATTCTTGCAAGTACTCTTGATACAATTATGAAGAAGTGGAACTGGCAGTCGACCTGGGGATGGGATTTTCCAATGCTTGCCATGTCGGCCGCGTCGGTAGGAAGATCAGAACAGGCTATTGATTTCCTGATGATGGATGTTCCCAAAAACCGCTACCTTATAAATGGCCATAATTATCAGGATGCCAGGCTTGCAATTTATCTTCCGGGAAACGGAGGCCTGCTGACTGCAGTGGCAAAGATGTGCGTTCAGAGACAATTCCCTGATAACGGGAAATGGAAGGTTAAGTATGAAAACCTGAACAGATATGTCGAATGAAATTTAATCAATATTTAAATACTTATTTATATGAAAAAGCTGCTATTCCTGTTATTGTTGCTGACTGCATGCAGTCAGAGTAAAAATCCTGATTGGAATCTGGTCTGGTCTGATGAATTCAATAATCCGGGGTTACCTGATTCTGCAAACTGGGGGAATGAAGTAGGATTTGTCAGAAATCATGAGCTGCAATATTATACATCCCGCAGGATAGAGAACTCCATTATTCATGATGGGAATTTGCTTATTATAGGCAGAAAAGAACCTTATGATTCAGCCGGTTACACTTCGGCAAGCCTGACCACTGACAGAAAACACAGCTGGACATACGGAAAGATTGAAGCAAGGATGAAAATGCCGAAAGGGCAGGGGATGTGGCCCGCATTCTGGATGCTTGGTCAGAACATCCATCAGGTTGGGTGGCCAAGGTGCGGGGAAATTGATATAATGGAACATATAAATACTGAGGATATTTTGTACGGGACCCTGCACTGGTATAATGACAGGCATGTTTCTTCAGGGAAAAAAATCCCCTGTTCAGTGGCACAATTTCATAACTATTCGGTTGAATGGGACAATGATTCAATAAAATGGTTCCTTGATGGTTCAAGGTATCATGGCGTCTGCATAAAGGACAGTATCAACAGTACATCCGAATGTCATAAGCCTCACTATATTATTCTTAATCTGGCAATTGGAGGTGACTGGCCTAAAAACCCTGATGAGTTCACCCTGTTTCCTGACACTGTTTTTGTTGATTATGTAAGGGTTTATCAAAAATAAACCCTGAAAAACCTTATATAAGATCAACACATACATTTGTAAACTCAAAACTGCAATCCGTCGAATGGAATATTGACATTTCTTCTCAATGTAATATCTTAATGCGCAGTTAAAAGACCTGACCGTATCGGCCTCATTGAATTGTTTAACTTTGTATTGAGTATTTAATCTGTTGCAAATGTCATGAAAGCCATTAAACTGATTATAACACTCCTGATT
>Ga0209745_1002130_pt1 | contig 11407 bp, 9 predicted proteins | sample BarGraNGADG00312_FD_184495 | JGI IMG/M metagenome (GOLD analysis project Ga0209745, IMG submission 184495) | Arctic peat soil microbial communities from Barrow, Alaska - Barrow Graham LP Ref core NGADG0004-312 (SPAdes) (version 2) | ecosystem: Environmental > Terrestrial > Soil > Wetlands > Peat ... | reverse complement strand
CTCGACAACTCGTCGAGCCGACGATAGCCGGTATTGGAACTCCGCGGCATCCAGCAGGCCGTACTCCTCTAGAACGTCACGAGGCGTCGCAACTCGGCGGCCCGACGGGTCTGGCCGAGCTGCTCCATGGCGTCGGCCAGCCCGGTCAGGGCCTGCGCTGACCGGAGATCGAGGCTGAGGGCTTCCATGAAGTAGTCCGAGGCCACGCGCGGGTTGGCGAGGCCCAGCTCATAACTGGACTCCTTAGGCATGAATTACGGGGGACGGGACGGAGTGCGTCGCAACCGGGTGGGGGTGTCAAGGGCGCCGGCGCCTGCCGGGGCCGGAGATCGTCCACTCCGGGGACCGCGCCGAATCGGCACGTCGGCTCACAAGGCAGACTCTGCAGTAGTATAATCAGCCGTCATCGGCCCCCCCGGCTGCCCCTGGAGATACCCGCCATGATTCAACGAAGCTTGCTTGCGCTGGTCACCATCATCGTCATCGCGTGCACGGCCGTGGCCGCGCAGGACCTGTCACCAATCAAGTTGCCGGCGCCGCAGACCGACGGCGGGAAGCCGCTGATGCAGGTGCTCAAAGCGCGGCAGTCGGCCCGCGAGTACGGCAGCGAGAAGCTGCCGCCGCAGGTGCTGTCCAACCTGCTCTGGGCCGCCTGGGGCATCAACCGGCCTGATGGTCACCGCACCGCGCCGTCGGCGAGCAACAAGCAGGAGATCGACGTCTACGTGGTGATGCCGGAAGGCGCCTACATCTACGACGCAAAGGCGCACGCCCTCAACCCCGTCGCGTCCGGCGACCTGCGCGCCGTCACGGGCACGCAGCCTTTCCCGGCCACGGCCGCCCTCAACCTCGTCTACGTGGCCGATATGACAAAGACCGGCCGTCCGGTCACGGACCCGCAACAGGCCATGAACGTCGGCGCGGATGCCGGGTATATCTCGGCCAACGCCTACCTCTACTGCGCGTCGGAAGGCCTCGCGACGGTGGTGCGCGCGTCGGTGGACAAGGGTGCGCTTGGCAAGGCGCTGAAGCTGCGCGAGACGCAGGTCATCGTGCTCGCGCAGTCGGTCGGCTACCCGAAGAAGTAGCGCGCCGGCCCGGATCCCTGACCCCTGACTCCTGATTCCTGGAATCAGGTGGTGCCGCCCGCCCAGATGTCGCCAACCGTGAACCCCTCGGGGAACGGGTCCTCGGCGTCCACGACGTACTGCGCGAAGCCGGTGATCCACGCCCGCCCGCTGATCGTCGGCACCACGGCCTTGTAGGGGCCGACGGTGGTCTCTTCCACGAGTCGGCCGGTGAAAATCGTGCCCAGGATCCCCTCGTGGTGAAAGTCCCGCTGGAGCGGCAGGGCGCCCTTGGCGTGGAGTACCGCCATCTTCGCGCACGTCCCTGTGCCGCACGGTGACCGGTCGATCGCGCCGGTCCAGGTTGCCGGGCGTTCCCAATCGAGCTTCCCGGTGGAGACAATCACCGCGTTCTTCAGGTGGGCGCCCCCGGCGCTGGGCGGCCCGGACAGCTGGGCGATCGTGACGCCGACGATCTCCGGGTTTTCCGGGTGCACGACGGGCAACTGCTCCGCGGTGGCGGCCTTGATCATCTCGCCGATGCGCACGATGTCGCGCCCCTCGTCCGGCGTGAGCCGCAGGCCGAACGGCGCGGCGTCTGCCATGACGTAGAACATCCCGCCCCACGCGACATCGACGGTGACGGCGCCGAGGTGCGGCACTTCGATCGTCTCGTCCAGGTGCACGGCAAAGGCCGGCACGTTCTGAAACGTCACCTTCGTGACCTTGCCGTTCGAACACTCGGCCCGCACGCCGACCAGGCCGGCCGGCGCCTCCAGCACCAGGTCGGTGACCGGCTCGCGCATGGGGACCATGCCGGTCTCGAGGAGCGCGGTCGTCACGCAGATCGTGTTGGTGCCCGACATCGGCGGGTACTCGACCTGCTCCATGATGACGAACCCCGCGTCGGCCTCGGGGCGGGTTGGCGGGAGGATGAGATTGCAGTTGGCGGCCGGGTAGCCGCGCGGCTCGCGCAGCATCCGTTTGCGCAGATCGTCCTGGTGCTGCTCGAGATACTTCATCTTCTCGAACATCGTCCGGCCCGGTACGTCCCGCACGCCGCCCACAATCACGCGCCCCGGTTCACCGCACGCGTGGAGATCGACGGCGAAGATCATGTTCGACAATCGCATCAGGGCCCCTCGAATCTGGTGTGAGACGACGCTCACGGAAAGCGGATCTTACAACCACGGAGGACACAAAGCGCAGGGAGGCTGACCGGACGTCACTGGCGTTCCCATGTGCATTTCCTTTGAAGCCGTGTCGTACAACGGCCTCTCCAGGTAACGACCGCGCTACAGTCCCGCCTTCTTCATCACCCGCGCGATGTCGAAATCGGCCGACCGGGGTTTGCGCGCGCACAACGCGTTGGCCTCCGCGTCGTCCACGAACTGTTCCTTCACCGGGTCCCAGGTCAGCTTCCGCCCCAGCTTCATCCCGATCCACGCCGCCGCGCACGCCTCCAGGCTTCGCGCCGACTGATCGATCGGCGCGATCGGATCGTGCCTCGACACAATCGACGCCAGCCAGTTCAGGTAGTGGTCGCTGCTGGCCGGCCACCGCTTGTCGGTCGCCCCGAGCTGGGCGGTGAGGATGCGCGCGCTGCTCGCGTTGAGCGCCTTGTTCGCGTCCGTCTGGTTCGCGGCCTTCGGGTCGCTGCTCGTGACCTGCTCGGCGCCCCGCGCGCAGAACACCCAGCCCTCGGTGCCCTCGAACCGGATGCCGTTCGGGAACGTGTCGTCCATCACGACCAGCACGCCGTTCGGATACATCATCTCGACGTGGTACGTGTAGTGGACCGTCCAGACGTCGTCGGTCATGAACGTCGCGCGCGCCTCGATCGTCGTCGGGCCGCTCAACTCCATCCCAATGCCCCAGTGCGCGATGTCCACGTGGTGCGCGCCCCAGTTGGTGATCATCCCGAGGCCGAAATCCTCGGTCGTGATCCAGCCCGGGCGGCCATAGCCCTCCTGCGGATGGACACGGGCCTCCATGTACGGCTGCTGCGGTGCGGGCCCCAGCCATCGCTCGAAGTCGAGATTCGCGGGGACCGGCTCGGGAGCCGGCGCCTTCTTCTTCGGCTGGTCCTGTCCGATCCCGATCTGCACCGTTTTCACCTGGCCGATCCGCCCGTTGCGCACCGCCTCGCTGGCCACGCGGAAGGTGTTCCACGGCTTTGAGGATCGTTGCTGGCTGCCGGTCTGCAGGATCCGGCTCTTGGCGCGCACAGCCGTCCGCAACGCGATCGCCTCGGCGATGCCATAGGTCACCGGCTTCTGGACGTAGAGGTCCTTGCCCGCGATGGCCGCCTCGACCGCGACCAGCGCGTGCCAGTGGTCCGGCACCGACACGATCACCGCGTCGATGTCCGGCCGCGCCAACACCTCTTTGTAGTCGCGATACGCCTTCACGTCCACCCGGCTCTCGCCCTTGCCCTTGTAGAACTGCTCGACCTCGCTGCGCGCCGCTTCCAGCCGCTTCGAGTCGAGGTCGCAGACCGCCACCATACGGCAGAGGTCGTGCTTCATCGTGGCGCGCATGTCATCGCTGCCCATACGCCCGCATCCGATCTGCGCGACGGCGATCCGGCGGCTCGGCGGCGTCTGCTCGCCGAACAGATACGTCCGCGGGAGGAACGTCGGTACGAGGAGGCCGGCCGAAACGGCCACGGACCTCTTGATGAAACGACGGCGAGAGGAGTTCGTCATCGGATCTCCTTGATCTTGATGGAGCGGAACGACACGCGGTTGCCGTGGTCCTGCAGGAGGATGTGCCCCTTCGGCGCCTCGCCGAACGACGGCCAGGCCGTGTACTTGCTGTGGTCCACGAGCGCCCGCCACATCTGCGTGCCGCGCTCGTACTCCACGGTCTTGAACCCGTTCAGCCAGTGTTCGACGTGCGGTCCTTTCACGACGATGCGTGCGCGGTTCCACTCGCCGACGCCATTGAACCGGACGTTCCTGGGCGGGATCAGGTCGTAGAGCCCGGCCAGCTTCCGGTTGCCGTTCATGCCCGCCTTCGCGTCCGGGTGTACCGCATCGTCCAGGATCTGGAACTCGCAGCCAATCGCGGAGCCTTCGCCCTTGTTGAGCTCGGTGTCCACGAAGTACTTGACGCCGCTGTTGGCTCCCTTCGAGATGTTGAACTCGACGATCAGTTCGAAGTTGGCGTACTCGCTCGCGCTGACGATGTCGCCGCCCGCTGCAGACTCGCGCCCCTCGCCGTCGAGCACCGTGAGGAGGCCGTCGCGGATCTCCCACCCGCTCGCCGGGAACCGGTCCAGCTTCGCGCCCCTCCAGCCGGCCGTCGTCTTCCCGTCCCACAGGAGCTTCCAGCCGTCGCGAGCCTCGCGCGCGGTCACCGTGTTCGGGATGCTGCGGACCTGGACGCCGCTGTTCATGTCCGACTCGAGCTTCACCTCGTACTCGAGGATGAAGTCGCCGAACGTCTCCTTCGTGCACAGGAAGCTGTTCGGTGTGTCTTGCCCCGTCAACGGGACGATGACCACGGCGATCGTCAACGCGACCATCCAGATCCTCTTCATGCGGGATTCCTCGTCCATGCGGCCTTGGCTCCACCCGAATTATTGATCACCTTTTCGCGCCTCGTCGCAACTCACGCCGATTGCGTCGAATCGCTCCGGCTTGTAGACTCTCGGAAGGCACTTTCCTTTTCCCACCATGGACGACAGGCAGAGTGGAGTGGCAGCATGCCCGGCACTCTCGGCCATTCTCTCGGACGGGCCTGGGTTCGTTACGGTGCGGCCTTGGTGGCCGTCATCGTCGCGTTCCTGCTGCGCCAGGCGCTCGTCGATGCCCTGGGGTCCGGGATTCCGCCCTATCTGACCTTCTACCCTGCGGTCATGCTCGTGGCTCTGTTCTTGGGCTTCGGGGCAGGGATGACCGCCACGCTGCTGGCTGCGGCGTTGGCAGCCTACTGGATGCTGCCACCCGATCGGAGCTTCGCAATCGCCGACCCGTCCGAAGTCGCGGGCCTGGGGCTTTTCGTCGTCGTCGGCCTGTTGGCGGCGATCGTCTCCGAGTGGCATCGCCGGACCAGGGTGCGGGCGGCGGAGTTCGAAACGCGCGTGGCGGCACAGCGTGGGCAAGAGGCGCAGCAGGAGGCCGAGACGCGGGTCCGAGACGAGGCCAGGGCGTCCCTGGAGCGGGAGAAGTCGGTGTTCCAGGCCGTCGTCAACGGTGCGAGGAACAGCCACCTGCTCTACCTGGATCGCGACTTCAACTACGTCCGGGTGAACGAGGCCTACGCCGCCAGCTGCGGCTACACGCCAGAGGCGATGGTTGGCAAGAACCACTTCGCCGTGCACCCGCACGAGGAGAATCAGGCGATCTTCACGCGCGTACGGGATACCGGGATCCCCGTCGAGTTCCACGATAAACCGTTTGTGTTTCCCGACCAGCCCGAGCGGGGGACCACCTACTGGGACTGGACGCTACGGCCCGTGAACGACCGGGAAGGGCGCGTCGAAGGCCTGGTCTTCTCCATGGTCGAGACGACCGAGCGCAAGCGCGCCGAGTTGACGCTGCTGGAGGCCGACCGGAGGAAGAGCGAGTTCCTGGCCACCTTGTCCCACGAGCTGCGGAATCCGCTCGCGCCTATCCGCTATGCATTCGATCTGCTCGCCCATGAGCCGGATGCCGAGACGACGGTGCGGGCGCGGGCGGTGATCGACCGGCAACTGCGCCACCTCGTGCGACTGGTGGACGACCTGCTCGACGTGACGCGCATCGGGAGCAACAAGCTCCAGTTGCACAAGCAGGTGCTTCTGCTGACCAACGTGATGCAGCAGGCGATCGAGGCGGCGGCGCCGAACATCGAGCGTGGCGGCCACGAACTGGTGGTCCTGTCTGCCGCCGAAGACGTCTGGTTGGATGGCGATCCCGACCGCCTGGTCCAGGTGCTTACCAACTTATTGAACAACGCCGCGAAGTTCACGCCGCCGCGCGGACGGGTGACGGTGAAGGCAGAGGCCTCCGACAGCGAGGTCGCCATCTCGGTGACCGACAACGGGATTGGCATCAGGCCCGAGGACCAGGGCCGCGTGTTCGACATGTTCATCCAGGCGAGCGACGCGGAGCAGGGCGGACTGGGGATCGGCCTGGCGCTGGTTCGCGGCACGGTCGAACTGCACGGCGGCAGCGTCGAGGTTCACAGCGACGGCCCGGGGCGCGGAAGCGAGTTTGTCGTTCGACTGCCCAGGGCCAGGGCGCCCGAGGCGTCCGCCGCTGCGGGAGCCGAACCCGATCAGTCGCCGAGCCGGCGAATCCTGGTGGTTGACGACAGCGCCGACGCTGCCGACATGATGCGAACCCTGCTCGAGTTGCACGGGCACGAGGTCCGCGTGGCCTACGATGGATTCACCGCCCTGGCCGTCGCCGCCGAATTCCGCCCCGACATCGGTCTCTTCGACATCGGCCTGCCGACCATGAGCGGCCACGAACTGGCCCGCCGGGTGCGCGAGGACCCGCGAACCCGCGCCATGTACCTCATCGCGGTCACGGGATGGGGCCAGGAAGAGGACCGGCAGCGTTCGCGCCAGCACGGCTTCGACGCCCACCTGACCAAGCCCGCCGACCACGACGCGATCCGCCACCTGGTGGCCGGGGCCGCGAAGAGGGGCCCAAGGGGCGGAAGTGAATAGCGGGCAGTAGGCGACAGGCAGGAGGCAGCTGCTAGTTGCCACTGACAACTTCCTATTGTTCCAGCATTTCCAGCGCGACGCTCGTCATCAGCCGCACGCCGAGCGGCAGCACCTTCTCGTCGATGTCGAAGCGCGCATTGTGATGCGGGTACGGCCGTCCATCTCCCATGCCCAGCATCGCGAACGCGCCCGGCACGTGCTGCAGGTAGTAGGCGAAGTCCTCGCCGCCCATCACCGGTGCAATCTTCTTCACGCGATCGGCCCCGAATTCGCGCGACGCGACGCGGGCGACCAGGTCGGCCGACGCCGGGTCGTTGAGTACCGGTGGGTATCCATCGTTGTAGGCAAACTGGGCGGTCGCGCCGAAAAGGGCGCAGGTGGATTCGCACACCTCGCGCAGCCGCTGTTTCACCTGGCGTTGCGTGGGCAGGTCGAGTGTGCGCACGGTCCCGGTCATCGTCACCGAGTCGGGGATGATGTTGTGAATCCGGCCGCCGTGAATCGTCGTGAACGAGACGACCACCGGCTGGAGCGGATCCGCAAAGCGGCTGACGATGGTCTGAGCGGCCACGACCACGTGCGACGCGACCACGACGGGATCCACCGTGACGTTCGGCTGCGATGCGTGCCCCCCCATTCCCTGGATGACCACCTCGAACTCGTCCGCCTGCGCCATCATCGCGCCCGCGCGCACGCCGACGATCCCCGTCGGGAGCGGTTGCCACAGGTGGAGGCCAAAGATGCTGTCCACGCCGTCGAGCGCCCCCTCCTCGATCATGATCGGAGCGCCGCCGGGCGGGTTCTCTTCGGAGGGCTGGAACAGGAACACCACCGTGCCCGGCAGCGTGTCGCGTCGGGCAGCGAGCGCCTTCACCGCGCCCATCAGGATCGCCATGTGGCCGTCGTGGCCGCAGGCGTGCATCACGCCGATGTTCTCCGACTGGTAGTCGTGGTCGGCGATCTCCGCGACGGGCAGCGCGTCCATGTCTGCACGAAGGGCGACGGTGCGGCCCGGGCGCCCGCCGCGCAGCACCCCGCGGAGACCGGTGCGACCGCACTGCCGGACCTCGACACCCGACGCCTCCAGGAACGCCCTGACGACACTCGACGTGCGGCGCTCCTCGAACCCCAGCTCCGGGTGCCGGTGGAAGTCGCGGCGCCACTCAACCAGCGCGCCAGCCATCAACTCGATCTCTCCCACCAGGTTCCCCATGTTCCCCTCCGAATTTCAATTGTGTAATGGGGTCAGGTCTTGAATCGTGAATCTCGCGATGATTCAAGACCTGACCCCATGTGGCAGACAGGAGCGTGACGAGGGCGTTGACCAGCAGGCCGACGAAACCGGCGTTCATGCCCAGGAACGGGTCGTGCCCGCTCCAGATCAGGGACACCACGACGGCTTCCCCGGCCACCAGGCCGAAGATCACCGGACGGGCCGTGATCCGGCGGACGAAGACGCCGAGCACGATGCCGGGGAAGAACTGCGCGATGCCGTCGTACCCGAAGATCAGCAGCTTGACCAGCTCGTTCGGCGACCAGATCGCCAGGATCAGCGCCACCACGGCGATGAGCAGCATGAACCCGCGCGAGGCGCGCATCAACTGTTCTTCGCTGACAGCGCCGCCCCTCAGCGGCCGGTAGATGTTCTTGGCCGTCAGCGTGGACGCCACCAGCAGGAGCATCGACGCCGGCACCATCGCCGTCACGGCGCCGGCGCCCCCGACAAGGCCGGCAAACCACGCCGGGTAGCTCTGCGTGACGAGGGCCAGCAGCGCCGTGTCGGGGTTCTTCAGGCCTGGCATCACCAGCAGGGCGGTGAAGCCGACGAAGAACACCAGCAGGATCGGCAGCTGGTAGAGCGGCATGATGACCGCGTTGCGCTTGATGGTGCGCTCGTCCTTCGCCGAGAAGGCCGACGCGAACATGTGCGGCCAGCAGTAGAACCCGACCCCGGTCAGCAGGATTGTGCTGATCACCCAGCCCACGCCCATCGTCGTGGTACCGCCGGGGAAGGTGAGATGGCTCGGGTGCTGGCGGACCAGCTCGGACAGCATCTGGCCGACGCTGCCGAAGTACATCGACGGCAGGCCGATCCCGATGATCACCACCACGACGACCATCGTGATGTCCTTGATGATCGCCACCCAGGCGATCCCCTGCAGGCCGCTCGTGTAGACGAACACGCACGTGAGCGCGAACGCCACGATGATCGCCACCTCGGACGCGATGGCCCCGCCGCTCGCGGTGTGGACGATCAACCCGAGGCCGGCCAGCTGCAACTGCAGGTAGGGGACGATCGACACGACGCCGATCAGCGCGACGAGGCCGGCCAGCGCCGGGCTGTCGTAGCGCGCGAGAAAGAAGTCGGGCTGCGTGTGCAGGCCCAGACGCTTGGCCATCCGCCACAGAGGAGGCAGCAGGAAGAACGAGATGATGTAGCCGATCGTGCCGTAAGCCAGGATGTAGAACGACGGCGCGCCGCGCGAGTAGGCCCATCCGCTGGCGCCCAGGAACGTGAACGTCGTGTAGATCTCGCCGGCCATCAGGAGCCAGACGAGGATCACGCCAAATTGGCGACCGCCGACGCTCCACCGCTCGAGGTTCATCACGCCACGCCCACGGCCGATGACGCCGACCACCGTCGAGACGAGGATGAAGGCCAGGATGACGAGGAGAGGAGTGGTCACCGCCCGTCTCCGTCTTCCGCCGCCGAGGTTGAGCGATCGAGGAGATACGCCAGCCCCAGGAACGCCGGGGTGACGAGCACCCAGCCGAGGATCCAGGCGAGCAGGAACGGCAGGCCGAAGACGATCGGCTCGAGCCGGTTCACGAACGGCAGGCCGGCCACGAGGGCCACAGCGGGCGTGAGGGCCGGAACAAGGGCAAGTCGGAAGCGTATAGGCATGTCTGTCCGCGAGATATTTCACCCTCAGGCCGCTGGGTGTCAAGGGGCGAGGCGGCCGCTGAGAGTAGAATGCCCACAGTATGGCGACATGGAGACGGCGGCTGTGCCTGGCGGTCTGCCTGCTGGTGGCGTTCGCGATGTCCGCGGCGGCCCAGCAGCGGCGTGCCACGGTGCGTGAGTACAGGAAGGTCTTCCGCACCTACCCGTATTCCGATCCCAACCCGGTCCCGGTGGTGGGCCGGATCTATCCCTACTTCAGGTTCGAGGGATACACCGACCAACCGGTCGATCGGGAGTGGACGGTGGTTGAACTGGAGAACGACTACCTCAGGGTGACCATCCTGCCCGAGATCGGCGGGAAGATTTGGTCGGCGGTGGAGAAGTCCACCGGCCGCTCGTTCATCTACAACAACCAGGTCGTGAAGTTTCGCGACATCGCGATGCGCGGGCCGTGGACGAGCGGCGGGATCGAGCCGAACTACGGCATCATCGGCCACACGCCGAACTGCGCGACGCCCGTGGACTACCTCGCGCGCACCGGGTCGGACGGCAGCGCGACGGTCGTCATCGGCGTGCTCGACCTGCTGACCCGCACGCCCTGGCGCCTGGAGGTCACGCTCCCGGCCGACAAGGCGTACTTCACCACGCGGTCGTTCTGGCACAACGCGACGCCACTCGAGCAGCCGTACTACTCGTGGATGAACACCGGCATCAAGGCGGCCGGCAATCTCGAGCTGATCTACCCAGGGACGCACTACCTCGGGCACGGCGGGGAAGTGGCGCCGTGGCCAATCGACCCGGCCAACGGCAAGAACATCGCCTTCTACGAGCAGAACGACTTCGGGCCCTACAAGTCGTACCACGTGTTCGGCCGCTACTCGGACTTCTTCGGCGCCTACTGGCACGACGACGAGTTCGGGATGGGGCGCTACTCGACGCGCGACGACAAGCTGGGGAAGAAGGCGTGGATCTGGGGACTGTCGCGCCAGGGGATGATCTGGGAGAAGCTGCTCACCGACACCGACGGCCAGTACGTCGAGGTGCAGTCGGGACGGCTGTTCAACCAGGCGGCCGAGCAGAGCACCGTCACGCCGTTCAAGCACCGCGGGTTCGAGCCGTATTCCACCGACACGTGGACCGAATACTGGTTCCCGGTGAAGGGCACCCGCGGCTTCGTGAAAGCCAACGAGCGCGGCGCGCTCAACGTGATTCTGCCCGGCCCCCCGCGTCCCGCCGGCAGCAAGGGCGCCCCGCCGGCGACCACCAACACGCTGGAGGTCCGCTTTTCGCCGCTGCAACAGGTCAACGACACGTTGGAGGTCTTCGACGGCGACCGCGTCGTGTTCACCACGCGCCTGTCGCTCGAGCCGATGCAGACGTGGGTGCAGTCGATCGACGTGCGCGTGCCGGCGGATCGCCTCCGCGTGCGGATCGGCGACTGGCTCGACTACCGGCCAGTGGCGGACGACGAGCTGTCGCGGCCGCTCGAGTCGCCGAAGGACTTCGACTGGGAATCGGTCCAGGGACTGCACCTGAAAGGGAAGGAGTGGATGCGGCAGCGAGAGTACGTCCAGGCCCAGGCCGCGCTCGAGGCGTGCCTCCGCAAGGACCCGAACTACCTGCCCGCGCTGTCCGACCTCGCGATGGTGCGCTACCGGGCGATGGACTACCAGGGCGCGTGGGATCTCGCGCGCCGTGGACTGAGCATCGACACCTACGATCCGGCCTCGAATTACTACTACGGCCTGGCCTCCATCCGTCTTGGCCGGACGG
>Ga0209745_1002127_pt1 | contig 11419 bp, 12 predicted proteins | sample BarGraNGADG00312_FD_184495 | JGI IMG/M metagenome (GOLD analysis project Ga0209745, IMG submission 184495) | Arctic peat soil microbial communities from Barrow, Alaska - Barrow Graham LP Ref core NGADG0004-312 (SPAdes) (version 2) | ecosystem: Environmental > Terrestrial > Soil > Wetlands > Peat... | reverse complement strand
AACGACAGCGCGAGCGAGCCGATGGCCAGCCGGAGCCGCGCCTCGACCTCTGCGGGTCCGGCGGTGTCGAGCAGGACGTCGTCGACCCCCCACTCCGCGGTCAGCCCGGCGAGCCCGCCCTCGGTCAGGATCGCCAGCAACGGCACCGAGACGCCGGTGGCCCGCAGCATCCGGCACAGGGACTTGGCCGCTGCCAGCTCGCGACGCGCGTCCACCAGGATGACGTCGGCGGGTGGGCTGCCGACCAGAGCGGCAGGCTCAGCGGGCAGAATGCGCACCTGGTGGCTGAGCAGGGCAAGGGCCGGCAGCACCTCGGCACTAGGTGCCAGCGCGTTGGTCAGCAACAGCAGGTGGGCCACCCTTGGCAGAATAGGACAGAGTTCAGCTCTTCGGGGTGCTAGTTCGCCTCATGAGACCCCTCACACACGCAGGAGATGCCGGTATGACGAGTGGCCCAGCGGGTGCGACCCGCACCGGCGTGAACGTCACGGTCCGCTACTGGGCCTCGGCGCGCGCCGCGGCCGGGCGCGATACCGAGAGCTTCGTCGGCAACCATGTCGGCGACGTGCTGGGGGCGGCTGCGGCCGCGCATACCGGACTCTCGGCCGTCCTGGATGTGTCGACGATCTTGCTGGACGGGCGTGCCGTGACCGCCGTCGAGCCGCTGTCCGAAGGGGTCATCCTCGAGGTGCTTCCCCCGTTTGCCGGCGGGTGATGGGAGGATGCCGCACGTGACTGACGCGACGCCTGAACCGCCCGCGATGACGCGCGGGCAGAGGCGCAGGAAGCTTCTGCAGGCGACCGACTCGACGCCTGACTCGCCTGCGACCCCGGACTCGCCTGCGACCGCGGACTCGCCTGCGACCGCGAGCTCACCTGGCACCCCGAAGTCGAGGGCGCTGACGCGCTCAGAGAAGCGCGCCGCGGCGGCTGCTGCGGCGGCCGTCGACCCGGTTCCCGAGATGCCGCTGCAACCCCTGGTCACGATCGCCGTCGTCGCCCTTTCGTGTCTGTTGACCGTCAGCGCGTTTGCCGGGCCGGTGCTGGTGGCCGTGTCCGTCGCCCTGGCGGCAGGGGTCATCGTGTGGGGCTGGTCGGGCCTGCTCGGGTTGCCCAGTCCGCGCGGAACGGCCTTCGTCGTGGCCGTCGGCTCCGCTGCGGCGATCGGGACGGCGTTGGCAACCGTCTCCGATCCGTACCTGACCTGGATGCCTGCGGCACTCGCAGGTTCCATATTCGTCGTGTTCATCCACCAGTTCGCCCGCAGGGACGGCCGACCTCGCCTCGTCGAGTCCGTGGCCTCGACCATCATGGCGATCGCCCTCGTGGTCTCGGGCGCCAGCCTCGTGGCCCTGCCGCGCACCCCTCACGGCGCTTGGGTGATCGCACTTGCGGCAAGCGCTATGGCGGTCTCAGCGCTGACCGACCTGATCGGCGGCTCGCGGCGGTTACGCGCCTGGCTGCTGCCGCTGGCGATGCTGGCCGGGGGGGCGGTCGCCATCGTTGTCGGGGTCACGCTCGGCGCGATCGGGTGGGGGCCGGCGGCACTGCTGGGGGTGCTGTCGGCCGGGATCAGTCATGCCATCCGTCGCGCCCTCGCCATGCTGCCGGCGATCAGCGGCCCCCGTTCGCAGCTGGTGAGCGCCGGCGCCTCGGTGCTGACAGGTGGCGTGGTGGTCTACGTCGCGGGCCGGTTCTTCCTCGGCTGACCGGATCGTCCGGGGCTGTGACCGGGTCGTCCGGGACTCTGACCGCAGCGCTTCGAGCTCAGTAGACCAGGGCCTGCACGCCATCCTGCAGGACCTCCTCGACAAACGCGGCGGACCCTCGGATCAACGCTCCCGGCAACAGGTCGCCCTCGGTGAGATCCCGGCGTGCCGCGCACTGGCTGCACACTGTCAGGGTGCCGTCGGCAAGCACCGCGTCGCGCAGATCTGCCAGCTCGGCCGCATGGGGCAGCGAGAACTCCTCGGCCCGGCCGGGAACACCCAGCCAGGTGGCTTCACCGGCGAGCCAGAGGCTGACCTGGGCGCCGCTGACCAGGGCCGTGACGGCAACGGTGAACGCCTGGGACACCTTCTCGGGGGACTCGATGCCCGCGGTGAGCTTGATGACCAGTGAACGCGGCTTCGATGGCATGCACCAAGGCTAGCTACGATCAAGCACGTGGTATTCGAACTCGACGTCAACCTGCCGCCCGCTCTCGCACCGCTCGCCTGGCTGGTCGGTCGCTGGGAGGGTGCCGGGGTGGTGGGCTATCCGAGCATCGAGTCGGCCCACTTCGGCCAGGAGATCATCTGCTCCCACGATGGCCGCCCCTTCCTTGAGTGGCAGAGCCGCACCTGGCTGCTGGACGACGCCGGTGACAAGGTGCGTCCGCTGGCCACCGAGCTCGGGTTCTGGCGGGTCCTCGAGAACGGCGAGATCGAGCTGCTGCTGACCCACCCGACCGGCATCATCGAGATGTATGTCGGTCGCCGCGACCCAGCCAAGCCGTCCATCGAGCTGCGCACCGATGGGGTGCTGCGAAGCCCCGCGGCCAAGGAGTACAACGCCGGGACCCGGTTGTACGGGCTGGTCGACTCCGACCTGTTCTGGGCGATGGACATGGCTGCCGTTGGACAGAGCTTGCAGAGTCACGCGTCGGCCCAGCTCAAGCGAGCTTAGGCGCGTGGGCTGATCCGGTCCTGAACGTCCGATCTTCATCTGCATCTGACGCAGGGGCGGCCCACTCGACGGGCAGCCGCCGTTCGCGCACGAACCCCAGAGCTGCCGCACCGTCGAAGTGGTTCACGCCCTTGTGCACCGTGCTGTAGCCGCGCCCGGAGCTGGCCTGCTCGGCGTTGACATCGAGCCCGCCGAGCACGTCGGTCATGCCGCTGAGTCCGGCGGAGGTGACCACGGCCACATGGTCGAGGGGAACGTCGACCAGCATCTGCAGAGTGCGGACGAGCAGCGGTGGCCCGCCATACTTGAAAGCAGCGCTGATCTTGTCCTTGCCGCGACCCGGCACATTGACCCACAGGTTGCCGGGGAAGTGCACCAGATGGACCGTCTTGCGGTCACTGCTGATGTGGGCCCAGACGATGATGTCCGTACTGGCCTTGGTCACGTTGCCGAGGGTGTCGGACCCGATCAGCAGGATGTTCTCGGCGCCGATGGCCGCCGCTCCCCGGGTCGGAACGGTCTCGCCCGCGGTGAGGATGGCGTCGGCGGGGGGCAGCAGGGCCTCGTGCTTGATCCCGGTGCGCTCCGGGGGGTTCGTGAAGGCCGAGTATGTCGCGCCGGTCCCGACAGTGAGCAGCAGCAGGAACACGATCAGGCTGATGATGGCCCGACGAACACGCCGCTTCCTACTGGCATGGGCGAACGCTGACACGGTGATGGCCGACGCGTCGAGCATGTATCCAACGGTAGGTTTGCGTCATCCTCGGGGGCACCGACAAATGAGACCCCGAGACTCCAGCAAATGGATGAGAGACTTCCGGTATGAGGGATCTTGGCGAGAAGCATATGGCGATCCACGGATGGTGCGAAGCGTGTCGAGCCCGTTGCTGAGCCGGCCCGGAGCCGTGGCGGGCGAGGGCGTTGATGCCGAGGTTGCCGCGCACTATGGCGATCCCCTGCGCGAGCAGCGGCTGCTGGTCGAGGGCATGGCCGCGGTCGACCTCTCCCACCGTGGGGTCCTGACGATCACCGGGCCGGACCGCCTGTCCTGGCTGCACTCGATCACCACCCAGATGCTGACCGGACTGGCCCCGCGCACGTCCGCCGAGACGCTGGTCCTCAGCCCCAAGGGGCACATCGAGCACGACCTGCACCTCGTGGACGACGGCGAGACCACCTGGGTCACCGTCGAGCCCGGAACGGCTCCGGCGCTCGCCACGTGGCTCGACTCGATGCGCTTCATGCTGCGGGTCGAGGTCGCTGACGTCACTGCCGACTACGCCGTGATCGGTGAGCCGGTGCGCGCCGAGACCACCCCGGCGGAGCCGTTGGCGTGGAGCGACCCGTGGCCGCTCATGGTCGGCGACACGGCGACATACAGCGCGGTGGTTGATCCCGCGCAGCATCCGGGGAGCGAGCGTCCCTGGCGCGAGCTGATCGTCCGTCGCAACCAGCTGGAGGCCGCGATAGGCGACCGGCCGACGGCGGGGATGTGGGCCGCCGAGGCCTTGCGCGTCGCTGCCTGGCGTCCGCGTCTGGGGTTCGAGACCGACAACCGCACGATCCCCCACGAGGTCGACTGGCTGCGCACTGCCGTTCATCTGCACAAAGGCTGCTATCGCGGGCAGGAGACCGTGGCTCGCGTTCACAACCTGGGGCGGCCGCCGCGTCGGCTGGTGTTCCTGCATCTCGACGGCTCCGGTCATACGCTGCCGGCCCGCGGCGCCGAGGTCGAGGTAGACGGCAGGGTGGTTGGCCGTCTCACCTCGGTCGCGCGGCACCATGAGCTCGGCCCGATCGCCCTGGCCGTCATCAAGCGCAACACCCCAGTGGATACCGTGTGCCTGGTCGACGGCCGCAGCGCCAGCCAAGAGGAGATCGTGCAGCCATGAGCAACACCCTGATCACGGTCGCGCCCACCGGAGCCGAGACCGCCAAGGCCGACTGCCCCCAGCTGCCCACGACGCTGGCCGAGCTGGTCGAGACCGCCGTCGCGTGCGAGGCCGCGGGCGCATCTCTGATCCATGTTCACCTGCGCGACGCCGACCACCAGCCCACCCTGGATGCCGACCTTCTTCGCGACGCCGTTCAGGCCTTGCGCGAGCAGACGTCCCTGGTCATCCAGCTCTCCACCGGTGGCAGCGTCCACGATCCGCTCGAGCGGCGACTCACGGTCCTCGACGCCGAACCGGACTCCTGCAGCCTGACCTGCGGCACCACCAACTTCGGCGACGACGTCTTCCTCAACCCGTACCCCTTCATGGCCCAGCTCTACCAGCTGGCCCAGGAGCGCGAGATCGTCCCCGAGTTCGAGCTGTTCGACCTCGGGCACGTGGCGGCACTGCGTCGACTGATCGACGACTTCGGGCTGCCCTTCGGAGGCAAGGTGCACGTCGACTTCGTCACCGGCGTCCCAGGCGGTATGCCGGGCACGCCCGCCGCCCTGCTGGCCGGCATACAGGCTCTGCCTGCTGAGGTGACCTCCTGGTCGGCCACCGGCATCGGCCGCACCCACCTCCCGGTCGCCGCTGTGGCGCTGGCGGCCGGCGGGCACCTGCGGGTCGGCATGGAGGACAACCTCAACTTCGCCAAGGGGCAGCCGGTCCAACGCAATGTCGAGCTCGTCTCGCGGGCGGCTGATCTGGCCCGGCTGATGCAGCGTCCACCCTTGACGACCGACGAGGCGCGCGAGCTGCTGTCGATCAAACCCCGTCGCGCCGCCTGACCCCCTGACCCCCGGCTCTTCCCGAAGGAGAAGGAGCCGGGCCGTGTGACCCGCGCCATGCTTGCTGGGCTTGCAAAGTGCTAACTGGAGCAAGCATAATGGTGGCATGACCAAGTTTCCCCCGATCTCCGTCCACAACCTGGGCGACTACCTGCGAGAGCAGCGCCACTCGGCAGAGCTGTCGTTGCGGCAGCTGTCCGAGGTTGCGGGCATCAGCAACCCGTACCTCTCCCAGATCGAGCGCGGACTGAAGAAGCCCAGCGCCGAGATCCTGCAGTCTCTCGCCAAGGCCCTGCGTATCTCGGCCGAGTCCCTCTACGTCCGCGCCGGCTTCCTCGAACAGCGCACCGATCTCGGCCAGGCCGCGCCTATCGATGTCCAGGCCGCAGTGCTGGCCGACCCCAGGTTGAGCAACCGACAGCGTGCGGTCCTGCTCGATGTCTACGAGTCCTTCGTGGGCGAGCCGGCTCCACGCAAGGCACCGCGCAAGGCACCGACAGCAGCCAAGGCCACTCAGGCCACCCGGCCCACCAAACCCCGTCCGGCGAAGACACCGGCACACAGCTCACCAGACCCAGCAGTGATCACCAACAAGGAGAATCAGTCATGACACTCGCCCACGACATCCGCAAGACCGTTACCGACACCACGCCCGTCTTCGCCGCGGTCGGCGCGACCGACCTGGCCGTCGAGAAGGTGCGCGTCGCCCGCGACCGCGCCATTGCCGCCAGCGCAGACCTCGACGTCAGCGCGCTGCAGGACAAGGCCATGGACAAGGCGACCGTGCTGCAGGGCAAGGCCATCAAGCGCGCCGAGAAGGTCGCCGAGCAGGCCCAGCACATGCCCGCACTGGCCCTGAACCAGACCCGCGAGGTGGCCGGCAAGGCTCAGCAGACCTACGCCGAGCTCGCCGTACGCGGTCACAAGCTGGTCACGCGCCTTCGCACCCAGCAGTCCACCAAGGACCTGCTCGCCCAGGCTGGCAGCACCGTCTCCCTCGGCAAGGGTGCCGTCACGACCGTCCGCAAGGCCGCGGTCGACACCCAGCGCGTCGCCAAGGCCACGTTGACCACCGGTGTCCATGAGGCCGAGTTCGTCATCGACGCCGTGGTCGCTTCCGTGCACCGCGAGGCCAAGGTCACCACCGGCACCGTGCGCAAGTCCGCTGCCGCCACCAAGACCGCGGCCAAGCGCACCACCACGACCGCCAAGAAGAGCGCCACCTCGGCGAAGCGCGTGACGAAGTCCGTCGCCACGAGCGCCGCCAAGACCGCCGCCGCTGCTGCAGAGGCCGCCAAGGTCGCCACCCCCAAGGTCGGCGACTGAGAATCTGGGCCCCACCACCGACTTTGCTCAGTTGAGACCGCTCGCAGACCGGATTCTCCGCCTCGAAACCGGCCTCAACTGAGCAAACCGGCCTGAACTGAGCAAACACAGCGCGGCCGATGTCGATCACTCGACACCGGCCGCGTCGTCGTCGGAGCGTAGGCTCGCCGCCGTGAACGAGACGCGGGTTTCTCCATGACTGAGCAACGACTTCCCCTGTATGACGCGCCCGTCGTGGCCCACGTCGTCCGCTCCGGCTTCGTCGAGTCCGTGCATCACGGCAGCGTGGTGGCACTGGACGCGGACGGCACGACGTTGCTGGCGATCGGTGATGTCGCCGGACCCATTTTTCCGCGTTCGTCCAGCAAACCCATTCAGGCGCTGGCCATGCTTCGGGCCGGACTCGACCTGGACGGCGAGCTTCTCGCCATGGCGGCCGCGAGTCATTCGGGGGAGGCGTTCCACCTTGCCAACGTCCTGCGGATCCTCGCCGGCGCCGGGCTCAGCGAGCACGATCTGCAGAACACCCCCGACCTGCCGTACGACGAGACGGAGCGCACGGCGTGGATCGCCGATGGGCGCAAGGCGACCGCACTCGCGCAGAACTGCTCCGGCAAGCATTCGGCCATGCTCGCAACCTGTGTCGTCGCAGATTGGGACACCGCCACCTACCGCCAACCGCAGCACCCACTGCAGCAGCTGATGGAGCGAACCCTGGCCGACGTCTGCGGCGAACAGGTTGCGGCCACAGGGGTTGACGGCTGCGGCGCCCCGGTCATGGCCGTGTCCCTGACCGGCCTTGCGAGGGCGTTCTCCCGGTTTGCCGCTGCACCCGACGGCACCGACGAAGCCAAGGTGGCCAATGCCATGCGCGCGTTCCCCCAGTGCGTGGGGGGGACCCGGCGGGACGTCACGGCCCTGATGCGCGGTGTGCCCGGGCTGATCGCCAAGGACGGTGCCGAGTCGGTCTACGCCGTGGGGCTGGCCGACGGGCGGGCTATCGCTCTCAAGATCGCTGACGGTGGGCAGCGTGCCCGGCCCATCGTGATGGCGGCCGCGCTGCGGCGCTTGGGCGTCGACGCCGAGGTTCTCGAGAAGATGGCTCATGCCCCGGTGCTCGGCCACGGCCGTCTGGTCGGGTCCATCGACGCTGTCGGGATCTGAGCGCGCCGGCGCATTGCCCGAGCAGGCCATGGGGGCCGACATCTGAACTACGGACGGCCACTACGCTTGGGGCATGTTCACCAGCATCCTCTGGAGCATCCAGGGTCTCATCTACCTCGCCTTCTGGGTCGGTGTCTTTGGGCTCTCGGTCTTCGGGCTCGTCGATGCCCTGCGGAACCGTCCCGACGCGTTCACTGCTGCCGGCAAGGCCTCCAAGAACATCTGGCTTGCCATCCTGGGAGTCGCTGTCGCGTTGAGCATTCTGAGCTTCCCCAACCCGTTCCAGATGACGGGAATCTTGGCGGCGGTCGGTGCCGGCGTGTATGCCGCGGACGTGCGCCCCGCCCTGCGCAAGGTCATGGGCCGAGGCCGCTGACTGCTCGATGACGCCGCTGCTGGACGGGCCCCACGGCTCCCTTGAGTACCTCACCACCGGATCGGGTTTGCCCGCAACGGTATTCGCTCACGGGCTCACCGGCTCGCTTGCGACAACTCGACCGTTCGGGTCGGGAGTCCGGGGCAGTCGAACGTTCATGCACTTCCGGGGTTACGGCGCCTCGACCGCTGCGGAGACGCCATGGACCTATGCGGACCTGGCAGATGACCTGACGGCGGTCGCAGACCATGTCGGGGCGACTCGTGCCCTCGGGGTGAGCATGGGTGCGGTCGCTTTGTGCAGCCTGTTGGCCGGCACCCCGTCTCGGTTCGAGCGGCTGGTGTTTGTCATGCCTGCGGTCCTGGACCACCCTCGCAACGATGAAGCGATGGATCGACTGGGTGAGATGGCGACCCGTGTCGACCGCCAAGACGTCGAGGGGCTGACCGCGCTGCTGCTCGAGGACCAGCCTGCTGCGGTGAGGAAAGCTCCGGCGGTGCGGCTCTGGGCCAGACGACAGGCCAGCACGATGGTGGGAACGTCGATCTCGCGCGCGATGCGGGACCTCCCGCGCGCGGTGGCGCTCTTGGACCGCACGGTTCTTACGGCGGTCACCTCGCCGGCTCTCGTGATCGCCCAGGAAGACGATCCTGCGCACCCCGTATGGGTGGCCGAGCAGTTGGCGGCGACGCTGCCACAGGCTCACCTCGAGGTCATGCCACCGGGCGGCATCTTGTGGCGCCACCGTGCTGCGATGCGGCACCTCATCGGCGAGTTCCTGTCCTGAAGAAGGCTCCTATAGGCGCGAAAGCACCAGCGGTATGCCGCCCACGGCCAGCCCGAGCGCCAGCATGAGTGAGTCGGCGAACAGCCAGGGAGCCGGCTCAGCCCACGTCCTGCGAAGGGCCGAGGCTCTGGGGCTCAATGGAGCTGAGGCCGAGACCTGGGAGACCTTGGCGGTCCCGGCCGAGAAGCCGCGAGCTTCCATCGCCACCGCCATCCGCCCGGCCTGACGCAGCGTCTGGATGAGAAGACCGAAGGTCAGCGCCGCGACGTAACGTCCCCGACCCAGCGGCGAGCGACCTGGGCCATGACCCCTGACCCGACGGATACGAGCAAGCTGATCCCATTGCTCACCAAGGCTTTCGAAGCGATGCAGGGCCGCAACGGCGGCGACGACCGGACGGGCCGGGAGCCGTAGTCGCTGAGCCAGGTGATCGCCCAACGCCGAGGGGTCGATGCGCGCCGCCAGAAGCACGCCCGGCAGCACGAAGAACGCGACCCGCAGCCCAGCCAAGGCACCGGTGGATACGTCGCGCCCGGGACTGAGCAGCCAGTTCGAGAAGCTGACCGACAGGACGGCGAAGAGACCCGAAAGCAGTTGGAGCCAGGGGGGTCTTACGACTCCGAGAACCAGCGGGGCAAGAGCGATCTCGATGCCAAGCGCGATCAGGGCGGTGTGCAGATCGCCGATGAACGGCGCACCGAAGACCAGGACCACCGAGGCGAGCAGCACCGAGAGCGGACCCGTTCGACCGACCAACCCGCTCCATGGGCCGGCCGGCCCCGCAGCTGACTCCGCGGTCCCTCCAGAGGACGGCGGCCGGCTGACCCCGGGGTCCACCACACGCCCGGCAGACAACGTGATCCGCCGATCAGCAAGAGCGATCAACAAGGGGTCATGGGTGGCCAGGACCACACCGACCCCCGCATCGCGGGCTGCGACAACCACACCTGCCACGGCCGCCCACGTCGACCTGTCCTGACCAACGCTCGGCTCGTCCAGAACCAGAACCGAGGGGCCGTGCGCGATCGCCCCGGCCAGCGCCAGGCGTCGCTGTTCGCCGCCCGAGAGATGGTGCGGGTCGGCGCCAGACAGGGCCGACAGTCCCAGCACCTCAAGCAGACCATCGACCCTGGCCTGCGCAGCGTCGTCGTCCAGACCCAGGATCCGGCTGGTCGACAGGACGTCGTCGCGGACGGTGCGGGCGACCACTGCGTGCTCAGCCTGTTGTGGCACCCACCCGAAGCGGGCGGACAGGTTGCGTGAGGTCCAACGGTGAATAGCCGCAGGCAAGTTCGGACTCATGTCGGCCAACAGGGAGCTCCCGGCACGAACCTGGCCCTGCGTCGGCGTATCGACACCCGCCAGGAGCGCCGTCAGGGTCGACTTGCCGGCACCACTGGGACCGACGACGGCAACGCACTCGCCCGCGCTCACTGTCGCGCAGACATCAACCAGCGCTTGGACCGCGGACACCGGCCGGTTCGCAGACATCACCGACACCCGGGGCCGGCGTGTGACGGAGACAGACTCTGCCGACACCAGCACCTCGACACCAGAACCACCAGCTCCGGCGGTGCCACGGCGGAGCGCCGGAGCGCACAACGCGCCGTCCACCTCAAGTGGTCGGGGAGCTGTCACGCCGGGCACCCAAACCCCCTGGGCCACAAGCAGATCCGTCGACCTGGCGAGGGTCGCCCCGATCGGACCATCGGCGCTGACCCGGCCGCTCGGGTCGAGTACGACCAGGCGATCCACCGCATCAACCACGGCCGAAAGCTCGTGCTCGACCATCACCAACGTCGCCCCCGCAGCAAGAACCGCTGAGGTGATCGCATCGCGCACCATCGCGGCCGACGACGGGTCGAGCATCGAGGTCGGTTCATCAAGGAGCACCAGTCGGGGCGTCAGCGCGAGAACGCCTGCCAACGCCAGCCGTTGGGCCTCCCCGCCCGAGAGCGCATTGGTGGGTCGCTCCTCGTCATACGGGAACCCCACGGAGGCCAACGCCGACCGGACCCGGGACCAGATCTGGTCACGCGGCATACCGAAGTTCTCGGGGCCGAACGCTACGTCGCGACCGGCCCGTCCGGCGACCAGCGCATCTGCGGGATCCTGGATCATCAGACCGACCGACGAACCCGCGGGCGGCGCACCGTCGATCAGGACCGAGCCGTTGAGGTCGCCCGTCTCGGTCGTGGTCAGGACCCCGGCGAGGGCGCGCAGGAGCGTGGACTTGCCCGCTCCGCTGGGTCCGGCGAGCAGCACGTGGGAACCCGGCTCGATGCGCAGGGTGATACCGGCCAGCACCGGCTCACGGCGCCCGAAGGGACGCCAGGTCAGGTCGCGGATCTCGACGAGGGCGCCCTCGGAACCA
>Ga0209745_1002126_pt1 | contig 11421 bp, 9 predicted proteins | sample BarGraNGADG00312_FD_184495 | JGI IMG/M metagenome (GOLD analysis project Ga0209745, IMG submission 184495) | Arctic peat soil microbial communities from Barrow, Alaska - Barrow Graham LP Ref core NGADG0004-312 (SPAdes) (version 2) | ecosystem: Environmental > Terrestrial > Soil > Wetlands > Peat ... | reverse complement strand
CGTCGGTGCCGGCGCGCTGTTCATCTTGGCGGCCGGCTCGGTCGGCATCCTGGGTGTGTTGATGGCGGGTTGGTCCAGCGCCAACAAGTACTCGCTGCTGGGTGGGATGCGTGCCGCTGCACAGCTGCTCAGCTACGAGCTGCCCATGGTCCTGGCTGTGGCGTCGGTCGCTCTGGCAGCTGGGACGGTGTCCCTGACCGGCATCGTCGACGCGTGGAACCCGTTGTGGCTGCTCTGGCAGCTTCCGGGCGCAATCGTCTTCCTGATCGCGGCGATCGCCGAGCTCAAGCGCACGCCCTTCGACATGCCGGTGGCCGAGCCCGAGATCGTGATGGGACCGCTGACCGAGTACACGGGACTGCGGTTCGCGTTCTTCATGCTCTCCGAGTACGCCGGCATCGTGGTGATGTCCCTGCTGTTCTCGGTGCTCTTCCTTGGCGGTTGGCACGGTCCGTTCTCAGATGCACTGGGCCCGGTGTGGACGCTCCTCAAGAGCGCTTTCATCTCGGTGGTGATCATCTGGCTGCGCGTTGCCTGGCCGCGCCTTCGCGAGGACCAGCTCCAGCGCCTTGCCTGGTTGGTTCTCGTTCCGCTGGCGCTGGCTCAGCTGGCTCTGACCGCAGTATGGGTGGTGTTGAGCTCACAATGACCGATCACCAGCATTCACAAGGGAATCCATCCGTGAAGCCAAAGTCCAGTGGGATAATCCCCGGTCTGGTCCAGGGGCTGATCACCACCGCCAAGACGGCGGCCAGGCCCAGTCACACGGCTGAGTACCCCGACGCGCAACCACACCTGCCGCCGCGCAGCCAAGGCGTCATCGCGCTGCTCGAGGAGAACTGCACGAGCTGCATGCTGTGCTCTCGCGAGTGCCCGGACTGGTGCATCTACATCGACTCCCACAAAGAGACGCTCCCGGCGACCACCGAGGGCGGGCGGGAGCGCCAACGCAACGTGCTCGACCGGTTCGCCATCGACTTCTCTCTCTGTATGTACTGCGGCATCTGCGTCGAGGTCTGCCCATTCGACGCGCTGCACTGGAGCCCGGAGTTCGAGTACGCCGAGCTGGACATCACGGACCTCCTGCACGAAAAGACACGGCTCGGCGAATGGATGCCCACCGTGCCGCTGCCGCCGGCGCTCGACCCGAGGTCGGCTGAGCCGCAAGAGATCACAGCGGCTAACAAGCCTGCGCGAACCACTCCGGAGGCACGCCCATGACGACGCTGGACATCCTCTTCGGTTCTGTGGGACTGATTGCCGCGGCGAGTGCGGTTCTCGCGGTCACCACCCACCAGCTTGTGCACGCCGCCCTCTGGCTCGTCGTCACCCTCGGCACCTTGGCTGGCTGCTACCTGATCCTGGGCGCCGAGCTGGTGGCCCTCGTACAGCTGCTCGTCTATGTCGGCGCAATTGTCGTGCTCGTGCTGTTCGCACTCATGTTGACCCGTGCGCCCATGGGCTCCAGTCCCGAGCACTCCTCCAGTGGGATCCAACGGATCGCAGGGGCTGTGATCGGGGCCAGCACCACAGGATTGCTGGCTGCGGTCCTGTTGCCGGCCCTCGGCGGAGAGGTCCTGGCAGCCAGAGCCGGTGACACCACAGCGATCGCCACTCAGCTGTTCGGGTCGTGGGTGTGGCCCTTCGAGCTGCTCTCGCTGCTGCTCCTCATTGCCCTGATCGCCGCGTTCGCCGTCTCCCGCATGCCGACCACGTCGCCGACCTCGCCCACGTCGCCGCTGCCGGCCGAGACGGAGTCCACATGATCCATCTTTGGTTACCGCTGGCGCTCGTCTGCATCCTTGCCGGGGCAGGGGCCTATGGCGTCATCGCCCGGCGCAACGCCGTCCTCGTACTGATCGGGGTCGAGCTGATCCTCAACTCGGCCAACTTGTTGTTCGTCACGATGGGCTCGGTGCGGGGCGACACCCTGCATACCGGCCATGTCCTGACGCTCTTCCTCATCACCATCGCCGCTGCCGAGATCGGAGTCGCGCTGGCCGTGGTTCTGGCGCTCTTCCGCAAGCGCGGCCACATCGACCTGAGTGAGCCGGGCACATGAGCGAACTAGTCTTCCCAGCGGCCCGGTTGGTCGTTCTGGTCCCCTTCGTGGCCGCGGTGCTTGGGTTGTTTGTGGCCCGTCGCCGCTTGGCCAGCGCGTATATCGCCTGCACCGGCGGGGTCGTGAGCCTGCTCGCCGGCTCATACGTCCTGTATGCCGTGCATCACGACTCGTTTGCCGGCCAGGTCTCCACCATCGGAGCGCTCCCGCTGGGTCAGCTGCGAATGCCGCTGAATCTGCTGGTGGACGACCTCAGCGCGATCGTGGTGGTCGCAGTCGGCATCGTGGGACTCGCGATCCAGCTCTTCACCAAGTGGTACCTGCATGACGACGACCGGTACGGAGTCTTTACGGCGACGGTCTCGCTGTTCCTCGCCGGCATGTTGCTTGTGGTCCTGTCCGGTGACCTCGTGCTCACCCTCGTCGGCTGGGAGGTCATGGGCTGGTGCTCCTACCTGCTCATCGGCCACAACAGCCGTCGGGACTCCGCCTCCCGGGCTGCCATCAAGGCGTTCTTGGTCACCCGTTTCGCCGACCTGGCCTTCGTCATCGGCCTGATCATCCTGGCGTCCGGCGCCGGGACCACCTCTATCCGTGACCTGATGGCCACCTGGTCCGGGCAGCCGGGATCGACCCTGCTGACGGCCGCGTTCATCTGTCTGCTGTCTGGCATCGCTGGTAAGTCGGCTCAGTTCCCGTTCCACGACTGGCTGCCGGACGCGATGGAGGGCCCCACCCCGGCTTCGGCGCTCATCCATGCCGCGACGATGGTTGCTGCCGGTACCTTCGTCCTGTCGCGCCTGTTCCCGATCTTCGTTCTGTCGGACCCTGCCCGCCTGGTGCTCGCGGTGATCACAGCCGTGACGATGATCGGCGCAGCGGTTCTTGCCTTCGGTCAGTCGGACATCAAGCGTCTGCTGGCGTACTCCACGATCAGCCAGATCGCGATCATGCTGTCCGCCCTCGCCATCGCGCCGAAGCTCACCGGAGCCGGCCCCGCAGTGCTGTACCTCTTGTCGCACGCGATGTTCAAGGCATTGCTGTTCCTCGCAATCGGGTGGCTCAGCGTGCTGGTCGCCGGCACTGCGGCGGTGGCCATGTCGGGTGGGGTGCGTTATCACAAGCAGCTGAAGCTGCCCCTGGCGATTGGCTTCCTGGCGCTAGCAGGGGTTCCTCCTCTGGCTGGGTTCGTGGCCAAGGAATTCGTGCTGGCTGCTGCCCACGACAACGTCTCCGAGTCCGGTTCGGCCGCTGGGTGGATCGTTCTGGTCGCAGTGGGGATGAGCGTTGTGCTCACCGCTGCGTACTGCACCCGCGCCTGGCTGGTTCTCACCCACCTGAGCGCCGAGGACGAGGTTGCCCTCGAGGCCGCGATCAGGGCGTCCAAGGAGATCGAGGACGTCAGCCTGGTCAAGATCCTCACGGAGCCGGGGCCTGAGGGCGGTGTCACGCCCGCCTCTGGCTCCGACCCTGCTCTTTCGTCTGCCTCGACCGTCGCCGAGACCCACGTCGTACCTGAGCATGACCATGCCGACATCCATGACAGTGCCCGTCTGTCGGTCGGGCTCCTCGCGTTCCTATCCGTTGTCGGAGGGCTGATCATCTTCACCCCACTGGTCCCGGTCGAGCCACACATCACGTGGTGGCTGGCTGCATCCTCACTGCTCCTTATCCTGGCGAGTGCAGCCGGGGTGCGGCTCATGGCGCCGGTCCACGGGAGCGGTGACGCGGCCGATCGACTTGGCGCCGACCGAATGGCGATGTTCGACAAGGGCTACGGAGCGGACGGCGTCTATGTCGCCGCGGCATCCCGTGTCGTTCAGCTGGCCCGGATCGTGGTTGTTGCTGACCGCCAGGTCATTGACGCCTACGTGCGTGGCACTGTCGTGGCGACGCGTTGGATCGGCATCGCCGGCGAGCGGGCACACACCCGCAAGCCGTCCTCGTACCTCGTGTGGCTGCTGTTCGGGTTGCTCGCTGTTGGCGTGGTCGGGGTGACGTCGTGGTGATCCTGCTTCTGGCCCTGGCCGTCCCGGCCGTGACGGGCTCTGCCCTGATCCTGGCCGGGCGCGACTCCTCAGCATCCAGCGAAGACAAGGCCAACCTGGTCAGCCTGGTCGCCAGCATCGCCACGGCGGCGCTGGTGGTCGCAACGGTGATCACGCGTCCTGTGGTGAATCAGGCGTGGCTGCCCACGCTCGGGGTCAGATGGCAGTTCGCGGTCGACGGCATCAGCGCCCCCCTCCTGCTACTGACCGCTGCGCTCGGTATCGCAGTCGTGGTCCACGCCCGCTCGCACCCGCCGCACGGCGGCTCATCCACAACGTTCTACGGGTGTCTGCTCCTGGTCGAGTTCGGAGCATTGGCAACGTTCCTCAGCCGCGACGCGGTCGTCTTCTTCCTTGCTTTCGAAGTCGTGCTCATCCCGATGTGGGTGCTGATCTCCAGGTTCGGTGACTCCCACGACCTTGCTGCGCGCTCTGACGCGTCAGGCCGCTTCGTGCTCTACACCGTGCTGGGCTCCACGCTCATGCTGGTGGGGATCCTTACTCTGGTCCAGGCCGCCGGCACCGCCAACCTGGACGAGCTCGCGCAAGCCCACGGAGCAGGGCTGACACGGCCGACGCAGGTCATCATCGCGGCGCTGCTGCTGGTGGGTCTGGGCATCAAGATTCCCTTGTTTCCGCTGCACACCTGGCTGCCGCCCGCCCATACCATTGCGCCCACTGCGGGCTCGGTGCTGTTGGCAGCGGTCCTGCTGAAGATGGGCACGTACGGCGTCGTGCGGTTGGTCATCGCGCCGCTGCCCATCGGGTTCGGAGCCCTGGCACCAGCGTTCGGGGCTCTTGGAGTCGTCGGCATCCTCTGGGGAGGCCTCGCCTGTCTGGTCGAGAACGACCTCAAGCGGCTCATCGCCTACTCCTCGGTTGCGCACATGGGCTTCGTGGTTCTGGGGCTGTCGAGTGGGACGACCGTAGGGCTCCAGGCTGCGTTGTTCGCCAACGTCGCCCACGGCGTCGTGTCCGCGCTGCTCTTCTTCCTCGTCGGCGGTCTCAAGGAGCGTTGGGGATCAGCCGACCTGGCTACCGCGCGCGCCGCGCTGCGTGAGGTCTCGCCCCGCCTCGGTCTCGCTCTCGTCGTCGGCTTCGCCGCGTCCCTCGGGCTTCCGGGTCTGGTCGGTTTCTGGGGCGAGTTCCTGGCCATGTACTCCGCGTGGTCCCCGGCACCTGACCGTCCCCAGGGACTGATGCGCGTTCTGGCCGTCGTGGCCGTGACGGGCACGGCGATGGCCGCCGGGTACTCCTTGCGGGTGCTACGGCTGATCTGGTCCGGCGACCGCGTCTCGCCCGCCCACGAAGACGCGCACGGCGGCGAATGGTCCGTGCTGGCCGTCCTCGTCGCGGCTGTCCTCGTCCTCGGCGTTGCGCCAGGGCTTCTGCTGAACACGACCATCAAGGATGTCACCGCCATCACTACTGAGGTGTCCCGATGAGCCAGGCCGTGGTCAGCGTGAACGCCGGGGTTCTGCTGCCGGTGCTTGCACCTGCCATCGGGGCCGCTGTCGTCCTGATCGCCGACATTGTGGCTCAGCGGCTGCGCCGGACGCACTACGTGGTCGCGCTGGCCAGCCTCGTCGTCGGCGCGGTGGCCACCTTCGCCGGTCTTGGCATGGTGGGCGGTGATGTTCGTCAGACGCTGTGCCTGTCCGGCAGCGGTCAGTGCATGTATGCCGCCGACGGCGTCACATCGGCCCTCCAGCTGGCCGCCCTGCTGGCTGCCGGTGTGACCTTGCTGTTGAGCTGGCCTGACGACAAGAAGCAGTCGACGGGCGGCACAGCGGTCATCGTGAGTCTCGTCCTGGCTGCGACGGCGGGCGCCACGGCTGTTGCCGGTGCTCGCGACGTCGGTTCGTGGTTGGTGGCCCTCGAGCTCGCCACCCTCCCGACCGTGGCGCTGGTCGCCCTACGCGGCGCACGCTCAGCGCTCTCCGGGGCAGTTGCGCTGCTCACCACGGCATTGGTCTCGTTTGGTCTGCTGGCACTCGCAGCCGCCCTGTGGTTCACGGCCACCGCAAGCGGGTTCCTCACCCCCGCAGCCGCACTCACGGTGATCGACGATCCGACCCGCCGCCCCATCCTGGTTCTGGCCGTCGCCCTGGTCGTCGCGGGGATCGGTTTCAAGTTGTCGCTCGTGCCGTTCCATGCGTGGACTCCCGAGGCCTACGACGGAGCCCCGCTGCCGATTGCCGCCTTCCTCGCCGGCGTCTCCAAGGTTGCCGCCCTCGCAGCCCTGCTCGTCGTCATCCGAGCCATCGCGCCACTGGGTGCTCCGGTCCTGACCTCCATGGCGATCGTCTCGGCGGCGAGCATGACGTTGGGCAACATCATGGCTCTGCGACAGAACGGCGTCGTCCGGCTGCTTGCCTGGTCGACCGTGGCGCAGGCTGGGTGGGTGGTCCTGCCTTTGGCCACAGTCTCGTCGGCGGCCGTGTACGCATCCGGGGCCTACCTGTTGGCCTACATCGTTGCGACGCTCCTGGCGTTTGCGGTGGTCGCAGCCCTCGTCCAGACAAGGGGTGCTGCGCGCGCGCGTGACCTCTCGGCGTACAAGGGCCTCGTGCATGACCATCCCGTTCTGTCCGCCGCTCTCGGCCTGGCATTGCTGTCGCTCGCAGGGCTGCCGCCTGGCGTCCTTGGTCTCGTGGCCAAGGTCGTTGCGCTACGTCCTGTCGTTGCCAGCGAGCTCTGGTTGTTGGCCGTCATCGCGGCGGTCAACTCCGTCCTGGGTGTGGCTGTTTATCTGCGCTGGCTGCGTGCCGTGATGGCCACACCTGATGCCTCACCTGACGCGGGGGGGCCGGACGGCGCCGTTCCCGTGCCGGCACAATCCCTTCGTGCGCATCCAGCGACCCTGGTCGCTGTCGGTTTCGCCGCTGTGGCACTTGTGTTGACCAGCGTGAACCCGCAGCTGCTCCTGGGGCTCCTGGGTTCCTGAGCGCCAGGAGATGGCTGCCTGCGGTGGTCCAGGCGGTCGGTGTTCCGGAACATCACGGCGGGCAACCGCGTTGGGAAGAGCATGCACAACCACTACAACGGGCTGAAGACCACGCTGCTCTTCAGCGGCATCTTCGCCGTCCTTCTCGCGCTCGGCTCCGTGGTCAGCCAGGGCAGGTACATCTGGGTCTTTGCCCTGTTCGGGGTCGCCATGACGGCCTACGGCTACTGGAACAGCGACAAGATTGCGATCAAGGCGATGCGCGCCCACCCGGTCAGCGAGGCCGAGGCCCCGGCGATGTACCGCATCGTCCGAGAGCTCTCGACGTCTGCCGGCAAGCCGATGCCGCGCCTGTTCATCTCGCCGACCGAAGCGCCCAACGCCTTTGCTACTGGTCGCAACCCGTCAAATGCGGCGGTCTGCTGCACCGAAGGGATCCTGGCGCTGCTCGACGAGCGCGAGCTGCGCGGGGTGCTCGGCCACGAGCTCATGCACGTCTACAACCGCGACATCCTGACATCGTCGGTGGCGGCCGCGATTGCCGGCGTCATCACCAGCGTCGCCCAGATGTTCATGTTCATGGGTATCTTCGGCGGCGGCGGCAACGATGGCGACAACCGTTCCAACCCGATGGGCATGCTACTGATGGCCCTTCTTGCGCCGCTGGCCGCCACCACGATCCAGCTGGCAATCACGCGCACGCGGGAGTACGACGCCGACGAGGATGGCGCCCGGCTCACCGGTGACCCGCTGGCTCTCGCGTCGGCGCTGCGCAAGCTCGAGCGCGGGACTGCCGCCGCGCCACTGGCTCCCCAACGCGACCTCGTCAACGCGAGCCACATGATGATCGCCAACCCGTTCCGCGTCCAGGACGTCTCGCGGCTGTTCGCAACCCACCCGCCGATGGCGGAGCGGATCGCCCGGCTGGAGACGATGGCCTCGGGGTACCGCCGGTACTGACCGGGCGTCGCACGTACTGACAGGGGCAGCCACCCTCCGCTGCTTCTGAGATAGTGGCGAGCATGACCAACCTGACCCGTGTGGAAGCCGGGGCGCGATCCGCCCTCATCGATGTCACCGGATACCGGGTCGAGCTTGATCTGGCCCAGGGTGCCACGACCTTCGAGTCCCTGAGCACCGTGCACTTCACGTGCGCCGAGCCGGGGGCGTCGACCTTCCTGGACGTCAAACCGCAGCGACTCCATCGGGCCACGCTCAACGGTGTGGACATCGATCCGGCCAGCTTCGACGGTCACCGGCTCGCCCTGACAGGCCTCATGTCAGAGAACGAGGTCGTCGTGACGGCGACGATGAGCTACAGCAACGACGGGCAGGGACTGCACCGAGCGGTCGACCCGGCCGACGACCGGCACTACGTCTACGGGCACTCGTTCCTGGACGCTGCGCCGCGGGTCTTCGCGTGCTTCGACCAGCCCGACCTCAAGGCTCCCTACGACGTCAGCGTGACCGCGCCGCCAGAGTGGATCGTCCTCGGAAACGGCGCCGCCACGCGCACCGGCGAGGGGAGCTGGGTCCTGGCGACAACGAAGCCGCTGGCAACGTACTTCTTCACCGTCTGCGCCGGACCCTACGTCTCCGTGCCGGCCGAGCACGACGGCATCCCGTTGGGTATCCACGCCCGGGCCTCACTGCGGGAGCCGCTCGAACGCCAGGCCGAGCAGATACTCACCATCACCCGGCAGTCCTTTGACTACTACCACTCGTTGTTCGGCATCCGCTATCCGTTCGGGGAGTACCACCAGGTCTTCGTCCCCGAGTTCAACGCCGGCGCGATGGAGAACCCGGGCTGCGTGACGCTGCGCGACCAGTACGTGTTTCGCGGGGCAACGACCCACGATGAGGTGCTGACCCGGTCCAGCACCATCTCGCACGAGATGGCACACATGTGGTTCGGCGACCTGGTGACCATGCAGTGGTGGGACGACCTGTGGCTCAACGAGTCGTTCGCCGAGTACATGTCTCACCGGACCCTCTGTGAGGCCACGGAGTTCACCGATGCCTGGGTCGACTCGTCGATGGCCCGCAAGCCGTGGGGCTACGGAGCCGAACGGATGCCGTCGACCCACCCTGTTGCCGGTTCCCCGGCGCCGGACGCCCAGTCGGCGTTGCAGAACTTCGACGGCATCTCCTACGCCAAGGGGTCAGCAACACTTGTCCAGCTGATTGAGCACATCGGGGACCGCGCTTTCATTGGCGGGGTATCGGACTACCTGCGCTCCCACGCCTACGGAAACGCCTCCCTCGAGGACTTCCTCGGGGCGATGGAGCGATCCAGCGGTAAGAGCCTGAAGGACTGGGCCGACGCCTGGTTGCGGACTGCAGGGCTCGACGCGATATCGGTTGAGACGACGTCGGATCAGGGGTTGCTCACGTCCGCGACGGTCTACCGGATCCCGCCCGGGGCGTACCCAGCAGATCGCCCGCACAGCTTCGACGTCGCGGGATTCTCCAACGGCACAGAGGTATTCCGCGTCGTGACGACGGTGGATCGCAACGAGACGGTCTTGCCTGAGCTGGAGGGCAAGCCGACCGCGAACATGATGATCCCCAACGCGGCTGACCTGACCTGGGCCAACATCAAGCTCGACGCGGCCACGGTCGCTGCCGCGCCGGCTGAGCTGTCGGCAGTGCCTCAGGCCCAGGTCCGGGCGGTTGTCTGGACGGCCCTGATCGACGGTGTCGCGTTGGCCGAGATCGACCCGCGGCACCTGCTCGCCGTCATGGCGACGTCCTGGGCGCCGGAGAGCAACCAGTCGATCATCAACAGGGTGGGCCTGCAGATGACCCTGCGGATCATTCCCCAGTTCATCCCGGTCTCCGAGCAGGACGGTGCCTATGCCGTCATGGCCAAGGCCGCTGCGTCGATGCTTGCTCAGTCAGAACCGGGCTCCTCACGGGCGTTGGTGGCCGCCCGATACGTGGCGACCTCGTCTGCTGATGAGGACTTGTTGCGCGGCTGGGCTTTCGGTGATCAGCTGCCCGAGGGTCTCGCGGGCGACTCGGACTTCCGGTGGGTGGTCCTGGGCAACCTGGCTCGACGCGGGGCCATAGGGTCACCTGAGATCGACGCCGCACTGGATCGCGACCACACCATGCAGGGCAGCCTGAAAGCGTTGCAGGCCAAGGCTTCTGCACCCGAAGCCTCAGCGAAGGCCTGGGCCTGGGATCAGATCACAGGGGAGCACGGGCGCTCCAACTACGAGCTGAACGCACTTGCCAGCGGATTCTGGAACGCCCCGGACCAGGACGTTCTCCGACCGTATGTCGCGCGCTACTTCACCGATGTGCCCGCACTGTCCGAGCGGGTCGGCGAAGACGCGTTGGCCAGGGTCGCCGCTCTCGCCTTTCCGAGCAACATGGTCGAGTCATCCACGGCCGAACAGTCAGCTGCCGCGCTAGATCGCCCCGACCTGACCGCCGCGGTGCGCCGCGCCATCGTCGATGCCGACTCCGAGCTGCGTGAGGCGCTGGCTTCGCGGGCCGCGTTCGGGTGAGGCGCACGGGCATACCGGCACTGAGGTATTGAGCGACCGAACACCACGGATCGCGCGTTTGGGCCCCAAAAGGGTGCCGCTTCGCGCGATCCGCGGTGTTCGGTGAGGTGTGTGAGGTGGGCTCAGCGATAGTTGGTGAACTGGACAGCGACCTCAAGGTCGGCGCCGCGGAGCATCGCCATGACGGCCTGCAAGTCGTCCTTCGACTTGCTGGAGACGCGCAGCTCGTCGCCCTGGATGAGCGGCTTGACGGTCTTGCCGTACTCGTCGCGAATCATCTTGGAGATCTTCTTGGCCTGCTCCTGGCTGATGCCGTCCTTGAGGGAGGCCTCCAGGCGGTACTCCTTGCCGGAGAGCTGAGGAGTCTTCTCGCCCAGGTCGAGGGCCTTGAGCGAGACGCTGCGCCTGACCAGCCTGGTCTGGAAGACGTCGAGGACTGCGAGCACACGCTCCTCACTATTCGCCTTGATCAGGATGTTCTCGCCGCTCCACTCGATGGAGGCTCCGACGTTCTTGAAGTCGTAGCGCTGGGAGATCTCCTTCTGGGACTGCGTCAGCGCGTTGCTGACCTCCTGCTTGTCGACCTTGCTCACGACGTCGAACGATGCGTCGGCCATATCGGCTCCTTCGGGTGCGTCAGGTGGGTCCCCCCACAGTGAGGCGAGGGGGCTGGCGTCGGTTGGCGTGGTGCCGGTCGACGCCCTGTTATTGTCGTGCGGCGGCCGGCCCGGTTGGACGCGCACCGTGGTGGGGTTGCTATTGTTCCATCCGCACCCAGGCAGGTTGCCCGAGCGGCCAATGGGAGTGGACTGTAAATCCATCGCGAAAGCTTCGAAGGTTCGAATCCTT
>Ga0209745_1002124_pt1 | contig 11428 bp, 14 predicted proteins | sample BarGraNGADG00312_FD_184495 | JGI IMG/M metagenome (GOLD analysis project Ga0209745, IMG submission 184495) | Arctic peat soil microbial communities from Barrow, Alaska - Barrow Graham LP Ref core NGADG0004-312 (SPAdes) (version 2) | ecosystem: Environmental > Terrestrial > Soil > Wetlands > Peat... | reverse complement strand
CGATCGTCTGACGGCGCCACGAGCCGGAGGGCACCCCTCCTACCCGCACGCCTTGATTATCGTCTCTTCAATGACCTCGAAGCCACCCCCGCCGGACCGGGCCAGCCTGCACCCGGCGATGTCGGGGTCATGCGGGAAGAAACAGGTCACCCCGCGCTCCACCGCATCATCCAGCATGCGCTCCTTCTGCGCGTAGACCACCTGCGGCAGGAGGTCCCAGGCCATCAGCCAGTTCAGCTTGAGGTGGGCCGTGGTCGGAACGATGTCTCCCAGGTAGACCGCTTCCTCGCCCTCCGACCTCAGCCGCACCACCTGGTGGCCGCGGGTGTGCCCGCCCGTCAGTTCCACCCTCACTCCCGGGGCGACCTCGGTAGTGCCTGAGACCAGTAGCAGGCGTCCGGTCTCCACCAGCGGGAGGTAGTCCTCGGGGTTGTACGATCCCTTCTCCAGCGGGCCGGGGTCGACCGCCGCTTCCCACTCCGTCTCCTGGGCGACGAACCACGCGTTGGGGAAGTACTCGAGCGCCTTGCCTTGCTCTCCCCGCGCGGTGGAGCCTCCGGCGTGGTCGAGGTGCAGGTGCGTGGGGATGACGATATCGACGTCCTCGGGCTTGATCCCTGCACTCGAGAGGCAGGCGTCCGCGTCCACAGGTTCCAGCGCGTAGATATCCCTCTGCCGCTTAGAGTACTTCGAGCCCATCCCGGGTTCGATCAGGATAAGCTTATCGCCTGCGCGGACCAGCAGCGTGTTCACGCTGAGGGAGATCCTGTTCCTGTCGTCCGGCGGGGCTTTCTTCTCCCAGAGGACCCTCGGCACGACGCCGAACATCGAGCCGCCGTCGAGGCGGAACCTGGACGTCACCACCGCCCTTACCTCCATGCCCCCTATCGCGGACCACTCTCCCACCAACGGACCTCCCGCGGAGTATTGCGTCCCATGCGTCTGTGATATATTTTAAGCCCAGGCGACTTTGGCAGCATCTCGGCTTTGCCGATAAATGATAACAAAGTATCCTGGCGGGCATCAGGAGTCAGACGAGCTTGTTCCCGGGAGTTAGTTCAGTTGGCAGTCTGAACGGAGCTGTTCTCTCATGAGATTTTCTCGCAAAGGGCCTCATGACCACAAAGGGTTCACCCCCATTGAACTCATGATCACCTGGGCAATCCTGGGGATACTCGTTACCATAGTCTTGCTCACGATGTTGATATCCAGGAACCGGGCGCAGCAGGCCGCCTGCAAGTCCAATCTCCGCAACCTTTTCGACGCGCTGAAGGTCTTCGAGCTGGCGCACGGGACTTACCCCGCCGCCCCCGACGACCTCGTCACCGACGGGCAGATAAGAAGTAGCTTCAGCTGGACCTGTCCATCGGGGGATCTCGGCACGACGTCCGGCGACTACCGGAATTATTACACCCAGAGTACGGGGGAAATTTCCTGTCCCCGTGCCAGTCATAACCCTTAGGGCAGTCCTTGTTGCTAGAGGGAGGAGCAGTTGAAGTACTCGAGATTTGAGATACTCACACTGGTTGTGGGGGCGTGCGCGGTGGCGGGCAGTATCTTTGCCACCGTCTCGAGCACGAACCGCGTCGCGGACATCATCGGCCTCTGCATGATCGTGGTCGTCCTCTTCGGCGGGCTCCACTACGGCCGCAAAGGGGCCGCCATCTCGTTCCTGGTGGCGACCGGTTTCTACTCCATCTTCGCCTTCGGGTTCTCGACCGAGATCGGGAAGGGCACGGCGGTCGAGCTGTTTGTCCTGCACATTGTCGTGTTCGCGGTCGTGGCGGTGGTCGCGGGCGAGCTAAACGTCAGGCTGAAGTACCTGTTCATCAAGCTCGAGCACCACGACTACGTCGACGACATCACCAACCTCTACAATGCCAAGTACCTCTCCAAGCTGATCGAGAAGTACATCAGCGAGTTCGACCGCTACGGCTCCAAGTTCTCGCTCACCAGCTTCACGGTCGACGACGGGCTGATCACGCCCATGAAGAAGAAGACCCGCCTCAAGTGCATCAAGGACGTCGGCAACAGGATAAGGGGCAACATCCGGGGCGCCGACGAGGCCGCGCGGCTGGAAGGGGCGACCTTCGCGGTGCTGTTCCCCAACACCAACTACGACGGCGCCACCTGCGCTTCCATAAGGGTCAAGGGGAAGATCGTGGGATGCCTTGAGCGCTTCGGTGTGGACGGTGAGGACGACAGCTCCATCAAGACCGAGATCATCGAGTACCCGCGGGACAAGGACACCATCGAGCTGATGGCGGTCAACCTATCGGATAGCCACATGAAGGAGAGGCCGGTCTAGGCAAACGCCCGCGCCGCGGCCTCACTTCCCGGGAAGAACCTCACTTGCCGGCGGGACGCCGGCGCTACGAAGGCAAGTGACGTCAGTCCTGCTCCTCGCACGGCCAGACGAACATCTTCTTCTCCTGGTAGGAAGCGAACCGCGTGTAGAACGCGGCGACCGTCTCGTCGGCGGTCTCGACCGAGGCCTCGAACGCCTGGCAGCCGCGCCTGCGCGCCGAGGTCAGCATCTCCTCCATCAGCCTGGTCCCGACGCCCCTCCTGCGGTAGCCGTCCTCCACGATCAGCGCCATCAACCGCCCCTGGTCGCGCCCGCCCTTGAGGGTGATCGACCAGTTCACCACTGCCAGCCCCGCGGGTTCGCCCTCCTCGTAAGCGAGCAGAAAGAGCCATGCGTCGGAATCGAGGAGCTGCGCGATGATCCTGTCCCAGCGGTCGCGGTCCACCTCGGGTTGCCAGCCCTCCAGCTTCGCGATATCGATGAGAAGCGTGGTCACCACGCCGTGGTCTTTGACTCCGGCCCTGTTTATCTCCGCCATCCGCTCGGCCCCCGGTATTGCTCGGTGTCATTGTCAGCACCATGTTGATGATAGAATAATCGCCTGTAGAAGCCAACCGCGCGGTTGTAGAGGGGTGACTTTCCACTGTCGAAGAGACTTTCACGCTCAGGGGGCGGGGTGAGACCCGGTGACGTAGTGCTCGTCGTGTTGATGGTCGTCGCCGCGGCGGCGTCGATGATACTGGTTTCGCGTGCGAACGCCGGTGAAAAAGGTTCGTTGGCCGTCATCGAGGTCAACGGCAAAGAGGTCATGCGGGTCGCGCTCGGCGCCGGGCAGGCGAGCCGCGACTTTACGGTCAAGGGCATCCAGGGAAAGAGCACCTTCAAGGTCTCCGACGGGCGCGTCAGGATGGTGCGCAGCGCCTGCCGGGACCGGATCTGCGTCGGCGTCGGTTGGATCGACTCCCCCGGCAAGAGCATCGTGTGCCTCCCCAACCGGGTCGTGATCAGGGTGACCGGCAAGCGTGGTGGCGGCGGCAAAGTCGACAGCGTGACGGAGTAGAAGTTGACTGGCACCCGCCGGGTCACCAACCTCGCGCTACTGGTCTCCATCGGCCTGGTGCTGTCCATCATCGAGAGCGCCTTCCCCCCTCTGCTGCCGGTCCCGGGCGCCAAGCTCGGCCTGGCGAATATCGCGACCGTCATCGCGCTCTACATGTTCGGGCCCTGGATGGCCCTCGAGGTCACTGTGCTGCGCTCGGTCATCGGGGGGCTCCTGCGGGGCAGCGTGGTCGGCCTGTTCCTGTCGTTCAGCGGCGGACTGGTGAGCACGCTGGTCATGATATTCCTCTACGTCCTGTTCGACGGGACGTTCAGCGTCGTGGGGGTGAGCGTCGCCGGCGCGGTCACCCATAACGTGGTGCAGCTCCTTGCCGCCTACCTGCTGGTGCGCCACCTGGCGCTCTTCTATTACATGCCGTACCTGATACTGATCGCGGTGCCCACGGGCCTGTTCGTCGGCCTCGCTGCGCGCCGGGTGAACCAGTCACTCGAGGGCCTGCCGCTCCAGGCGAGGTAACGGTGGGTACCATGGACGCTTCAGAGGTAAGCATCGAGGTCCGGGACCTGTTCTACACTTACCCCGGCTCAGAGGCGCCCGCGGTGCGTGGAGTGGACCTCGTGCTCGAGCCTGGGAAGACCTGCGCGCTGCTGGGACGCAACGGCTCGGGGAAGTCGACCCTGGCTCGCTGCCTCAACGGCCTTCTTCTTCCGGGCGCCGGCAGTGTGACCGCCTGCGGTCTCGACACCGCGGACCCGTCCAGCGCCATCGAGGTCTCCAGGCGGGTGGCGATGGTCTTCCAGAACCCCGACACCCAGATCGTGGGCTCCACCGTCGAGGAGGAGGTTGCCTTTGGCCCGGAGAACCTGGGGCTGCCCCAGCCGGAGATACGTTCTCGGGTGGACGAGGCGCTGGAGCTGGTGGGCATAACCGACCTGCTGAAGCGGCAGCCGCTGCGGCTCTCGCAGGGCCAGAAGCAGATGGTCGCCATCGCGGGAGCGATCGCGATGAAGCCCCACTTCCTGGTGAGCGACGAGTCCACCTCCATGCTGGACCACGCCGCGCGCCTCCGCATCCTCGAGCTGTTCGAGAAGCTGCGCGCCGGAGGCATGGGCATCGTGCACGTCACTCACTTCCTGGAGGAGGCCACGCTGGCTGACTCCGTGGTCGTGTTGGAGCAGGGCGCAATCGCCGCGCGCGGGACCCCGCGAGAGACGCTGGGCGACCCCGAGAAGGTCCGCTCGCTGGGACTGGACCCGCTGGCGGTCACGGTGGTGGCCTACGAGCTGGAGAAACTGGGCCACGCGGTGACCGGCGATGTGCTCACGGTAAAGGAGCTGCTGTCGTGGCTCTACGCCTGAGGCTCGAGGACGTCTCTTTCGCATACCCGCTCGGCGGCCGGGACGAGGCCGCGGCCCTGAGCGGCGTCAGCATGTCGGTAGAGCCGGGCGACGTCCTCTGCCTGGCCGGCCCCAACGGCTCCGGCAAGTCGACTCTGGCGCAGGTGTGCACCGGGCTGCTCCCTCCCGCCTCTGGCGCGCTCTACTACGGGGAGCGGCGCATCGAGGGCAGGTCGGCCCTGCTTCAGTTCAGGCGCAGCGCCGTCCTGCTCTTCCAGAACCCCGAGGACCAGCTCTTCGCGGACACGGTGGCCAAGGACATCGCCTTCGGGCCGCGCAACCACGGCCTTCGCGGCGACGAGCTCACCAGGAGGGTGCGGGACTCCGCCACCCTGGTCGGCCTCCCGCTCGACGAACTGGAAGGCCGGTCTCCTTTCTCGCTCTCGGGCGGTGAGCAGAGGCGAGCCGCGCTGGCGGGCGTGCTGGCCCTCGAGCCGGAGGTGCTGGTCCTGGATGAGCCTTTCATCGGGCTCGACTACGAGGGGCGCACCGGACTGGCGGAGGCCCTCTTGCGATACAGGGACGAACGTGAAGCCTCCATCGTCATCGTGACGCATGACCTCTCCAACGCCTGGTCGCTTTCCACCAGGTTCGGGCTGATAGCGGATGGAAAGCTTCTCAGCCTGCAGACCAGGGACGAGATGCTCGCCGCGGACGCGGACCTCACCTCGCTGGGGATGCAGCTGCCCCAGTGGGGGGCGCTGGCGCGCGAGCTCGTCCGGGCCGGTATCTCGGTGGCGGACCCGGCCGACCCGCGCTCGCTGGCGGGGGCCATGGCGAAGCGGAAGGAGGCGGCCGGTGCCGGCGACTGAGATAACCATCGGCCAGTACATTCCGACGCCGACCCCGTTGCACAGGGTGGACCCGAGGCTGAAGTTCGCCGCTGTGGTGATCGCCACCGTGCTCATCTTCATCTACAGCGGCTGGGCGCTGCTGGCGTTCGCGGGCTTTCTGCTGGCGCTGCTGGCGGTGTGCCGGCTGCCGCTGCTGCGCCTGCTCAAGGCGCTGCGCGCGGTGTGGGTCATCGTGTTCATCACGTTCCTGCTGCAACTGTTCCTGACACCGGGCGAGATCCTCTGGCACTGGGGCTTCCTGAGCATCACTGATACCGGGCTCGCCAACGGGCTGCTCTTCTCAGGCAGGGTGGTGCTGCTGGTGGTCCTGCTCTCCGCGCTTGCCATGACCACCGCGCCCCTGAAGCTGGCCGACGGCCTCGAGTCGATGCTCAGGCCGCTCGCCCGCCTGCGCGTTCCGGTCGCGCACATAACCACGGTGCTCAGCATCACGCTGATGTTCATCCCCGGCATACTCGACCAGAGCCACAAGCTGGTCAGAGCGCAGATGGCGCGCGGCGCGGACCTGGAGTCCGCCAATCTGCTGCGGCGGGTGAAGAGCGTGTTGCCGGTGCTGGTCCCGCTGTTCGTGAAGGTGTTCCACGACGCCGACGAGCTGGCGGTGGCCATGGACGCGAGGGCTTACGGAGGAGGGATCGGCAGGACCCGCTTGTATCCCTTGAAGATCCACGCGGCTGAAGCGCTTTTGACCGCGCTGTTCGTCGCCGCCTGCGTGGGAATCCTCTTCATCCCCTGAAAACGCAACAATAGGGTCAGACCACTTTGTTGCGTTTTTAGTGTTCTGTCCCGGTGTCGTTTAGAAACGCAACAAAGTGGTCTGACCCTATTGTTGCGTTTTGGCGTTTTGCTTCTTCTTATTATTTGAGCTGTTGAAGCTTGGCCGAGGCCTGGTCGTAGAACTTCTTCCAGTCGGCCTTGTCCTTGCACAGAGCCGCGGCGTTCGCGTACGCGGCCCTGGCGTCCGCCGGCTTCCCGGTCCGCTCGAGGTCCCCCGCCAGGTAGAACCAGGCGTCGCCCCGGCCCGGGTCCGTCGATATCGCCCGCGCGTAGTCCGCGGCCGCCGCCGCGAAGTCCTGGCGCCGGTCGCTGGCGTTGCCCGAAAGGATCAGGACCGAGGCGAGAACGTCGGGCTTTATCCCCGGTGCATCCCTGGCGGCCTCCAGCTGAAAGAGCGCCCCGTCGACGTCGCCGTCGGCCAGCAGGAACTCGCCCAGCGCCGCGCGGGGCCCGGGGTCGTTGGGGTCTTTCTTGACCGCGGCCTCCAGCGTCTTGATCGCCTCGCTCTTCTGCCCGCTGGAGTAGAGCGCCCGGGCCAACTCGGTCCTGGCTGTCATGTCCGCGGGGGCGAGCTCCACCGCTTTGTGCAGCTCGACCAGCGCGTCTTTGGTCTTCCCGGCCGACAGCAGCATCTCCGCGGCCAGCCGGTGATAGGTCCCATTGGAGGGGTCGCTCGACTGTGCCAGGCGGTACTCGGCCATCGCCTGCTCAGTCTTCCCCTGGCGCCCGAGGGCTTCGGCCAGCATCACGTGGTCGGCCGCGGGCAGCTTGCTCTCGGGCTTGAGGGAGAGCGCCTTGGCGACCTCCGCCGCGCCCTCCGCGGCAGACCCGCCGGCCTCCAGCGCCAGCCCCAGAGCCAGGTGGGCGGACCAATCGCCGGGGGCGAGCGCCACGGCGGTCCTGGCCTCGGCCACCGCCTCGGCGTTCAATCCCTGCGCCAGCCTCACCCGGGCGAGCAGCTCGTGGGCACGACGGTCGCCCGCGTCCACCGACGTGGCCCGCGCCAGCGTCGTGGCAGCTGCTCCGACGTCCCCGCTCAGAAGCTGCGCCTGCCCCAGATTCTCCAGCACCGCGGGCACGTCGCCCGCGAGCTCCTGGGCCTTGCTCCAGTCGGTGATGGCCGTCTTCTCGTCGCCGGAGGCCTGCGCAACCACCCCCATGCCGGCGAACCCGATCGCCATCAGGCCGGCGTCCTTGCTCCCGGAAAGGACCTTGAACGCGCTGGAAGCGTCGGCACCGGCACCTTTGCGCAGGCAACGGTCGGCCACCGCGGACCTCACGCGGTAGTCGTTGGGGTCCGCCTCGACCGCGCTGTCGAGGCGAGCCAGCGAGCGTTCGAGGTTGCCGCGCATCGCGTTGACATACGAGGACGCCTCCAGCGCGGGGACCCATGACGGCTGGATGAGGAGCGCCTGGTCCAGGTCGTCCGCCGCGTTGGCAAGATCCCCGTTCAGTAGCCCCAGCAAGCCCAGCCCGGTCAGCGCGGTCTGATTCTGCGTGTCGCTGTCCAGCGTCGCTTTGTACCACTTCTCAGCGTCGTCGGTCGCGCCGGCGCCAAGCGCGGCGGCCGCCGACCCCAGCAGAGCCTCCAGCGAACTCCTGTCCGCCTGGCGGGCGAGGTCGTAGTACTTGGAAGCCTCGGTCCAGTTCCCGACGGCGGTCGCCGTCTTGCCTACCCCGGCCAGCGCCTGCGAGAACCCCGGCTTGATGGAAAGGGCTTTCTCGAAGGACGCGCGGGCGTCTCCTCCGTTACCGGCGTCCGACAGCGCCCGGCCCAGGTTGACGTACGACCAGGCGTCATCCGGATTGATCGCGAGCTTGGAGCGGGCCTCGTCCTCTGCATTGTCCCGGGTCCCCACGGTGCTGAAGTAAGGAGCGGACTGCAGGCCGACCAGGAACGAGAAGCCGCCTGACGGTGCTCCGGCTTCTACACGCGCCGGCTTCGTCGGTTGCTTGCCCTGCTCGCACACAGTCTGGCTGCCCTTGTCGAGGGTCACACTGGTCTGGGCCGCCTCTGCCTTCGCGGTTCCGGCCGCCACCGTCACGGTGGTGGGGCCCGCCGGCACCGCCTTCACGCCCGCGGCGCTGGCCTCGGCCTTCGACGCGGCCGGCACCGTCACCGTCGCGACCTGGGTCTTGATCGTGGCCTTGGTCCCGGCGTTGAGCTCCAGCCAGGCCTCTCCGCGGTCGAGCGCGAAGGAGAGGGCGCCCGCCCGGAGCGCTCCGATCTCGATCTCGGTGACCTCACCACCCCGCAGCATCCCGCCCTTGGAAAGGGCCAGCACCAGACCGCCGCCGGCTCCGTTCCTGATGGTGTCGCCGTAGAGGACACAGGATCCCGGCGCGCCCGGCAGCCACGAGTCAGCGCCCTGCGGAAGGACGTCGAAGCGGCCCGGAGCCTCGATGACGACCCCGGCCACGGGATAGACCTTCTCCTTGGCCCTGGCGCTGGTCTTGCCGCACGAAGCGGAGGCCCCGGCCGCGAGCGCCAGAGCCAGCACCACGGCGAGGAACCTCCAGGGTATGCTCGTTCGTCTCTTGTGCGGGACCCGTTGGACCCCTGTGCGTGTTTGTTGAATCACGGACTATTCTTCTTCGGATTCGACTCCCGACCCTTGGACGGCTCGGGCGGGCGCGGCGTTGCGGGCGCTGAAGGCTTGAGCCATCTCACGGCGGTCGAGCGGGACAGACGGTATAATCTTCCTGTCCTGCGCCCGAGGCGAAAGCGGCTGCTCGCGGTCCGCGTCCGGCGCGCATCGCGAAACGAGAACTTGTAAATATGAAGAAAAAGACCAAGAAGGCAGTCAACGTAGTCCTGGTGGCGCTGCTGGCGCTCGGCACCGTCGTGCTGGTCGTCTGGCTCGCCTCGAGCCAGGGGGGCTACAGCGAGCCGAAGGGGACCTACCACTCGCCCACCGTCTTCGCCATGGACACCACGCTTGACCTGACCATCCAGGGGCGCAGCACGGCCGAGGCGAAGGCGGACGCCGACGCGGCCGTGGCTCTCGCGCGCAAGATCGAGGGCGAGACCACTCGTTTCAAGCCGCAGAGCGACGTGGAGAAGATCGACGCGCAGGCCGGGGTGGCGCCGGTGAAGGTGTCCGACGACACCTACCGGATCATCGAGGAATCGCTGAAGTATTCGCGCCTCACCAACGGCGCCTTCGACATCACCGTCGCGCCGCTGGTCAGGCTCTGGGGGTTCTACGACCAGAAATACCGGGTGCCGACGGCTGCGGAAATCGCCCAGGTGAAATCCCTGGTCGACTACAGGAAGGTGCAGCTCGACCCGGTCAACAAGACGGTCATGCTCGCCGACAAGGGCATGGAGCTCGACCTGGGGGGCGTGGCCAAGGGATACGCGGTGGGTGAGCTGTCGCAGCTGCTCAAGGCGCGAGGGGTCAAGCACGCGCTGGTCAACTTCGGCGGCGCAGTCGGCGCGGTGGGCGACCGGGTCGACGGCAAGGCCTGGGTGGTGGGCATCAAGGACCCGCGCGGCACCTCGGGCGATATCATCGGGCAGCTCGACCTCAAGGACGGCTTCGTGTCGACCTCGGGCGACTACGAGCGGTTCTTCATCAAGGACGGCAAGAGATACTTCCACATCTTCGACCCCGCCACGGGGTACAACCCGCAGAACGCGGTGAGCACCACGGTGGCGGGCCCGAGCGGCATGGACGCCGACATTCTCTCCAAGATCATCGTGATGGGGCAGCAGCGCGCGATGGAGTTCATGAAGACGCAGCCGGAGTTCCAGGGGCTGTTCATAGACGGCGCCGGCACGGTCTACCTCACGCCGGAGTTCAAGAGCAAGTACGCGGTCGACGTAAAGAACCAGATCTGACCTACTGCGCCAGCTTGCGCAGCCTCTTTTTGCTTCGCTGCCCATTCGGACTGTGATAACCTGATGCAGAGCGGCAGCCAAGGCGATCGGAGGTGGGGACGATGCCCGAGAAAGAGATCGGCAAGATTACTCACTACTTCAACAAGATCAGCGTCGCGGCGATCGAGCTGACCGGCGACCTGGAGGTCGGGGACACGATCCGCATCAAGGGTCACACCGACGACTGGACCCAGAACGTCGATTCGATGCAGGTCGAGCACGAGTCCATCGAGAAGGCAGGACCGGGGCTCTCGGTCGGGATCAGTGTCGAGGGACACGCCCACGTGAACGACGTCGTTTACAAGGTCACGGAGTAGCCGCGCGATACCGCTGTTCTTCAGGGCCGACCCATCACGTCGTGCCCTCCCGTCCACTTGCCGTGGTAGTCAAAGTGCATGGTACGCTCGACCACCACGGCCTGGTCGCTGGTCACCACCGCGCTCACGTCCTGGTTGGGACCAAGGAAGCCGTTGACGTCCACTGTTGATCGGGAGCGGGGGGCCACGGTCAGTCCCTGAGTCTTGTTCTCACCTGATGCCAGCATGTAGCGCACCTGTACGTTGGCCGGGCTGGAGGAAGGGTTCATCACGCTGATCCATTCCTCGAAGCCGTATGTCTGTGGCAGAATTGGAATTCACGCAGTATGTTGAAGCCGCGTGTGACAAGGCCTTCCCATGGGGCCCCATCCGCGATTATCTTGATGGTAAGACTGAGACATGTGTTATTAGAGAAAGCCTCTGCAGTATATTTTCAAATCCGGAACGCCTACGAAATGACCAGATTGTCGAGGCTTATTATTCAAACGGATACAAGCTGAAGGAGATCGCAGCATTCCTTGGCATGTCCGTGTCCGGCGTTCACAAGGTAGTCAAACCGGACAGCTACATCCACAAGTAGAAAGAACGCCCGAAAAGTGCCTGGCACCTCTTTCTACTTCTGGGAGCAGGTGGCGGGGTGGACGATGGCTGCTTTGCTGGCGCGGAAAAAGCCCACGTTGATCACGCTGGTGGAGCCGTGCACCACGCACGACTCGCGCGGGTGGTGGACGTGGCCGAAGTAGTGCTGCAAGGGCCGGTTCTCGTCGATGTAGGACAGCAGAGCCGGGCTGCCCACCTCGTCCCTTTCCGCCAGGGTGTCCCAGGTCAGGTC